>Ga0247725_1000046_pt1 | contig 172168 bp, 156 predicted proteins | sample OKSTACKMCFT3sol_FD_183021 | JGI IMG/M metagenome (GOLD analysis project Ga0247725, IMG submission 183021) | Subsurface sediment microbial communities from gas well in Oklahoma, United States - OK STACK MC-FT3-sol | ecosystem: Environmental > Terrestrial > Deep subsurface > Rock core/Sediment...
GCGCTGAACGCCCCATCCTGGGGCGCAGCGCTTGACGGGCATCCATGCCCGTCACCTCCCTCCGCAAGACCTGCGTTCGGCCTCCTGAAGTCGCAATTTGTGTCGCCTGAACTATCGCGCACTTAGAAGCAAAAGCAGAACAAGAGCAAGAGCAAGAGCAAGAGCAAGAGCAAGAGCAAGAGCAAGAGCAAGAGCAAGAGCGGAAGGTTTTAGTGTGGATTAAGGCATGTGATTTAGTGGGCAGCAGCCCTGGCGTCGAATTAATTGGCGACAGGGCTTCTGTATAAAAGAATTATCAAGGCGAAATAGGATCACTCGCCGGGAAAGTTTCATCCAACGCGTTATCGACATTACTCTCCTTCGGCTGACTCACCTCCCCACATTTGCAATCACCCATGCGACAAGGCTCACCATTACGGTGTCCCGTCGCACACGCTTCGCAGCAGTAAGCCTTGCCATCCTGGACCACGGCATTGGCATCCACGGTGCAGGAACAGTGGTTGCAGGAACAACGTTGCTCGTTCATCAGCGTTCTCTCCGCTCGTCTTCAGGGGTGACCTCGTCGGTCCACGGCTCGCCGTCCAACGGCGCCGAGCGGGCCAGTTCGGCCTCGTCCAGGCCAATGCCGCCACCAATCTCGTGGGCCTCGACATGACGCAGGGTCTGGTCCGCCGGACCGCCCGCCATGCCCGGCTCATCCGGATCGCGGGCACCGGTCTCGTCCAGCAGCGTGTCAGGGCTCAGGTCATCGAGGGTGACATTGTCCTCGTGCAGGCTGTCACTCAGCGCCTCGCCACCGGTCATGCCACTTTCGGCAACGCGTCTCGGTGGATACTCCTCCTCCACCTCCCGCGCCGGTCGCTCGTCGCCAATACGGCCCCGGCGCTCATCGCGGCGTTCGCTGAAATCCAGCTCATGGACACTGCCCATGCGGTCTTGCGTGTCGTCGATCTCGACCGTCGGCTTGGGGTCTTCGGGGATGGGCATGATCGCTCTCCGATTTGTGGGCTCATCCAGTCGACTGCCCCGGCCAGCCAATGATTCAGAGTTTCTGCAGATAGCACCTGCCAACGCTTTTTTTGAACTCCGCCCAGCCCCCTCGCCTCCCACACTAGAGACCCCGCGAACCGTCCGGAGCCCGCCATGCCCAAGCCCCTGCAGGAGTACCAGCGCAAGCGCGACTTCAACGCCACGCCCGAACCTGCCGGCAAACGCGGCCGCACGGGCAAAGCCCATGCCTTGCAGTTCTGCATCCAGAAACACGACGCCAGCCACCTGCACTACGACTTTCGCCTGGAGCTCGATGGCACCTTGAAAAGCTGGGCCATCCCCAAGGGCCCCTCGCTCGACCCCAAGGTTCGCCGCCTGGCAGTGCATGTGGAGGATCACCCGCTGGACTACGCCGATTTCGAAGGCAATATCCCCGAAGGCCACTACGGCGCCGGTGACGTGATCGTCTGGGATCGTGGTATCTGGGAGCCCGAGGGCGACCCGCGCGTGGCTTACGCCAAGGGCAAGCTGCGTTTTCGCCTGCAGGGCGAGAAGCTGTCAGGTGTCTGGAACCTGTTCCGCACTCACCTGGCCGGCAAGAAGGAGCAGTGGATGCTGGTCAAGTCCCACGACGCGCAGGCCCGCAGCGAAACCGACTACAGCATCGTCGAAGCCTTGCCGAACAGCGTGCTTAGCGACCGTACCCTGCTGCCGCGCCAGCCTGCGAAAACAGCAACTGCCAACAAACGCAAGGCCAAGGCCAGCCCCTCCGCCCTGCCGGACCAGCTCCAGCCGCAACTGGCCACCCTGGTCGATTCGCCGCCCGGTGGTGATTGGCACTACGAGGTCAAGTTCGACGGCTACCGCATCCTCGCCCGCATCGAAGGCGCGGATGTGCGACTGTTCACCCGCAATGGCCACGACTGGAGTGCGAAGATGCCGCGTCAGGTCGAGGCCTTGAAAGCGCTGGGGCTTGATTCGGCGTGGCTTGACGGCGAGATGGTGGTGGTCGACGACCAGGGTGTGGCCGACTTCCAGGCCTTGCAGAACGCCTTCGACACCGAGCACGACGAACGCATCACCTATTACCTGTTCGACCTGCCCTACCTGGGTGGCGAGGATCTGCGCCAGCTACCGCTGCAGGCGCGACGTGCCACCCTGGCCCGGCTGCTGGAAAACACGCCCTCGGACCTCCTCAAGTTCTCCGCCGACTTCAACGAGCCGGTCGACTCGCTGCTCGACAGCGCCTGCCGCCTGAAGCTCGAAGGCCTGATCGGCAAGCGCGCCGACAGCCCCTACGTGGGCCGGCGCAGCAGTGACTGGATCAAGCTCAAGTGCAAGCAGCGCCAGGAGTTCGTGATCGTCGGTTACACCGACCCGAAAGGCAGCCGCAATGCCTTCGGCGCCCTGCTGCTGGCCCTGCACGACACCGACAGCGGCCAGCTGCGCTATGCCGGCAAGGTCGGCACCGGTTTCAGCGCCACCACGCTGGACAGCCTGCATGCGCGCCTCAAGCCCCTGGAAGTCGACAAGCCGGCCTTGCCCAAGCCGCCCCGTGGCGCCGAGGCCCGTGGCGTGCACTGGCTCAAGCCGCAACTGCTGGCCGAAGTCGCCTACGCCCAGATGACCCGCGAAGGCATCGTGCGCCACTCGGTGTTCCACGGCCTGCGCGACGACAAACCCGCCACCGCCATCGACCTGGAGCGTGCCATGCCCGCCAAGCGCGCCGCGCAGACACCCGCCGAGCCCCTCGGCAGCCTGCGCCTGACCCACCCCGACCGCGTGGTCGACGCCAGCACCGGCAGCACCAAGCGCCAGGTCGCCGAGTACTACGCCCAGGTCGCCGACTGGTTGCTGCCGCAACTCAAGGACCGCCCCGTGGCGCTGGTACGCGCACCGGACGGACTGGGTGGCGAGCTGTTCTTCCAGAAGAACGCCGGCCAGCTGCACATCCCCGCGGTGCGCAGCTACAGCAAGGCGCAAGCCGGCCAGGCGGCGATGGTGCTCAACCGCGCCGACAGCCTGCTGGGCGCGGTGCAGATGAACATGCTCGAACTGCACACCTGGAATGCCACCGACAAGGATTTCGACAAGCCCGACCGCTTCGTCCTCGACCTCGACCCAGATCCGGCACTGCCCTGGAAAGCCATGCTCGAAGCGACCCAACTGACCCTCACCCTGCTCGATGAACTGGGCCTGAAGGTGTTTCTCAAGACCAGCGGCGGCAAGGGCATGCACCTGGTGGTGCCACTGACGCGTCGCGCCGGTTGGGATGAAGTGAAAGACTTCAGTCATGCCCTCGTCGAGCATATGGCGGGCCTGTTCCCGGATCGGCTCAGTGCCGTCTCCGGGCCCAGGAACCGGGTCGGGCGGATCTTCATCGACTACCTGCGCAACAGCAAGGGCGCGACCACGGTCGCGGCGTATTCGCTGCGTGCCCGTGAAGGCCTGCCGGTTTCGGTGCCGATCTGGCGCGAAGAGCTGACCCAGCTCAAGGGCGCCAACCAGTGGCACATCGGTAACCTGCAGGCGCGGCTGGCCGAGGTGGACGACCCTTGGGCGGACATGGCCAAGACCCGGCAGTCCATCACCGTGCGCATGCGCAAGCAGCTGGGAATCGCCTGATGGAGCGCGTGCTCGACCTGTTGCAATGGCCCGCCATGCTGCTGACCGTGGTGGCAGCCTGGTGCATCGGCTCGCAACGCCCGCGCCGGCGCCGCATCGGCTTCTGCTGCTTCATCGCCAGCAACCTGCTGTGGACGCTGTGGGGTTGGTACATCCAGGCCTGGGCGCTGATCGTCCTGCAATTCTGCCTTTGCGCCATGAACCTGCGTGGCTGGAAGAAAAACCTCCAAGGGGAGCCAAGTTGATGAGCATCGTCCAGGACTTCGACCTGACCAATCTCGACCGCCTGCTGCGCCGCTTCGGCGCCCGCCCGCAGGCCATCGACCTCGACACCTTGCTGCCGGAGCTGCTGCAGGCCATGCAGGCCGACCACCTCGACCTGTTGCCCCTGCCCGGCCAGGGCCAGACCCTCAAGCGCTGGCAGACGCTCGCGCGGGTCGCCGGTTGCGACCTGACCCTGGCCAAGCTCTATGAAGGCCATACCGATGCCTTGGCGATCCTCGCCGAATGCGGCGCCGCCCATCATGCCCAGGAGGGGATCTGGGGCGTGTGGGCCGCCGAGCCGCCGGATGCCCGTGCCCGCATCGTCGAGCGGCACGACGGGCAGGTGCGCCTGCAAGGGCGCAAGGCCTGGTGCTCGGGTGCGCTGCAGATCGACCGGGCACTGATCACTGCCTGGGAGAATGACCAGCCGCAGCTGGTGGCCATCGAGTTGTCGCACCCCAGCCAGCGCATCCAGGCCGACCAGTGGCAGGCGGTGGGCATGGCCACCACCACCAGCGTCAGCATCGAATTCGACGACACGCCCGGGCTGGCCATCGGACTGCCCGGCCAGTACCTCGCTCGTCCCGGATTCTGGCATGGCGGCGCCGGTATAGCCGCCTGCTGGTATGGCGCGGCCGAGGCCCTGGCCGACTACCTGCGCGAGCATTGCCGCATGCCTCGGCCCGACCCACACGCCGATGCCCATCTGGGGGCGGTGGACGCCGCCTTGTACGGCGCCCGTGCCGCCCTTCGCGAATGCGCCGCCTGGATCGACCAGCAGCCCCATGCCGACGCCAGCTTCGAAGTGCGCCGCGCCCGCGCCCAGGTCGAACAGGCCGTCGAGCAGGTGATCCGCCATGTCGGCAGGGCGCTGGGGGCCACGCCCTTCTGCCGCAGCAGCCATTTCGCCCGGCTCAGCGCCGACTTGCCGGTGTACCTGCGACAGAGCCATGCCGAACGCGACCTGGCCGAACTCGGCAGGCAGGTGACCGGCATGCCGGCGGGAGCCTGGCAGCTATGAGCGAGAACCGTATCCAGGCGGCTGCCGGCACCCCTTGGCGCGAATGGCAACAATCCGCGCACCTGGCCCGCGCCAGGTGGCTCAAGCCCGAACAGCTCTGTCCCCCCGGCCGGCGCCTGGTATTGCTGGCTCCCCACCCGGACGATGAAATCCTCATGGCCGGCGGACTGCTGGCCGGTTTCCATGGGCGCGAGCAGGACCTGCTGCTGATTTCCGCCACCAACGGCGAAGGCAGCCATCCCCATTCCGCCCACTGGACCGAGCACCGCCTGCGCCACCAGCGCCCCCAGGAAAGCCGGCACGCCCTGCAACAGCTGGATTTGGACCTCAACCGCCTGGACTGGCGGCGCCTGAACCTCAAGGACGGCGCCCTGCCCCGCGACGAAGCGTTTTTGGCCAACTACCTGGAGCAACTGCTTGAACCGGACGACCTATTGCTGACTACCTGGCGCGGTGACGGCCACTGCGACCACGAAGCGGCCGGCCGCGCCGCTGCCCAGGCGGCCCAGGCCCGCCGGGTGCAACTGGCCGAGGCGCCGGTGTGGGCGTGGCATTGGGCGACGCCCGATGACCCGCGCCTGCCCTGGCCCCAGGCCCATCGGGTACAGCTCGACGACACCCGCCTGGCGCGCAAACGCCAAGCCCTGGCCGCCCACGCCAGCCAGTTGCAGCCAGACGGCGAGCACCCTCCGGTGCTGCCCGTCACCCTGCGGACCTGCCTGTTGCAGCCTTTCGAACTGATCTTCCTGTAATGGAGTTGCCATGAGCCTCGACGCGCAGTATTTCGCCGACCTGTATGCCGGCAACGACGATCCATGGGCCTTTCGCACCCGCTGGTACGAACGCCGCAAGCGCGACCTGGTGATGGCCAGCCTGCCCAGCCAGTGCTACGGCCGGGTGTTCGAGCCGGCCTGCGCCAATGGCGAACTGAGCGTGCTGCTGGCCGAGCGCTGCGCCAGCCTGCTGTGCCAGGACATCGACGCCACTGCCGTGAGGCTGGCCCGACAACGCCTGGCGGGGGTCGACCATGCGCGCGTCGAACAGGGGCACCTGCCGGGCGATTGGCCGGGCGGGCAGTTCGACCTGATCGTGCTCAGCGAGATCGGCTACTACCTAGACCCCACCGACTGGTTGCAGGTGATCGAACAGTCCGTGGCCTGCCTGGCCGGCGACGGTGGATTGCTGGCCTGTCACTGGCGCCATCCGATTGCCGGTTGCCCGCAGGACGGCGGCCAAGTGCACGCCCTGCTGGCCAGGCACCTGCCGCTGTATCCGCAGTTGCGCCATGAGGAGGCGGACTTCCTGCTCGAGTACTGGTCGTGCCAGCCCCGGGTGGTCGACCTGGACGAGACCTGCCCATGATCGCGGTGATCATTCCCGCCCATAACGAGGCCCGGCGCCTCGGGCACTGCCTGAAGGCTGTGCGGGTGGCAGCTGCGCGGGCCGAAGCCGCGGGCCTGGAGGTCGAGGTGCTGGTGGTGCTCGATCGCTGTACCGACGCCAGCGCGCGCATCGCCAGGCGCCATGGCGTGCACACGCTGGCGCTGGAAGCCGGCAATGTCGGCATTGCCCGCCGCCTGGGGGCGGCCTGGATGATCGAGCGCGGCGCCCAGTGGTTGGCGTTCACCGACGCCGACAGCCGCGTGCCTGGCCACTGGCTGCTGTCGCAGTTGCAATGGCATGCCGACGCGGTGTGCGGCACGGTGCATATCGAGCGCTGGCAACCCTGGCAGGGTGCCGCCTTGCGTCAGCTATACCACAGCCGCTACCAGGCAACGGAAGGCCATCGGCATATCCACGGCGCCAACCTTGGGGTGTGCGCCAAGGCCTATGCCAAGGTCGGCGGTTTCCAGCCGCTGCCGGCCCACGAGGATGTGCAACTGGTGCTGGCGCTGGAAGCCATCGGCGCGCAGATCGTCTGGACCGCCAGGCACAGCGTGGCGACCAGCAGCCGCAGGGACAGCCGGGCGCGTCAGGGATTCGGGGATTACCTCAGTGGCCTGGAAGGCCAGATCCCATAGAGACCTGGACACTCCGCAGGATCACGACGCCTTGCGTGGGCGTTTCGGCGCAGGCTTTTTCGCCTTGCTCTTGCCACCGCCACCCAGGCTGCGCTTGAGCAGCTCGGTAAGGTCGATGATGTCCGCGCCCTTCTCCGTCGTGGCGCCCTCGCCTTTTTCCACGGTCTCGATCTTGCCCTTGCTGGCCTTCTCCTCGACCAGATCAAGGATGGTCTGGCGGAACGCGTCGTGGTAGTCATCGGGCTTCCACGGCCCGCTCATGTCCTCGACCAGGCGCTTGGCCATGTCCAGCTCGCGCTTGTCGACCTTGCTGTCGGTCACGCTCTTGTCCAGCTCCAAGGTCTCCAGCCCTCGCACCTCCTCCGGCCAGCGCAGGGTGATCATCACCAGCGCTTCGTCGAGCGGGCGCAGCAGCGCAAGGTGCTGGCGGGTGTGCAGCACCACCGTGGCCAGGGCCACCTTGCCGGTGCTGGCCAGGGTTTCGCGCAGCAAGGCGTAGACCTTGCCGCCCCGGCGGTCCGGGCTCAGGTAATACGGCGTATCGAACTGTTGCAGGGGGATTTCCCCGGCTTCGACGAACGAGAAGATATCGATTGTCTGGGTCGCCTCGGGTCGGGCCTTGCGGATTTCCTCCTCGCTGATCACCACGTAGCGGCCCTTCTCGTACTCCACGCCCTTGACGATGTTTTCCTTGTCGATTTCCTTGCCGGTGACCTTGTTCACCCGCTTGTAGCCGACCGGCTCCATGCTGCGCTTGTCCAGCCAGTCGAAATCCACTCGCTCACTGCGCACGGCGGTGTTGAGGGACACCGGGATGTGTACGAGCCCGAAACTGATAGCGCCTTTCCAGATAGCCCTGGCCATGGCTGGCTCCTATGCGTTCGAGGACAGGCCGGGCTGGCTGTAGCGCAACGCGCCACAGCGTTCGCAGCACTGGCATTGCAGACCGGCGACTTCACGGATCAACTGGCTGCGCCATTGGCAGCCACGCAGCAGGCAGACGAGTTTCATCAGCCACCTCCCTGGCCCACTTCGACGGGGCGCTTACTAGAACTGACTGCGCGGCGCGCGGAAGGTTTATTCGGCTTTGCCCTACGGCAGCGGATTGCCCCCGGTGACGCCAAAAATCTCGCCGGTGATGTAGCTCGACTCCTGGCTGGCCAACAGCACGTACAACGGCGCGCACTCGGCGGGCTGGCCCGGGCGCTTCATCGGCGTGTGCCCGCCGAAGTCGGGGATCTTCTCCGGTGGCTGGCCGCCACTGGGCTGCAGCACGGTCCAGATTGGCCCGGGGGCCACCGCGTTGACCCGGATGCCGCGCTCGATCACCTGCTTGGCCAGGGCCTTGGTGAAGGCGACGATGGCGGCCTTGGTGGTCGCGTAGTCGAGCAGCGTGGCCGATGGCTGATAGGACTGGATCGACGCGGTATTGATGATGGTCGCCCCGGCCGGCATCAACGGCACGGCGGCCTGGCAAAGCCAGAACAGCGCGTAGACGTTGGTCTTGAGCGTATGGTCGAATTGCTCGTGGCTGATCTGGCCGATGTCCTTGCGCGCTTCCTGCTTGCCGGCGACGTTGACCAGGATGTCGAGTCCGCCGAGCCGCTCGTGGGCCTGGTCGACCAACTGGCTGCAGAAGCGTGGATCCTTCAGGTCGCCGGGCAACGCCACGGCTTTGCGCCCTTCGGCCTCGATAAGCTGCACCACTTCGCGGGCATCACGCTCCTCGGTCGGCAAATAATTGAGGGCGATGTCGGCGCCCTCCCGGGCGAAGGCAATGGCCACGGCCCGGCCGATGCCCGAATCGGCGCCGGTGATCAGTGCGCGCCGGCCGGCCAGACGGCCAAAGCCCTTGTAGGTGGTTTCGCCGTGGTCGGGCTTGGGTTGCATGTGTGCATCCAGGCCTGGAGCGGGTTGATGCTGGGTGGGGAAAGGCGGATGCGGATATTGGGTCAGGGGGTTCTGTAGGGTGAACTGGTCCTGGGGCTTGCGGGGCATCGGCTGGACTCCTTCGGGTGATGTCTGCGTAATGTCTGGCGCGGGGCAAGCCCGCATACAGGTCCTGTTCTTCACGTGGAAGCCGTCTGGCACCGCACGAGGACCACACAAGTTTCGAGGCAACCGGCTGATGGATTGTTTGCTCAAGCTGGGCCCGTTGCCGACAGAAGGTCGTCCATCACCTGCCGGACCACGCTGCGCTTTGCCAAACGCTCATCCAGGCCTTGCTCGCGCGCCAACCCATAGGCTTGGCGCTGACGATCGGCACTGCTGCCGTCGCGCAGGATGCGCCGGGCGTGCAGGAAAGAGCGCTCGGCATCGGCAGTGTCGGCCGGGCATTGCGCCTGCAATTGTGTCAGCCAGACTTCGGCACTCACCGGTTGCTGTTCATGCACGCCAATGAAGGTGGCAAGGCGTCCATGACGCATGGCGCGCCAGTAGTTCTCCTGGGTGATCCAGCGCATTTCCCGGCTGGCGGCGCCAGCGTGCCGCCCCAGCGCATGCTCGACGAGATGGCGAAACAGGCCGGCAATGGCCAAGGCATCCTCCAGCCGCGGACAGCTGTCGCAGATGCGCAGTTCGACGGTCGGAAAGCGCCGCGAAGGTCTGATCGCCCACCAGAAGTCGCCGTCCTCGGCCAACGTGCCGCTGCGTTGCAACAGCGCCCGATAACGCTCGTAGGCGCTCCAGTCCGGCAGCGGTTCCGGCAGGCCCATATGCGGCCATTCCCCGCACACCACGCGGCGGTAGCTCATGTAGCCGGTGTCCTGGCCGCTCCAGTAGGGCGACGAGGTGCTGAGCGACAACAGCAAGGGCAACCAGTACAGCACCCGGTTGATCACCTGCATGCGATCCAGGCCCGGTGGCACCCCGACATGCACGTGCAGGCCGTTCAACAGGCTGCGCCGGGCCACCAGCCGGTAGTCGTCGAACAACTGGCGAAAGTGCGGGGTTGTGCGTGGATGCTGGCGCAACCACTGGGCGCTGGGGTGGCTTGCCGCGCAGTACAGGCCCGCTCCCTCGGCGGCCAGCGCCTGACTCAGGCGCTGGCGTTGCTCGCTGAGGAAAGCGCGGGCTTGGTGCAGCGTCTCGAATACCGGCGAGGCCAGCTCGATCTGGCTGCGGAACATCTCTTCGGCGAAACACGCCCCCAGCACCTTACGGCACAGGCGGGTCAGTGCCGCCGACGGCGAGGACAGCACCCGGCCGCTGTCCAGCGCCACCAGCAGGTACTCCTCCTCGATGCCGAACGTGCAGGGCCGCCCCATGCGCTCATCCGCCGCGGCGGGTGACGGTCAGGGCCACGGCGGCAATGCGCTCGACCTGTTCATAGCCGGGCTCGAGCAACTGCTCGCCGAACACATCCGGGTCCAGCTCCCGGTAGTGCCAGCTCAAGTCAGGGCCGGCCAGGCGCAGGCGGACCGCTTCGAGCAACGCATCGCGCCCTTCGACGATCGCCACCCCGGTGTAGAGCAGCAATGTGCCGCCCGGTGTCAGGCGCTCACAGGCCTGGTCGACGATTCGCAGCGACAAGTCGGCGCCGAGCGTCCCGCCGCCGTGGCGGTAGACGCGCTGGCAGGCATCGAGCATGTAGGGCGGGTTGGCGACGATCAGGTCGAAGGTGCCGGTGATGCCCGTGAGCAGGTCGCTGGGCTCGACCGACACATTGGCCAGCCCGGCCAGGGCGGCGTTGACGGCGGTGTAGCGCAGCGCCAGCGGATTTATGTCCAGCGCGCTGACCTGGGCATGGCGCGCGGCGCGGGCAATCAGCAAAGCGCCGATGCCGCTGCCGCAGCCAATATCGACAGCGTGCTGCACGCGCCGAGGGCTGAGCCGCAGGTGATCCTCGATCAGCTGGGCGAAGCGGTAGCTGTCCGGCCCGAAGAATACCGCGTCGCTGCTGTCCGTCGGCCAGGCCGAATGCACCAGCAACAGGTCACCCAGGCTCGACCAACGCACCCGGCTGCGCCACAGCTCGCCGTGCGCCTCCAGCACGTCGGCCGCGCCCAGTTGTTCCAGCTCGTCGGCACTGATCAGCGAAGCCGGGAACGGCCGGCTCCAGCCGAACACATCCCGCAGCGTGCACGCGCGCCGGGCCTGAGGTCGGGCATTGACCCGCGCCTGGGTCGCCGGGGTGACGCAGGTGAAACGGTAGCCGTCGGCATGCAGCCTGCGGCCGAGTTGCAACAAAGCCTCGTCGGCACGGGTCTGCTTCTGGTCGAGTTGCATCATCGCGGCCCTCCCTGAAACAGCCCGGTGGCAGCGATGTAGTCGCGTGTGGCACGCAGGCCCGTGGGTTCGGCGTGCCGGTTACCGGCCATGGCCTCGATCAACGTGGCGATCTCCGAGCCCTGAGCCCGGCCGGGCGCCTCCGCCTGCAGGGCCAACGCCTGTTCCCATTGCCCGGGCGGCACGCGGCGAGGCAGAGGCCCTTGCCAGGTTCCGGCGATCCAATCGTGCCAAAGCTGTTTCTCGTAGGCGCTGAACACGCCGAACATTGCCGCGCCGGGGCCGTCGATCAGTGTCCAGAAACGGCTCTGCGCCGGGTCACTGTCACGCTTGATCCACCCCTGGGTCTGCAGGGCCTCGAGGAACCCGGCCATCGCTCCCGGCTCGGCAAGCCATTGGTTGATGGTGCGTCCTTGCAAACGGCAGCGATCGGAGTGCATGCACTGCCCGAACACGCGCTTGCGCTCCAGCGCGCAGAGCAGTTCGCCCTGCAGGTCGAAGCTGGCGATCAGCGAAGGCGTGTCCATGCCCAGGTCGTTAAGCCGGTAGCCGTGCCTGACACGCGCATAGAAATCTTCATCCCCTGCCGGCGCCAACAGCCGCAGGCTTTCCAGCGAACGCCGGGCATGGCCGCTGGCGGCGTTGTCGATGGTCACGTGCAACTGGAAGTAATGGGCGTCGATACCCAGTTCGGCCAGCTCATGGGTAGTGATCAGCAGGTGCAGCGGCGGCTGCTCATATCCCAGGTTGTAACCGATTACCTCGGGCAGGAAGCGCTCGCAGTGCTGACCGAGAGCCAATTGCACCGAGCCCTGCACGAAACGCGAGGGCTCCAATGGCAGCCCTTGCAGGCACCCCAGGCGGCTGAGCAGGCGCTGGTAGATCAGCACATGGTTGCAGCGTGGGTCACCGTCACCCAGTTCTTCGAGAAAGGTGCGGATCAACCCGTGGTAACGCGGGTCGCGCCAGTGCCGCAAGGTCCCGTGCAACCAGGCGCCGTCGACCACTTTGGTCGGCGCGACCTGTTGCAGGAACCACAACGCCTGGGCGCGAGTGGCGAAGTAGCGCCGGGGCGCGCCCTCGCGCCGCTGACGCAGGTAATGCGCATGGTCGTCAGCGACCTCTGCCGCATGGTGTTCAGCCCATTGGGATAACAGGTCAGGGTCTTCCGGAAGGTCATCCTCGCGGTCGCGCACGCGGCTTAGTTGCGTCTCCAACCAATCCTCGGCGGTGGCATCGTGTCCCGCCAGCAACGCCTGGTAGCGACGCGTCGCATCATCAGTCATGTCGTGTTTGGTTTGCGAACGCACGCTGTCGCGGATCATCGCCACCATGCCGGTTACCTCGCGCTAGGGATTCTGTGGCTTGGTTTCTGGGGTCGGGTTGGCAGTCGGTGGATTGGGTTGCTGCATCTGCAGCGAGGGCTTGCTGGGGTCGGCGTCTTTAGCCGGATGGTCGTTGTCGCGGTCGAAGCAACCGGCCAGCAGGCCCAGGCTACCCAACAGGCAAATCAGCGGTGCGATACGCATGGAAACCTCCTGGTGGGGTGTGCGCGGTGCCAGGCGAACCCGGCACCGCGTGCCCTCACTTACGAGCGCCCGCCCTTATGGCCGGACTCGCTCTGGCGATTGCCGCCACCGGAGCTCTGCCCGCCCTTGCGACCGGCTTCGGACGCTTTTTCGCGGTCATTGGCGAAATTGCCTGGGTTCTTCGTTCCACCCTGGCTGCCGGTCTTGTTGGCGTCCTGCTTGTTGGTGTCCTGACGACCGGTCATGTTGCTGTCTTTGTTGGCCATGGTTGCAAAAACCTCGTGTGGCTAAGGGTTGCACGGCGAGGTGCCGTACATGGATTGGGAGTACGGCGATAAAGAGGGATTCGGATTATTCCGAGCGGATCGGACCGGTGGCGCTAAACAAGCGGCGACGGTGTATTTGGGGCGCAAGCGGATCCCCGCTGGGCAGACTTTGCGTTGACCCCCTGCGGATATCTGGCATACTTCGCCGACCTACCGGTCGGTAGGTTATTATTTTGCTCGCACGGACTTTCGCTTATGCCCGCTTCACATTTGCGCTTCGCCGCCTCACTAGCCCTGATCGGCGCCCTTGGCCCGTCTGCCATCGACATGTACCTGGCCAGCCTGCCGCAGATGGCCCGCGACTTCGCCACCGGCTATACCCAGGTTCAGCTGACGCTGACCGTATTCCTGCTGGCCATGGGCGCCGGGCAACTGCTGTTCGGGCCACTGGTGGATGCCTGGGGGCGGCGTCGCCCGCTGCTCGCCGGCCTGCTGGTGTTCTGCATCGCCTCCCTGGCCGCTGCGGGCGCACCGTCGCTGGACACGCTGCTGCTGGCGCGCCTGGTGCAGGGCCTGGCCAGCGCGCTGACGCTGGTGGTGATCATGAGCATGGTCCGCGACAGCGCCGATGGCGCACGGGCTGCGCAGATCTTCGCCCTGCTGATGACCATCGAGGGCCTGGCGCCGATCCTCGCCCCGGCCCTGGGCGGGGTAATCGACGCCGCGTACGGCTGGCGGGCGATCATGCTGGTGCTGGCCGGCCTCGGCCTGCTGACCCTGGTCAATTCGGCCATGACCCTCGGTGAGACCCTGCCGCCAGCGCATCGGGTGCGCCTGGCACCGGCCACGGTATGGCGTACCTACGGCCGTATCGCCGCCGACGGCGCGTTCCTGCGCCCGGCCCTGGCCCTGTCGGCGGTGTTCTTCTTCCTGTTCGCCTACATCGCCGGCTCGGCTTATGTGTACCAGCAGCACTTCGGCCTCTCCAGCACGCACTTTGGCCTGCTGTTCGGCGGCTGCGGCGTTGCCATCCTGCTCGGCGCGGCGCTTTCCGGCTATTGCGTCAGCCGGCACGGCGTGGCCCAGGTGGCCTGGTGGGGGGCGCTGTGCATGGGTGCCGGTGCAGCACTGGCGGTGATTGCCGGCCTGTCTGGCGCAGGCCTGCCGCTGCTGCTGGCGGGCGTGGTACTGGCGCTGTTCGGCCTGGGGGTTTGCGAGGCCACCTTGATGGCCCTGGCGATGTCATCGCAGCAGCGCGATGTCGGCTCGACGGCGGCCCTGCTCGGCGCGCTGCAACTGGTGATCTCGTCCAGCGCCACGCCCCTGGCCGGACACTTGGCCACCCTGGGCCCGCTGGCCTGGGCCTGGTTGCTGGCGGCGGCGGCCGTGGTCATCGTCGGTTTGACCCGCGCCGCCGTGGCAAAGACAATCAGCGCCTCGTCCTGCAGCGTCAACCCGGAGTAACCGCCTTGAAAGCCCTGACCCCATCCGCCGCGCGCATCTGCGAGCATGCCGTGGAGCATTTCGCCGAGCACGGCTACGACGGCTCGTCGCTGAGCGAGATCGCCGCCCTGGCGGGCATGCGCAAGGCCTCGCTGTACGCGCACTTCGCCAACAAGGACGCGTTGTTCGTCTGCGCCTTCGAACGGGCCCTGGCCGACGAGACCGCCTACGTCGAGGCGGGCTTCGGTCATGAAGCGGCGGGCCGCGAGGCGCCGGGGCACTGGCATCCGCTGCACCTGGCCGAGCGCTACGCGGCCTCGGCCAATCTGCGCTTCGTACTGCGCAGTGCCTTCCTGCCGCCGGTGCCGATCCGCTCGATCGTCACCAGCGGCTTCGAGGCGTACCTGGAGCGGATCCGCCTGGGCTTCTGCCAGGCCCTGGGCGACCGGCATGCCTGGGCCCGCAGTGATGGCAACAAGCTGGAGCTGTATGGCGATGCCTACCTGGGGATCATCGACAGCCTGCATGTGGAGCTGCTGTACGCGCCCCCGGCGGTGTATGCGCGGCGGGCAGCGTCGTTGCTGAAGATTCTCGATGATTCGCTGCAGTTGGCCGGACAGTAGACCATGGGGGCCGCTGTGCGGCCCCATTGATTTCAGGGCCTGACCTTCTTCAGCTCGTTCAACAACCCCATCAACTGCTCCAGCTTGTCCGCGCCGAACTGGCGCTGAATCTCCTGGTAGTTGCGCTCCATCTCCTCGCTCATCGCCAGAAACGCCTGCTGCCCACGCACGGTCAGGCTGATGAAGATGCGCCGCTGGTCTTCCGGCGACTTGCGCCGCGCCACCAGGCCGTCGCGCTCCAGGCGCTTGAGCACGCCGCTCATGCTCGGTTTGAGGATGCAGGCCTGGTCGGCCAACTGGTGGCTTTCCAGCTCGCCCTGCTGGCGCAGGATACGGATCACCCGCCATTGCTGCTCGGTCAGGTCGTGGGCATTCAGGGCCGGGCGAAAGAACGCCATGGTCGCTTCGCGGGCCTGCAGCAGGGTCAAGGTCAGGGAGGGTCTTGGTTGGGTCATCAGGATCAAGGGCTGTTTTATTAAGATATTAATAAAGTGAAATACATTTTCCCCCGGGCTGTCCAGCCCTGTGAAAAGTACCAGCGCTCCTGGCAATCACCCATTCCCGCGTTACCTTCCCCATAGCACGATCTGCAGACAGCCAGCCGCCCGGAGCCCGTCGCCGCATGTCAACGCAACCCCGCCTGGCGCTGGCGATACTCACCCGGCGTCATCTGCGCATGGCGCTGGAAGAAGCGGCTGAAGTACGCCGGGTCCTTGAACCCCAGGCGGTAGCAGATCTCGTTGGCCGAGCCGCCGGTGTACAGCAGCAAGCGCCGCGCCTCCTGCATCAGCCGCTCGAACACCAGGCGCTTGGACGGCAGGTCGGCCATGCGCCGGCATACATCGTTCAGGCGCGCCTCAGTCACGCCCAAGGCTGCCGCGTAGGCCGGCAGGGTCCAGTGGTCGAGGTAGTGACGCTCGATCAATTCGTTGAAACGGTGAAACAGCTGCAGGTCCTCGTGCCGCGCGGGCGTCGCCTCCAGCGAATTGGCGCACAGGCGCAGCAGGCTGATCATCACCAGGCGCGCCAGATCCTGCACCGCAGTGCCCTGCCCGGCCTGGCCATGGCCCAGTTCACCGCCCAGCAAGTCGAACAGCTGCTCCAGGCGCCGCACCTCTTCGGCCGCCGCTCCCTGCAGATGACCGAGCGCGACACACGCCGGCTGCAGGCGCGGCGTGAGCGCCAGCCCAGGCTCGGCCTGCAGCAGTTGCCAGACCAGTTGCTGGCGCACGGTCAGCACATGGCCGTCGGCGTCAGGCTCGGTGACGAAGGCATGGGGAATGGTCGGCGGGGTAAGGAAGAACATCGGCCCCGACTCGTGGTAACGCTGCTCGTCCAGATACACCCGCACGCTGCCGGTCTTCACATAGTGCACCTGGAAGAAGCGGTCGTGGCGGTGCACCGGCATGTTGCGGCCGAAGAAACCGGCCAGGTTGCCCAATCGGTCGTAATGCACCTCGCTGTCGCTGTAGCGCTGGTCGTAGACCTGACCGATGTTGATGTTGGGGATCGGCTGTCGTTCTTTCATTGTTGTTCTCGCAGCGGTGAAACGCGCCGGGGGAAATCATCCTAGCACCACCGGCCAGCGGCGAATGCCTTGACGATCGTTAACATATTAAATATAACGTTAACACATTAACAAAAACACCCCGAAGCGCCCCGCTCGCTTCGCCCACCGCAGGAGAAATGCATGAGCCGTGCCTTGCACGAGGTCGCCAGCGGCAGCCTGTTCGGCGTCGCCCTGAACTACCAGGGCCTGCTGCAACAGCATCTGGCGTCTTTCCACGAAGCGCCGTACCAGCAGCCGCCGGTCAAACCGGTGTTGTTTATCAAGACGCCCAATACCCGCAATGGGCACGCCCAGCCGGTGACCTACCCATCGGCAGTCCAACGCCTGCAAGCGGGCCCTGCCCTGGGCGTGGTCATTGGTAAAGACGCCAGCCGCGTCAGCCTGGACAACGCGCTGGAGCACGTGGCGGGCTACACCATCGTCAACGAGTTCAGCCTGCCCGAAGACAGCTACTACCGTCCGGCGGTCAAGGCCAAGTGCCGCGACGGCTTCTGCCCGTTCGGCCCGCATCTGGTACCGGCCGCGCAGGTCGGCAACCCCGACGCGCTGGGCATTCGCCTGTGGGTCAACGGTGAGCTGCGCCAGCACAACAACACCGCCAACTGCGTGCGCGGCGTAGCACGGCTGATCGCCGAGATCAGCGAGTTCATGACCCTGCATGCCGGCGACGTGCTGATCACCGGCACCCCGGAAGGCCGAGTCGATGTGCTGCCCGGCGACCAGGTGACGGTCGAGATCGACGGCCTCGGCCAGCTGACCAACCCCATTGTCGCTGAACAAGGACTCGTCCCATGAAGCACGCCCGTATCCAGTTCGACGGCCAGGTCCACACCGTCACCGTCGAAAACGACCAGCGACTGCGCCTGGCCGATGGCCGTGTGGTCGACGCCGACCAGGTCACCTGGCTGCCGCCGGCCACCGGCAGCATGTTCGCCCTGGGCCTGAACTACGCCGACCATGCCGCCGAGCTGGCCTTCACCCCGCCCACCGAGCCGCTGGCCTTCGTCAAGTCGCCCGGCACCTACACCGGGCACAACCAGGTCACCTGGCGCCCGGACAACGTCAAGTACATGCACTACGAGTGCGAACTGGTGGCGGTGATCGGCAAGCCGGCGCGCAACGTCAAGCGCGAGGACGCCCTCGACTACCTGGCCGGCTACACGGTGTGCAACGACTACGCCATCCGCGACTACCTGGAGAACTACTACCGCCCCAACCTGCGGGTGAAGAACCGTGACGCCACCACCCCGGTGGGTCCTTGGATAGTCGACACCGCCGATGTGCCGGATCCGTCGAACCTGACCCTGCGCACCTGGATCAACGGCGAGCTGAAACAGCAAGGCACCACGGCCGACATGATCTTCGACATCCCCAACCTGATCGAATACTTCTCCAGCTTCATGACCCTGCAACCCGGCGACATGATCGCCACCGGCACCCCGGAAGGCCTGGCCGACGTGGTCCCGGGCGACGAGGTGGTGGTGGAAGTGGAAGGCGTCGGCCGCCTGGTCAACCGGATCGTCAGCGAAGCCGAGTTCTTCGCCCGCAACGCACAAGAGGCAACAGCATGATCAAGCACTGGATCGATGGCCGCGAAGTCGAGAGCCGCGACACCTTCGTCAACTACAACCCGGCCACCGGCGAGGCCATCTGCGAAGTCGCCAGCGGCGGCGCCGAGGAAGTCGCCCTGGCCGTGGCCGCGGCCAAGCAAGCCTTCCCGAAATGGGCCAATACACCGGCGAAGGAACGCGCGCGCCTGATGCGCCGCCTGGGTGAGCTGATCGAGCAGAACGTGCCGCAGCTGGCCGAGCTGGAAACCCTGGACACCGGCCTGCCGATCCACCAGACGCGCAATGTGCTGATTCCCCGCGCTTCGCACAATTTCGACTTCTTCGCCGAGGTGTGCACACGCATGGACGGCCACAGCTACCCGGTGGACGACCAGATGCTCAACTACACCTTGTACCAGCCGGTAGGCGTGTGCGCACTGGTGTCGCCGTGGAACGTACCGTTCATGACCGCCACCTGGAAGACCGCGCCGTGCCTGGCCCTGGGCAATACCGCGGTGCTGAAGATGAGCGAGCTGTCGCCGCTGACCGCCAATGAGCTGGGGCGCCTGGCGGTCGAGGCCGGCATCCCCAATGGCGTACTCAATGTCATCCAGGGCTACGGCGCCACAGCCGGCGATGCCCTGGTGCGTCACCCGGACGTGCGCGCCATCTCCTTCACCGGTGGCACCGCCACCGGCAGGAAGATCATGCAGACGGCAGGCCTGAAGAAGTACTCGATGGAGCTGGGCGGCAAGTCGCCGGTACTGATCTTCGAGGACGCCGACCTCGAGCGTGCGTTGGATGCCGCCTTGTTCACCATCTTCTCGCTCAACGGCGAGCGCTGCACCGCCGGCAGCCGCATCTTCATCCAGGAGAGCGTGTACCCGCAGTTCGTCGCCGAGTTCGCCGCCCGCGCCAAACGCCTGATCGTCGGTGACCCCACCGACCCGAAGACCCAGGTCGGCTCGATGATCACCCAGCAGCACTACGACAAGGTCACCGGCTATATCCGCATCGGCCTGGAAGAAGGCGCGCGCCTGCTGGCCGGTGGCCTGGAGCGCCCGGTTGGATTGCCGGAGCACCTGGCCAAGGGGCAGTTCATCCAGCCGACGGTGTTCGCCGATGTGAACAACAAGATGCGCATCGCCCAGGAAGAGATCTTCGGCCCGGTGGTGTGCCTGATCCCGTTCAAGGACGAGGCCGAGGCGCTGCAACTGGCCAACGACACCGAGTACGGCCTGGCTTCTTACATCTGGACCCAGGACATCGGCAAGGCCCATCGCCTGGCCCGTGGCATCGAGGCGGGGATGGTGTTCATCAACAGCCAGAACGTGCGCGACCTGCGCCAACCGTTCGGCGGCGTCAAGGGCTCGGGCACCGGCCGCGAAGGCGGGCAATACAGCTTCGAGGTCTTCGCCGAGATCAAGAACGTGTGTATATCCATGGGTAGCCATCACATTCCGCGCTGGGGGGTGTAGCGCGGGGCTGCTGGGCAGCCCATCGCCGGCAAGCCGGCTCCCACAGGGATCACCGCACACTGTGGGAGCCGGCTTGCCGGCGAAACGAGGGCGAAGCCCTCGCCATGGATACATAACAACAACCCGTTACCGGAGATTCCCATGGGCACACTCGCTCTCGCCGCCAAGATCACCCACGTGCCGTCGATGTACCTGTCCGAACTGCCCGGCCCGCGCCAGGGCTTTCGCCAGGCGGCCATCGACGGCCACCTCGAGATTGGCCGGCGCTGCCGCGAACTGGGCGTCGACACCCTCGTCGTGTTCGACACCCACTGGCTGGTCAACGCCAACTACCACATCAACTGCGCCGCGCACTTCGAAGGCCTGTACACCAGCAACGAATTGCCGCACTTCATCGCCAACATGAACTACGGCTTCCCCGGCAACCCCGAGCTGGGGCGAATCCTCGCGCAAGAATGCAATCGCCTGGGCGTGGAAACCATGGCCCACGACGCCACCACGCTGGCGCCTGAATACGGCACCCTGGTGCCGATGCGCTACATGAACACCGACCAGCACTTCAAGGTGATCTCGGTCTCGGCGCTGTGCACCTCGCACTACCTCAACGACAGCGCCCGCCTGGGCTGGGCCATGCGCAAGGCGGTCGAGGAGCACTACGACGGCAGCGTGGCGTTCCTGGCCAGCGGCTCGCTGTCCCACCGTTTCGCCCAGAACGGCCAGGCCCCGGAGTTTGCCACCAAGGTCTGGAGCCCGTTCCTGGAAACCCTCGACCACCGCGTGGTGCGCATGTGGCAGGACGGCGACTGGGCCGACTTCTGCGCGATGCTGCCCGAGTACGCGGTCAAGGGCCATGGCGAAGGCTTCATGCACGACACCGCCATGTTGCTCGGCGCGCTTGGCTGGTCGCGATACGACGGCAAGGCCGAGGTGGTGACGCCTTATTTCGGTTCCTCCGGCACCGGCCAGATCAACGCGATTTTCCCGGTCACCCCGCAGGAGGGCAGCACGATCCCCGCCGCCCAGGCCTCGAACCCGGCCGGGGTCACCTCCACAAGCCGCCTGTAAGGAGCACCACCATGCCCCATCTGGTCCTGCTCTACAGCCCGGATATCGAAGCCGACGCCAATATGCCCGGCCTGTGCCGCGCCCTGGCCGACTGCATGCTCGCCCAGCACGACGAACACCATCGCCAGGTGTTCCCCACCGGCGGCACCCGTGTGCTGGCCTACCCCGCAGCCCATGCGGCAATCGCCGATGGCCGCGGCGCCTACGGTTTCGTCTACGCCAACCTGCGCATGGGCGGCGGACGCAGCGCCGCGGTGCACCAGCAGGTCGGTGACGCGCTGCTGGCGGTGTTGCGCCGGCACCTGGATATGCTGCTGGAACGTCGCCCGGTGGGCGTGACCCTGCAGATCGACGAAAGCCAGGCCCAGGTGTACGACGCCAAGCACAGCAGCCTGCACCCTCTGTTCACCCGCCAGCCCTGAGGTCTCCATGCTCGACGCCCGCATCATCCAGCAAGCCGCCGCCCGCCTCGACCAGGCCGAGCGGACCCGCGAACAGGTCGGCCAGTTTTCCCTGGAACACCCCTCGATCGGTATCGAGGACGCATACGCCATCCAGCGTGCCTGGGTGGCACAGAAGATCGAGGACGGCCGCCAACTGGTCGGCCACAAGATCGGCCTGACCTCCCGGGCCATGCAGGTCTCGTCGAACATCAGCGAGCCGGACTACGGCGCACTGCTCGACGACATGCTGTTCGACGAGGGCAGCGACATCCCCTTCGAGCGTTTCATCGTGCCGCGGGTCGAGGTGGAACTGGCGTTCATCCTCGGCAAGCCGCTCAAGGGGCCGAACGTGACCCTGTTCGACGTGCTCGACGCCACCGAGTGGGTGATCCCGGCGCTGGAAATCATCGATGCACGCATCCAACAGGTCGACCCGCTCAGCGGTGCTACCCGCAAGGTGTTCGACACCATCTCCGACAACGCCGCCAACGCTGGCGTGGTAATGGGCGGGCGTGCTGTGCGCCCGGGCGACATCGACCTGCGCAAGGTGCCGGCGGTGCTGTACCGCAACGGTGTGATCGAGGAGTCCGGGGTGTCGGCCGCAGTGCTCAATCACCCGGCCAAAGGTGTGGCCTGGCTGGCCAACAAGCTGGCCGCGCATGACGTGAGCCTGCTGGCCGGGCAGATCATTCTCGGCGGCTCGTTCACCCGCCCGGTGGCAGCTCGCCGCGGCGACACCTTCCACGTCGACTACGATCAACTGGGCTCGATCGCCTGCCGTTTCGTCTGAGGAGCGCCCATGGACATGCCCATCAACACCTTCAAGCAACGCCTGCGCAGCGGCCAGGCGCAGATCGGCCTGTGGCTTGGCCTGGCCGACCCGTATTGCGCGGAGCTGGCGGCCAACGCCGGCTTCGACTGGCTGCTGCTCGACGGCGAGCACGCGCCCAACGACCTGCGCAGCCTGCTCGCCCAGTTGCAGGCCGTGGCCCCCTACCCGGCCCAGCCCATCGTGCGCCCGGTGATCGGCGATACCGCGCTGATCAAGCAGTTGCTCGATATCGGCGCACAGACCCTGCTGGTACCCATGGTCGAAAGCGCCGAGCAGGCGCGCCAGCTGGTGCGGGCGATGCGCTACCCGCCCCACGGCGTGCGCGGTGTTGGCAGCGCTTTGGCGCGGGCATCGCGCTGGAACAGCATCCCCGACTACCTGGACCAGGCCGACGACCAGATGTGCCTGCTGGTGCAGGTGGAGAACTGCGAAGGCCTGGCCAACCTCGATGCAATCTGCGCCGTCGAAGGCGTCGATGGCGTGTTCATAGGCCCCGCCGACCTCAGCGCCGCCATGGGCCAACGCGGCAATCCGGGGCATCCCGAGGTGCAGGCGGCCATCGAGGAGGCCATCGTGCGCATCACCCGCGCCGGCAAGGCAGCGGGCATCCTCAGCGCCGATGAGACGCTGGCACGACGCTATATCGAACTGGGCGCGGCGTTCGTCGCGGTCGGCGTCGACACCACCGTGTTGATGCGCGGCTTGCAGGTCCTGGCGGGCACCTTCAAGGAACGGATCGCCGCCATTGCCCAGGGCGGTGTCTACTAGACTGACCTTGTAGCGCTTAAGCTCGATGTTGAGGCGATCAAAGCATTGCTGGCCGGCTCGGCAGCACCATGCTAGCCTCCGCGCGCCCCGCCCTGCGGGGTCGCGACTACGTCGAATCAAGGAGTCAGGCAATGGACCTGCAGTTTCTGGGCACCTCTTCCGGGGTGCCCACCAAGGCCCGCAACGTCAGCGCGACCGCGGTCATCGAAGCCACCGGCAACGGGTGGTACCTGGTCGATTGCGGCGAAGGCACCCAGCACCAGCTGCTGCGCAGCCCGCTGTCAGTGCGCGATCTGCGCGCCATCTTCATCACCCATGTGCACGGCGATCACTGCTTCGGCCTGCCGGGGCTGCTGGCCAGCGCCGGCATGTCCGGGCGCAAGGAGCCGTTGCAGCTGGTCATGCCGGCCGACCTGCATCCCTGGGTGCGGCAGAGCCTGATGGTGAGCGACACCTACCTGCCCTTCGAGTTGCAGATGCAGGCGCTGGAGACCTTCGGTGGCTTGGACCACGGCAATATCCAGGTCGGCGTGGTCGAGCTGTCGCACCGGGTACCCTCCTACGGCTTCGTGTTCGAGGAACGCGATCCGCAACCGCACCTGGACACCGAGCGCCTGCGCGCCGACGGCATCCCGGCCGGGCCGCTGTGGGGGCAGATCGCCCGTGGCCGGACGGTCGAGCACGAAGGTCGCCAGATCGACCCCCAGGCCTATCTGCAACCGACGCGTCCGGCGCAACGGATCATCGTCTGCGGTGACAACGACCGTCCTGAGCTGTTGAGCGAGCTGGCCGCCAATGTGGACGTGCTGGTCCACGAAGCCACCTTCACCCAACCGGTGGTCGAACGCACCCAGGCCAGCTTCGGTCACAGCACCGCCGCTGCGGTGGCGCGCTTCGCCGAGATGGCGGCGGTGAAGAACCTGGTGCTGACGCACTTCAGCGCCCGCTACCAGTCAGGCGGTGGGCGCGGCGGTTCCATCGAGGAGGTACGCGAAGAGGCACTGGCACACTACAAGGGGCACCTGACCCTGGCCCGGGACCTGGCGCGCTTTCGAATTAGCCGTGACGGAGTGCTGGTCGAGGTGGAGTAACGTCGCACCTTGCTGGCATGACAGCCCTCGAGCGATGCCTTCAATGCGCCGGATGCTGCTCCACACTGGCCGCCAGGCAGTAGCGATCGCGCCCCTGCCGCTTGGCCTGGTAGAGCGCCGCGTCCGCCGCCGCCATCAGGTTCTCCGGAGTGACCGTCGCCAACTTCGGCGCACCCACAGCGATGCCGGCGCTGGCCGTGACATGGCCGAACGGACTGCCACCGTGCTCGATGGCCTGCCGGCGCAGCAACTGCAGGATCTCCTGCACGATCTGGCTGGCCCCTGCGGCATCGGTGTCGGGCAGCAACAAGGTGAACTCCTCGCCACCATAACGCACCGCCAGGTCGCCCGGGCGTTTCAGCGCCTGGCGCAACAGCTCGCCGAAGCGGCGCAGGCACTGGTCGCCGGCTGGATGCCCGTAGCGGTCGTTGTAGGCCTTGAAACAGTCCAGGTCGAGCATCACCAGCGCCAACGCGTAGCCCTGGCGCCGCGCCCGACGTATCTCCGGTTCCAGCACCGCATCCAGCCGCCGGCGGTTGCCCAGCCCGGTCAGGCTGTCGGTCAGGGCCAGCGCCTTGAGGGTCTGGTGGGCCTGGTGCAGCGCACGCTCGATGGCGATGCGCTCGCGTAACTGGCGCAGGACGATCCAGCCAAACCCAGCCACGCCGACAAGCAGCAGCACCAGCACGGCCAGCGACTTGAGCATGTCGTGGCGCCACGGCGCGATGATCGACTCGCGCGACAAGCCTGCCTCCACCACCAGTGGATAGCTGCTCAGTGAGCGAAACCCGTACAGGCGCGGCGTGCCATCGACCACCGCCACGGCCTCGGCCACTCCTTCGCTGGCATGGGGCAGGTACTCGCGGAAGATGTCGCTGGCCGCAAGGCTGCGGCCAATCACCTGCTCGACGAACGGCCGACGCACGAGGATGGTGCCGTCGCGCTTGGCCAGCACCAGCGCGCCACGCTCGTCGATCTTGAAGTCGCCGTAGTAGCCCACGAACCAATCGACCTTGATGGTGCCCAGCAATACCCCGGCAAAGCCGCCGTCGGCATTGTCCAGGCGCCGCGAGATGGGGATGATCAGGTCGCCGGTGGAGCGGCTGCGCACCACCGAGCCAATGCGCACCTGGCGGTCGGGATGGGTGCGGTGATAGATGAAATAGTCGCGGTCGGCATTGTTGGCGCCTGCTGGCACATCGTCCTTGTCGGTGACGATCCAGCCACCGTCCGGGCCATAGACGAACAGCCCGTGCAACTGCGGCATGATCTGCGCCTGCTGCTTGAGCAATGCATGCAGGCGCGGGCGGTCGACATGGTCGAAACCATCGCCTTCCAGACGCTCGGCCAGCGCTGCGGTGATGGCGTCAACCTGGCGGATGGCATCCTCGGCATGCTGGGCAGTTGCGCGGGCCAGGTTGCTGACGGCGTTCTCGGCATTGGCAAACACTTGTCGGTAGTCGCGCCAGATCCGCCAGCCTTCGACCAAGACGAAAGCCAGCATCACCACCGCCATGAAACTGAGCATCAGGCGGAACAGCGACACTGCGCGGCCTTCTCCGGTCACCGGGAAAAGGCCGTCCTCGGTCTGCTTCCTGACTACGCGCATTGAAATCCCTTGTCATCGAGCCTTGGCCGCAAATGACTATAGTTCAGCGCCGCTTGCGTGTGCCGAGACTGATCCACACTGGCGCATGGTCGCTGGCGTGGGCCTCGTTGCGCACCCAGGCGTCGACCCCTGCGTCCTTCAGGTAAGGCGCCAGGGCCGGGTTGAGCAGCAGGTGGTCGATGCGCAGCCCGGCGTTGCGCGGCCAGTGGTTACGGAAATAGTCCCAGAAGGTGTAGACCCGCTCGTGCGGGTACAACTGCCGCAACGCATCGCTCCAGCCCTGCTCCAGCAAACGCTGGTAGCAGGCGCGTGACTCGGGCTGAAGCAGCGCGTCCTTGAGCCACGACTTCGGGTTGTAGATGTCCTGGTCGGTGGGCACCACATTGAAGTCCCCCGCCAGCAACACTGGGTGATCGGCGCCGCGCAGGGTGTCGGCATGGGCGATCAGGCTTTCGAACCAGCGCAGCTTGTAGGCGAACTTCGGGCCCGGTTGCGGGTTGCCATTGGGCAGGTACAGGCAGGCCACCTGAACGCCGTGCACCGCCGCCTCGACATAGCGGCTCTGGCTGTCGTCCTCCATGCCCGGCAAGCCACGGCGCACCTCCAGGGGCTGACTGTCGCGGGCGAGGATGGCGACGCCGTTCCATGACGCCTGGCCGAAATGCAGACAGCCGTAGCCGGCAGCCTCGATGGCCTCGCGGGGGAACTGCGCGTCGCTGGCCTTGAGTTCCTGCAGGCAGACGATGTCGGGTTGCTCGCGCGCCAGCCAGGCCAGCAGGTTGTCGAGGCGACTGCGGATGCCGTTGACATTGAACGTGGTGATCTTCAGCGCTTTCATGCGTCGGGGTCGTCCACGCGGGCCTGCACCGCGTCTTGCAGTGCCCCCAGGTGGGCCTGGTCTGCCAGTTCCTTGAGCCTGAGCCAGTCGTCCCAGTCGATCGCGCCATCATCGCGCAGCGCCTCGGCCGTGCGCAGCAGCTCATGGTGATAAGCGTCGGGCGATTCGCGGCGATAGCTGGCATCGTCGTACTGGGCGTACCAGGCCTCGAGTTCGGGAATGCTGCGTTCGATGCTCATGGTCGGGTTCCTCTGCACCTTTGAAGGTGTGAGCCTTGGTGGTCAGCATCGGTTCAAAACGCGCAGAAAAATTAAACCTTTGCCCGCCGCCGGCCCTCAACCGTACGCGACACTGACGTCGCGCCAATGGATAAGGAGTCACACATGAGCAATCTGTTCCTCAAGCGGGTCGGGTTTTCCATGGTGCTGGGCATGGCCTCGCTACAGGCCATGGCCGCCTCGTCGGATGACTTCGTCGACGCCGCCACCGAGGCCGGCATCGCCGAAGTGGTGACCGGCAAGCTGGCGCTGGACAAGAGCAAGGACCCGCAAATCAAGACCTTCGCCCAGCAGATGGTCACCGACCATACCCAGGCCAACCAGAAGCTCGGCGACATCGCCCGCAAACTGGACATCAGCGTGCCCGATGAAGCGGCGCTGACCGACAAGGTCAAGAAGATGATCCTGAAATGGCGCGACGAGTCGTTCGACCGCTCCTACGTCAACAACCAGGTCGAGGCCCACGAGAAAGCCGTGGAACTGTTCAGGAAAGAGGCCGCCTCGTCCGACAAGGCCGAACTCAAGGCCTTCGCCGGCGAGACCTTGCCCAAGCTCGAAGAGCACCTGAAGCATGCCAAGGAACTGCAGGCCAAGCACGGCCAGTAACCCGCCCCACTGACAAAGCGAGGCTCCCATGAGCAATGATGCACTGCGTTCGGAAGTCCTGACCCGCCTGTTGCACGCCCACCCGCAAGGGTTGGGCAAGGAAGTGCTGGACAACTACCGCGGCGAGAAAGCCGTGGCCGGCATGCTCAAGACCCTGCAGGAGCAAGGCTTGATCCACGATGGCAGCGTGAATGTCGAAGCCGGCCACACGCTCAGCGTCAACTACCCGATCAAGCTGTCGTCCGCCGGGGTCGAGGCCGCCAGGCAAGCCGAAAGCTGATACCGCTCCGCCCTGTGGCAATGGCTCGGCCAGCTGCCACGGGGCGCACTAGCGCAGGCCTTCGATGATCGCCTCCATCAACGCCCTTACCCGCCGTGGCTGCACCCGCGTCGGCGGGTAGACGATCTGCAGGGCCACCTGGCCGGCGCTGAAGTCTGCCAGCACTTCGACCAACCGGCCGTTGTCGAGGTCGTCGCGCACATCGCGAAGCGATTTCAGGCACAGCCCGTGCCCGTCCAACGCCCAGCGGCGCACCTGCTCGCCGTTGTTGGCAATCCGCCGTCCGCGCACGCTCACCGGGTAGGCCACGCCGTCCAGGCGAAATGGCCAGACCCGTTCGGCGTGGATGCCGAAGCGCATGACGATGCAATCGTGGCGCGCCAGATCGTCCGGGTGCAGTGGCGTGCCGTGGCGGCGCAGGTAGTCGGGCGCGGCGCACACCACCCGGCGGTTGTCGCCCAGGGACCGTGCGCGCAGGGAACTGTCGGCCAAGGTGCCGTAGCGAATGGCGAAATCGATGCCCTGCCCCACCAGGTCGACGTAGCCATCGGTCAGGTCCAGGTCGATCGAGACTTGCGGATGTTCGGCCAGGAAGCGGTCGAGCAGCGGCACGATGCGGTGCTGGCCGAGGTCCACCGGCGCGCTCAGGCGCACCAGTCCGGAGATCTTCTGCTGGCCGTCCCTGAGACGGCTTTCCAGCTCGTCGGCCTCGGCCAGCAGGCGCCGTGCGCCCTCGGCGAGTTGCCGGCCGGCGTCGGTGAGGCTCAGCGAACGAGTGCTGCGGGTCAGCAGCGCCACCCCGTAGTGCGCCTCCAGCGCCGCCAGGCGCTCGGACACCGTGGCCGGTGACAAGCCGCGCTCGCGGCCCGCCGCCGACAGGCTGCCTTTTTCGATGATGGTCAGGAACAACGCCAGGTTATCCAGCATGCTTTTCGATTTTTCCGAAATATGATTTTGGATTTCGCCCGATTATTGGTGATTTCCTCGCTAATTACACTGCCCGGCATCGACACCCGCACAGGAACAACCCGATGACCAGCAGAAGAGATTTCATGAAAGGCACCCTCGCCGGCGGCATCGCCGTCGCGGCAGGCGCGGTACTGGCGCAAGAGCCGGGCAGCAGCACCGGGGCGCCGCCCGATAGCGCCGGTGGCAAAGGGTTCTGGCCCAATGGCGCGCAACTGGTGATTTCCGTGTCGTTGCAATTCGAGTCCGGTGGCCAGCCGGAACACGCCGAAAGCCCCTTCCCGCCTCTGGATTCACGCTACCCCGACACCATCGCCCCCAGCTGGTACCGCTACGGCCCGCTGGAAGGCGTGCCGCGCCTGCTCGCGCTGTTCGACCGGCACGGCATCAAGGTCACCTCGCACATGGTCGGCAAGGCTGTGGAGGCTTACCCGGAGCTGGCGGCCGAGGTGGTCAGGCGCGGCCACGAAGCCGCCGGCCATGGCCTGCACTGGGCGCCGCAGTACAGCTTGACGCCTGCAGAGGAGCGTCGCCAGTACGAGCAGGCCAGCGCCATCATCGAACGCGTCACCGGCCAACGCCCGGTAGGTTTCAACGCGTTCTGGATGCGTCATTCCCGCGAGACCCTGAACATCCTCCAGGACCTCGGCTTTCTCTACCACATCGACGACCTGGCCCGCGACGAACCCTCGATCACCCCGGTGCGCGGCAAGCCGTTCGCGGTGGTGCCCTACACCCTGCGCAACAACGACATCGGCCGCATCGCCGGGTCCACGGCGATGACCGGTGCCGCGCTGTTGCAGGAGCTCAAGGACGAGTTCGACGTGCTCTATGCCGAAGGCCGCCAACGGCGCCGGTTGATGTCGCTGTCGGCGCATGACCGCATCGGCGGCACGCCTACCGTGGTGCGCGCGCTGGATCAGTTCTTCGCCTATGCCCGCGGCCATGCCGGCGTATCGTTCATGCGCAAGGACGAGATTGCCCGTTGGGCCCTGGCCCAGGCCGATACACCTGTCAATCCGCCACGTGTGTTCGATTGACCGAACGGGGACGCTTCGCGCCCTTTCGCCGGCAAGCCGGCGATGAGGCCAGTCCTGGTAACCCTGGATCAAGGCCAGCCCGTGTGTTCAGCGCCCCACCAACCCCGCCTGGCGCATGAACGCAAGGTTGTCCTCCAGATGCCAGTCCTCGGCGATCCGGCCCTCGGCGACACGGTAGATATCCATGGCGATGAAATCGATGGCCTGGCCCTGCCCCTGGTGCTCGCCCAGCTTGCCGCTGAAGTGCCCGGTGAAACGCAGCGCCGCGGTGACCCGGTCGCCTGCGACGATCATCTGCAGGACCTCGCAGCGCAGGTCCGGCACCGCTGCGCGGAATGCCCTGGAAGCGCTCAATGGCCCTTCCACGCCCTGTGGTCGTCCCGGCGGCAGGGTGTTGTCGCGAAAGTCGCTGGCCAGCGCGGCGCGGGCCATGGCCTCGTCGCCGGTGTTCCAGAAGGTGTCGTAGCGGCGGGCGGCGAGGATCTGCTGCTCCAGCTGGGCCTTGGGCAGGCTCTGGTCCACGACCAGGGTGGCCGGAGCCACCAGCTCGCCGGCATTGCCCGGATTGGCCGCCGCGCTCAGCAGCAGCAGGGTGATCCAGCGGCCAGCACGCAGCGCCGAAGCCTTGGGTTCGGTGTTCATCTCAATTTCCTTCAGTGCATTCAACGGGAGGGTATGGCGCGGCCGCGAACCATGGATAAAAGCCTAACCAGTCCCGCCCAGGCGCTCAAGAAGGCACTTTTCACTCACCTGATTACCTCGGAGTAACCCATGGCCCATTACCGCGAATGCCCCGCCTACGACGTATTCGCCCCGAACTGCCCGGCCCGCCTGGTGCTCGAGCGCCTCGCCGACAAGTGGGTGCTGTTGCTCATCGACCGCCTCAGCGCCGGTGAGCGGGTGCGTTTCAACCAGCTGCGCCGGGATATGGCCGGCGTCTCGCAGAAGGTGCTGTCGCAAACCCTGAAGCGGCTCGAACGCGACGGCCTGGTGGAGCGCCAGGTGTATCCGACCGTGCCGCCCACCGTCGAATACGCCCTCACCGAGCTGGGCGCGACACTGGGCGGCACGGTGGAGCGTCTGGCGCAGTGGGCGGAGTCGAACATGCCGGCAATTCTGCTGGCGCGCCAGCTGTACGACCAATGCGGCGAATGATTCAGCCCTCTTTTTCGACATCCCTCGGTGGCTTTGCCGGCCCCTGGGGATCAACCTGCGGGTCATCGACATCCGGCGAGTCCGGGTCGAAGCCGAGGTCATCGGGTTCGGTGGCCTGCTCGGATGAGTGCGGGCCCTGCTTGGCCGGCGAATGGCGTGGATCTGACATGGTGATTTCTCCTGGTTGTGTTAATGGGAGATACCGCCACGGCTGCAAAGTTTGATTTGCTTTGAATGCCGACTGCAGGGAGCATCCGCGGACCATATGCCCCCGTAGGTCGCTACTGCTGCTGGTACTGACTCAGGTACTTGTCCAACACCGCCTTGTCCCCCACTCCATCCCCGGCCACCTGCCACAGCCGCCGCTCGATGCCCTGCGCCAGCAGGTGGCCCACCGCGGCTTCGATGGCCGACAGCACGCACAGTTGCGCCGGTTCGTTGGTGGTGTAGCCGACCTCGGCCTCGAGCAGCTTCTTGAACTCGATGAACTTGAACACCCCGGCGTTCTGCCCGACCGAGTAGATGGTCTTGCTGGTCATCACGTTGGCCAGCACCTGCCCGGTGCGTACGTCCACCGCCCGCAGGTTGACCGTGACCTGGTCGACCCGGTACTCGCGGGACAGGCCGATGCCCAGGTAGCGGGCGCCCTCGCCGCCGCTGCGCACGTTGGTGTCGTAGGCGATGATGCCACCTTCGAGCATCAGGTTGGCCGCCTGCAACGGCGGCAGTTCGCCCTGGATGTTCTCGGCGACGTCAGGCTTCTTCTGCGAGGCGCGGATGATCTTGCGCTCGGTCAGCAGGTTCTGCAGGCCTTCGCGCTCGAGCACCACGAACCAGCCACTGGCGCTGAGGGCGTCCATCAGCATGCTCGCCGCCCCCTGGGTGACGCTGGTTGAGAACGAGCTGGCCGGGGTCGGCTTGTACTGCCCGGTCTGGTCGCGGAAGCCGTATACCACCGCCATCAGCCGACCACGTGGCCGCGGCATGTTGACCAGGTCGTAGTAGGTCGAGGCCCGCGGCGTCAGCGTCGGGGTCTCGGAGTCTTGCTCCGCGGGCATCGGCTCGCGCAGGCCGCAGCCTTGCAGGCCAGCCAGGGCGGTGAGGATCAGCAGTGTGCTCAGCAGGCGTTTCATGGCGTTCTCTCCCCAGTAAAGACCCGTCCCTCTCAGGGGTTCAGGCCGCTGACCTCGATGATCGAGACTTCCCCGGTCGCCCGGTCGGTGACCTTGATGCTCAGCGCCCCGGAATCGTCGATCACGTCGATCAGGAAGGCGTCGGTGGACATGCTGCCGGTGTTGCCGTTGCTGATGTTGTCCAGCAACTGCCCGAGCAGGCGCGACTCGAGCTGGTTGCTGAAGCGCTCCAGGGCCGAGGTGCCGGCGAATGCCGAACTGCGGTCCTTGAGGTCGGGGTCGTCGTAGTCGTTCTGCGCCTGAGCGTTGTTCAGCAGCCAGGCGCCATTGATCGGGTTGCCGCCGAAGGACGGGTTGACCGGGGTGTACACCAGCTCGGTGGCCAGGGCCTGGCCACCGAGGCCGGCGGCCAGCAGGCAGGCGGCGATGCGTCGTGCAAGGTGGTTGCTCATAGCTCGTCCCTCTCCAGATCGGTTGTGTCCTGCAGCAGCCGTTGCAATTTGCGCTGGATGATCTGCTGGCGGACCAGGTCGGCGGCCGCGATGGCCTCGTCGTTGAGTTGCGTGGTGTTGGGCGGCAGGAAGCGCCGGTACAGCACCTCGCGTTCGTACTCCACCGTCACCAGGCTGCCCCAGCGGGCATCCGGGCGTTCGCGCACCACCAGGTTGAAATCCAGCCGGCTGGTGGCGCGCAGCCGGTCGCTGAAGGCGTGATAGAAGTCGTGGCCGATGTGCGAGATGGTGTTGTCGACGATGAAGCCCATCATCTCGTCCTCGGCCCCGGCCTGCGCCTGGCCATGCAACAGGGCCAGGCACAGGCACACCCACGCGGCCAAGCGTTTCATGGCGCCTCTCCCAGGCCGAAGTGTGGACGGGCGCCTGCGGCGCTTTCGGCGAAGGCCTGCTCGGCGACGAACTGCCAGTCGCTGTAGTGCTCCAGCCCCTCGAAGGCACCCCACTGAGCGTCGAAACCGCTGCGCTTGAGCGGTGCGGCGTCGGAGCGGCTGTACACCCCGGTGATGCGGCCATCGACCGCGCGCAGCAGGCCCCATTCCTCGCCGCCGCCGACAGGGTCCGGGTAGAGCCGGCGCAGGTGGCGCTGCGGCGACGGGAAACGGTTGTCTTCCACCAGTTCCCCAAGGTCCTGCGGGTACTGGGCCAGGCCCGGCGAGGCGCGGTAGTAGCTGCGCAGCGCCTGGGCGTACTGGCCGCCCACCCACAGCAGCTGGCGCTCGCGCTCGCGCTGCAGGCTGGTGGCCCACAGGGTGCCGGTGGCCGCCAGGGCCACGCTGCTGACGGCGATCAGCAGCAGCACGCCCAGGTAGGTGAAGCCGGCTTCACCATTCGGCATAGAGGCTGCCATCGCGCGCCCTCCCGGTTGCTCCGCTCTTGATGTCGGCCACCGCGCCGGCCACGCCCTCGGGCGGCGGCACCAGCTGCCAGGCATCGCGCCGCTCGGTGATCGGATCGACCGGGGTGTTGCGCAGGTAGCGCTGCTCCACCAACTGGTCGATCGAATCGGGGTAGTGCCCGGTGTCGCCGTAGTAGTGATCCAGGGCCTCGCGCAGCACCGCCAGGCTCTGGCGCAAGGTGGCCTCGCGGGAGGCCTCCAGGCTGTTGAAGTAGCGCGGCATGGCGATGGTCATCAGGGTGGCGATGATCGCCATCACCACCAGCAATTCGATGAGGGTGAAGCCTCTGCTCGCTTTCATCGCCGTCACCATTGCCCGTAGGGCACGTTGTTCAGGCCCTTGCCGCTGGCCTTGGAATACACGTCGAACACATCCTCGCCTTCGCGTGGGCTGTCGGCCGCGCTGTCATAGGCGCGCAGGCCCCAGCCACCCTGGTCGTCGTCCTTGGCGGTGCGCAGCGGGTCGTGGGGGATGCGGCGCAGGAAATAGAACTTCGCGCCTTTGGCGCTGCGCACATCGCGCACGCCATCCACCAGCACCTGCAGGCTCGGCGGATAACCGCTGGCGTTCAGGCGCTTCTCGATGTAGCCGGCGTCGAAGGCACGCTTGTAGGCATCGATGGCGTCGCGGATCTGGTACAGCGCCTCGCGCAGCTGCTGCTCCTTGCCCCGGCGCACCACGGTCTCGGTCAGGGGCGCGGCCATGCTGGCGAGCAAGCCGAGCAGCGCCAGGGTCAGCACCACCTCGATCAGGCTGAAACCCTGCTGGCGGCGTGTCATGGCCGTGGCCTCGCGGCTGCAGGCACCACGGCCATCTGCCCCTCGACCAGCGGTGCGGCGGCCGGCTCGTCAGCCGGGGCGTCGGTGGGCAGCGCGCTGGTCGGTGCCGGTTGCGCCAGCTGGCGCACCTGCAGGGCCGATTCGGTGCCGGTGGCGAATTCCATGTCCGACGGGCTCTGGTACGGCAGGTTGCGCACGATGCGCGGGGTGATCGCCAGCACCAGTTCGGACTTGCTCATGTCGTCCTTGTTGCTGCCGAACAGCCGGCCCAGGCCGGGAATGTCGCCCAGCCCCGGGATCTTGTTGCCGCTGGCGTTGTGATCGTTGCGCACCAGGCCGGCCAGTACCTGGGTCTCGCCATCGTGCAGGCGCAGGCTGGTCTGGGCGTTGCGGGTGTCGACCTGGACCGGGATGGTGCCCTGGCGGGTGGCCTCCAGGGGCGTTGCGTTGCTCACCTCCAGGGCCACCTTGATCGCCACCTCGTTGTTCAGGTGCACGGTGGGCTGCACTTCGAGCTTGAGGCCGACATCCAGGTAGGTGACGCTTTCGGTGATCACCGGGCCTTGGGTCGAGGGTACCGAGGTGGCGCTGATGATCGGCACCCGCTGGCCGATGTGGATGCGCGCCTGTTCGCGGTTGCTGACCCGGATCACCGGGCTTGCCAGGGTGTTGATGTCCTTGTCCTGGGCATTGATCTTGGCCTGCGGCGCCGGCGAGATGCTGATGCGGCTGGAGTCGATGCCACGCAACTGGTCGAGCACGCTGACCGACTTGCCGTCGCTGGTCAGCACGCCGAAGGTGTTGGGCCATTGCAGGCCGAGGTCGAGGATGCGCGAGGTGGCCACTTCCATCACTTCCACTTCCAGCACCACCTCGGGGTTGGACTGGTCCTGGGACTGCAGCAGCTTCTCGGCCATGCGTACGGCGTCGGGGGTGTCGCGCATGGTCAGGGTGTTGAGGCGCTCGTCGACGAACACGTCGCGGGTCTTGAGCATGGTCTTGACCATGTTCAGCGCGGTGTTGGCGTCGATGCTGGTCAGGTAGAAGGTGCGCATGACCAGTTCCTGGTAGTCCTTGGTCTTCTGCGGCGAGTCCGGGTAGAGCAGCAAGGTGTTGTCGTTGACGATCTTCTGGCGCAGCTGGTTCTGCTCCAGCAACAGGGCCACGGCGTCCTCGATGCGCACCTCGCGCACGAAGATGGTGGCCTTCATGTCCGGGCGCAGGTCCTTGTCGAAGATGAAGTTGATCCCGGCGACCTGGGCCAGCACCTCGAAGATGGTCTTCAGGTCGGCATCGCGAAACTCCAGGGTGACCGGGCGCTCCAGCTTGCTGCGCAGTTGCGGGTACGGCGTGGCGGTACGGGCCTGGACGTTCTCGATGTCGCTGCGCAGCATCTGGCCCTTCTGGTTTTGCGGGTCGAGGCGCAGCACCTCGCGCATGTAGCGCTCGGCGCCGAACAGGTCGCCCTGGCGCAGTGCCGCCTGGCCAAGGGCGACACGGTCGTCGAGGGTGCGGATCAGCTCCAGCTGGCGGATGCCCTCCTGGGCGCGGCGGTTGTTCGCCTCGATGGTCAGCACCCGGCCGTAGCCCATGCGCGCGCCGGCGAAGTCATGGCGCACGCGGTCGCTGTCGGCCTGGGTCAGCAGCGCCTCGACCGCGGCCTGGCGGCCGTGGGCCAGGGCGATGTTCAGCTCGGTGTCGCGCGGATCTTCGCGCAGGGCTTCTTCCAGGCGAGCGATGCCGGCCTCGTACTGACCCTCTTTGATCAGTTCCTGGCTGTCCTTGCGCACGGCGCTGGTGCCGCATCCGGCGATGGCCACGCACAGGGCCAGGAGCACGAACGGCGCAGGCTTGCACAACTTCGACGGTTTCATGGTGCGCTCCCGACAGACAGGGTCTGTGGCTGATGCAGTGGCAGGTAGACCAGGCTCAACTCGGTGGCCGAAACACGGTCCAGACGGTAGGTGTCGTCGATCACGTCACCCTGGCGCACGACGTAGAGCTTCTCGCCGCTCTGCAGGAAGATCTGCAGGTCGTCGCGCTCACCCATGCGACCGATGAAACGAAACGGCAGCGTCGGGGCGGCAGCTGCGGCGGGCTCCGGGGTGGTGACCACGGGTTGTTCGGTGACGGTGGCCAGGGCCTGGGGTGGGGTCCATTGCTGGCTGGGGAACAGGTCGCGTGAAAGGCTTTTGGCTTCATCGCGAGGCAAGCTCGCTGCCACGTTCGTGGGTGTCGGGTGTGGGCGGGTTTTCTCCGCGACAGGGCCTGCCAGCTCATCCTCCCCCACGCCGAACCAGTGCCCCGGCGCCCACGCCAGCGCCGCGCTCAACCCCAGGAAACCGGCCCACATCACCGCACGCTGAGTGTTCATCACGACCTCGACAGGTAAAGGGTCATGCGCACACGACCGGTCAGTTCCCGGTCACCGATCCGCTTGCGTTGCAGTTCCAGGTCTTCCAGCACCAGCGTCGGCAACTGGCCGAGCAGCGCCTTGAGGAAGCCACGGATCTGCGGGTAGCTGCCGCGCACCGGCAGGACGATCTGGTAGCGCGCCAGCTGGGTCTTCGGGTCCACGCCCAGGGCGTACTCGCCACGGGCCAAGCTGATGCGCTCGGCACTGGCCAGGTGGTACAGGCGCTCGATCAGCTCGCTGGCCTGGGGCTGGCCGGGCAGTTGTTGGCGCAGGTCGTCCAGCGCCTGCTGCTCGGGCTTGGCCTGCACCTTGAGCTCGCCACGCGCCAGGCGCTGCACCTGGGCACTGGCATCGGCTTCGTTGGCACGCAGTTCGCGGACCGCCTGCCACTGGGGCAGCACCCCGGCCAGGGCGACCGCCAGGGCCAGGCCGCCGACCAGCACCGCGGCCAGCCCTGCCCGGCCCAGGCGCCGCAGCGCTTCATGGACGATCAGGCTACGGACGCGCATGGCCGGTCTCCCAGGTAGCGGTGAGGTTGAAGCGCACCGGATGCTCGACCTGCCCGGCCACCACCTCGTGGTTGAGCAGCGACACGTCTGACAGCTCGGCGCTGCGCTCCAGGCGCTGGTGGTATTGCAGCATGGCCTCGAGGTTGCGCGCTTCGGCACTGATGCGTACCAGGCCCTTGCGGGCATCGGGGGTCAGGCTGAGCAGCGCCACGTCCTCCTGCGGCATCGCCTCGAGCATGGCGAACAGCTGCTGCCATGGCCGCTGCAACTGCTGCGATACGCTGCGCATCTGCGCCAGGCGCTCGGCCTGCTCGCGGATCACCGCGCTGCTCTGCACCGCGGCGGTGGCCGGGCGCCGGCCGAGCTTGAGTTCGAGTTGGTGCACGCGGCTTTCCAGGTGCACCTGCTCGCTCACCAGTTGCTGCTGGGCCAGCACCAGCACAGCCAGCACGGCGCCGCCGAGGGCGAGCAACGACCAGGCCAGGGGGCTGCTGTGGCGGGGTTGGAATTCCAGGTCGAGGCGGCGCATGTCAGGCCACCGCTCGCCACATGGCGCACAACGGATCGGATTCGGCACTGGCGGCGCACAGCTGTACCGCGGCCATTTGCGAGGCCGCCGTGCGCCCCGGGGCATGCAGGTACACCCGAGGCAGCTGCTCGCCATACAGTTCGCAGGTACGCTCGATCAGCGCCTGCAGCGCCTGGTCGTTATCGGCGCAGCCCTGGGCCAGCACCTGCTGCCAGGCACCGCCTGAAGCCAGCAGCAGTACGCTGCGGCGCGGCTCGGCCAGCACGAAGAGGAAGTCGCCTTGGGTCAGTTGCGCCGAGCAGCGGTTGTAGGCGGCCATCAGGTACGGCTGCACCGAGCGCAGGCTCAGGCGATTTTCCCGCCCCAGGGCCTGCAGGCCTTGAAGCAAAGCTTCGGGCAGCGCGGTGGCGATGCGCGCAGCGCCCGCCGGCTCCGGCGAAAGCACAATGCGCCAGTCATCCAGAGGCTGCCCGTAGAGGTTCTCGAAGCAGGCCCGTGCATAGGCGTCGAGTTCGCTCGGTGTACCAATGGCATCACTCCAGGGCACCAGGCAGAAGCGGCTGTAGCGGGCCGAGAGCAGCACGCGCAACTGCGCGCCGCGTGCCGGATGCTCACCCAGCAGCCCGGCCAGAGCCTGCAGTGCCGGGGCCCAGGCCGGCTGGGCGGCGTCGCAGGCAAACGCGCGACTGCCCAGCCATTGATGCTGCCGGCCGTGCCAATGGCCCAGGCCGACACCCTCGGCGCCCAGCACCGCGCAATACCGATCAGGCGATAAATGTGACACGGTTGATCTCCTCGAGTGTGGTACGGCCATCGCGGACCAGGTCCAGGGCCGAGGCGCGCAGCAGGCGCAGGCCACGTTGGCAGGCCAGCTGCTTGATCTGCGAGAGCGGGCGACGTTCGACGATCATCTGCCGCAGGTCGTCGTCCAGGTGCAGCAGTTCGGCAATCGCGCTGCGCCCGCGGTAGCCGCTGCCACGGCACTGGCCGCAACCCTGGGCACGCACGAAGCGCCAGCCGGCCACCGCGTCACGGGCCAGGCCCGAGGCGGCCAGCAAGTCGTCATCCGGCTCGCTGGCCTGCGCGCAGTGCGGGCAGGCCAGGCGCACCAGGCGTTGGGCCAGCACGGCATTGAGCGCCGAGACGAAGCTGTAGGGATCGACCTGCATCTGGCTGAAGCGGCCGATCACGTCGAATACGTTGTTGGCGTGGATGGTGGTGAACACCAGGTGTCCGGTGAGCGCCGACTGCACGGCGATCTGGGCGGTGTCCGGGTCGCGGATCTCGCCGACCAGGATCTTGTCCGGGTCGTGGCGCAGGATCGAGCGCAGGCCACGGGCGAAGGTCAGGCCCTTCTTCTCGTTGACCGGGATCTGCAACACGCCGGGCAGCTGGTACTCGACCGGGTCTTCGATGGTGATGATCTTGTCCATGCCATGGTTGATCTCGCTGAGCATGGCGTAGAGGGTGGTGGTCTTGCCGCTGCCGGTGGGGCCGGTGACCAGGATCATGCCGTAGGGCTCGGCGGCCAGCCGGCGCAGGGCCTGCAAGGTGTGCGCCTCGAAGCCCAGGGCCTGCAGCTGCACGCCGCTGACCTGGTCGGACAGGTCCTGCTTGTCCAGCACCCGAAGCACCGCGTCCTCGCCGAAGATGCTCGGCATGATCGAGACGCGGAAATCGATCTGCCGCTCGCCGATGGCCACCTTGAAGCGACCGTCCTGGGGCACGCGTTTCTCGCCGATGTCCAGCTCGGCCATCACCTTGATCCGCGAGATCACCTGTTCGGCGAAGGCGCTGCCGCTGGCCTTGCCGGCACCGTTGAGCACGCCGTCGATGCGGTACTTGATGGTCAGGCCCTGGCCGGTCATGCCTAAGTGGATGTCGCTGGCGTGCAGCTTGAGGGCGTCGTACAGGGTGGAGTTGACCAGCTTGACCACGCGGCTCTGGTCTTCGCTGATGCTGGTCAGCGACAGGCGCTGCAGCGGGTCGGCCTCGTTGCCGGGTTCAGCCTCGTGACCGAGGGCATCGACGGCGTGGAAGCTTTCCTCGTGGCGGGCCAGGAACGCGGCCAGGTCGGCAGCGTGGGCCAGGTACAGCGGCGCGCCCTGAAGACAATCGTCAATCCAGGCCAGGCGAGCGCTGTCGAAGGGGTCGGCGAACACACCGACCCGCTCGCCGTCGTGTTCGACCAGGGCGAATTCGTGTTTCAGGCACTGCGCCAGGCTGACCCGGTCAAAGGCCGGGGCGCAGGCGAACAGGGCCTGGGTGGCGAGCACCGGGTAATGCAGGGTGGTGGCCAGGCGCTGGGTGAAAGTGGCCGGGGTGTCGCTGGACAGGTGTTCCAGGAAGGCCAGCAGGCGCTCTTGGCCGGCTTGCTGGCGGGCCTGGGCCAGGAGGTCGCGGGAGTATGGAAGATAAAGGGTCGCCTGTTCCGGATTGCCGGCGACGAGGCCTTTACTGCTTGCATCGAATGCCTGGGACATGGCCTGCGACTCCGCTCAGGGGCGGCGCCGCGGGCTTGGGGGCCTTGGGCGCCGCTATTCCCCGGTGAGCAGTTGTTCGTCGTCAGGTTCGGTGGGCTTGCCGCCATTGCGTCGGCGGTCGGCCAGGACCCAGCTGCCATCGTACAACTGCAAGGGGAACGACTCGTTCCTGTTCTGGCGTCGTTCGACGTACCCTTCGGCCGGCTGGTCGGTGCTTCTGCGCTGGCGCTCGATGCCCATCAGGTCGAAGACGGCGCGGGCCAGTTCCATCAGCGGGAACGGCTTGAACAGGACATGGGTCACACCCAGTTCGGCGGCCCGCTCACGGACCTCGGCGGTCGGGTGGGCGGTGATCAGCACGAAATGGCATTGCCTGTTCCTGCGCACGGTCTCCAGGACCTGAAACCCCTCCATGTCGGGCAAGCGGTAATCCAGCACGATCACGTCCGGTGCCTGTCTCTCGGCCTCTTCGATACCCGTGGCACCGTCGTGGGCGAGATGGACCTCCAGGCCTTGCGCCTGCAGATAAGCTTGCAGGTTCTGCGCAAGGGTCTGTTCGTCATCGACTACCAATACTCTGTTCACCAAGGTCCACTCCCATGAACTGCCCGGTTTCCCGGTCTGCGAAGTGCGGCCTTGTAGAGGCTTGAGCAGGCTTCGTGCCAGGCATGAAAAATCAGTGCTTACCGCTTTCAAGTCGTTGATATCGTTGAAGCTTGTCTGTCACCTCAGAGCTTGCGGGCTGGTCGTTCCCCATATCCGGGGAAGATGATGGCACATTGCCCGGAGGGGTTTCCCCCAACAATGGGGAATCCCCTGCCCGCCCCCTCAGTCGGCGCGCTCCACTGTAGCGGAATCACGCAAACGTTGGCGTACGGCTTGCCGGGCCTGACCCTGGAGTTGTGCGACGAGCGCGTCCCTGGCCAGGCGCAGGCCGTGTTCTGGTAGGACAGAAGTATTATCACTTTGGTTCTGCATTCCTTGCAGTCTTTGCCAGTTGGCCTGATGGAAGGCTGCAACTTCGGCGCTGCTGGGTTCTTCGACCGCGCTCAGCCGGGCGAAAACCTGCTGTGCGGCCATCTCATGTCGAGTGTAGTCAGCGAAGCCTGCCCGATCGAAGCCGGCTTGCGCCAGGCGCTGCTCGAACACCGCAGGGCTGCCGAAGGCCGCCTCGACCTCGCCGACCCGCGCCGTCACCTGCGCATCGCTGATGTCTATGCCCTGGCGCTGGGCCTCCTGCCAGAGCAGTTCCTTGTCGATCAGTTCATCCAGGGCCTGCGCGCGCAGGCGCTGGTAAAGGTTGGGGTTGCGGATGCTCCCCACCGCCCGCCCCTGGGCCTGGAGGTATTCGCTGAAGTAGCGCTCCAGGCGCAGCACCCCGATCTCCACGCCATTGACCCGCGCCGCTGGGGTGTCGGCGTGGCTGGCCAGGGCGAGCAGCGACAACAGGCAGGCAATCAGGGTGCGCATGGTGATCTTCTCCTGAATCTCAAAGGCTGTCCGGCACCGCTCGGTATGGTGCCACTTCAGTGAAACCAGGGCCCGGCAGGCTTACCTCCACCACATGTGCACCTGTCATGCCCTGGCGGCGTCCGGGACCGAAACCCAGCAACGGCGTGAGGCCGGTATCGATGTCATGCAACTGCTCCAGGGCGACCAACAACTGCTCACGGCTGGCGTCGCGTCCGATCTGCTTCAAGGCTTCGACCAGCAGCTGCCAGGCGCACAGGGTACTGACCTGCAACGACGCCTGGCGTGGCTCCAGCCCCTGGCGCAACTGCACCCCGGCAAGGGTCGCCCGGCCTTGCGCGGTCCAGTCGCCGGGTACGAAGGGATAGGCCAGCAGCACCCGCCGCGACCATGATGGTGGCAATTCCGGCACGGCGCCGGCCACTTGGCCCGAGGCGGCGAACAGGTAGGGGTTGCGCCCGCTCGCCTGCAGGCTCGACGCCAGCGCGGTGAATGCCTGGGCGTGACCGAGGAAGAGGATGCCCTCGCCATCCGGGGCCTGGCCCATGAACGCCAGGGGCGGCGCGGTAGCGAACCCCAGTTGACGCAAACGCTGCTGCAGCACCTGCGCCGCATCGGCCTGCTCTGCGCCGGCATACACCACCCGCAAGGCTGCGGGCGCCAGGCCAAGGGCATCACGGGCATGCAGCGCCACGCTGAGCAATTGCCCGGGCACGCCCGGCAAGGGATCGAACACCTGCCCGTTGCCACCGCTACGTGGCGTGGCACCGATCAGCGGCAGGCCGGCCCGCTCCAGCTGGCGGCTGTCGAGCAGTGGCGCCAGGGGCGCGACCAGGGCGAACACCCGTTCTCGTTGCATCAGCGTGTCCAATGCCTGTGCGGTGCTGACCGGGTCCTGCCCTGGGTCCAGCGCGACCAGCTGCAGGCGTCGCCCATGGATACCCCCCTGCTGGTTCAACTGCGCGACGCCATCCTCCAGCACTGCCCGCACCGTCCGCCCGGCCTCGGCCAGCGGCCCCTGCTCGGGCAGCAAGGTGCCCAGGCGCAAGGTGCCCTCCTCCACCCCGGGGTCACGGTCCTCGCCCAGGCGCTTGAGGTAGGCGGTGAGATTGCGTTGGTCGGCCAGGCTCAGGTCGAAGCGTGGCATTGCCGGGTCGAGGCGATTGCCGGCGGGGTCGGTGCCACTGCGGATGACCCGCGCCAGGCTGGCATCGGTGTAGGCCGGGTAGCGTCGGTTGTTGGCCTCGCGGTTGCCAGGGCCAAGGGCCAGGCGCTGCCAGTCCAGGCTCGGTGGGCGCACTCCGCCTTCGCTGCGGCCGCGCCCGTCGTTGCCATGGCAACCGGCGCAAGGCAGCACGCTCGCCGGGACACTCATGTCGCCGGGGCCGACCCGGGCCAGCAACTGGGCGTCGCTGCTGGAGACGCCTTCGCGGTAGAGGCGTTTGCCGGCGAGTTCCTGTTCGCTCAGTTGCACCGCCCCGCTCAGGCACCAACACAACATGAGCAGAACCAACTTGAGAGCGGCGGTCATGATGTCAGCGCCCCGCCAACGGCTGTGCCAGCAGTTGCATGCGCTGGGCGATCGCTGCAGGCGGCGCGTCCGGGCGAATCTTGCTCCAGCGCTTGCCCGCCACGTCACCGGCAATCAACTGCGTCGAGTGCTGCTCGGGGCTGGGCAGGAACTGGCCCAACCGCCCCAGTACCAGATCGACACTGGCCTTGTCGCCGGTCAGGAACAGCCAGTTCGGCCCATCCACCCCCTGCTTCTGCGCAAACGCCTTGAGCACCTCTGGCGTGTCGTTCAGAGGGTCGCTGCTCAGCGACACGAACGTCACTTGCGCCGCCAGTGCCGGCCCCATGGCCTCGCGCACCTCGCGCAATTTGCGAGTGATCAGCGGGCAGGCATCGTTGCAGTGGGTGAAGATCACGTTGAGCATCACCACCTTGTTCTTGAGCACATCGCTGTAGAAACGCAGCTCGCGGCCATCCTGGTCCTTGAGCACGGTGTCGGTGAACCAGGTCTGCGCATCGCGGGTGCCACCGCCGCTGGTCATGGTCTGCGGCGCCGGTTGTGGCGTCGGCGCATGGCCTTCGTGGGCGAACGCCACCGAGGCGAGGATCCACAGGCAGACGCCGAGCACCAGCCAGTCGAGACTGCGCATGCTGGCATGGCGGGAAGTGTGGGCGCTCATGGCTGTGCCTCCTGGCCGGCGATGGCCGTGCTCTTGGCATGCACCCGGCGCGCGCTCAGGCGGTTGACCTCGCCGATCAGCACGCTGGGGTCGGTGAAGCCGTAGAAACGCGTCCAGTGCCCGCTGCGCCCGTCACCCACCAGGATCAATGGCGGGTGTTCGCTGAGGTTGGCGCTGAAACTGCCGAGCCCCTTGAGCGTTTCGCTGATGGCGTAGGGTGAACCGGTCAGCCAGCTCCACCCCGGCCCGTGCTGGAATGCACGGGCGTAGCCGGCCAGGCGCCTGGAGTCGTCACGCTGTGGATCGACGCTGATCGACACCAGGCGGATCTCTTCTCCCACTCGCCCGCCCAGTTGCTGCTGGACCTTGCTCATGATCGAAGACACCACCGGGCACACCGTGGTGCAACTGGTGTAGATGAAACCCATGACCACCAGATGATCGCCAACCAAGTCCTTTTCCAGGCGCACCGGCATGCCATCCTGGTCGAGCAGCGCCACATCGGCGAAGCGCACGCTGGCTTTCTCCTGGTGAGCGGCCGGCGGTTGCTCGGGAGCGCCGCCGTGATCGTGGCCGGCGTGGGCCAGCGCCAGGTTGCTGGCCAGCAGCAGGCTCAGGCCCAGCAGTTTTCCACCATGCAGACGGTTCATCGCACACTCCTGGGTTCCCCTTGGGAAGCGGTGGGCTCTGCTGCGGCCGGCAGGACGCGCAGGCTGGTGTAGTTTTCTTCGGTGAAAGCACGCCCTAGGCTCGGCGACTGCACGTGCAGGTACCAGGCGCCGGCCTCGGCAAGCTCCAGCGGCGCCTGGTAGAGCCCCTCGCCCACTTCGACCAGCGCCACGTTGCGCGGCAGCGACGAAGGCGCCAGGAAGTAGCGCAGGCTCAGGTCGCCAAGCCCCAGGCGCGGCTTGCCGTCCTCGCCGACAATACGCACCCTGGCCAGGTACGGGGTGTGCTGCAGCAGCGGCTGGTCGGTGCCGATGAACTCGGCGTGGGCCCGCTTGGCCCTTCCCGACTGCGGCAACGCCGCGACATCGGTGCTGAAGCAGTGGATGATCTGCGGCTGGTTGAGCAGGAACGCCACATCGAAGGTGCCGGAGGCCGGCAGCTTCACCGTCGAGCCGTACACGCCGGGCGCCAGCTCGCGCAGGCTGCGGTCGATGACCAGCGCGGCGCGGGCCTGGTGGCCGCGGTTGTTATAGCCCGACATCGGCGCGTTCATGCCCTCGGCATAGAAGTAGGTAGTGTTGTCCACCGGGTTGACCACGAACACCGCATTGTCGTCGCGGGAAATGCTCACCCCCTGGGCCAACGGCAGGTCGCCGGCCTGGCGCGGCGCCGCCGGGCCAGCCTCGAAGCCCTGGACAATCGGCTCGCGCCCCTGCCCGAGGCTCGCCAGGTTGATCATGCTCACCTTCGGCGAAGCCAGCCCACGCACATAGGCGTAGGCCTTGGTGAAGGTCAGTTGGTACGGCTCGGCTGCCACCGGGATGCGATGGAGCAGCTGGTCGGTACTGGCATCGATCACCAGCGCCTGGTTCTCCAGGGTGTTGAGCACCACGCCGTAACGACCATCCTGGCTGAAGCGCATCGGCCCCAGGCCCTGTTCGGCCTTGACCATGTGGCGCAGGGTGTGGCTGCGGGCGTCGATCACCCGCACCGTGCCCTCCTGGCCATCGACCACGTACACCGCCTGCGACAGCGGCGAATAGGCCACCGACAACGGGTGCGGACCGACCTCGAGGGTATTCACCAGGCGCATCTGCGCGGTGTCGATGACGCTCAGGGTGCCGCCATCGCGGTTGCTGACGAAGACAAAGCGCGAGTCGGCGCTGAAGGCGATCTCGTGGTGGCCGGAGCCGGTGGCGAACGACTTGAGCGTGGTGCGGCTGGGCACATCGATCACCGTCACCCCGCCCTTGGCCGGGTCATGGCTGTTGTTGCCCACCCACAGCAGGCGCTGGTCCGGTTGCAGCGCCACCCGCAGCGGCTGCTCGCCGGCCTCGAGGGTGGCCACGCGGGTAAATGTCTCGGTGTCGATCAAGGCCACCTGGTTACGCTCGGGCATGGACACGAACACCTGCTTGTCATCGCCGCTGGCCACCCAGTCCATGGGGCGCCCCGGAAGGTCGATGCGCGCCAGCGTGCTGGTGACCCCACCCACCGACACGGTCGGGTCGATCACCGTCAGGCTGGCATCCTTGTTCAGTACCAGCAGGAAGTAGCTGTTAAGGTCGAGCAAAGGGCGAGCGCCGATGCTGCTCTTGAGAAACAGTGCCACGCGCGCCTTGCAGCTGCTGTCGCGGTCACCGACCGGTGCCGACTGCGCGGGGTCGAGCCAGGCGCCGGGGGCCATGCCCGACAACGGCTGGCCACTGCTCTGGTCGCTGACCTTGAAGCGGATATTGGCAAAGTCGCCCTCGCGCAGTTCGCCGCCGGCCAGGGGCCGCGCCTCGAACTCCACGGTGACGCCGTCGCGGCTGAGGGTGTGCAGGGCCTGGGGATCGGCGGCCTCCTGCAGCAGTTCGCGGGGATCGCACCAGAGCTTTTCGTAGGCCACGCCGAGGCCGATCAGCGCGGTGCCCAGCAGCAAGCCCAGGTATGCAGGGCGAAGCTTGCGGTTCATGCCGGCACGCATGGGGTAGCGCCTTCGAGGGGAATGATCATGCTGCACCTCCACAGGACTCACGGGTTCTGTGGAGGGTGGAAGCAAGCGTTATGCCATCAATAAAATTGTTTGGAATCAGAGTGTTGGAGAAACAAGTGGAAGATATTGGGGAGGCTGCCCCAAACACGGGGGCGCTTTGCGCCCCCTCTTTCAGGCCAGTACCAGCATAGAGCCGGGAGACCGGTTAAGTCTGATGTTTCAGGGTGGGAATGACCGCGTCAGGGCAGCCAGATGTAAGACGACAGTTTTGCAGCGCTCTCGAGACCGAGCGCCGCGCGGGCGGCGCTCGGTCTCATAGGCGCTGCAAGGGTTCATGCGAACACTTGGTGCCCACCACGCGCTCTCTGTCTCCGGGCAACCAAATTACGTACCACGTAGTATGTAATTATTGCTAATTCACCACTAATGTAGACATACACAGGACCCTCGACTCTCCACACTCATCCGCCGCAAACACACCATTCACCGATCAGCCGTGCAGCCTCCTCCGAAGAGATCAAGGCAGTGTCGACTGTAAACGGCTCCTCTTCCCACGACTCGTACTCATGATTCACCACCGACGCCCAGGTCGGAGGCGTCAAGCCCGGAATATCGGGCTCACGGCGCTCGACTCTGCGCCGGTGCTCAACCTTATCGGAACAAATCACCAGGACATCCACCAACCGAACGCCTGCCCGTGTCGCCACATCGCGCCAGGCCGCCCGGCTCTCGGCCACGGGATTGACACAGTCGGCGATCACCGTGCGACCAAGTCGCAGGTTGTCGAGCGCCAGTTCAAAGGCCGCAAGGTAGCCGCTACGCCCGACCTCCCCGGCTAGCTCGCCGTAACGTCGAAGGGCTTGCTCGAGGGTGTCGATACGTAGATAGACCGCACCGAACCTTGCGGCCAGGTGCTTGGCGATGGTGCTTTTCCCGGTAGCGGGCAAGCCGCTGAAGACGATGAGCATTGACTGTCCTTGAATGAGTGGATGCCGGGCGACCATGTCCCTGTCGAGATGGGCGGGGTACCCGTGGTATTCCTGATCGGCGTACTGGCCTCGCTCGCGGCGATGCTGGCCGCGCCCTGCGCCTATCGCAACGCGATCGATACCCCCCGGCCCAGATGCTCGCGCAACCACTGATGCGCAGGATCGCGGTGCACCCGCTCCGGCCACAGCATCAGCATCTCGAAGCCCGGCACCGCCAGGGGTGCCTCCACCACCGCGAGAGCCGGGTTCCCGGCCACCAGGCGCTGCGGCAGCATGGCCACCAGGTCGCTATCGACCAGCATGGCCGCAAGACCCGAGAAACGCGGTACCGACAGCACCACGTTGCGCGCCAGGCCCTGTTTGGCCAGGGCGTCGTCGGTGGGGCCGCTGAAGCCACCGCCATCGGGTGAGACGATCACATGCTCCAGCGCGCAGAACTGCTTGAACGTCGGCCTGCGCCTGAGTCGCGGATGATCGGCGCGCCCGGCCAGCACGTAGCGGTCAGCGAACAACGGGCGCTGGCGCAAACCGGGCGGCGCATCGATGGCTATGTGGAAAGCCAGGTCCAGCTCGCCCTGCTCGGCCTTGCGCACCAGCGTCGGCGGGTTCATGTCGACGATCGCCAGGCGCGTGCCGGGGGCGGCCGCACGCAGTGGGCCCAGCGCAGGGCGCAAGATGGTCGCTTCGGTGTAATCGGTCGCGGCCACCCGCCAGGTCAGTTGTGCCTGGGACGGGTCGAATGGTCGCTCGGCGGCGATGGCCAGGCGTAGCGCCTCCAGGGCCTGGCTCAACGGCCCACGAAGCGCCAGGGCGCGGGCGGTCGGGCGCATGCCGCGGGCACCCGGCAACAGCAACGGATCGCCCAGCGCATCACGCAGTCGTGCCAGCTGCACGCTGACCGTCGGTTGGGCGAGGTGCAGGCGTTCGGCGGCGCGGGTGACGTTGAGCTCGGCGAGCAACGCGTCGAGGGTAACCAGCAGGTTCAGGTCCAGACTTCGCAAGGAATCATGCATGGCAATACCTGCAATTCAATCTATTCATTTCACCAATATGCAGGGTATCCGCATGCTTTGACCATCCCCTACCGGAGCCCGACCATGAACATCCTGATCGTCTACGCCCATCCCGAACCCCGCTCGCTCAATGCCGCCCTCAAGGACTTCGCCGTCCGCCACCTCGAAGGCCAGGGTCACCATGTCCAGGTCTCGGACCTCTATGCCATGAAGTTCAAGGCTGTGCTGGACGCCGACGACAGCGTTGAACACCCCGCCGGCGAGCGCTTCAACCCCTCCGACGCCTCGCGCCGGGCGTTCGCCGAAGGCACCCAGGCGGCCGACATCGTCGCCGAGCAGGCCAAGCTGCAGTGGGCCGACGCGGTGATCCTGCAGTTTCCTCTCTGGTGGTTCGGCCTGCCAGCGATCCTCAAGGGCTGGGTCGAGCGCGTGTACGCCTATGGCTTCGCCTACGGCGTCGGCGAGCACTCCGACCGGCACTGGGGAGATCGCTATGGCGAGGGCCGGATGGCGGGCAAGCGCGCCATGCTGATGGTCAGCATGGGCGGTTGGGCCTCGCATTACAGCGAGCGCGGCATCAACGGCCCGCTCGACGACATCCTGTTTCCCATCCAGCACGGCATCCTGTTCTACCCGGGGTTCGAGGTGCTGCCGCCGTTTGCGGTGTATCGCACCAGCCGGGTCGACGACTCGGGCTTCGCGGCAGCCTGTGGGGCGCTGGGCCAGCGGCTCGATGGCTTGTGGAGTGATGCGCCCATCCCGTTCCGGCGGCAGAACGGCGGGGATTATGCGATTCCGGCGTTGACCCTGCGGCCAGAGCTTGCACCTGGTCGGGACGGATTAGGCTTGCATGTTGCCGACGACGTACTGGCAACAGCGGTCTAGCGAGAGACACCAGGTGTCCGCCGCAGCTCTGACGCCGAACACCTGGTTGCCCGGCTCCCGATAGCGCTTGAGCATCATCAGCCAGTCGCACTGGCACAATTATTTTCACTGTATTGCATAATGAAATATTTAATGTCATGTTCTTCTCCGTGCCCAGGCCCCTCCCAAGCAAGGCCCTGGACGGTACGCCCCACCCACCGGAGTCAAGAACATGAACAAGACAGGACTTCTCGGCGCGCTGGCACTCTGTGCCTGCAGCGCCTTCGCCCAGGCCGACGACGCCAGCCTGCGCATCGGCATCGAGGCCGCCTACCCGCCCTTCTCCTACCGCACCCCAGAAGGTGAGCTCGCCGGCTTTGACTACGACATCGGCAACGCGCTGTGCGCGCAGATGCAGGTCAAGTGCCAGTGGGTGATCCAGGAGTTCGACGGCATGATCCCGTCGCTGAAGGTACGCAAGATAGACGCCGTGCTGTCGTCGATGTCGATCACCGAGGATCGCTTGAAATCGGTCGATTTCACCGACAAGTACTACCACACCCCCGGCAAGTTCGCGATGAAGGCCGGCAGCCGCCTGGACACCCCGGCGGTGGACCTCAAGGGCCGCAAAGTGGGCGTGCAGCGCGCCTCGACCTACGACCGCTTCGCCACCGAACAACTGGAACCGGCGGGCGTCGAGATCGTGCGCTACGCCTCGCAGAACGAAGCCTTCCTCGACCTGGTTTCCGGGCGCCTGGACGCCACCCTCGCCGATATCGTCAACACCGAGGAGAGCTTCATCAAGACCCCGGCGGGCCAAGGCTTCGCCCTGGTCGGCCCGGACATCGGCGACCCGCACTATTTCGGCCGCGGCGCCGGGATTGCCGTGCGCAAGGGCGACAGCGCCAACCTCGCGCGGCTCAACGCCGCCATCGCCGCGATCCGCGCCAACGGCACCTACCAGCAGGTGCAGCGCAAGTACTTCCCGTTCGACATCTACGGCCAGTAACGCCGGCTGACGAGGGTTTTCATCATGCTTCATGGCTATGGATCGAGCATTCTCGATGGAGCCTGGCTGAGCGTCAGCCTGGCACTGCTGGCGATGGCATTGGCCATCGGCCTGGGCCTGTTCGGTGCGGCCTGCCGCTTGTCACCGTTGCGATGGCTGGCGGGACTGGGCGAGGTCTATGCCACGGTGGTACGCGGCATCCCCGACCTGGTGCTGATCCTGCTGGTGTTCTATGGCGGCCAGGACCTGGTCAATCGCCTGGCACTGGCGCTGGGCTACCAACAGTACATCGACATCAACCCGTTTGTTGCCGGGGTATGCACCATGGGCTTCATCTTCGGCGCCTACCTCTCGGAGACCTTTCGCGGCGCCTTCCTGGCGATCCCCAAGGGCCAGGCCGAGGCTGGCGCCGCCTACGGCATGAGCGGCCTGCAAGTGTTCTGGCGGATCAGCCTGCCGCAGATGGTGCGCCTGGCGCTGCCGGGCTTCACCAACAACTGGCTGGTGCTGACCAAGTCCACCGCGCTGATCTCGGTGATCGGCCTGCAGGACATGATGTTCAAGGCCAAGAACGCCGCCGACGCCACCCACCAGCCGTTCACCTTCTTCCTCGCCGTGGCCGCGCTGTACCTGCTGCTGACCAGTGTGTCGCTGCTGCTGTTGCGCGGCGTGGAACAACGTTACTCGGTCGGCTTCAAAGCCGCCGAACTCTAGGGGAGCCGCCCGATGACGCTCGACTATCAACTGATCTGGCAGAACCTGCCGCTGTACCTGAACGGCGTTGCCCTGACCCTCAAGGTGCTGCTGATCTCGCTGGCCTGCGGCCTGGCGCTGGCGATCCCCCTGGCGCTGATGCGTGTCTCGCGCACCTGCCTGCTGCGCTACCCCGCCTGGCTCTACACCTACGTGATCCGCGGCACGCCGATGCTGGTGCAACTGTTCCTGGTGTACTACGGCCTGGCCCAGTTCGAGGCCGTGCGCCAGAGCCCGCTGTGGCCGTATCTGTCCAGCGCGACCTTCTGCACCTGCCTTGCCTTCGCCATCAACACCAGCGCCTACAGCGCCGAGCTGCTGGCAGGGAGCCTGCGCTCGACGCCCCGCGGCGAGGTCGAGGCCGCCCGTGCCATGGGCATGTCACGCCTGACGCTGTACCGGCGCATCCTGCTGCCTTCGGCCTTGCGCCGCGCCCTGCCGCAGTACAGCAACGAGGTGCTGATGATGCTGCAGACCACCAGCCTGGCGTCGATCGTCACCCTGGTGGACATCACCGGCGCGGCAAAGACCTTCAACGCACGCTACTACCTGCCTTTCGAGGCCTTCATCACCGCCGGGCTGATCTACCTGGCCCTGACGTTCATGCTGGTGCGCCTGTTCAAGCTGGCCGAGCGCCACTGGCTGGCATACCTGGCCCCGCGCAAGCACTAAGGAGCTTTCATGCAGCACATTGACCATACCCTGCCCTGGAGCGCCTGCGGCACCGAGCGTTCGCTGCGCGTGCTGCGCTTTGGCAGCGGCCCGCGCAAGGCCTATATCCAGGCTTCGCTGCACGCCGATGAACTGCCCGGGATGCGCGTGGCCATCGAACTCAAGCGCCGGTTGCTGGAGCTCGAGGCCCACGGCCGTCTGGACGCGGTGATCGAACTGGTGCCCCTGGCCAACCCGATCGGTATCGGCCAGATGTTCCAGGCCACCCACCAGGGCCGCTTCGAGTTCAACAGCGGCAAGAATTTCAATCGCGCTTTTCCGGCGCTGACCGAAGCGCTGGCCGCGCACTTGGAAGGCCGCCTGGGCAGTGATGGCCAGGCCAACGTCACGATCATCCGCCAGGCCATGCTCGAACTCATTGAGGAGCTGCCCGCGCCACACTCGGAGCTCGATGGCCTGCGCCGCCTGCTGCTGCGCCATGCCTGCGATGCCGACCTGGTGCTGGACCTGCACTGCGATTTCGAGTCGGTGATGCTGCTGTACGCCATGCCGCAGCACTGGGCGCAGTTGCGTCCGTTGGCGGCCCGCCTCGGCGCGCAAGCGGCGCTGCTGGCCGAAGGCGCCGGTGGCGATGCCTTCGACGAAGCCTGCGCCGCGCCCTGGCTGCACCTGCGCGAGTACTTCCCCGAGGCCGAGATCCCCCTGGCCTGCGTGGCGACCACCATCGAGTTGCGCGGCATGGCCGACACCGAACGCGAGCAATGCCAGGCCAGCGCCGAGCAGATCCTCGGCTACCTCGCCGACCAGGGGATGATCCGCGGCCCGTGGCCGGCCGCTCCGGAAAACTGCTGCCAACCCACGCCCTTCGCCGGCGCGCAATACGCCTACGCCGAGCACCCGGGCGTGGTCAGCTACCTGCAGCCACTGGGCGCGCAGGTGCGCGTGGGCGATCCGCTGTTCGAAGTGCTCGACCCGCTCAGCGACCGCCACAGCGTGGTCAGGGCCACCACCGACGGCATCCTCTACGCCCGTGAACGCCTGCGCTTCGCCCAGCCCGGCCTGTGGCTCGCCAAGGTCGCCGGCAACACCTCCATCCGCCAAGGTCGCCTGCTCAGCGACTGAACCCTGCGAGTACCGTCTGATGAACAAACTGCATATCCACGAGTTGCACAAAAGCTACGGCAACCACCAGGTACTCAAGGGCGTTTCGTTGCAGGCCGATGCCGGCGACGTGATCAGCATCATCGGCTCCAGCGGGTCGGGCAAGAGCACCTTCCTGCGCTGCATCAACCTGCTCGAGCAACCCAACGCAGGGCAGATCCTGGTCAACGGCGAACAGCTCAAGCTGCGCGAGTGTCCCCGCGGCGGGCTGCGGGCGGCGGACCCACGCCAGTTGCAGCGCCTGCGGGCGCGGCTGAGTATGGTCTTCCAGCACTTCAACCTGTGGGCGCACATGAGCGCCCTGGACAACGTCATGGAAGCCCCGGTGCACGTGCTCGGCATGAACCGCAAGGAGGCCCGCGAGAAGGCCGAGCACTACCTGGCCAAGGTCGGCGTCAGCCATCGCCGCGACGCCTACCCGGCGCACATGTCCGGAGGCGAGCAGCAGCGCGTGGCGATTGCCCGGGCCCTGGCCATGGAGCCCGAGGTGATGCTGTTCGACGAACCGACTTCGGCGCTCGATCCGGAACTGGTCGGCGATGTGCTCAAGGTCATGCAGGACCTTGCCCAGGAGGGCCGGACCATGGTCGTGGTCACTCACGAGATGGGCTTTGCCCGCGAGGTGTCCAACCAGCTGCTGTTCCTCCATCAGGGCCTGGCCGAGGAACGCGGCGACCCGCGCGAGGTGCTGGCGCGGCCGCAGTCCGAGCGCCTTCGCCAGTTCCTCGCTGGCAGCCTGAAGTAACCCCGAGGCGCTCCGCGGAGCGCCTTCGGATACACTACCGGCAATTCACAGGGAGCTTCGCGCCGGATGTCGAGCCATACCAAGAACACCACCGTCTACGCCGCGCCGGTCATGCGCAAGCTGTCGGAGAGCCTGGCCGAACTGCCACCGTCGTTGCGCAAGGTCGCCGAGTACATCCTGCGCCACCCGCTGAAGGCCGCGACGCTGACCATCGAGGACATGGCCCAGGCCACCGCGACCTCGCCGGCGGCGGTCAATCGCCTGGCCAAGGCCCTGGACCTGGGCGGTTACAGCGGCATGAAGGCCGAGCTGGTGAGCACCCTGCAACAGATGGTCTCGCCGGTGGACAAGCTGCGTAACGAACTTGCCCTGCGCCCAGCCGGCGACTTTGGCCTGCACGAACAGATCCAGTGCGCCAGCAGCAACCTGGCGACCACCGCCAGCAACAACCAGGCCGACACCTTCGAGGCGTTCGTCGGCTGTCTGCTCGAGGCGCGCAAGGTGTATGTGCTGGGCTTCGGCAACAGCGTCTACCTGGCCGGCTTGGCCGCCTCGACCCTGGTGCCGTTCTGCAAGGACACCTGTGCCATCAGCATGGAAGGTGGCAACGAGAATGCCGCCTACCGCCTGGCGGCGATCACTGAGCAGGACGTGCTGCTGGCCATCGCCCTGCCCCGCTATTCGCAGGACACCCTGCAGCTGTCGCGGTTCGCCCAGGAACGCAACGCCACGGTACTGGCGATCACCGACTCACCCGCCTCGCCGCTGGCGCCCATGGCCCACCATGTATTGTACGCGCCCGCCGATCATCCGGTGCTGACCAGCTCCAACATGGCGGTGCTCGCGTTGATCGAAGGGCTGGTGGCCGGGGTCATGGCGCGCAACAAGGAGGCGGTGAAACTGGCCACCGAGCTCACCGAAAGCGTGATGTCCTACCTGCACGTGCCAGGCGGCAAGACGCTGAAACCGTAGTCGCCTAGAAATCCACCTTGCCGCGCCCTGCCTTGATCGAGCCGCGTCTGGATTTCGTGTCGAGGCGCCGGGTCTTCGAGCCCAGGGTCGGCTTGGTCGGCCGGCGCTTCTTCTCGACCTTGGCGGCACCGATGATCAGCTCGGCCAGGCGCGCCAGGGCGTCCGCGCGGTTCTGTTCCTGGGTGCGGTACTGCTGGGCCTTGATGATCAGCACTCCGTCGGCGGTGATGCGGCTGTCGCGCAATGCCAGCAGCCGCTCCTTGTAGAATGCCGGCAGGGAAGATGCCTGGATGTCGAAGCGCAGGTGCACGGCGCTGGAGACCTTGTTGACGTTCTGGCCGCCGGCGCCCTGCGCGCGAATGTAGCTCAGCTCGATCTCGGCGTCCGGCAGATGAACGTTGTTGGAGATGGTCAGCATGGTGTGCCTCTTGTGATAGCGCTGCCATTATCACATCTCCCAGGCGTCATTGCCGCGCCATATGCCGTCGGTATTGCCTGGCACGGGCGGCGTCGCTCAGTTGCTGGCGCAGTAGCGCCCACCAGGGCGCCACCTGGGGATCGGGCGCCTTGGCTTCGCTCAGCCTGCGCAGCTGGAACTTGACCATGGCCATGTTGCCCAGCGAGGCCAGCGCCTTGTTCTTCCAGGTGATCGGGCGCAGTTCCGGCACCGCCTCCTCCCCCGCCTGCCAGTCACGGGGCAAGGCCGGCGCAATGGCCAGCGCGGTCCCGATACCGACCATGTCGACGCCGCTGTGCACCACCTGCTCGGCGACTGGTCGGCGGCGGATGCCGCCAGTGACCATTACCGGCATCTTCGCCACCGTGCGGATGTCCCGGGCAAATTCAAGGAAGTACGCCTCCCGCGCCAGCGTGCGGCCATCCCGGGCCTGGCCCTGCATCGCCGGGGCTTCGTAGCTGCCACCGGACAGCTCCACCAGGTCGACCGCCAGCTCATTGAGCAGGACCACCACCTGCCGCGCATCGTCTGCGCTGAAGCCGCCACGCTGGAAGTCCGCCGAGTTGAGCTTGACGGCCACCGCGAAGCCGGGTGACACCACTGCACGCACCGCCTTGACCACCTCCAGCAGCAGTCGCGCACGATTTTCCAAAGTGCCGCCCCACTGGTCGGTGCGCTGGTTGCTCAGGGGCGAAAGGAACTGGCTGATCAGGTAGCCATGGGCCGCGTGGATTTCCACCCCACTGAAGCCCGCCTGCTCCCCCAGCCGCGCGGTGTTGGCGAAGCGGCGGATCACATCCTCGATCACTTCGTGGGTCATCGCCCGCGGCGTGGAAAAATGCCTGGACATACTGCCCAGGTCCAGCGCCACGGCCGACGGGCCCCAGGTTTCCTGGCCCAGACTCGCGGGCATCTGCCGGCCGGGGTGGTTGATCTGCAACCAGAACTGCGCGCCCTTCGAGCGGCCGATGGCGGCCCACTGGCGAAAACGCTCCAGGTGCCGGTCATCTTCCAGCACCACACCACCGGGGCCGGTCATGGCGCGGTTGTCGACCATCACGTTGCCGCTGATGAGCAGGCCGGCGCCACCCTGCGCCCATGCCTCGTACAAGCGCATCAGTCGGTCGGAGGGCGCATGGTTGGCGTCGGCCATGTTTTCTTCCATGGCAGCCTTGGCGATGCGGTTGGGGATGACCGCGCCATTGGGCAGGGTCAGGGGGGAGAACACGTCCATCGGCGTTACCTCAACAAAGGTCGTGCCGCAGACGTTAGCTTTAAAGTCAACTTTAAGGTCAAGCCCTGAACCGGCCAAAAAATCGGCATTGACTCTCAAGTTGGGTTGAACGTTAGGGTGATTACGCAGCCCCGACATCATCCACCCTGGAGATACCGCACCGTGAACCTCGGAACCGCCACCGCCCTGGCCGGCGCCCTGCTTATGCCCGTCACCCACGCCGCCAACGGCCTTCCTGAGCATGCCGGCACCACGCAGATTGACATCGCCGGGCACCCGGTGCCGGTGCTCAAGGGCGGGCTGTACGACCGCTACCGCTCCAACCCGCCGCTGGCGGTGATCCAGGCCGAGGCGCCGGACATTGACCTGAGCTGGTTCAAGAGCCTGGAGAAAACCCGGGTCGACATGGGGTTCGAGTCGTACTCGCCAAACTTCTACTACCGCAACAGCCGTGTCACCGCCGTCTACACCGCCGATCTCGAACGCCTGCGGGCGCTGATGCCCGCCGCCGTGCTGGAGCAGGTGCAGCCCCTGCAGGTCTGGCCTGGGCGCGGCCTGGTGGCGTTCACTGCCTACACCTACGACTACTGCGACAACGACAGCTACAACGAGGTTGCCGTGTCGATCATTACCAACGAACCCGGCAAGGCGAACCTCGGGCCCTTCTCTCTGGTCGGCCAGTCGATGGCCAAGGATTTCTGGGGCTATGTGCTCAAGTTGCCGGTCAACACCGAGCTGGCACGGGTGCGCGGCGTGGTGGGCTACAATCTGCCCAAGTGGCTGACCGGGATCGACCGGCGCGAGGACGCCCAGGCGGTGACCTACGATATCGTCGATGCGAGGTCCGGCAAGGTGGACGTGGTGTTCAGGGCCAGGAAGCTCGACGGGCTGTCCCACGAGCCAGGCCTTGTGACCAACAGCTTCACCAACCTCGATCACCAGGGCCGCCTGGCCTTCGGCTACGCCACCTCGCGGCAGGTCAGCCATGCCTCGAGCATGCAGGCTGATTCAGCGGAACTGGTACTGGGTGATGGCGAGCTGTCGCGCTATATCCATGAGCTGCAGCTGGGACGGATGGTCAAGTATGAGTATGTGCCCGAGTTCCAGAGCGCGCTGTATGCGCCCAAACCATTGGCGGCGCTTGATTGAAACGACGCAGGCACCCTGTGGCAGCGGCGCTGCTACAGGTCCGCTCCCCGCCGCGCCTTTTCCTGGACCATTTCCTCACGCAGCCGCTCCAGCACCCGCTGCGAGTTGTCCACGCACTGCATGCCTTCGGGCTTGCTCTCGATGCCCTCGATCACCAGCAGCAGCTGCGCCTTGTTGCGTGCCAGACGCTCCTGCAGGCGCTCGATCTCCTCGACCTTGCGCCTGAGCCCGCCCAGCAGTTCATCGTGCTGCCAGCCCTTGGCCTTGGCCGGCAGCAAGCGGCGGATCTCCTCCAGCGAAAACCCGGCAGCCTGGGCGTTGGTGATCATCTCCAGCACCCATACGGCATCGGCATCGTAGTCGCGGTAGCCATTGGCCTTGCGCTCGACCGAGCTGATCAGCCCACTGGCCTCGTAGAAGCGGATACGCGACGGGGCCAGGCCCGTGAGCTTGGCCAGCTCTCCTATTCTCATGCAGCACCTTTGCAATTGCATTGACCTTGAAGTGCACTTTAATCCTAGAGTTGTCCGGTGGCCAGTGAACCCTCAATGGCCCGCCTTCGCCGCAAAGCTCGTTCCACACCCTAGAATCAGGAGACGCGAAATGGCATACGTCACAACCCCGGAAGGACTCGAGATCTTCTACAAGGACTGGGGCCCCCGGGACGCCCAGGTGATCTTCTTCCATCACGGCTGGCCGCTCAGCGCCGACGACTGGGACGCGCAACTGCTGTTCTTCGTCGCCGAAGGCTACCGCGTGGTCGCCCATGACCGCCGTGGCCATGGCCGTTCGAGCCAGGTCTGGGACGGCCACGACATGGACCACTACGCCGACGACGTGGCGGCGGTGGTCAAGCACCTGGGGGTCGAGGGGGCGTTCCATGTCGGGCACTCCACTGGCGGTGGCGAGGTGATCCACTACATGGCTCGCCATCCCGAGGACAAGGTGCCCAAGGCCGCCATCATCGCCGCCGTGCCGCCGTTGATGGTCCAGACCGACAGCAACCCCGGCGGGCTGCCCAAATCGGTGTTCGACGACCTCCAGGCCCAGCTCAAGGTCAACCGCGCGCAGTTCTACCAAGATATCCCGGCGGGGCCGTTCTACGGCTACAACCGTCCCGGTGCCAAGGCGGACCAGGGGGTGATCCTCAACTGGTGGCGCCAGGGCATGATGGGCGGCGCCCAGGCGCACTACGACGGCATCGTCGCGTTCTCCCAGACCGACTTCACCGAGTCGCTGAAAAAGGTAACGGTGCCGGTGCTGGTGATGCATGGCGACGATGACCAGATCGTGCCCTACGACAATTCGGGGCCACTGTCGGCCAAGTTGCTGGCCAAAGGCACCCTGAAGACCTACAAGGGCTACCCCCATGGCATGCCCACCACCCACGCTGACGTGATCAACCAAGACCTGCTCGCCTTCTTCCGTAGCTGACAGGCCGGGCCGGCGCTCAGCCCTGGCGCCGGCCCTTGCCGCGCGCGGTCTTCTGCGCCGTCGAGTCATGCCGGGTGCCGGTGGAGCCGTCTGGCCGATGGGCGTCGTTGTCGCGCTCGGCTTCGCCCGCAGATTCGCGCGGGCGACGATCCTCCTGCTGTTTCATGCGTTTCTCCTAACCTTTGCTGTGTTCGGGTGAAGTCGGTCCGGTGCCACGCTTGATGCCTCGCGGACCGGCGACACCCCAGATGGCCAGCCCGACCACGGGGAACACCACCAGCAGCAGCGACCACAAGACCTTCACGCCATCGGACTTGTCGCTGCGAAACACGCTGATGATCGCCCACAGGTCGACCAGCAGGAGGATCGCCACCAAGGCAATCCAGAAATACGTCACGGGGTCACTCATGATCGATCCTCTTCCTGACGCCGATCCGGAGATGGACACGGCGGCCTTGAACAGAGGAATTCCCGGGCGCCGACAAAGTTCAGCGCGGATCCCGCGCCGTAGATGGACGGGCGCCGCGCAGTGGCGCTGAACCAAACCGCAGGCGTAGGCGTCCATCACTCAACAGCTCAGTGAGTCATGCCGATGCGACAAGACCCGGTGCACGCCGCCCTCGCCTATCTCAAGCAGAATCACCTTCTACTGACCACCGCCGAATCCTGCACCGCAGGCGCCATGGTGGCGTTACTGGCCGGGGTGCCCGGCACCGGGGAGGTACTGGAGAGCGGCTACGTGGTCTACTCTGCGCACGCCAAGCAGCGGCTGCTCGGGGTCGACCCGCAGACCATCGAACGATTCGGCTTGACCAGCGAGGCGGTGGCCTGGGAAATGGCCCGCGGCGCACTGCGCGACAGCCAGGCCAGTGTCGCCATCGCCACCACCGGGGTTGCCGGTCCCTCCCCCGAATCCGGTATATCCCCAGGCACCCTGTGTTTTGCCTGGGCCTTTGCCGGCGAACCGATGGCCGTGTTCACCTGCACCCAACGCTTCTTTGGCGAGCGCCCCGACGTGATGCGCCAAGGCGCGCTGCATGGCCTGGCGCGACTGGCGCATTACCACCAACGCTGGCTGCGCGGCGAGCGCGCTTGAGGACCTTCTGCAATGACCTCGCCCGGCACACGAGTCAGGCTGCGGAATGCCCGGCTCCGAGCAGTTTCTTGTGCGCCTGCATGGCCTGCCCCATCTCATCCAGCGCCTGTTTGCCAAGCAGTTTTCTTGCGGTCGGGAACAGCTCGCTCTCTTCTTCCTCGATATGGTGCTCGAGCAACTCCTTCATCACCTTGACCCGTCCGGCGAACTCGACCGTGTCGGTTGCAGTGCCGAGCAGGTCGGGCAGGACCAACGCGTCCACCGTGCGGTGTTCCTCCTTGGCCTCGTGGTACATTTTCTCCTCCTCCCGGCCACCGGCCTGCTTGATGGCCGGGTAGAGGATGCGCTCCTCGAGCTCGGTATGGACCTTCAACTCCTGCTCGATGCGCGCAAGCAGCTCACCACGCGTCTTCACCGCGCGCTCGGTGGTGGCCGACAGCTCGTCGAGCAGCTTTTTCACGGTCTTGTGGTCTTGTACCAGCAATTCGATTGCATTCATGGCGGGCCTCGTCGGTTATGAATTCAGCATTGCCTCCAGTGGAGCCACGCTTTGACGCGGTGTTCGACGGCGACGATGAACGGTTACGAAGCGGCAAAGTGACTGCAACGAACAATGAACCTGCCACGCCTTGCCAGGCTCTGAGCTGTTAACCCCCTCGGCCAAGGTGAGCCATGGAGCTGATCGTCGCGCGCCCCGAAGGGCTTTATTGCCCACCCGGTGATTTCTACATCGACCCCTGGCGGCCGGTCGACCGGGCGGTGATCACCCACGCCCACGGCGACCATGCCCGACGCGGCAATCGCCACTACCTCGCCGCGACGCCCGGCGCCGGGATACTGCGCGCCCGCCTGGGCGAGGACATCGACCTGCAGACCCTGCCCTACGGCACGCCGCTGGAGCACCACGGCGTAACCCTGAGCTTTCACCCCGCCGGCCATGTGCTCGGCTCGGCCCAGGTACGCCTGGCATACCGCGGCGAGGTGTGGGTCGCCTCCGGCGACTACAAGGTCGGGCCGGACGGCACCTGCGAAGCCTTCGAACCGGTGCGCTGCCACACCTTCATCAGCGAATCGACCTTCGGCCTGCCGATCTACCGTTGGCAAGACCAGGCCTGCATTTTCGCCGACATCGACGCCTGGTGGCGCGCCAATGCCGCCGCCGGGCGTCCAAGCGTGCTGTTCGCCTATGCCTTCGGCAAGGCCCAGCGGATTCTCCATGGCATAGATGCCAGCATCGGCCCGGTGCTGGTGCACGGCGCGGTGGAGCCGCTGAACCAGGTCTACCGTGCCGCCGGTGTGCGCCTGCCGGAAACCCTGCCCGCCACGGCGACCAGCAAGGGCGACCCATTGCTGCGCCAGGCGCTGGTCCTCGCCCCGCCCTCGGCGGGGGGCAGCACCTGGATGCGCCGCTTCGGCGACTACAGTGACGCCTTCGCCAGCGGCTGGATGCTGCTGCGTGGGGCGCGGCGTCGGCGCGGCGTCGATCGCGGCTTCGTGCTCTCCGACCACGCCGACTGGCCCGGCCTGCTCTGGGCCATCGAGCAGAGCGGCGCCGAGCGGGTGATGGTCACTCACGGCCAGGTCAATGTGCTGGTTCGCTACCTGACCGAACGCGGCCTTGATGCCCGAGCCTTCCAGACCGAGTACGGCGAGGAAGACGATAGCCTGGAGCCGACCAACTGATGAGAGCCTTCGCCGAACTCTACGCCCGGCTCGATGCCACCACCTCGAGCAATGCCAAGCTTGCCGCGCTGCAGGACTACCTGGCCGACGCACCACCAGCCGATGCCGCCTGGGCGGTGTACTTCCTCGCTGGCGGGCGCCCCCGCCAAGTAGTGCCGACCCGTGTGCTGCGCGACCTCGCGATCCGCCTGTGCGGCCTGCCCGAGTGGTTGTTCGAGGAGAGCTACCAGGCCGTCGGCGATTTCGCCGAAACCCTTTCGCTGTTGCTGCCAGAGTCGACCCAGGTCGCGGATGAAAGTTTGCAGTGGTGGCTGGAGCAACTGCTGCCGTTGCGCGGCCTGCCCCCCGAGGAACTGGCGCCGCGTTTGCAGGCGCTGTGGACGCGGCTCGACCGGCAAAGCCTGATGGTCAGCCTCAAGCTGCTCACCGGTGGTTTTCGCGTCGGCGTCTCGAAGCTGCTGGTGACCCGCGCCCTGGCCGCGTTGGCCGGGGTCGACGCCAAGCGCGTGGCGCAGCGCATGGTCGGCTACACCGACCTTGCGCACCAGCCGACGCCCCAGCGCTACCTGGCGTTGATCGCCCAGGAGTCGGCCGAGGAACATGCCCAGCGCGGCGGCCAGCCCTACCCGTTCTTCCTGGCGCACCCGCTGCAGGAGCCGCTCGAGCGCTTCGACGCGGTGCTCGGCCCGCCCCAGCAGTGGCTGGTGGAATGGAAGTGGGACGGCATCCGCGCCCAGCTGGTGAAACGCGATGGGCGTGCCTGGCTGTGGTCGCGGGGGGAGGAGCTGATCACCGAGCGCTTTCCCGAGCTTGCGCAACTCGCCGCCGCGCTGCCCGACGGCACCGTGCTCGATGGCGAGCTGGTGATCTGGAAGGCGCCACCCGACAGCGACGAACAGGCATTTGGCGTCCAGCCGTTCGCCCTGCTGCAGCAACGCATCGGCCGCAAGACCTTGGGCAAGAAGCTGCTGGACGAGTTGCCGGCGGCGCTGCTGGCCTACGACCTGCTGGAGTGGCAAGGCGAAGACTGGCGCAGCCGCAGCCAGGACCAGCGTCGGGCACAGCTCGAGGCGCTGGTCGGTAGCATCGGCGATGCGCGCCTGCGCCTGTCGCCGCGCGTGACCGGCGACGACTGGCAGGCGCTCGCCCGCCAGCGCGAGGCCTCGCGCCAGCTGGGTGTCGAGGGCATGATGCTCAAGCGCCGTGACTCGCTGTACGGCGTGGGCCGTACCCGAGACCTGGGGCTGTGGTGGAAATGGAAGATCGACCCGTTCAGCATCGATGCGGTGCTGATCTATGCCCAGCGCGGCCATGGCCGGCGTGCCAGCCTGTACAGCGACTACACCTTCGCGGTATGGGACGATAGTGCCCCCGGCGAGCGGGTGCTGGTGCCCTTCGCCAAGGCCTACTCCGGCCTCACCGACGAAGAGATGCGCAAGGTCGACGCCATCGTGCGCAGGACCACGGTGGACAAGTTCGGCCCGGTACGCAGCGTCACGCCCACCCTGGTGTTCGAACTGGGCTTCGAAGGCATCGCCCTGTCCAAGCGCCACAAGAGCGGCATCGCGGTGCGTTTCCCACGCATGCTGCGTTGGCGCACCGACAAGACCATCGAGCAGGCCGACACGCTGGCCACCTTGCAGGGGCTGCTTTGATGGTCAAGCGCCGCCAGCCCTCCAGCCGCTGGTTCGCCGAGCGCGGCTGGAAGCCGTTCAGCTTCCAGAAGGCCGTCTGGCAAGCCGTGGCCGACGGCGAATCGGGGCTGCTGCACGCCGCCACCGGCGCCGGCAAGACCTATGCCGTGTGGTTCGCCGCGCTGGATCGTTTTGCCGGGCAGTGTGCCTCCCTGCCCACGTCAGCAGGTCGCGGCAAGCCTGCCATGGCGCCGCTGACCGTGCTGTGGATCACCCCCATGCGTGCCCTGGCCACCGATACGGCCAGGGCGCTGCAGGCCCCCCTGGATGACCTGGGGATCGCCTGGAGCATCGGCCTGCGCACTGGTGACACCGGCAGCGCCGAACGCGCCCGCCAGGCACGGCGCCTGCCCAGCGCCCTGGTCACCACACCGGAAAGCCTGACCCTGCTGCTGACCCAGGCCAATGCGCGCGAGGCGTTCGCCGGCCTGTGCATGCTGGTGGTGGACGAATGGCACGAGTTGCTCGGCAACAAACGGGGCGTGCAGTTGCAACTGGCCCTCGCCCGCCTGCGCTCTTGGCAGCCGTCGCTTATGGTCTGGGCGCTTTCGGCCACGCTGGGCAACCTGGAACATGCCCGGCAAGTGCTGATGCCGGCGGGCCGCCTGGTGCAGGGGCATGACGCCAAGGACCTGCGCATCGACACCTTGCTGCCGGCCGCCATCGAACGCTTCCCCTGGGCCGGGCACCTGGGCCTGCGCATGCTCGGGCAAGTCGTCGAACAACTGGAGGGCAGCGCCACCACGCTGGTGTTCACCAACACCCGCTCGCAGGCGGAGACCTGGTACCAGGCACTGCTGCAGGCGCGGCCCGACTGGGCCGGGCTGCTGGCACTGCACCATGGCTCGCTGTCACGCGAGGTGCGCGACTGGGTGGAGCTGGCCTTGAAGAAAGGCCAGCTGAAGGCAGTGGTGTGCACTTCAAGCCTGGACCTTGGCGTGGACTTCCTGCCCGTGGAGCGTGTGCTGCAGGTCGGTTCGGCCAAGGGGGTGGCGCGCCTGATGCAGCGCGCCGGGCGCTCCGGCCACGCCCCGGGCCGGCCCTCGCGTGCCACGCTGGTACCGACCCACAGCCTGGAGCTGCTGGAGGCGGCGGCGGCACGCAGGGCGGTGGCGCAAGGCAAGGTCGAGGCGCGCCAGGCCCCCGAGCGGCCACTGGATGTGCTGGTCCAGCACCTGGTGAGCATGGCCCTCGGCGATGGCTTTGATGCCCAGGACATGCTCGCCGAAGTGCGCAGCGCCTGGTCGTACCGCGACCTGAGCGAGACGCAATGGGCATGGGCTCTGGCGTTCATCCGCCACGGTGGTCTCTCGCTCACGGCCTACCCCGATTTCCGCCGCGCCGAGCCGGACGCCGAAGGCCGCTGGCGGGTGCCCGACGCACGCCTGGCACGCCGTCACCGCATGAGCATCGGCACCCTGGTCAGCGATGCCAGCCTGACCGTGAAGTTCTGGGCCCGCGGCGGCAGCGGATCGCTGGGCAGCGTCGAGGAAGGCTTCATCGCCCGCCTGCGCCCGGGCGACCACTTCCTGTTCGCTGGCCGCACGCTTGAGCTGGTGGAAGTGCGCGACATGACCGTCTACGTGCGCCGCGCCAGCGACCGCAAGGCCGCGATCCCGCGCTGGAACGGCGGGCGCATGCCGCTCTCGGGCGAACTGGCCGAAGCGATGCTGGCCGAGCTGGACGCGGCGGACCAAGGGATGTACCAAGGCCCGGAAATGCGCCTGCTGCGCCCGTTGCTGGAGGTGCAGAAAGCCTGGTCGGCGCTGCCCGGCAAAAACGTCCTGCTGGCCGAGACCCTGAAGTCCCGCGAGGGCTGGCACCTGTTTCTCTATCCCTTCGCCGGGCGCTCGGTGCACTTGGGCCTGGCCAGCTTGCTGGCCTGGCGCCTGGCCCGGGATACGCCGCTGAGTTTCTCCATCGCGGTCAACGACTACGGCCTGGAACTGCTGTGCGCCAGCGCCATCGACTACGCCGGTGCCCTGACCCCGGCGCTGTTCGACAGCCAAGACCTGCTGCCCGAGGTACTGGCCAGCCTCAATGCCGGCGAGCTGGCGCGCCGGCGCTTTCGCGAGATCGCCCGGATCGCCGGGCTGGTGTTCACCGGCTACCCCGGTGCGCCGAAGAGCACGCGCCAGTTGCAGGCTTCCAGCGGGCTGTACTTCGATGTGTTCAGGCAGCACGACCCGGACAACCTGCTGCTGACCCAAGCCCGCCAGGAGGTGCTTAGCCAGGAACTGGATGTGCAACGCCTGCGCCAGACCCTGCAGCGCTTGCAGCCTCTGCCGCTGCAACTGCGGAGCATCAGGCGCGCCACACCGTTCGCCTTTCCGCTGATGGTCGAGCGCTTTCGCGAGAGCCTCAGCTCGGAAAAACTCGCCGACCGGATCCGGCGCATGGTCAGCGATCTGGAGCAGGCAGCAGGTGCCGGGGCCCAGGAGCCTACGGCGCTGACCACGCTGATGGTCGAGGATGACACTCGTGAGCCTGGCCGCGCGCGCAAGGCCAGGCGCAGCAAGGACGGCCGGCCACGCCCGGCCAGGCAGCGGTCCTGAGGCCATGGCCAGCCCCCCTCCTTCGCACATCAGCGTAAAGGTGGCCGGCACCGAACTCTGCCTGCTGGCGGAAAAAGCCCTATGGTGGCCAGAGCGGCGGACCCTGCTGATCGCCGACCTGCATCTGGGCAAGGCCGCCGGCTACCGGGCACTGGGCCAGCCGGTGCCCAGTGGCACCACCGCCTGCAACCTGCAGCGCCTGGATGCCCTGCTGCAGCGCTTTGCCTGCCAGCACCTGGTATTTCTCGGCGACTTCCTGCACAGCGCCAAAGGCAGGACCCCGCAAACCCTGGCGGCCCTTGCCGAGTGGCGCGCCCGCCATGCGGCGCTGCCCATCACTTTGGTGCGTGGCAACCATGACCGGCATGCCGGTGATCCGCCGGCCGGGCTGGGCATCGAGGTGGTGGCCGAGCCGCTGGCGCTCGGTCCGTTCGCCCTGCACCACGAGCCCTGCGCGCACCCGCAGCGGCATGTACTGGCGGGCCATGTGCATCCGGCGTACCGCCTGCGCGGCCGTGGCCGCCAACAGGTGCGCCTGCCCTGTTTCCTGGTCGGCGAGCACCTGACCTTGTTGCCGTCGTTCGGCAGCTTCACCGGCGCGATGACGCTGCAGCCGGGAACGGGTCAGCGGGTCTATGTCATCGGTGATGGAGGGATCTGGGAAGTGCCCGAACAATTGAAGTGATACGAACAATTAACCGCATGCAAATTTAAATATATTTACACATTCGATACAGCTGCTTACATCTGCTCATAGCCCATTAAAATTGTTTCACCAAAAACCTGCATAACTGCGCCAACAGTTAATTGAAATAACCATCGGCCCGCCAGACAATGACTCGCCGCCCTGCTCTTCGCCGCTATCTGCCTGGGCGGTGCAGGGCCATGATTCCCAAACGACGCGCTTACCGAGGTGATATCGGCTCGCGCATGTTTATCAAAAACCCAATAGTTCCGGACTTGAATTAGTCGCACGAGCAAACTTTTCACGTAACTTTCACACCCATTCCAAAGAATGAAGCACTGGCAAATTACTTGCCGAGGAAACCTATGAACACCCCCGCCATTCATACGCCCACCCTCCCGTGTCCAGCCCAGGAGCGTATTCTGCTGACCGGTGCCACAGGTTTTCTCGGTGGCGCCGTCGCCGCCCAGATGATCGCCGAAGGGCATGCCGAGGCCCTGTGCTTCCTCGTTCGCGCCGACAACCCGGCGCAGGGCCTGCAACGCCTGCGCGACAACCTGCGCCAGCACGGTGTCGACGACAGCCAGAGCCAGGCCCTGAGCGAAGCGCAGATCCTCTGCGGCGACTTCCTCGACACCGCCTGGCTGGCTCGCGAGACCCCGCGCCTGATGCAGGTCGACCGGGTGATCAACTGCGCCGCCGTGGCCTCGTTCTCGAAGAACCCCAATATCTGGCCGGTAAACGTCGAGGGCACCTACGCCTTTGCCCAAGTGCTGAGCCGCTCAAGCCGTCTCAAGCGTTTCCTCCACGTCGGCACCGCCATGTGCTGCGGCCCGCAGCGCGAATCGCCGATCAGCGAATCGTGGGAGTTCCCCGAGGCCGCGCAGCAACTGGTGGACTACACCGCCTCGAAGGCGGAGATCGAACGGCGCATGCGTGAAGAGCTGCCCAGTCTGCCGCTGGTGGTGGCGCGGCCATCCATCGTGGTCGGCCACCGCAGCCTCGGCTGCCAGGCCTCGGGCAGCATCTTCTGGGTGTTCCGCATGGGCTTCGCCCTGGAAAGCTTCACCTGCGGCCTGGACGAGCAGATCGACGTGATCCCGGTGGACTATTGCGCCGAGGCGTTGATCGGCCTGGTGCTCAAGCCCCGCCTGGGTCATGACCTCTACCATATCTCCGCCGGCCATCATTCGGCCTGCACCTTCGCCGAGATCGACCAGGCCTTCGCCTTGGCCAATGGCGCGGAGCCGGTGGGCGAGCGCTATCGCAAGGTCGAGGCGGACGACCTCAAATCGCTCGCCAGCCATTTCGAAACCCGCATCGGCCCGGCCAACCCACGGCTGGTGCTGCGCGCACTGCGCCTGTACAGCGGCTTCGCCGACCTCAACTACCTGTTCGACAACAGCCGCCTGCTGGAAGAAGGCATTGCCATGCCGCCACGCTTCACCGACTACCTGGACGTCTGCGTCAAGTCGTCCAGCGGTGTGAGCATCGCCACGCAGATGCAGTGGGATTTCAAGTAAGCGCCATTTGGCGTCGACAGGCAAGCAACCACAGAGGGTGATTTACTTAACATATTCATGAGGCGCATGATCACCACTTCTCCCGTGGAGGTCATGCTGCCGCCGTATGCCTGCGGTGTTGGACGCGATGGACAACTTGGCAGCCTGAAGCAAAACCCTGGCAGTTCCAGGCAAGACACCTACCTGTCGTTAGGTGCTCAATACCTGCAACCGCCAGCGCTTGTCTAAGCCGTGCTGTCCAACAATTCCAACTGTCCAGGCTGCGCCATGATCAACATCGAAACGCCGACGTACTACACCGCCACCAAGAAGTACAACCTCAGCTTCCCCACCCTGGAAAGCGACATCGAAGCCGATGTCGTGGTGATCGGCGGCGGTTTCTCGGGCATCAACACCGCCCTGGAACTGGCCGAGCAAGGCATCACCAATGTCGTCGTGCTCGAGGCCCGCTACCTGGGCTTCGGCGGCACCGGGCGCAACGGCGGGCAGATCATGGCCGGCATCGGCCACGACCTGGAGAGGATCAAGAGCAGCGTGGGCGAACAAGGCCTGCGCGAGATCTTCGAGATCAGCGAGTTGGGCGCCGGCATCATCAAGGCGCGCATCGCCCGCTACCAGATCGACGCCGACTTCTGCCACGGCTACGGCTACATGGGTTTCAACGCTCGCCAGGAAAAGACCCTGCGCGCTTGGGAGAAAGACTTCAAAGCCATCAACGGCAAGGACGAGATCCGCTTTCTCGGCGGCTCGGAGGTCAGGCAGATCATCGGCTCCGACGCCTACAGCAGCGCCCTGCTGCACATGGGCGGCGGCCACGTGCATTCGCTGAACCTGCTGCTTGGCGAGGCCAAGGCCCTGGTCGGCCACGGTGCGCGGATCTTCGAGCACAGCCCGGCACTGGAGGTGCACTACGGCGAGCGCATCACCGTGCGCACCGGGCGCGGCTCGGTCAAGGCCAGCAAGCTGCTGTGGGCCTGCGACAGCTTCCTCAACAAGCTCGAACCCGAGCTGCATGCGCGCACCGTCAACACCTATGCCTTCCAGCTGATGACCGAGCCACTATCGGACGAGCTCATCCAGCGCATCAGCCCGATCCGCGGCGCCTACAGCGATATCCGCCCGGTGATCGACTACTACCGCGTCACCCTCGAGAACCGCCTGCTGTTCGGTGCCGCCACGCCGTTCGTGGAGCACATCCCCAAGGACCTCAAGGCCTGGAATCGCAACCTGATGCTGAAGATCTTCCCCTACCTCAAGGACGTGCGCATCGACCTGGCCTGGGGCGGACCGATGGCCACCAGCGCCAACCTGTTCCCGCAGATCGGCACCCTGAGCAACCGCCCCAACGCGTTCTACGTGCAGGGCTACTCGGGCTTTGGCGTCACCCCCAGTCACATCATCTGCAAGATCCTCGCCGAGGGCATGAGCGAAGGCTCGGCCCGCTACGACCTGATCAGTTCGGTCAAGCACGCGCGCATCCTCGGCAAGGACCATATCCGCCCTCTGCTGCTGACCGCAGGCAAGACCGTGCATCAGCTGTCGGGCTTCTTCAACGGCCGCCGTTGATTCCTTTTGAACAAGACCAGGAGAACCACCATGACCCTCACCGCCGTCCGCCAGGGTGTGCAGCTGTCCGAACTCGACGCCTGGGGCACCGTTGCCGACCTTGGCTCGACCATCCTCGAAGGCGAGGTCAAGTGCTACGGCAAGATGACCCACGGCGCCCCGACCGACCCGGTCAGCAGTGCCTATTTCGGCACCACCCAGGGCAAGTTCCGTATGGTCTATCCGTTCAGCGAGCAGGCGGTGATCGTGACCGGCGAGATTCAGCTGACCGATGAATCCACCGGGCAGGTGACGCGCTACAAAGCGGGTGATGCCTGGTTCGTGACCAAGGGCACGCCGGTGCTGTGGGAGGTGCTGAGCGAGACCTTTGTGAAGCATTACCTTGCGCTAGCCTGATTACATCCTCGCGACCGCTTCGCCGGCAAGCTGGCTTCCACAGGGAACGCATAACCTGTGGGAGCCGGCTTGCCGGCGATGCTTTTAGCGCCCTGCCGTCAACGCCATGGCCCTGAAATCCTTCGGCGACTGTTCGAACTGCTTCTTGAACGCTCGGCTGAAATGCGCCGAGTCGGTGAAGCCCCACTTGTAGGCGATCGAGGTGATCGACTCGCGCTTGAGGAACGGGTTGGACAGATCATCGGCGCTGCGCTTGAGCCGCGAGCGCTGGATATACCGACACACGCTATCGCCCTCCTCTTCGAACAACCGGTACAGGTGGCGCACCGAAATGCTCAGGCGCTCCGCCAGGTTCGCCGGGGTCAACCCAGGCTGGCCCAGCGACTCGTCGATGACCTTCTGCACATAGCCGCGCAGGCTGACACCGCCGAGCCCGGCCAGCGAGCCGGGGTTGTCATCAGCGTGCTCGAAGCCCGGCTCCAGCAGGGCGATGAACGCGGCCTGCAGCGCCTCGCCCTGGGTTGCCCCGGCCTCGTCGCCTTCACGGCACAGCTGGTCCATCAGCAGGTGCAGCATGCGCCCGCAGGCGTTGGTCGAAGAGATCTTGCCGAAGGTCGCGCCCTGCTTCGCAAGATGCTTGCGCACCTGCTCGCGGGACAGTGACAGCGAAATATGCTCGATCAGGCCGAATGGAGTGATCTCGCACGGGCCCACCGAATCCATCAACAGCAGCTCGCCTGGCGAAAGCTGGATGCTCGCGCCGCCCTGGGTGATTTGCGAGTAGCCCATGCGCTGGCTGACCAGGAAGCAATGCTGGTCGTCGTCACGGTCGGGGTTGTCGCCCAGGCGGCGGATATTGCCAGCGTTGGTGCGCAGGTTGGCCAGGGCCAGACCGGCGCGGTTGAAGGTGGTGATCTCGCCGATGAACAGCGAGCGGTTGAAGGCAAGTTCGGTCTGGAACTGGCCGCAGACTTTCTGCATGGCCGTCGTCCAGCGCTCCAGGCCGTCCTGGGCCGGGCTTGCGCTGTGCACTGAAGCGGGCTGGGGCATGGCGACCTCCACAGCAACGGTTGTTGTTATGGAGCAATTGTTAACATGTTATCAATGAACGTACAACTGTCATCTCTTGCAGGAGCGGCTTCAGCCGCGATGCAGGTGTCGCGGTGCCTGGCACCCGCTTTGCGGGTGATCGCGGCTAAAGCCGCTCCTACAGGATTCAGAGGTCGCGCAGGGTGTACGCCAACCCGTCGAACGCCAGCCAGAGATGGTGGCGCTGTTCGGTTGTGAGGGGAATGTAACGGCGCAGCGCCGGCATCCGGTTGACCACCTCGCTGGCGCCCATGTGCTCCAGGGTCACCCGCCACTGGCCGTCATTGCAGTCGATGGCCAATCGCTTGAAGTCCAAGGGCATCAGGACGGTCTGCACCTCTGCCAGGCGCGCCTCGAGCGCTTTGAACAATAGCGGATCACCGCCGCGCAGGCGACAGCCCAGCCCGCTGCGCCGCAGCATGCCGGTGTGGTGCAGTTCGGCGCGCAGCGTGCCCTGGCCACTGGCTGGCACGCGCAGGATGAATTCGCACATCACCAGGTGCATCAGCAGGTGGCTTTCGGTGCGCTCACGCACCTCGATACGCGGACCATCCTCGCGGTAGGTAAAGGATGCTGCGGATTGCAAATCCGCCAATCCGAGGTTGCGCCCCAGACGCGCCAGGGTCGCCCCAGGCCGATACCCTGCCGGAGCGCGTGGCCCGCTCAGGCGCTCAAGCCAGCTTGCCGACATGGCGCACCTGCTCGCTATGAGGTTGACCGGGCTCAGCGGCGAATTCCTTCTCCAGCACATCCTCGACCCTGGCAGGCCGGAACGGGTTGACCTTCTGCACGCACAACGTCCAGAACAGCGCGTAGACGGCGGTGGCGCCAAGCATCACGGCGAACGGCACATACACATCGGCCGGGTTCATGCCCGGCGGGGTGATGAACCACATGCCCAGCAGGATGCCGATGCTGGAGACGATCTGCGGCAGCGGGAACAGCGGCGAGCGATAGGCCCGCGGCAGGTCCGGGCGACGGATGCGCAGGATCACCACCGACAGGGTCACCAGCAGGTACGCGGTGCTCCAGGCGCATACCGCCGCCAACACCAGGTGCAGAATGTTGTCGGTGTTGCCCCCCAGGTACCAGGCATGCAGGCAGGGGATCAGCGCCACTACCAGGATGCACAGCAGCGGGGTCTTGAAGCGCGGGTGCAGGTAGGTGAACACCTTGGGCAATGCCCCATCCACCGCCATGCCGTAGAGAATCCGCGGCACCCCGGCCATCAGCGTGTTGATGGTGGCAGCGCCGGCGAAGAGGAAGCCGATGCCCAGCCACACCGGGCCGATATCGCCCATCACCTGCTCGGCGAAACGCGGGATGGCCATGGGGGTGTCCAGCAGGTGCACGCCGCTGGCGGCATCGAGCACCACGTTTTCCACCTGCCGCTTCATCGCCGCGCCATAGATGAACATGCAACTGGCCACGCCGAACAACCCCAGCGCCATGGCCTTGGGCATCACCCAGGCCGAACGGCGCAATTCCGGGGCCAAGGGGGTGACGAACTCGCAACCGACGAACATGAACATGGCCATGCCCACCAGCGACAGGATGGTTATCAGGTTGGTGCCGACCAGCGACACGCCGAACGGCCCTTCCAGCTCGACGGCGGGCGCGGCGATCAGGCCGAGCACGCCGAACACCATCAGCGTGGTCCACATGCCGAAGGTCAGCACCACCTCGGCGCGACCGAAGGCGCTCACGCCAAAGGCGTTGAGCACGCCGAACACCAGCACGAAACCCACCCCCAGCAGCCAGGAGCCGCCGGCCGACTCGGCCAGGGTGTTGAGATGTTCGAAGTTCACCAGGGCCATGACCCCGGAAAGGATGGTCTCGGCGGTGCCGGCGAATACATGCACGATCAGGTACGCCGACAGGGTGCCGGTGATGGCGAAGAAGCGGCCCAGGCCGCAGTTGATGTAGTCGTAGACGGAGCCGGTGGTGGGCAGGATCGCCGCCGCCTCGGCGAAGGTGGTCGATTGCGCCAGCATCATCACTGCGGCGATCAGCATGGCCACGGCGAAGGCGCTGCCGCCGATGCCGAACCCCATGGTCGCGGTGAGGATCACCGGGCTGGCCATGATCAGGCCGACGGTGCTGGCCAGCGCGGTGGGGAAGCCGACGCTGCCGCGGTTCAGGTGCTCGGTGAGCTTATTATTGGTTGTCATGGGTGGGCCCTGGGTGGACGAGAGAAAGATGACCGCTTACCCGGCGCGCCGCAAGTGCTGGCGTGCGCCGGGTCTGCCCCGTCACTTTGCGGCCTCCACCCAGGCAGGTCTTGCCACTGCCTGCCGCTAACCTTGATCCGTGTTGCCAGGTGCCAGGCGATAGCCTTGCAGCGCTCGATTTCGAGGCACTGCAACACTGGCGTCGAACACCTCGACGCAGTTACCCCTGCACGCAGCGATCCATCAGCTCATGCGGCAGGACCCTGGAATAGGCGCCTTGGTGATAGAGCAGCGGCGGCCCCCCGAGGTCGTCGAAGGCTAGCACCCGGCCAATGAGAATCCAGTGGTCACCTCCATCGATCTGCTGGAACTTTTCGCAGCGAAAACGCGCCGAGCAACCTGGCAACAATGGCGCGCCGCCCTCGCCGGTCTCGTGCTCTATTCCGGCAAAGCGGTCTTCGCTGGGGCGGGCGAAGGTGTTGGACAGGTCGACCTGGTCGGCTGCCAGCACATTCACGGCAAAGTGCCCGGCAGCCTCGAACACCGCATGGCTGCTGGAGCGCTTGTCGATGCTCCAGAGCACCAGCGGTGGTTCGAGGGAAACCGAATTGAAGCTGTTGGCGGTGACCCCGACCTTGCGCCCCGAGGGGTCGCTGGCGGTGATCACGGTTACGCCGGTGGCGAAGTTGCCCAGGGCGCGGCGAAAGGCGCGGCTATCGAAGGGAATGGACATGCAAGGCTCCATCATGGTTGTTGGGCTGGGTCGCACCCACAGTGCTCCAGCGATGTTCATCGGTTGAAGCTCAGGTCATCGCCGGATCCGGCTCCAGCCCCATCAGCTCACGGCCAAGGATCTGCGCGCAGACGTCATAGTCGGTGTAGGCATGCGCCCCGGTCATGTGCGCATCGCGGAACAGCCGCTGCAGCTCGTTACCCTCAAACCAGGCGCCACCACCGGCCGCCTCCATCAGCCGATCCACGGCCTGGATGCACAGCTTGACCGCGTAGCCCTGGTTGGTGCGCCAGTAGGCCAGCTCCGTGCGCGTCGGGTACTGACGGCGGGTGCTGTACTCGGCGATCTGCTCCCAGCTTTTTTCCAGCAGCGCCCGCGCCGCGGCCACCTGGTGGGTGGACTCGGCCAGGCGCATCAGCGCCGGGGTGGCCGCGCCGACGGCGGCGCCGGTATAGGCGCGTACGCGGTTGCGGGTCTTGTCCCTGAAGACCTCGAGCATGCGCTCGGCGATGCCCAGGCTGACCGTGGAGAAGCCGCTGGCGAAGTACGGTCGGTACGGGTTGAAGTAGATCGCACTGTCCGGGTACAGCCCGAAGCCCGCCGACTGGCCCTCCATCATGTCCCGGGCCTTCTGGATGCGGTGTTCGGGCACGAAGGCGCGCTCGACGATCAGCGTGCGGCTACCACTGGCGCGCATGCCGGCGGCAAACCAGTCGTCGCGGATCTGGTAGTCGCTGCGCGGCAGCACGGCGAAGCAGTAGTCCTGGCCGCCTTCAGGGTTGCTCCGGCGAAAGCCCATGATCGCCCACTCGGCGTGGTCGCAGCCGCTGCTCCAGCCCATCTCGCCACTGAACAGCACGCCGCCCTCGACTTCCTCGGTACGCCCGAACGGGGCGATGCTGCTACTGGCGGTGGCGTCCGGATCGTGGCCCCAGATCTCGTCCTGCAGGCGTGCCGGGAACATCGCCAGCTGGTGGCTGTGGGTGCACAGCAGGCTCATCGCCCAGGCGGTGCTGGCACAGGCGCCGGCCAGCGCGGCGATGCATTCGGCGAACTGCGGCAGGCTGATTTCCAGGCCGCCGTAATGTCTGGGCAGGAATGCCTTGTGCAGGCCGATGGCCTTGAGCGCGGCGATGTTTTCGGCGGGCACGCTGCGCTCGCGCTCAGCCTGGTCGGCGCGGGCGGCGATGTCCGGCAACAGGGGCTTGAGGTCTTCGAGCAGGGAGTTTGGCTTTTTCATGGTCTGGCTCATTGTTATTGGACCCTGGCGAACGGTGCCTGGAAGCGGGCGTTCGCTGATGAATGCCGGGTCAGTATGGGAGCGGTGGACGAGGCGGAAAATGCAACTTCCGCACCTCGGATTGCACTTTTCATGGGCCTGGCAGGCTGCGTCATGATGGCTGGCATGGGCAGACAAGAACGCCGGTTTGCCGCGCTCTAACCTGCGCAAATCGGGCCGCTGCGGCCCATCCGGAGCCCTGTCATGAGCGATATCCCCCTCCTCCCCAGCGTCAGCGCCTTCCTCGCCCGTGACCACGGCCTGTACATCCACGGCGCAACGGTGACCAGCCAATCCGGTGCCCGCATCACCGTGCACTACCCGGCCAACGGCGAAGCCATCGCCCAGGTCGCCGACGCCAACCTGGCCGATGTCGAGCGCGCCGTCGCATCGTCACGTCAGGGGTTTGCCAGCTGGTCGCGCACCAGTCCCGCCGCCCGCGCCACAGTGCTGTTGCGCCTGGCCGACCTGCTGGAGGCCAACCGCGAGGAGCTGGCCCAGCTGGAAACCCTGCAATCGGGCAAGCTGATCGGCATCGCCCGCGCCTTCGAGGTGGAGCAGGCCGCGCACTTCCTGCGCTATTACGCCGGCTGGGCCACCAAGATCACCGGCCAGACCATCACCCCATCGCTGCCCTCCTTCGCCGGCGAGCGCTACAGCGCCTTTACCCTGCGCGAGCCGGTGGGGGTGGTGGTGGGCATCGTGCCGTGGAACTTCGCCACCATGATCGCCCTGTGGAAGCTGGCCTCGGCATTGACCACCGGCTGCAGCATCGTGCTCAAGCCCAGCGAGTTCACCCCGCTGACCCTGCTGCGCATCGCCGAAATGGCCAGCGAGGCCGGCCTGCCTCCGGGCGCCCTCAACGTACTGACCGGCGGTGGCCAGGTGGGCAAGGCGCTGGTCGAGCACCCAGGCACCGACAAGGTGTCGTTCACCGGCTCAGTGCCCACCGGCATCGCCGTCGGCCAGGCGGCCATGGGCGCCCGGCTGACCCGGGCTACCCTGGAACTGGGCGGCAAGAACGCCGTGGCGTTCCTGCCCGATGTCGTCGTCGACAAGGCGGTGGACGGCATCATCGAGGCCGGCTTCCTGCATTCCGGGCAGATCTGCGCCGCAGGTGAGCGTTTCTACGTGCACCGCTCACGCCTTGACCCGTTGCTCGAGGCCCTGTCCCAACGCCTGGGCCAACTGAAGATAGGTTCGCCCCTGGACGAAACCACCCAGTTCGGCCCTGTAGCCAACAAACCGCACCAGCAGAAGCTTGGCGAGCTGTTCGCCACCGCCCGCGCCGAAGGTAACCGCATCGTCCATGGCGGCCGCCTTGGCGAAGGCCCGGGCTGCTTCGTCGAGCCCACTGTCATTCTCGCCAACAGCGCGAGCGACACCCTGCTCAACCAGGAAACCTTCGGCCCGGTGGCGACCTTCCTGCCCTATGACCATGAGGACGAACTGATCCACCTGATGAACGCCTCGCCCTACGGCCTGAGCGCAAGCCTGTGGACCAACGACCTGGGCAAGGCCATGCGCCTGATCCCGGAAATCCAGGCCGGTACCCTGTGGGTCAACATGCACACCCTGCTCGACCCGGCGGTGCCGTTCGGCGGCATCAAGGCGTCCGGCATCGGCCGCGAGTTCGGCTCGGCCTTCATCGACGACTTCACCGAGCTGAAGTCGGTGATGATCCGCTACTGACCATCACCATCACCAGCGCCAACCACGACCTAGGCCGCTACTGCCTGCAGGTGCCCGGCGTAGCTGGCGGCGTTCTACCGCGTCAATGCCGGGCAGCATCCCAACACAGGAGTCAACGACATGCCGAAGCAAACCGACTGGATCACCGTGGGCGCCCTCGCCGAAGGCTTCGCACCCGAGGCCTTCATCCTGCCGCAACTGGCCGACCTGTCCGGGCGCTCGCTCACCCTGCACTTCGCCAATGGCTGGATCATCGAGCACCGCTTCGACAGCGAGCGCCTGCACTGGCACGCGGCGGACGGCCACAGCAGCGGCAGCGCCGACTACCGAGCCACTTCGGTGCGCCCCGGTATCTACCTGGTCGACTTCATCAAGCACGAGGCCGGCCAGGCCTGGTCGGTGTCGCTGGTGCTCGACACTCTCGAGCAGGCCTTCACCGCCGTGCTCGGCCGCCTGCCCGACCAGGCCCGCACCCAGCGCGGCTTGTACGCCCTGGCCTTGGCCGGCGAAGCACTGACCGGCGTCGAAGCCAGCTTCCTGCACGGCAGCATCGACCGCCCCTGGCAGGCTGGCGCCTGCCCCCACGCGCCGACCACCGAGCTGGTTGGCCTGCGTAACCACTACCGCTACAGCCCCACCGAGGAGTACGAGCACATCTACCTCAATGCCGACTACTACAGCTGGCAGTGCCTCAAGGGTGTCGAACAGGGCCTGTGCGACACCGACCGGGCGTACTACTACAAGATCGCCGAGCAGCTGTACCTGTTCGTCTGGTGCGAGAAGATCGTGCCCACCCTGGGCCTGGTGATGATCGACCTGGCGCGGCACCGCAGCGACGGCAAGATCTTCGGCTACCAGGGCGGCGGCTTCGATGCGCTGGCCAACTTCCCGGTGTCGTCCCACTGCCGGGTGCTCAACCGCACGGAGCATGCGCAGTGAGCCGCAGCGTGCTGGTCACCGGGGCCGGCAGCGGCATCGGAGAAGCCTGCGCCCTGCGCCTGGCCCGCCAGGGCTGGCAGGTGGCACTGGTGGGCCGCCGCCGTGAGGTACTGGAGCGCGTCGCGCAGCAGTGCGATGGCCTGGTGCTGGCCGGCGATGCCGCGGACAGTGGCAACTGGGTGGGGTTCATCGAGCAGGTACGCGCGCGGTTCGGCGGCCTCGATGCGGTGATAGCCTGCGCTGGCGGCCACGGCTTGGGCGCGGCCGAGCAGACCAGCGACAGCGCCTGGCGCGAGGCTATGCGCAGCAACCTCGACAGCGCCTTCCACACCGCCCGGGCGTGCCTGCCGTTGCTGCGCGAGCGGCGTGGCAGCCTGGTGCTGCTGGGCTCCATCGCCGCGCTGGGCGCCGGGCCCGAGGTGTGCGGCTACACCACCGCCAAGCATGCCCTGGTCGGACTAACCCGCTCACTGGCCCGCGACTACGGACCGTTCGGCGTGCGAGTCAACTGCGTCTGCCCGGGCTGGGTGCGCACGCCCATGGCGGATAAGGAAATGCAGGCGTTGATGGACCACCACCAGGAGGACCTTGATGCCGCCTACCGCCGGGTCACCGCCGACGTACCGCTGCGCCGCCCGGCCAGCAGTGATGAAATAGCCGCCGTGTGCCAGTTCCTGGTCGGCGCCGAGGCCAGCATCGTCACCGGCGCGGTGATCGCCGCCGACGGCGGCTCGACCGTGGTCGACGTGCCGACCCTGGCCTTCACCCACCTGGAGCCGTCGGCATGAACGCGCGCTACGACTTTGAGGGTCGCACCGTGCTGGTCACCGGCGCGGCGGGCGGGATCGGTCAGGCCATCGTCGAGGGTTTCGCCCGGGGCGGTGCCCAGGTGCTGGCCGTGGACCTCGATTCGCCAGCACTCAGGCGCCTGGTGGACGCACAACGGGCCCAGGGTCACGACGTGCGGGGGGAAACGCTGGACCTGGCCGACCCCGTTGCGATCGACACCTTGCTAGCCAAGCTGGAACGCCTGGATGTGCTGGTGCACAACGCCGCGTACTTCCCGCTCACCACGTTCGCCGAGATCGACCCGGCTCTGTTGCAACGGACCCTGGCGGTGAACCTGGGGGCGTTGTTCTGGCTCACCCAAGGCGCCTTGCCGCTGTTCCGCCGCCAGGGTGGCGGCTGCGTGCTGGCCACCTCCTCGGTGACTGGCCCGCGGGTGGCCTATCCGGGCCTGAGCCATTACGCCGCGTCCAAGGCCGGGGTCAACGGCTTCATCCGCAACGCCGCACTGGAACTGGCGCAGTTCTATGTACGGGTCAACGGCGTGGAACCGGGGATGGTGCGCACCCCGGCCATGGGCAACCTCGGCGATACCCAGTTAAACGCCCGGATCGCCGCGGGCGTGCCCTTGGGGCGACTGGGGGAACCCGCCGATATCGCTGCCGCGATGCTGTTCCTGGCCTCCGACGCCGCCCGCTACATCACCGGCCAGACCCTTGTGGTCGACGGTGGCGCCACCCTGCCGGAGACCGCCGCGCGCCTGTGATGGCCGCGACATGCAAGAGCGCTGGCAGCCACGGGCAAGACCACCGCCAGCGTTCCACGCGCTAATAGCCCGTCACCTTTCGACACTGCCTCCACAACAACGCGGCACTCAAGACCGCACACAAAAAACGAGGATCGATCCATGCGTCTCACTCCACGTCGCACCGCAATGGCCACGGCACTGACCCTGCTGGTCCATGGCCAGGCCAGCCCGGCCTACGAACTGTATGCCGACGACGACAGCCACCTGAACGCCGATCTGCTCGCGGTCTGGGGCATGTTCAACAGCCGCCACAACTACGATGGCACCCCCGGTGGCTCGACATGGCGCGAAGGTTTCATCAAGTACGGCCTCAGCGGCGACCAGGGCCTGGCCGGCAACGGCAGCCTGTATGGCGCCCTCAACTGGGTCAGCTCAGGCGCCTGGGGCGACGGCGACGCCGGCGGCAACCAGGACGGCTCCGAACGCACCACCAAGATCGAGGACGCCTACGTGGGCTGGCGCTCGGGCGACCTGTTCCCGTTGCTGGGCAAGGATGGCGTGGACCTGTCCGGCGGCCGCCAGGTGATCCGCCTGGGCAGCGGCTTCCTGATCAACGACGACGGCCCCAACCTGGGCAAGGGCCCGGCCGACGGCCAGCTCAACCGTGGCGGCGGCTTCTATCTGGGCGCGCGCCACGCCTTCGACCGCACCGCGGTGCTGCGCCTGGGCGGCCAGGAGGGACTGCATGGCAGTGTGCTGTGGCTCAAGTCCGACAACCGCGCCCAGGCCGAAACCGAGCTGGCGGCCGGCACCCTGGACTACACCCATGACCTGGGTACCCTGGGCCTGACCTATATCCACGGCATCGACGTGACCGACCAGTGGGCCAGCGAGTTCCAGAAGGCCCGCGAAGGCATGGATGTATACAGCCTGCGGGGTGAAGGCAGTGCGGGCCTGGCGAACACCCGGCTGGCCTTCGAATATGCCTGGCAGGACAAGCGCGGCGGGCATGAGACGGCCTGGTACGGCGAAGCGGCCTACACCTTCGCCGACACCCCTTGGGCGCCGCAGCTGACCTACCGCTACACCCGCTACTCCGCAGGCTGGGACCTGCTGTTCACAGGGCTTTCCAGCGGCTATGGCACCTGGATCCAGGGCGAGGTCGCCGGCAACTACGCCGGGCCTTTCAACACCAACAGCGGCATCCACCATGTCGGTCTGAAGGCCACGCCACGGGACAATCTGACCCTCGGCGCGCTGTTCTTCGACTTCGACACAGTGCGTAGCCGCGACACCTTGAACCTCGATGCGCAGGAGCTGGACCTGTATGTGGAATGGGCGGTCAACGAGCACCTGATCGTCACCCCGCTGCTGGGGCTGTTCAAACCGCGCAAGGATGAAAGCAATGGCGGCAACCAGGTGGGCAGCGGGACCAACGTCTACAGCCAGCTGACGGTGGCGGTGCCGTTCTGAGTCATCGCGGGGCAAGCCCACGCTGATGGGCATCAGGCCCGAGACGTGGAAGCAGGCTTGCCCCGCGATGAGGACCTGTCAGCCCAGCAACAGACGCAGGTCTGCGCCCTGCTCACCCAGCGGCGGGCACCAGTAATACCCGCCACTCAACGGCCGGCTGAAGCGGTACAGGCCATCGACCACGCCATCCTCCAGCCCGCTCATGCGCCGCAGCTGCACCTCGAAGGCGTCCAGCGAGAAGCCCAGGGCGACGAACGCCAGGCCCGCGCCGCGCTCATCGGTCCAGGCCACCGAGCGCCGCACCACGAACGCTTCGGGCGCGAAGCTCTCCTGGGCGGTGCGCTTGACGTGGGCGGATTCGGGCGCGTCGTCGAGCTCTTCGTTGTCGCTCAGGCGGCGACCGATGATGTTGTCCTGCTCGGCCTGGGGCAGCGACTTGAAGTAGCCCAGGTCGTGCTTCCACAGCTGGAAGGCGGCGAAGCTCGAACCCGACAGGCCGGGGATGTCGCCCGGCACAATGGCGGCGGCGACGGCGTCTGCGTCCACCGGGTTCTCGGTGCCGTCTTCGTAGCCGGTCAGGTCATGGCCGCCGCGGTGCAGGAAGCCGTCGACGCTGTCGACCAGGCGCAGGGCCGGCGCCAGCGTCTGCTGCAGTGCCTGGGCGCGCAGGAACAGATCGCCGCGCTCGGCACCGCGCAGCCACAGCCACAGGGCGTGCTGGGTCGCCGGGTTCTCCACCACCGCGTCCAGTTGCGGGAAACTGCGCAGGCCCGGCACCTCACGACCCAGGGCCTTGGCCAGCGGCGCGCCGACGGCCAGGATCAGGCTGTGGCCATCGACTTGCGGCAACAGCTGGTCAAGTACGGCGGGCAGCGCTTCCAGGGAATCGAGGGCAAAGAACAGGTGACGGGCGTGGGCCGGCACCGGGGTGGCAAGCAGACCTTGCTGGAACGGCATGACGGGCTAATCCTCGGCAAAAGCGCGAATGCTACTGCCACAGGCCCGGCATCGCAACGCGACATGGCGTCATCAGGCCAGTAACAAACGGTTACCAAGATCGTCCAGACACGATTAGCTATCATTGCGCACCCACCTACACTCCTCGGGATCCTTCGCCCAAGAGACCGCCCATGACCGCCTCCCCCTTGCTCACCGCCCTCCTGCCGCTGGCCCTGGGCATCATCATGCTCGGCCTGGGGCTTTCGCTGACCCTCGCCGACTTCGCCCGGGTGGTGAAGTACCCCAAGCCGGTGGTGATCGGCCTGGCCTGCCAGATCCTGCTGCTGCCACTGGTGTGCTTCCTGATAGCCAACGGCTTTGGCCTTGAGTCGGCATTGGCGGTGGGCCTGATGCTGCTGGCCGCCTCGCCCGGCGGCACCACGGCCAACCTGTTCAGCCACCTGGCCCACGGCGACGTGGCGCTGAACATCACCCTCACCGCGGTCAACTCGCTGATCGCCATCCTCACCATGCCGCTGCTGGTGAACCTGTCGCTGATGTGGTTCATGGCATCGGACCAGGCCATTCCCCTGCAATTCGCCAAGGTCATGCAGGTGTTCGCCATCGTCCTGCTGCCGGTGGCCCTGGGCATGCTGATCCGTTACTGGGCGCCGCGCTTCTCCGCGCGAATGCAGAAGCCGATGAAGATCGTCGCGGCGCTGTTCCTGGCTTTCACCATCGTCCTGGCCCTTGCCAAGGACTGGCAGACCGTAGTCGAGTACGCGCCGATCGTCGGTGGCGCCGCGTTGCTGTTCAACCTGCTCAGCCTTGGCGTGGGTTACTGGGTGCCACGCCTGTTGAACATCCCGAAACGCCAGGCGATCGCCATCGGCATGGAGATCGGCATCCACAACGGCACCCTGGCCATCGCGCTGGCCCTGAGCCCGTCGCTGCTGAACAACCCGACCATGGCGGTGCCGGCGGCGATCTACAGCCTGATCATGTTCTTCACCGCGGCGGGGTTCGGCTGGTGGGTCAGCCGCGGGCAAGCACTGGAGAACGTGGCAGAGCAGCCATCGTGAGTCGAGCGCTGCCCTGCGCCTTCTGCAGCTGGAGGTCGAAGGTTTCCTCTCCAGGTCGAACAGGCGCGGGATGGTGAACATCTCCCGCTTGCAGCGGTAGCCCCCGGCTCTCGGCATCTTCGACCAAGGCATTGAGACAGTCGAATCCCAGGGACATGGCCAGGGTCTCCATTGGTATTGTTCAGGCCGGGTCAGGTGAGGTCCTTGGGTGGGACGGGGATATCCGGATTGTACAGAGTGCTATCCGTTTCATGCCGATTCCTCGCGTATTCCGGTGCGCTGACTGGCTGCGACTTCCACTCTTGCCGCAGGGTTGGGCGCCGCAGAGGTACTAGGATCCGACGAAGCATCATCAACCTGATCCCCCTGATTCGTTCTGAGGGCGCTGGTCAATCCCCTAACCAATGCTTTGCCTCCCTTGTACGCCACGTATACCGGTGCAGTGGGGCCGTACTTGAATCCTAAATAGCCAACCTGTTTGGCCATTTTAAATCTGTTCTTCATGCTGGGATCCTTGCCAAGCTCGGCAGCATGCTCTGCGGTGGTCAACACATCATCGACGATCGGAAGGTACTTCCTGATAACGCCCTTTTTCTTAGGTCCCTCAGGAGGCGCTCCTGTTCTTGGTTTTGTAGTTTTCTTTGGTTTTCGGTCTGGCATATGCCCCGTAGGATCGACGCTGTTGATCGGGTCTCCGGCACAGTAGGCATAGGCATTCACTCCCCCCTCTCCGAAAGGACTCAAATCATCAGGTGAGATGAACCGCAGAAGGACCGGGCTATATGCCCGATAGCCATTCCCCAGCAGATAATTGCCGGACAACCACTCGCGAAGCTCGCCGTTGAATCGCAGGGACGGACAGACCGCAAAGGCCCTGGGATCATGACCATAAGCGGCGTATGCCAACGCCACCGTGCCTGATCGAGTTTCGGCACGTATCACCGAGCCATGGGCATCCGCGCACTGCAATCGAATCGAGTGGGCCATGGTCTGTTCTCTGCCGGGATGCCCCAGCGTCCTGCTTTTGGCAAACAGCCACAACTGGCAAATTTGCCAGGTATACCCTGAACGTTGCCCTGCGCTGCAGGCGTTAGGTACTCTCCCGCACCATCAGCTCGAACCCCAGGTCCTGCTGCCCGGTTGCCACCCGCTTGCCATCGAGCAACGCCAGCAGCGCCTGAGCAGCACCACGCCCGACCGCCGCGCGCGGGGTGCGGATCGAGGTCAGGCGTGGGACCATGTGCGCCGAGGCCGGCAGGTCGTTGAAACCGACCATAGCCACCCGGCGCGGCACTTCGATGCCTTCGCGCAACGCCTGCAGCACCGCGCCCTGGGCCAGGTCGTCGTTGCAGAAGAAGATGCCGTCGACATCCGGCGCCTTCGCCAGCAGGCGGCTGAACAGCGTGCCGCCCAGACCGATGGACGAGGGTTGCGGGTCGAGCACTTCGAGCTCGGGGGCTTGCAGACCGGCCTCGGCGAGGGCCTGACGGAAGCCTTCGGCGCGCTGCATTACCCGAGGGTCGAGTTGCGCGGCGATGAACCCCAGGCGTCGGCGGCCACGCTCGATCAGGTGCCGCGCCGCGGCGCGTCCGGCCGCATGCTGGGAGAATCCTACCGACAAGGCATCGCCCTCGCCGCCCAGCTCCATCATGTGCACGCACGGTACCTGGCTCGCGGCCAGCATCTGCCGCGAGGCCTCGCTGCGCTCGAAGCCGGTGAGCAGCACGCCGCAGGGCTGGTAGGCCAGGTAGTTGCGGATCAGGTTCTCTTCCTCGGCGATATCGTAGTGATAGTTGCCAATGAGCACTTCCAGGCCGCGGGGGCGCATCACCTCGTGAATGGCCTCGAGGGTGTCGATGAACAGCTGGTTGGACAACGAGGGGATCAACACCACCACCGACTGGCTGCGCGCCGACGCCAGCGCGCGGGCCGCCGGGTTGGCGACATAGCCAAGGCTCGCCGCCGCGGCCATGACCTTCTGCGCCAGCTCCGGTGCGACCGTACTGACGCCACGCAGGGCGCGGGAGGCGGTGATGGGGGAAACCCCGGAAAGCCTGGCGACTTCAGCCAGGGTGGGACGACCGGTAGTACGCGAGCCAGTACGGGACATGAGTATTGTAATTTTACTGCTTGCAGGAATGGGGAACGGTCACTAAGGTAGCGCTGTCTCTGGATGCAGGCAATGCAATCTTGGTAGCAGGCATGCGTTCAGCGTCCATACTGCCAAAGACAAGATCAATAACACCCGGGAGGGTGGCGCAGGATTTTCGGCTCGTCCCGACCGAGACAGCGCTATCTCACCCAGCAGGAGGTACAGATGAACCCTTCCCTGTCCGCGATCGTGGTCATGGGCGTGGCCGGCTGCGGTAAAAGCAGCGTCGGCGCCGCCATTGCCACCCGCAGCGGCGGCCGCCTGATCGAAGGCGATGCCTTCCACCCCGCCGCCAACATCGCCAAGATGAGCGCCGGCATTCCCCTGAACGACGACGACCGTGCCGGTTGGCTGGTGCGCCTGGGCGAGGAGCTGCAGGCCAGCCTCGCTGCGGGTGAACGCCCGATCCTCACCTGCTCGGCCCTCAAGCGCCGCTATCGGGACACCCTGCGCCTGGCCGTGCCCGAGCTGTGCTTCGTGTTTCTCGAGCTGACCCCGCAAGAAGCCGAGAAACGCGTCCTGGCGCGCCCCGGTCACTTCATGCCGGCCAGCCTGATCGACAGCCAGTTCGCAGCGCTGGAGCCGCCGCACGCAGAGCCCCTGACCCTGGCCCTGGACGCCACCCGCCCGCTGCCTACGCTGGCCGAGGACGTGCACCAGTGGCTAAAGCCTTGCGGTGAGCAGGCGCTGGCGCGGACTGCCTGATCCGGCGGTTTTTCCGGCTCACCAAAGACAGCGCTGTCTCCATGCCTTCGCAGGCGCAATGACGCAAGACACGCGATACCAAAACAACAACGAAAAGACCGAGGTTCACGAACCATGTTCGGACTGGCTACCGATACCTTCCTGCTGCTTGACGCGCTGGTCACCATCGTCGGGCTCATCCTGCTGATCACCCATTTCAAGGTCCACCCCTTCGTCGCCCTCACCATAGCCGCGGGCTTTCTCGGCCTGACCTCCGGCATGCCGGTGGCCAAGGTGATGAAGTCGTTCCAGGACGGCTTCGGCGGCGTGCTCGGCTTCGTCGGCATCGTCCTGGCCCTGGGCACCATGCTCGGCAAGCTGATGGCCGACTCCGGCGGCGCCGACCAGATCGCCCAGACCCTGATCCGCGCCTTCGGCAAGCAGAAGGTGCATTGGGCAATGATGTTCGCCGCCTTCCTGGTGGGCATCCCGCTGTTCTTCGAGATCGGCTTCGTACTGCTGATCCCGCTGGTGTTCATCGTCGCCCGCCGCTCCGGCGTGTCGCTGGTGAAGATCGGCATCCCGCTGCTGGCGGGCCTGTCGGTGGTGCACGGCCTGGTGCCACCGCACCCGGGGCCGTTGCTGGCGATCGGCATCTTCCATGCCGACATCGGCAAGACCATCTTCTATGGCCTGCTGGTGGCCCTGCCCACTGCGGTGATTGCCGGCCCGCTGTTCGGTAATTTCATCTCGCGCTATATCCCTGGCAACCCGTCCCAGGAGCTGATGGACCAGATCGCTCGCGAGTCGAACCAGCAGAACCTGCCCAGCTTCAGCGTGACCCTGATCACCGTGCTGCTGCCGGTGGTGCTGATGCTGCTCAAGACCTTCGCCGACGTGGTACTGCCAGCCGAGCACATCGTGCGCCAGTGGATGGACCTGATCGGCCACCCTATCACCGCCCTGCTCGCTGCCCTGCTGCTGGCCTTCTACACCTTCGGTTCGGCCCGTGGCTTCAACCGCCAGCAGATCATGAAGATGCTCGACCAGAGCCTGGCCCCCACCGCCGCCATCGTGCTGATCGTCGGCGCCGGCGGCGGCTTCAAGCAGATGCTGGTGGACACCGGCGTGGGCAACGTGATCGGACAGATGGCGGTGCAGGCCGAGATCTCGCCGATCATACTGGCCTGGCTGGTGGCGGCGGTGATCCGCATCGCCACTGGCTCGGCCACGGTGGCCACCATCACCGGTGCCGGCATCGTCGCCCCGGTGATCGACCTGGTGCCGGGGGTCAACCGCGAACTGCTGGTGCTGGCCACCGGCGCCGGCTCGTTGATCCTGTCCCACGTCAACGACGCCGGTTTCTGGCTGGTCAAGCAGTACTTCAACATGACCGTGGCCGAGACCTTCAAGACCTGGAGCATGATGGAAACCATCCTCTCGGTGGTCGGCATCATCTTCATCATGTTGCTGTCGATGGTGGTGTGACCGTTGGTCGCCGTGATGGCACCTTGCTGATGGGGTCATGGCCCAAATGAGAACAAGGCCCTGCGCAGGCAGGGCCGACTTCTTGTCATCGCAAAGGAGCTTGCCCGCATGAAACATTCCTTCCTGCTTGCCGCCCTGCTCGCCTCGCCCCTGGCCTTCGCCGCCGGTACCGGCGCCACCTACCCTGACGACCCGCACAACCCGGCGCCCAAGCCCGGCGTGGATAGCACCCTCAACCCGATTGAAAAGCCCATGCCACGGGATACCGACCCGCGGATCAAGGGCAATGACCCGGACAGCCCGCCGGCCGAGCAGAACAATGATCGCGACCTGCCGGGGATGGGGGACAGCGGCTCGGAGGGGATGGGGCGTGAAGGCGGAGGGTCGGGCAACGGCGGTAAGCCCTAAGCTTTGTGAAACCAGGCGTTACTCAGCACAGTACGATCCAGCCGGCTCCCACAGGGACCGCGCAATTGCTGAATTCTGCGCTGTACCTGTGGGAGCCGGCTTGCCGGCGATGGGCTGCATGGCAGCCCCACAAACGCGAAACTGACAGGCAATCAGCCCGCCCGCTCACCACTGCCGTTTGTCCGGCCGGGTCAACCCAAGCTTCTCGATCTTGTAGCGCAACATGTCCCTCGACAGCCCCAACAGCCGTGCCGACTTGGTGACGTTCCAGTCGGTGCGGTCGAGGGTGCGGCAGACCATGTCGCGCTCCATGTCCGGCAGGCTGGCCGCTGCCGCTGGCTCATGGCGTGGCGCCTCGAATGCCAGCACCTGCGCCGGCTGCGCCAGCGGTTCGTCGACCAAGGTCATGCACAGGTTCAACTGGTGGGCGCTGATCACCTCGCTGGGCGCCAGCAACACCGTCTGCTCGAGCATGTTGCGCAATTCGCGGACGTTGCCAGGCCAGCTGTAACCCAGCATCAGCGCCTCGGCCTCGGCCGAGAAGCGCAGGTTGGGCTTACCGTAGCGCCGCCCGTGGTGGGCCAGGAAGTGCCGGGCCAGGCGCAAGATGTCCTGGCCACGGGCAAACAGGCGCGGCACCTTGAGGGCAATGATGCGCAGGCGGAAGAACAGGTCGCGGCGGAACTTGCCCTGCTGGACCATCTGCTCCAGGTTGCAGTTGGTGGCGCTGATCACCCGCAGGTCGACCTTACGCTCCTTGACCGCGCCGATACGGCGAATGGTGCGGTCCTCCAGCAGCTTGAGCAGCTTGGCCTGCAGCACCAGGTCCATCTCGCCGATCTCGTCGAGGAACAGGGTGCCACCGTCGGCCGCCTCGACCAGGCCCACGCGACGCTCCTTGGCATCGGTGAAGGCGCCTTTCTCATGCCCGAACAGCTCGGCCTCCAGCAGGTTGGCCGGAATCGAGGCGCAGTTGAACTCGATGAACGGCCCCTTGGCCCGGCTGCCATCGAAATGCAGGGCGCGCGCCACCAGCTCCTTGCCGGTGCCGGTCTCGCCTTCGACCAGTACCGGCGGCAGGTCGCCGCTGACCATGCGCCGCTCGGCATCGAGCAGCTGCTGCAAGGTGTGCTTGAGTTCGAGCATGGCCGGCGACTCGCCGATCAAGGCCTGCAACCCGGATTTCTGCGCCTCGCGCTCCTGGTAGAACGACAGCGTGCGCTCCATGCGCTCGGCGGCCAGGGCCTTGTCCAGCATCAGCTTGAGCTCGGCCAGCACCACCGGCTTGGTGAGGTAGTGGAACGCACCCTCCTTCATGGCCAGCACGGCGTCCTCGACGTTGCCGTAGCCGGTCATCATGATCACCTTGAGCTCCGGTGCCTGCGCCACCAGCGTGCGCAACAGCTCGTGGCCGCTCATGCCAGGCAGCGAATTGTCGGTCAGCACGGCGTCGGGCCGGGCGCGCTTGATCTGCTCCAGCGCCAGTTCCGCGCTGTGGCACACCGTGACCTCGAAGCCTTTGAGGTTCAGGTAGGTGCGAATGTTGTCGGCAAGGATTTCATCATCCTCGACCACCAGGATGCTGTGCTCCATGGTCCCCTCCCGCTGCAATATTGAAAGTCAGGCTGACGCGGGTTCCTTCCTCTTCGCGGCTGGTCAGTTCAACCGCGCCGCCAAAGCGCTCCATGATCCTTTTGACCAGGGCCAGGCCAACACCCAGGCCGCCTTGCTTGGTGGTGAAGAACGGCTTGAACACCATGCGCCGCTGCTGCTCGCTCATGCCCTTGCCGGTATCGCTGAGCTGCAGTTGCGCCTGCTGCCCCTCCAGCTGGCGCACCTCGGCGCGCAGCTCGCCACCCTGGGGCATGGCCTCCAGGGCGTTGGCAAACAGGCTGTTGAGGATCTGCGTCAGTTGCAACGGCTGGCTGGCCACCCATTGCGTCGCTGGCCCGTGGAAGGCGAAGCGCACGTTGTTGCGCTCGATCTGCGGGGCGAAGGCCTGCCGCGCATCCTCGACAGCCGCCACCAGGTCGACCGACTCGGCTTCGTCGCTGGTCGGGCGCAGCGACACCAGCAGGTCGCGGACCCAGCGCGACATGCGGTCGACCTGGGTGATGATGTCGCCGATGTTCTTCTGCGCCGCCGGGCTGGCGATGTCCTGGGCCAGTTCTGCGCTGGAGCGGATATTGGCCAGCGGGTTGCGCAGGCTGTGGGCCAGCGCGGAGGACATCTCGCCCAGGGCCACATAGGTTTCGCTGGCCACCAGGCGGTCTTGCTGGTGATGCAGCAGGCTGGCGGCGCGGCGCACGATCCAGAACAGCCCGAAGTAGATCAGCGCCCCTCCGACCAGTGTGGAGGCCCAGATCAGCACATAACCGCGATGGATGCGCCGCACCAGGTCATGCGGCTCCTTGTAGATCTCGACCATCGCCAGCACCTGCTCGCCCTGGCTGTCGAACAAGGGGATGTAGTTCTCGATGAACAGGTGCCGGGGCTCGCGCTGGAACTTCTGTTCTTCGCGCTCCTCGTCGGCCTTGTGATAGCTGGCCGACACCGACTTTCGCGAGCGGAAAGCGTGCTCCAGGTCGTCATCTTCATCGATGCGCTGGCCGATCAGCTGCGGGTTGGTCGACCACGCCACCGTACGGTCGCGGGCATAGACATTGGCTAGCAAGGTGTCGGGGAGGTGCGCGACGTGGTCAAGGAACTCTACCCTTGTCGACTCGGCCTGTTGAGGGGTGAACTGCAGGTGCTGCTGGTCGAGGCGCGGATCGAGCAATTCACCCATGGTGATACCCGGCGGCAGCTGCGAGTGCCGCACCTCGGCCTGCGCCATGGCCTGGATGAACTGGGCGGTGAGCATGGCATCGCGCTCCACGCTGTCGCGCACCACGAAACGGGTCGAAACGTAGCCCAGGCCACCGGCCACCGAGGCGATGATCAGCAGACTGACCAGCGAGAACCAGCGTAGCAGGTTGAACTCCTGCAACGGTGTGGCCAACTCGCTAGCGGGCGGCGCGGCCTTGTCGGGGGCACTGTTTTCGAGCGTCTGCATCGCGTCGTCCCACCTGGAGGCCGATGAGGCTCACCGGCATGCTGCTCTGCTACTGGCAGTAGCAAAGTGAATCCACCGAGCCCCTGCCGAAAGTTTCAGCGCGGGCTGAAAGAGTGACAGCAAAAACCTGGCCAATAACGGTGTACTGGTTTTTTCTTTTTAGATCATTGGCTTGTAACGTTTTCTTGATTTCACTCTTTGGGTAAACCCCCACTGTTGGGTATAGGTTACCCAATTGATAACAATTACATATAAATCAATATCTTGTGAAAGGAATTTAATGTTAGAGATTAAATACCTGTCACCTTGAAATTCAATATTACCCGGGTCCCCGCCCCCTCACGACTGCTCAACCGAACCGAGCCGCCGAAGCGCTCCATGATCCTCTTGACCAGCATCAGCCCCACCCCAACGCCGCCTTGCTTGGTGGTGAAAAATGGCCGGAACGCCAGGCGCTGCTGTTGTTCATTCATGCCCTTGCCAGTGTCCGAAAGCCGCAGGCTCAGGCTGCGGCGGTCGTGGCGTACCACTTCGACCCGTAGCTCGCCACCGGCCTCCATGGACTCCAGAGCGTTGACGATCAGGCAACTGAAGATCTGCCCAAGCAGCACCGGTTGGCCCAGCACCTTGACGCTCGGCAGCTCAGGCACAAGCAAGCGCACGCCGCCGCGCTCAAGCGCCTGGGTGAACGCCTGCAGGCTGTCGCGCAGGCTCTGCGCCACATCCACCGGCACGGCCTCGTCACCGAGCGGTCGCAACGACTGCAACAGCTCACGCACCCACTGCGACATTCGGTCGACCTGGCTGATGATGTCGCTGATGTTCTTCTGCGCCGGGCCATCGTCGAAAGCCTGGGCCAGTTCGGCGCTGGAGCGAATGCTGGCCAGCGGGTTGCGCAGACTGTGGGCCACCGCCGACGACACCTCGCCCAGGGCCACGAAGGTTTCGTTGCCGATCAGCCGCTGCTGCTGCACCGCCATCAGCCGCGCGGCGCGGCGCATGATGCCGTACAGGCCGACATACACCAGGCCCGCACCCACGGCGATGGCCAGCCAGATCAGCAGCAGGCCGTGCTCGATGCGCGCGATCAGGTCGTGGGGTTCCTTGTAGATTTCGACCATCGCCATGACGTTTTCGCCGTCGGCGTCGAACAAGGGGATGTAGTTCTCGATGAACAGTTGCTCGGGCGGGGTGACGAACTTCTGCTCGCTGCGCGCCTGCTCGAAGTCATGGTAGCTGGCCGACACGCGCATCTTGTACTCGAAGGCCCGGTCGAGGTCGTCATCCGATGCGATCAGCTTGCCGATCAGCGCCGGGTTGCTCGACCAGATCACCGTGCGGTCGGGTGCGTAGATATTGGCCAGGAGCATGTCCGGCAAGTGCGCAATATGGTCGAGGAACTCGCCACGGGCTCGGCGCCGCGCCTCGGGATCGACATCGGGCAAGGCATGGTCGGTACGTGGGTCGAGCAATTCGCCCATGGTGCGCACATTGGGGATCGCGACATGACGCACTTCGGCGTCAGCGATGGAGGTAATGAACTGGGCGGTGAGCAAGGCATCGCGCTCCACGCTCTCGTCAATGATGAAGCGGCTGGAGATCACGCCCAGGCCGCCCCCCACCGACAGGATGATCGCCAGGCTGACCCAGGCGTACCAACGCAGCATGTGGAATGGCTTGCGCGCCGGGCCGGCTTCACTCGGCTGCAGCGTGTCGTGACGGGGGGCGAGGTCCATGGCGGGCTCCACGACTGGGCACCTTTACAGGTTATAGCCCAAAGTTGAGGAAAGCATGGCTCAGGTGAGGCTATTGAGCGCGTGAGGGCCGGCAGGTGCTCACCGCGTCCCTTGCAGACGCTGCAAGGATCACGGAGCCCCCCTCAAAGCGGCGCATCCCCAGCCAGCCCGCGCAGCAGGCGATAGTCACGCAACACATTCGGCACGTAGCGCTGGGTCTCGGCGAACGGCGGTACCACCCGCCCACGGCTGAGAACCGCCTCAGGCCCCGCGTTATAGGCCGCCACGGCCAAGGTGATGTCGTTGTCGAACAACGTGAGCATGCGCTTGAGGTAGCGCGCCCCACCCTGCACGTTGGCCTGTGGATCGAGTACATCCTTGACACCCATCTCCTTCGCCGTGTCCGGCATCAGTTGCATCAGCCCCGCCGCACCTTTGGCCGAGCGAGCCTTGGGGTTATAGCCGGACTCGGCCTTGATCAGCGCATGCAGCAACGCCTGGGGTACACCGTGGGCCAGCGCGGCGGCCGCCACCAGGTCGGCGTAGGGTCGCCCGGTGATCAGTTGCGCATTGACCGGCCCGCCCGCTGTCGGGCGTTCGCTGATGACCCGGTCGTAGTGCCGGCCAGGCCGGTGCACGTTGGACAGCACGAAGCCGCCCTTGCCATCGCTCGAGACATAGATGTCGGCCTGGGCGGCGAATGCCATCAGCCCCGCCACCAGCCCCAGGATCAGTCCTCGCATGTCGTTCGCCTCCCGCCGCAAATAACCCAAGCGTGCCCCCCGAAGTGGGGGAGATGCCCCGTTAACCCGGGCTTTGCGACTACGACGCAAGCCGCGTGCCGCCTCTGCGGCCCATGGCGCAAGGGCCCGGGGCAGACGTGCACGGCTGTTGCATGGCTGGGGTAAATGCACCGGAGGGTTTCACCATGCAACGCAGCATCCGTACCCAACGCGGCTTCACCCTGCTTGAACTGTTGGTGGTGCTGGTGGTGCTGGGCCTGTTGGCCGGCATCGTCGCGCCCAAGTACTTCAGCCAGCTGGGCCGCTCCGAGGCCAAGGTGGCCCGGGCGCAGATCGAGGGGCTGGGCAAGGCCCTGGACCTCTATCGCCTGGAGGTCGGCCACTACCCCAGCAGCGAGCAGGGCCTGCAGGCCCTGGTGGTCGCGCCAGGTGGCGAAGCGCGCTGGTCGGGCCCCTACCTGCAGAAGGCCGTGCCACAGGACCCTTGGGGCCGCCCCTACATCTACAAGCAGCCCGGCGAGAACGGCAGCGAGTACGACCTGCTGTCGATGGGCAAGGACGGCCAACCCGGTGGTGACGGCGAAAACGCCGAAATCACCAGCTGGCAATGAGGAACCCGGCCATGCGCTATCAGCTCAAGGCCCTGGGCAGCCAGGGCGTGGTGCAATTGCAGGTGGAGGCCGAGGACAGCGACCAGGCCCGGCGCCAGGCCGAGGACCAGGGGCTGCGCGTGCTCAGCGTGCGCAGCCAGGGGCTGGCCCTGCGACGACGCGTGGCGGCGTTCGACCTGATGCTGTTCAGCCAGGAGCTGACCACCTTGCTCGGCGCCGGCCTGCCGCTGATCGACGCCCTCGAGAGCCTGACCGAGAAAGCCCCGGGCGGCGCGACGCGCAAGACCCTGGAGCAACTGGTGCGCCAACTCTATGAGGGGCGCTCGCTGTCCCAGGCCCTGGCCCAGCAGCCGCGGGTGTTCCCCACCCTGTACGTGGCCCTGGTGCAGTCCAGCGAGCGCACCGGCGCATTGGGCGATGCCCTCACCCGCTACATCAGCTATCGCCAGCGGCTGGATCTGGTCCGCCAGAAGCTGGTCGGTGCCTCGGTCTACCCGCTACTGCTGTTGCTGGTGGGCGGCGGCGTGGTGCTGTTCCTGCTGGGGTACGTGGTGCCCCGCTTCAGCCTGGTGTTCGAGGGCATGGGGACCGAACTGCCGTGGCTGTCGCGAGTGCTGATGCAGATCGGTCTGTTCCTGCATGCCCAGCAGTTGCCGCTGGGGCTGGGTACGCTTGTCGGCGTCGGCACCCTCGTCGCCCTGCGCCGCCACCCGGCCGTGCGCCGTGGCGCCGGCCGCCTGCTGCTCCGACTGCCCGCGCTGCACCAGCGCCTGATGATGTATGAGCTGGCGCGCTTCTACCGGTCGCTGGGGATCTTGCTGCAAGGGGGCATTCCCATCCTCACCGCGCTGGGCATGGCCCGCGGCCTGCTGGGCAGCACTGCGGCCGAGGGTCTGGAGCAGGCCAGCCAACGGGTTGCCGAGGGCCTGCCGTTGTCCGATGCGCTGCAGGCCGGCCAACTGGTGACCCCCGTCTCGTTGCGCCTGCTGCGTGCCGGCGAACAATCGGGCAACCTGGGTGAGATGCTCGAGCGTTGCGCCGACTTCCACGACCAGGAAATCGGCCGCTGGGTAGAGTGGTTCGTGAAATTGTTCGAGCCGCTGTTGATGACCTTTATCGGCCTGCTGATCGGGCTGATCGTGATCCTGATGTACATGCCGATCTTCGAACTGGCATCAAGCATTCACTAATGCTTGCAGGCAAATGCAGTGATCAGTAGTCGAAGCGCTCCACCGCCCTGCGTCGCTCGTTGTCGTCGCGTCGGTCATACCCGGCGGTGGTCTGGATATTGGCGTGGTGCGCAAGCTTCTGCGCGATCGACAGGTCGTGTTCCTCGATCACCCGGGTGATAAATGCCCGGCGAAAATCATGGGGCATGATCTTGGCGCCCACCTGTGCCCCGCGCTGGCGGGCGATGTAGTAGATGGCGTGCTTGGTGATGCGCGCGCGGGTGATGTGGCTGCCACGGCGGATGCGGTTGAACAGGAAGCTGTCGTCACGCTCGCCGGCCGGCAGGTGCTGGCGACGCAGGTCGAGCCAGGCCTGCAACTTGTCGAAGGCCCAGGCCGGGGCATACTTGACCAACTGACGGTTGCCCTTGGCCAGCACTTGCACGCTGCGCTCCTGGAAATCCACCTGGTCAAGGTTCACATCGACCGATTCCGATTTGCGCATCCCGGTGCCGTAGAGCAACGCCAGGATGGCTGCGTCTCGCACACCCTGTGGGCGCGGGTCGGCGGCGCACACGTCCATCAGCTCGCGGATCAGGCTGCGCCGCAAGTTGCGCCCCGGTGGCAGGCGGCTACCAGCTGCTGGCTTGACCTCGCGGATCATCAACAACTGCTCGTGCTCGATCAAACCCTGGCGCCAGGCTTCGTTCATCACTCCACGCACGGCATTGACGTACAACGACGATGTGTTGGGCGCGTAACCATCGGCACGCAGCGCAGCGACCAGGGCGATCACATGGCCAGGCTCGAGGCGGTGCCAGGGCACCTCGGCGATATCGCAGTCGGCAAACCCGAGGCGGTCGGCGGCGTCCTGAAGGATGTAGCGCATGGTCAGCTGGCTGGACGGGGCCAGACGGGCGAGGTACTGCAGCAGTGGATTGCGCAGGAGGTCGGTCACAACGGGGATCCTGTAGCAAAGCCGCCCTGGTTATCGAGGCAAGGCGAAGCAAAGCGAGTCATTTAAACCATGACAAAGGTCAAAAAGACTACATCATAAAGAAGTCATAATAACTACAAATAGTGCCATCACCTTGATATTCAAGGCTTTTGAACGCTGGCATGGTTCGTGATGGTACCCCATTCAACCATTTCGATCGAACCAAGGTCCTCGCCATGCTCGTCCAGCCGATCACCGCCCGCCCCCGCCAGGCTCTCTGGGCCCTGGGTTTTCGACCCTTCTTCCTCGGCGGCAGCCTGTTCGCCCTGGTTGCCCTGCTGTTGTGGTCCGGCGTGCTCGTCGGCATATACGAGCTCGAACCGGCCGGCGGAATGCTCGCCTGGCACCGTCACGAAATGCTGTTTGGCTTCGCTGTGGCCATAGTCGCCGGCTTCCTGCTCACGGCGGTGCAGAACTGGAGTGGCATCCCGGGTCTCAGTGGCCGACCGCTGCAGGGACTGTTCCTGCTCTGGCTGCTGGGCCGGGCAAGTTGGTTCCTGCCCTTGCCCGCCTGGCTCCTGGTGCTGATAGAGGGCGCGTTCCTGCCCCTGGTGGCGCTGGCCCTGGCGCGACCGATCATCCAGCGACGGCTGCGCAACAACTACCCCATCATCGGCCTGGTATTGCTCATCGCGGCTTGCCAGTGGCTGACCCTCATAGGCTGGCTGCGCGACGACCCGCTGTGGCAACGGCGAGGCGTACTCGCCGGGCTGTGGCTGGTGGCGGCGATGATGAGTGTGATAGGTGGCAGGGTCATCCCGTTCTTCACCCGCCGTGGCTTGGGCATCATGAGCCCGACGCCGGCCCGGCCATGGCTGGACCGCGCCTGCCTGCTGGGCAGCGTGGCGCTGCCGCTGACCTATGTGCTTGGACTCAACGACGCATCACACCCCCTGATGGCCGTGCTGTTCGCCGCCCTGGCCGTGCTGCATGGTGTGCGCCTGGTGCTGTGGCACGACCGTGGCCTGTGGCATATGCCGCTGCTGTGGTCGCTGCACCTGGCCTACGCCTGGCTGATTCCCGCCTGCCTGGGGTTGGCGCTGTGGCATGCCGGGGTGCCGATCAACCCTAGCCTGGCCGCCCATGCACTGACGGTCGGCGCCATGACCGGGCTGATCGTGGCGATGATGGCGCGGGTCAGCCTGGGGCATACCGGACGCCCTCTTCAGGTACCCCGCAGCATGAGTTGGGCATTCGCACTGATCCAGCTGGCGGCACTGGCGCGCGTGATCGTAGCGCCGTTCACGCCGCTGGGGCTGGGGTTGTCGGTATTGTTCGCCAGCGCGGCGCTGCTGCTGTTCCTCTGGCACTACCTGCCGATCCTGCTGCGTGCGCGGGTGGACGGCATGCCGGGCTAGCGGGCTGGCCCCGCGACAGGGCCGCATCTGGTCTACAGTTGAAGTCACGTTCAACCGCCAAGGGACCGCATGGCCTTCCACCACCTCACTCGCACCCACCCGCGCCTGAGCATTGCCACCCTGGCCGGCCTGCTCGGCGGCTGGCTGATCCCCGCCGGCGATACCGTGCAGCATATCCTCGTCGGCTGGAACCTCGGCGTCTGGCTTTACCTGGCCATGGTCCTGTGGCTGAGCCTGCGGGCCAATGCCGAGCGGGTGCGCAAGGTCGCCCGCATCGAAGATGAAAACGCCGGCCTGGTGCTGATCACCGTGTGCGTCTCGGCCATCGCCAGCCTGGCGGCGGTCACCCTGCAACTGGTGTCCAGCCGCGGCCTGGAAGGCAGTGCCCTGGCCTTGCACTACCTGTACACCGGGCTGACGGTGGCGGGTTCCTGGTTGCTGATCGGCTGCATCTTCAGCCTGCACTACGCCCGACTGTTCTACACCGGTGACCGCCATGAGCCCCCGCTGCGCTTTGCCGATGGCGAGCGCAACCCGGACTACTGGGACTTTCACTACTTCTCGTTCACCATCAATGTCGCCGTGCAAACCTCGGACATCGGCGTCGGCGGGCGGGCCATGCGTCGGGTGGTGCTGGCCCACTCACTGGTAGGCTTCGTGTTCAATACGGCGATCCTGGGGTTCACCATCAATATCGCGGCCGGGCTGCTCGGCCAGGGCGCGTGAGGCACAGTTGCGGATGCGCTGGCATACCTGTGCCAGCACCTGCGCCGCGAGCACCAATCCCAGCCGCACATGCCCCGCCGCGCTGGGCCCGAAGCCATCACCCGGCAACAGTGCCACGCCCTCTTCGTTCAACAGACGCTGGGCGAACGCCTGGGCGCTGAGCCCGGTACCACGTATATCGAGCATCACGAACATGCCCCCGGCTGGCTGATGCGCATGGATGCCGGGGCAATCCTCAAGCGAGGCGCACACCCGGTCGCGCCGCGCCCGGTACACCTCGCGCATCCGCCGTACCTCATCTCCAGCCTGATCCAGGGCCACGCAGGCCGCCTGCATGACAAACTCCGGCAGGCCGAACAGCATGCTCATCACCAGGTTGCCGAGGTGTCGGGCGAATTCCGGCGGCCCGATCACCCAGCCGACGCGCCAGCCACTCATGGCGTGGGACTTGGACAGGCTGCCGATCGACACACAGCGCTCGGTCATGCCCGGCAGGCCCAGTGGATTCGCTGCCTCGCCGTCGTAAAGCAGTGAGTGGTAGACATCGTCGCAGATCAGCCACAAGTCGTATTCCTGGCACAACCGCGCCAGGCACTTCAGATCAGCCAGGCCGATTGCCGTCCCCGTGGGGTTGTGCGGGCTGTTGAGCAGAAGCGCGCGAGTGCGCGGCGTGATCGCCCGGGCCACTTCCGCTGGGTCCAGGCGGAACCCCTGCTCCGGCCGCACCGGCACCTGCACGGCGCGCGCGCCGCAGGCACCGAAAACCGTCTGATAGGTGACGTACATGGGCTCGGCGACGATCACCTCGTCATCCGCCTCGAACAGGCACTGGCAGGTCGCGAACAGCCCGCACTGGGCCCCGGCGGTCACCACCACACGCTCGGGGTCGGCCAGCTGACAGTGGCGCGCCACAGCCTGGCGCAGGGCGAGGCTGCCGCGTACATCGCTGTAATGGGTTTCGCCTCGACGCAGGCTGGCAACAGCCGCCTCGACCACCGGGGCTGGCGTGTCGAAGTCTGGATCGCCCACCGACAGCAGGAAGATCTCGCGCCCCTGACGGCGCTGCTCAAGGGCCTGATAGTGGATGTCCCAAGCCGCAGCTGCGTGACCGGCGATGCGTTGGGTGAGCGTGGAATACCGCATGACTGTCTCCCTGTCTGCCGGCCGGCACCGCTGGTCCGAAAAGCGCTGAGGGTAAACATAGCAGAGCGCTGCTGGCTGCCGGGCGCCACCCACGGGGAAAACGTTTGCCTGGCCCCTGCGAAACCACCGTTCATCGTGACAGGACTGTGAAGGCCGTCATGCATTAGTACATTTGCCATATTTTCCTGCGAATACTGACATGGCAGGTGCTAAGGTTAGAGTCCTGACGGCCAGGACGGTGTACCCTGATACGGCTTTGCAATCACCACGTTCACGAACAAGGAGGCTGGCATGAACAAGATGACGTTCCCCAACGCCTGCCAGGTGATGCGTTGGCATTTTCATCCGCTTGGTTTCGAGGCCAGCATGGACGCTCCGCGCAGCATGGTCGCCCGGCTGTTCGACCGTGCCACCGGCGAGACGCTGCTGGCCATTGCCGGCATTCCCTGCGCAACCATCATGCACGCCACCGATGTCGAGCGGATCATCGAGGCCGTGGAGGCCGAGATGGAGACCTTCGACCTGCTCGCCAGCCCACTGCGCAGCGCTGTCTAGCCTACCTGAGCCTGACGCGCATTGAGCGCCTGCAATCCTTTCATGAACTGGTCGGGCGGTACCGGCTGGCCAAGCAGATAACCTTGCAGCGAATCGCAACCCAGGCGGGTGAGGAATTCCTGCTGGCCGTCGGTTTCGACGCCTTCGGCGACAATGCGCAAGCCCAGTGCCTGGCCCAGGGCGACGATGGCCGAGACGATCGCTGCGTCATCGCTATCCTGCTCCAGGTCGCGCACGAAACCGCGGTCGATTTTCAGTTCGTTAGCCGGCAGGCGCTTGAGGTACATCAGGCTGGAATAGCCGGTACCGAAATCATCGATGGACAGGTCCACGCCCATGTCCGAGAGGCGCTGAAGCACCTGGAGACTGGCGTCGGCATCGCGCATGGCAGTGGTTTCGGTGATTTCCAGGGTCAGGCGATTGGCCGGCAGGTCGTTTTCCTCCAGCGCCCGCGCCACGCTGTCGACTAACCCGACATGGCAGAACTGGATGGCCGACAGGTTCACCGCAATTCGCCATTGCTCATTGCCTTGGCCCAGCCACTGGCGCATCTGCCGACAGGCTTCACCCAACACCCATTCGCCGATCGGTATGATCAGCCCGGTCTTTTCCGCCAGGCCGATAAAACGGTCCGGCAGCATCAGCCCATGTTGCGGGTGTTCCCAGCGCAGCAGGGCCTCGGCACCGATGGGCAGACGCTGCGCGGCATCGAACTTGGGCTGATAGTGCAGGCGGAACTGGCCATGGTCCAGGGCCGTGCGCAGATCCTGCAGCAGCTGCAGTTGCTGGCGCGCATTGCTGTTCATCGAACCATCGAAAAAGCTGTAACCGTTCTTGCCGGCGCTCTTGGCGTGGTACATGGCGGCGTCGGCGTTGCGCAGCAGTTCGTGCTGGTCCAGGCCGTTGCCGGGATACATCACGATGCCCAGGCTCGCCGACAACTGCAGGTCATGCTCGGCCACACGGAACGGCTTGGACATCAGGTTGACTTGCTTGGCCGCGACATTCATGGCGTCATCGGGCTCGTCCAACTCCACCAGCAGCACGAATTCGTCACCGCCGATGCGCGCCAGGGTGTCCTGGCTATGCAGGTGGCCGCGCAACCGCGCCGCCACCGCCTTGAGCAGCAAGTCGCCGACATGGTGGCCGAAGGCGTCGTTGACCGGTTTGAAGCCGTCCAGGTCGATGAACATCAGCGCGAAACAGCCCCCCTGCTCTGCAACGCGGCCGATGGCCTGGTCGATCCGGTCGGCCAGCAGCGTGCGGTTGGGCAGCCCGGTCAGGGTGTCGTGCAAGGCCAACTGGGTCAGTTCCTGGTTGGCCAGGGTCAGCGAGCGTGCCAGTTCTGCCGTACGCGCTTCCAGCCGGGCATCGAGCACCGAAGTCAGCAAGGCCACCGCCAGCACTGCCAAGGTAGTGATCAGCACCAGGTAATCCAGGCCGTCCCCCGCCAATCCCGTGGTCAATGCCCCGCAGAAACTGCCCGCAGGGAAGTTGGCCGCCGCCATGCCGGTGTAGTGCATGCCGACGATGGCGATCCCCATCACCACCGCCGCCACGCCACGGATCTGCCGTACATAGGGCGTGTGCTGGCGCAGGCGGAAGGCTATCCAAAGCGCCGCCGCCGAAGCCCCCACCGCGATGGCCAGGGAGGCGCCGAACAACGTCGGATCGTAGTCGATGCCCGGTTGCATGCGCAGAGCGGCCATGCCCATGTAGTGCATGCAGGCGATGCCGGTGCCCATGATCAAGGCACCGAAGGCCAGTTGTAGCCAAGGTAGCTTTGGCTGGCTCACCAGCCACAGGGCGAAACCCGACGAAGCCACCGCGATCAGCAGCGACAGGCCGGTCAGCGCAGTGTCGTAACCCAGCTCGATGGGCAGGCTGAACGCCAGCATGCCGATGAAGTGCATCGACCAGATGCCGATGCCCATGGCCAATGCCCCGCCGCCCATCCACAGGTACACCGCCCGGCCCTTGGCCGTGGCGATGCGCCCGGTCAGGTCCAGGGCCGTGTAGGAGGCAAGGATGGCCACGCACAGCGAGATCAACACCAGCGAGGAGGAGTAGCTACCGATCAGCATTCGCACTTCCAGGAACGAACCCGGCAGGCCGGGGAAAAGCCGATGATTGTACTCAAGCTTTGCTGAAACGCACGGGCTTTTCGCGCTTCTCGATGGATCCAAAATCCGCTCGCAAGCCCTGCAGTGAAGGGGTTAGAGCCTTTGCGCGAGTAACTGGAGGCATAATGCCACTTGTCGTTTGCTTCTGCTCATGGCATCGACCGCGGGCAAACCCATCGATCTGGCATCCCTGACCACGAGAAACACCAAGCCAAGCGAAGCGACTCCGGCTAAGCTCAACACACCACCACGCCGTTCCCGGAGCCTGCAATGGCCACCCTGCCCCGGCATGCAGTGCGCCTCGCCCTGCTCGCCATCACCTTGTTCGTCTCGACCGGTTGTTCGAACAAGCACGCCAGCACCCGCTACGCCGCCCAAGGCTCCAACTGCTATGCCAAGGCGCTGCCCAGCAGCGGCGAAGGCGGCCTGGCATTCGGTCCGACACTGGCCATGGCGAGCAGGAAGTCGCTGGACAGTTGCATGCGCTACGCCGGCAGGTCCGGGGGCACGCCGCGGACCTGCCAGGTCGTCGTGGCCAAGTGCAAGAGCTGAGCTAGCGTGACAGCGCCGCGTCAGCCCGATTCACTTTCCGGCCTGTTGACGCTGCCAGCGCTCCAGGTTTTCGGCCACCAGTTGTTCGGGCAAGGGCCCTGCCACCAGCTCCCGCATCTTGCGCGCCAGCTGTTCGCGCAGTGCCGGCTGGTTGCAACCCGACTTGTGCGATAGCGCCAGGTACAGCCCTTCGCTGGACACCGGCGGCTCAAGTACCTCCAGCTCCTTTTCCTTGCCCAACGTGCGCGCCAGGGCCATGCCGGGATACTGCTCGAAGATCACGTAGTCGCTGCGCCTGAACAGCAACTTCTGGAAGGCCTGGGTGGCGCTGGGCACTGCTTCGAGGTGGAGCTGCGCCCGGGCGTAGTCGTCGAACGCCTGGCCATGGCTATTGTTGACCAGCGTTCCGCCGCGTCGCCCCTTGAGGTCGGACCAGTCGCTGTAGGCGAAGCCCTCGCCCTTGCGCACCCAGACCACGCTGGAATTGAACAGAAATGGCGGGCTGATGAAGTCGGTCAACAGTTCGCGCGCCTGGGTACGAAAGTAGCCGGCGAGCATGTCGATGCGCCCGCTGCTCACTTCCTCCTGCGCCCTGGACCACGGCCCGACATACACCACATCCACCACCAGGCCGAGGTCCTTGGCCACCTCCTTCAGCAGGTCGGCATTGGCCCCGATAAGTTGCTCGGGGTTATGCGGGTCGCGCCAGAGATAAGGTGGGTACTCCGGGTTGCCGGTGGCGGTGAGGTGCTTGCAGCTGTCTGTGGCCAGGCCGTGCAGTGGAATAACTGCCAGCAGGCACGACAACCACACAGACAAGCCCAGACAACGTCCGCTCATGGCGTTCCTCGTGCAATGGATTGTGCCACCGACGAGGTGGCTTTACCCAGTTTGCACGAGAAATGGCCAAACGCCACGCGCCATCTGGCTATCTGAGATGCGGTACAGCGTCACGGGCCAAGTCGCCAACAGCAGGTCACTGCTCGGCCAACTGCGTGCGAGCATCCCAGCCACCGCCAAGCGCCGCGATCAACTGCACGCTCGCCACCAGCCGCCCCTGCAACAGGGTCAACACGCTGCGTTCGCTGCTCAGCGCCGTGGTCTGCACGTTCACCACGTCCAGGTAACCGATCAACCCGGCCTTGTACTGGTTCTCGGTCAAGCGCAACGACTCCCGCGCCGCCTCGAGCGCTTCCTGCCGGACAACGGCTTCGTCCCCATACACCTTGAGCTGCACCAGGTAGTTCTCGACCTCCTTGAACCCATCCAGCACGGCCTGCCGGTACTGCGCCACGGTCTGGTCGTACACCGCCACGCTGCGGTCCACCTCGGCGCTACGCTTGCCGGCATCGAACAACGTCAACGCCAACTGCGGGCCGACGGACCAGTAACGGTTGGGAAGCTCGATCCAGTTGTTGAAACTGCTGCTGGAGTACCCGCCATTCATGCTCAGGGACAGGTCGGGGAAGTACGCCGCCCGGGAGACGCCGATGTTGGCGTTGGCCGCCATGACCTTGCGTTCGGCTGAAGCGATGTCGGGCCTGCGCTCGAGCAACTGCGAAGGGAGCGACACCGGCACCTGCGGCAATGCCGGAATGTCGCCGCTCGCGGCCAGGGCGAAGTCGGCCGGGGCCTTGCCCATCAGCACGGCAATGGCGTTTTCGTACTGCGCGCGTTGCCAGGCCAGGTCGATCAGGTCGGCCTGGGTGCTCTTGAGCTGGGTACGTGCCTGGGCTACGGCATCCGGCCCGGCAACCCCGGCGCGATACTGGTTCTCGTTCATCTTCAACGACCGTTCATAGGCCGCTACCGTGGCCTCGAGCAAGCGTTTCTGCGCGTCGATGACCCGCAGTTGCAGGTAGTTCTGCACCAGCTCCGACTGCTGGCTCAGGCGAATGGCCGCCATATCGGCGAAGCTGGCCTCGGCACTGGCCTCGTTGGCGTTCATGGCTTCACGCAGCTTGCCCCACAGGTCGATTTCCCAGCTCACGCCGAGTTGCGCGTTGTAGGTATCGCGGATGCCACTGCTGTTGTTCGACAGGCTCGAGCTGGAGCTCCCGGTGCCCTGGGCCGAACGGTTCTTCCCAACGGTGAGGTTCAATGAGGGGAACAGCGCGGCGCGGCTGCTGCGCACCAGCGCCTGGGCCTGACGATACTGCGCTTCGTACTGCGCCACCGTCTGGTTGCTGCGGTTGAGCTCTTCCACCAGGGCGTCGAGCTGCTTGTCGCCATACAGCTCCCACCATGCCCCGCGGGCGACGGCATCGGACGGGTTGGCCTGGGTCCAGCCCTCGGCCTGCTTGAACTGCGCCGGGGTGCTGATCTCCGGGCGGTGATAGTCCGGACTCAAGGTACAGGCGCTGAGCATGGCCACGCACAACCCGGCGCTGACCAGGCGCGAGCCGCGCCCTTGGGTCAGCAGCCTGAGGGCACGATGGATTCGGGTGTGGGCAAAGTTCATAGCGGGGTATCCAGGGCAGCGTCGGTGCGCACGCCGCGCCAGCGGTTGAACCGGTGGCGCAGGCGGTCGAGGTACAGGTAGACCACAGGCGTGGTGTAGAGGGTGAGGATCTGGCTGAACACCAGGCCGCCGATGATGGTCAGGCCCAACGGCTGGCGCATCTCGGCGCCCTCGGCGCGGCTGAGCAGCAGCGGCAGCGCGCCGAGGATCGCGGCCAGGGTTGTCATCAGGATCGGCCGCAGGCGCAGCAGGCAGGCACGGCGGATCGACGCCTCCGGTGACAAGCCTTCATGGCGCTCGAGTTGCAGGGCCAAGTCGATCATCAGAATGGCGTTCTTCTTCACCACGCCGATCAGCAGGAACAGACCGAGCAACGAGATCAGGCTGAATTCGCCACCGGTCAGGTACAGCGCCAGCAAGGCGCCGACCCCGGCCGAGGGCAGTGTGGAGAGGATCGTCAGCGGGTGGATGTAGCTCTCGTAGAGAATGCCCAGCACCAGATACACCAGCACCAGGGCGCCGAGGATCATGAACGGCTGGCCTTGGGCGGTCTTGGTGAACGCGTCCGCGTCGCCACCGAGCTTGGCGATCACCGATTCGGGCAGGCCAAGCCTGGCCACCGCCCGCTCCAGCGCGGCCAGGGCCTGGTCGGGGCTGTAGCCTTCGGCAACATCGAACGAGATGTCCTCGGAGGCAAACTGCCCTTCGTGGCTGACGCGGTCGTTGGCCAGGCTGTTCTCGTAGCGGGCAAAGGCGGACAGCGGCACCCGGGCGCCGTCGGCGGTGATCACCTGCACCTGCTCCAGGGTACTCGGGTCCCAGGCGTATTTCGGGTTGATCTCAAGCACCACCTGGTACTGGTTGAGGCTGTCGTAGATGGTCGAGATCTGTCGCTGGCTGTAGGCGTTGTTGAGCACCGCGGTGACCATGTCCATGTCGATGCCCAGGCGCTTGGCCTGGTCACGGTCGACCACCAGGGTCACCTGCTGGGTGCCAGCACCGTCACGGGCGTCGATGGCGGTCAGCTCGGGCAGTTTGCGCAGCTCGGCGGCGACCTTGGGGAACCATTCGCGCAAAGCGGCCAGATCGCCGCTCTGCAAGGTGTACAGGTACTGGGAGGTGGTCTGGTCGCGCCCGCCGCCACCGAGTTGCAGGTCCTGGTCGGCCATCAGGTACAGACGCCCGCCGGGTATCTTCGGCAGGTCCTTGCGCAAGCGGTCGATGACTTTCTGCGCATTCTCCTTGCGCTCGGCGATCGGTTTCAGTCGTACTAGCACGAACGCATTATTGGTACCACTGTTGCCGCCAATGAAGCCGGCGACACTCTCCACGGCCGGGTCCGCGAGCAGGGCGCGGCGGTAGATTTCCATCTTTGGTTGCATGACCGTGAACGACAGCCCGTCATCGCCGCGGATGAAACCTTGCAATTGGCCGGTGTCCTGCTGCGGCATCAGGGTCTTGGGCACCACCACGTACAGCGCGATGTTGAGTACGATGGTGGCCAGCAGGCTGAGCAGGGTCAGGCGCCTGTGGCGCAGCGCCCAGCCCAGGCTCTTGTCGTAGCCGGCGACCATGCGCTGGTGAATACGGTCGCTCCAGCGTTGCAGGCGGGTCTGCTGCTGCGGGCCATGGATCTTGAGCCAGCGCGAGCAGAGCATCGGCGTGAGGGTCAGCGACACCACCAGCGAGACGATGATTGCCGCCGCCAGGGTGATCGAGAATTCCTTGAACAGCCCGCGAACGATCCCCCCCATGAACAGGATGGAGACGAACACCGCCACCAGCGAGACGTTCATCGACAGCAGGGTGAAACCGACCTCCTGCGCGCCTTTGTAGGCCGCGCGCATCGGGCTCTCGCCCTTCTCGATGTGTCGGGAGATGTTCTCCAGCACCACGATGGCATCGTCCACCACCAGGCCGGTGGCAAGGATCAGCGCCATCAGCGACAGATTGTTCAGCGAGAACCCACACAGGTACATCACGGCGAAGGTACCCACCAGCGACACCGGTACCGCCAGGCTCGGGATCAGCGAGGCGCGGAAGTTGCCGAGGAACAGGTACACCACCAGGATCACCAGCACCACCGCGATCAGCAAGGTGTGCTCGGCCTCCTTCAAGGTGGCCTTGATCACCGGCGAGCGGTCCATGGCTACGTTGAGCTTGACGCTGGCCGGCAACAGCGACTGCAGTGCCGGCAGCTCGGCCTTGATCTGGTCGACGGTCTGGATGATGTTGGCGTTGGCCTGGCGGTTGACCACCAGCAGCACAGCGCTCTCGTCGTTGAAGAAGCCACTGTTGTAACGGTTTTCCACGCCATCACTGACCTTGGCCACATCCGACAGCCGCAGGATCGAACCATTCTGCTGGCGGATGATGATAGGCTTGTAGTCTTCGGCCTGCTCCAACTGGTCGTTGGCGCGCACTTGCCAGTTGCGCTCGCTGTCCTCGACAAAGCCCATGGGCCGGCGCTGGTTCGCGTTGGCCACCGCGGCGCGCACATCGTCCAGGGACAGGCCGTACTGGTTGAGCAGTTGCGGCTCGAGCTCGATGCGCACCGCCGGCAGCGAACTGCCGCCGATCTGTACTTCCCCTACCCCGCTGACCTGTGACAGGCTCTGGGACAGGATGGTGTCGGCCAGGTCGTAGAGCTTGCCCTTGGACAGCACCTGCGAGGTCAGCGACAGCACCATGATCGGCGCCTGGGAAGGGTTGATCTTCTTGTAGGTGGGCATGCTGCGCATGCCGCTGGGCAGCAGGTTGCGGGTAGCGTTGATCGCGGCCTGCACCTCGCGTGCCGCACCATCAATGTCGCGGCCCAGTTCAAAGCCGATGATCACCCGGGTCGAGCCCTGGTTGGAACTGCTGGTCAGGGTGGTGACGCCGGCAATGGCGCCAAGCTTGCGCTCCAGCGGCGTGGCGACGGTGGACGCCATGACCTCGGGGCTGGCTCCAGGCAGGCTGGCCTGTACCACGATCACCGGGAAATCCATCTGCGGCAACGGCGACACCGGCAGCAGGCCGAAACTCACCCCGCCCAGCAACATGATCGCCAGGCTGAGCAGCATGGTGGCCACAGGCCGGCGGATGAAAGGTGCGGAGAGGTTCATGCTTCGGCCTGCCGCGGATCGTCAAGCGGGCGCCAGCGACGAGCCAGGCGATCGAAGTACAGGTAGATGACCGGTGTGGTGAACAGGGTCAGCACCTGACTCACCAGCAGGCCGCCAACCATCACCAGGCCCAGCGGCTGACGCAGCTCGGCGCCGGAACCGGTGGCGAGCATCAGCGGCACGGCACCGAACAGCGCGGCCAGGGTGGTCATCAGGATCGGCCGGAAGCGCAGCAACGCAGCCTGATAGATCGCATCACTCGGGCTCATGCCCTGATGGCGCTCGGCTTCCAGGGCGAAGTCGATCATCATGATCGCGTTCTTCTTGACGATGCCGATCAGCAGGATGATGCCGATAATGGCGATCATGCCCAGGTCGTTGCCGCTCAGCAACAGCGCCAGCAAGGCCCCCACCGCCGCCGAAGGCAACGTCGAGAGGATGGTCACCGGGTGGATGTAGCTCTCGTAGAGCACGCCGAGCACGATGTACATGGTCACCACGGCGGCGAGGATCAGTAGCAAGGTACTCGACAGCGAGGCCTGGAACGCCTCGGCAGCGCCCTGGAAGCGGGTCTGCACGCCGATCGGCATGCCGATGTCCTGCTGCACCTGCTCGATCACCTTGACCGCCTCGCCCAGGGACGCGCCATGGGCCAGGTTGAACGACATCATCACCGCCGGGAACTGGCCGATGTGCGAGATGGCCAACTGGGCCTGGCGCTGCTCGATGCGCGCCAGGGCCGACAGGCGCACCTGGCCGCCGTCGGCGGCCTTGACGTGGACCGCCTCAAGCGCCTGCGGACCGAGGCTGGCCGCAGTCTGCGACTGCAGCACAACGCGGTACTGGCTGGCCTGGGTGTAGATGGTCGAGATCTGCCGCTGACCGAAGGCGTCGTACAGGGCGTTGGTGATCTGCGCCACGGTGATGCCGAGACGGCTGGCCATGTCGCGGTCGATCACCAGGTACACCTGCAGGCCCTTGTCCTGCAGATCGCTGGCCACGTCCTGGAGTTCCGGGCGGTCCTTCAGTGCCTGCACCAGCTTGCCGCTCCACTCGGCAAGCATGTCGGCATCCGGCGAGCTGAGGCTGAACTGGTACTGGGTGCGGCTGACCCGGTCCTCGATGCTCAGGTCCTGCACCGGCTGCATGAACAGGCGGATGCCGACCAGCTTGTCGAGCTGCGGCTGCAAACGGCTGATCACCTCGGCTGCCGTCACGTCGCGCTCGCCATGGGGCTTGAGGTTGATCAGCAGGCGGCCGCTGTTTAGGGTGGCGTTGTCGCCATCCACGCCGATGTACGACGACAGGCTCTGCACCGCCGGGTCCTGCAGGATCACCTCGGTCAGGGCCTGCTGGCGTTGACTCATGGCGGCGAACGAAGTCGACTGCGGTGCCTCGGAAATACCCTGGATCACCCCGGTGTCCTGGGCCGGGAAGAAGCCCTTGGGCACCATCAGGTAAAGCACCACGGTCAACGCCAAGGTGGCCACGGCCACCAGCAACGTCAACGGCTGGCGCTTGAGCACCCAGGTCAGGGCACTGGCGTAGTGCTTGATCAGCCAGTCGATCCAGGCACCGCTGGCCCGGTAGAAGCGGCCTTGCTCCTCTTCCTTTGGTTCACGCTTGAGCAGGCGGGCGCACATCATCGGCGTCAGCGTCAGTGACACCACCAGGGAAATCAGGATGGCCACCGCCAGGGTGATGGCGAACTCGCGGAATAGCCGCCCGACCACGTCGGCCATGAACAGCAGCGGGATCAATACCGCGATCAGCGAGAAGGTCAGCGAGATCAGGGTGAAACCGATCTGTTTAGCGCCCTTGAGCGCGGCCTGCAGCGGTGTCTCGCCCTCTTCTATATGCCGGGAGATGTTCTCCAGCATGACGATGGCATCGTCCACCACGAAACCGGTGGCGATGGTCAGGGCCATCAGCGTGAGGTTGTTGACCGAGAAACCGGCCAGGTACATCACCCCGAAGGTGCCGATCAGCGACAGCGGCACGGCGATCGACGGGATGATCGTGGCCGACGCCCGGCGCAGGAACAGGAAGGTCACCATCACCACCAGGGCAATGGCGAACAGCAACTCGTGCTGCACGTCGCGCACGGCGGCACGGATGGTCTGGGTACGGTCGGTGAGCACGCTCACGTCCAGACCCGCCGGCAGGTTATCGGTGATCGACGGCAGCAGTTCCTTGATCCGGTCGACCACCTCGATGACGTTGGCGCCGGGTTGGCGCTGGATGTTCAGCAGGACCGCCTCGTTCTGGTTGGCCCAGGCGGCAAGGCGCTCGTTCTCGGCGCCGTCGACGATCTCGGCGACGTCCTTCAGGCGCAGCGGTGCGCCATTGTTGTACTTGAGGATGAGATTGGCGTACTCGGCCGGCGAGCGCAACTGGTCATTGGCGTCGAGCATCGACACCCGGGTCGGGCCATCGAAGTTGCCCTTGGGCTGGTTGACGTTGGAGGCACCGATCAGGGTGCGCACGTCGTCCAGGTTCAGGCCGTTGGCCGCCAGGGCGTCGACGTTGACCTTGATCCGCACCGCCTGGCGCTGGCCGCCGGCGATGCTGACCATGCCGACGCCACTGATCTGGGCGATTTTCTGCGCTACGCGGGTGTCGACCAGGTCGTTGAGCTTGGGCAGCGGCATGGTCTTGGACGAGATGGCCAAGGTCAGCACCGGCGTGTCGGCCGGGTTGACCTTGTTGTACACCGGCGGTGCCGGCAGGTCGCTGGGCAGCAGGTTGCTGGCGGCGTTGATCGCGGCCTGTACCTGCTGCTCGGCGACATCCATGTTCATGTCGAGGTTGAAACGCAGGGTCAGCACCGAAGCGCCGCCGGAGCTGGTCGAGGCCATCTGCTCGAGGCCCGGCATCTGGCCGAACTGACGCTCCAGTGGCGCGGTGACGGCGCTGGTCATCACCTGGGGGCTGGCGCCGGGGTACAGGGTCATGACGCGGATGGTCGGGTAGTCGACCTGGGGCAAGGCCGCCACCGGTAGCAGCTTGTAGGCGATCAGGCCGGCCAGGACGATGGCCAGCATGCTCAGCGTGGTGGCGACCGGCCGCAGGATGAACAGGCGCGAGAGGTTCATGCGCCCGCCTTGGAGCCTGGTTCACCAGTCTGCGCCGAGCCCTTGGCGCCCTGCCCCTGCAGATGCTGGCCCGGGGTGGTCGGCACTTGCGAGCTGTCTTCGACCACCTCGACCTTGGAGCCTTCGCGCAGGCGGTCGGTGCCTTCCAGCACCAGGCGGTCACCGGCGGCCAGGCCCTCGACGATCACACTGTTCTCACCATCGCTCGCACCGACCTTGAGGGGGCGGATGTTGATGGTGTTCTCGGCGTTGACCACGTAGGCGAAGGTGCCGTCATTGCCGAACTGGATGGCCGCGGTCGGCGCCAGTACCACCTGTTTCAGGGTGTCGGCCAACAGGCGCACATTGACGAATTGGTTGGGAAACAGGGCGTGGTCGGTGTTCTGGAAGGTGCCCTTGAACTTCAGGGTGCCGGTGGCGGTGTCGATCTGGTTGTCGAGGCTGCCCAACACGCCGGTGGACTGCAGCTTCTGATCGCCACGGTCCCATGCTTCGACCGGCAGGCTGGCACCGCTGCGGTAGCGGGCGAGCACGGTGTCGAGCTGGGTTTCCGGCAAGGTGAAGGCGACGCTGATCGGTTCGGTCTGGGTAATGACCACCAGCGCCGTGGTGTCGTTGGCGGCGACCAGGTTGCCCAGGTCCAGCTGGCGCAGGCCAAGGCGACCGCTGATCGGCGCACGGATCTGGGTGAACGCCAGGTTCAGGCGGGCATCGTTGACCTGCGCCTGGTTGGTCTTGACCAGCCCCTGGAATTGCCCGACCTGTGCCTCGGCGGTGTCCAGGGTCTGCTTGGCGATGCTGTCTTCGGCATACAGGCCTTTATAACGGGCCAGGTCGACCTGGGCATTCTTCAGTTGCGCCTGGTTTTGCGCCAGGGTGCCTTCGGCCTGCTGCAGGGCGATGCGGTAGCTGCGCGGGTCGATCTCGGCGAGCAGGTCACCGGCCTTGACCTGCTGGCCTTCCTTGAAGTGGATCTTGACCAGCTCGCCGGCCACCCGGCTGCGCACGTTGACCGTGTTGGTCGCGGTCACGGTGCCAAGGGCCTTGTAGTACAGCGGGAAGTCACCCACCCGCGCAGGCTCGACGCGCACCGGCACCGCTTCGGTGGAGGCGCCAAAACCCGGCCGGCCGCCCATGCCTTTGCCTGGGCGATGCCCGCCACCCTCTTTATGGGCGGTCGTTGCGGGCCACAGCCACCAGGCCAACAGGGCCACCAGCAGCAGGATCAGCAGGCCGAACAGCCAGCGACGAGGGGAACGGGAATTGGAGGCTTGCATGGGTTGAACGAACCTTGTTCAGAGAATGACGGTGTGGCGAGCGTGAACGATAAGCACTGGCATCGTTTTAGCAAAGGGGCTTTACCAGTGCTTTACCTTCGGCTGACGTTGGCAAAGGGGTGAACTTTAAATGAAAACGGCCTGGAACAGGGTCCAGGCCGTAACAGGGTGTAACCCGCCAGTGAGAGCGGGCTAGCATCGCAATGGCGTCGTATCAGGCTATGACGTCTGCCTTCAACGTGCAATCGCGGGTCAAGCCCGCTCCCACGCCGCCCAAACGGGCGCGTGGCGTTACTTCAAGACAGCCAGTGCCGCATCGTAGTTCGGCTCGTCGGCGATTTCGCCCACCAGCTCGCTGTGCAGCACCTTGTCGTTTTCGTCCAGCACCACCACGGCGCGAGCGGCCAGGCCGGCCAGCGGGCCATCGACGATGGCCACGCCGTAGTTTTCCAGGAACTCGCGGCCACGCAGGGTCGACAGGTTCTTCACGTTCTCCAGGCCTTCAGCGCCGCAGAAGCGCGCCTGGGCGAACGGCAGGTCGGCGGAGATGCACAGCACCACGGTGTTGGCCACGTCGTTGGCCTGAGCGTTGAACTTGCGCACCGAGGTGGCGCAGGTCGGGGTATCGACGCTTGGGAAGATGTTCAGCACCTTGCGCTTGCCGGCAAAGTCTTTCAGCGACGTATCGGCCAGGTTGCCAGCCACCAGGGAGAAGGCAGGTGCCTGGGCGCCAGCTTTCGGCAGCTCGCCTTTGACTTGAACCGGGTTGCCTTTGAGAGTCACTTGAGCCATGACGGAAATCCTTTGCGGGTTTGGAAAAAGACCTCGAGTTAAGCATGAAGACGCGCAAGTGCCTATAACCAAACATGAAATTGTTGCATTGCCAGACAATTCTTGTGGACAAAAAAATGCCCGGATCGCGACAAGCCACCCGGGCACACCGCATTCAGAAATGCATCAGGCCAGCAGGCCGTAAACCACCGAGGTCAAGGCCACCAGGCCGACCACCACCACGAACACGTTGGACAGCGCACCGCTGTACTTGCGCATCGACGGCACGCGGCGGATGGCATACATCGGCATCAGGAACAGCAGCACGGCGATGATCGGACCGCCGAGCGATTCAATCATGCCCAGGATGCTCGGGTTGAGGGTGGCGACGATCCAGCACACCACCAGCATCAGTGCGGCGACGATGCGGTCCAGGGCCTTGGCGCCCGGGCGCATGCCGGTCTTGACGATCATGCCCTTGAGGCCTTCGCTGGCACCGATGTAGTGGCCCAGGAACGACTTGGCGATGGCGATGAAGGCGATCAGTGGCGCGGCGAAAGCGATGGCCGGCTGCTCGAAGTGGTTGGCCAGGTAGGACAGGATCGACAGGTTCTGCGCCTTGGCTTCAGCCAGCTGGGCGCTGCTCAGGGTCAGCACGCAGCTGAACACGAAGAACAGCACCATCAGCACCATCAGCAGGTGGGCGCGGCGCAGGATCTGGCCGCTGCGCTCGTCGGCGTGCTCGGCGTAGCGGCGCTTCTGATCAACGGCAAAGGCCGAGATGATCGGCGAGTGGTTGAACGAGAACACCATCACCGGAATGGCCAGCCACACGGTGTGCAGGAAGGCCGAGCCGGACGGCACCTGGGTAGCGGTGTCAAGGATGCCGCCGGTCCAGTGCGGCACCAGGTAGAGGGCCAGCAAAGCCAGGGCGACGATGAACGGATACACCAGCAGGCTCATGACCTTGACCGTGGCCTGTTCGCCGCAGCGCACGATGGCCAGCAGGCCGAGGATCAGCACGAACGACAGGATTGCCCGCGGCGGCGGCGCGATATGCAGCTGGTGCTCCATGAAGCTGCTGACGGTGTTGGTCAGCGCCACGCTGTAGATCAGCAGGATCGGGAAGATGGCGAAGAAGTACAAGACGGTGATCAGCGCACCGGCGGTGATGCCGAAATGTTCCTCGACCACGTCGGTGATATCACCGCCCTTGCTGCCCGACAGCACGAAACGGGTCAGCCCGCGATGAGCGAAGTAGGTCATGGGGAAAGCCAGCAAAGCCAGGACCAGCAGCGGCCAGAAACCGCCAAGGCCGGCGTTGATGGGCAGGAACAGGGTTCCGGCGCCGATGGCCGTGCCGAACAGGCCCAGCATCCAGGTGGTGTCTTGACGCGACCAGCTGCCGAGGGTGGCGGGGGTCGATTCTGCAAAGCGTTGTTCAACGCTTGGGGCCTGCTCATTCATTCCGGGTGAAGCTCCACTCGCAAGACTGCAACAGGCTGAGAATGGCGAAATAGACGATTCGCCCAACTCAACCGGGGAAGAGGGGCGCGATTGTGCATGCAAAGGTTGCACTTGGGGAAGCCCCGCCCGAGGGACGGTTGCACTTGTATGTACAAGAAAGCAGGATTTCGGGTTGCAAAAACTACCGCGGGGCAAGTCGCTTCGGTGCGCCGATGCGACTTGCCCCGCGGTAAAGCCAGTTCGGCCAGCGCCGATGTCAGCCCTTGTGCACGGCGGCAAATGCCTCGGCCACTTGACGCAGGTTGGCCGGGCGCAGCCCGGACATGCATACCCGGCCGCTGTCGATCAGGTACACGCCAAACTCTTCACGCAGCCGACGCACTTGTTCCACGCTGAAACCGGTATAGCTGAACATGCCCCGCTGGCGCAGGAAGAACTGGAAGTCCTGGCCTGGCAGCAGCTCGCCGAGCAGGTCGACCAGGCCCTGGCGCATGTCGAGGATGCGCTTGCGCATTACCTCCACCTCTGCGGCCCATTGCGCGTTGAGCGCAGCGTCACCTAGCACGCCGGCCACCAGCTGGGCGCCGAAAGCGGGCGGGCTGGAGTAGTTGCGGCGCACAGTGGCCTTGAGCTGGCCAAGCACGCTGGAAGCGGTGGCGGCATCATCACAGACCACCGACAGGCCCCCTACCCGCTCGCCGTACAGCGAGAAGATCTTCGAGAACGAGTTGCTGACCAGGCAAGGCACGCCGGCACGGGCCATTTCGCGGATCGCATAGGCGTCTTCGACCAGGCCTTCGCCGAAGCCCTGGTAGGCGATATCGAGGAACGGGATCAACTGGCGCGCCTTGACCACCTCTACCACCTGTTGCCACTGCTGCTGGTCCAGGTCGACGCCGGTGGGGTTGTGGCAGCACGGATGCAGCAGGACCACGCTGTTCTGCGGCAAGGCCTGCAGGCTGGCCAGCATGCCGGCGAAGTCGAGGCCGCGGGTGTCCGGGTCGAAGTACGGGTAGGTGTGCACCTTGAAGCCCGCGCCTTCGAAGATTGCCCGGTGGTTGTCCCAGGTCGGGTTGCTCACCCACACCTCGGAGCCTGGGAAGTAACGCTTGAGGAAGTCGGCACCGACTTTCAGCGCGCCCGAGCCGCCGACGGTCTGCACGGTGGCCACGCGGCCAGCGGCGACGGCCGGGTGCTCGGCGCCGAACAGCAGCGCCTGGATCGCCTGGCGGTAGGCGGCCAGGCCTTCCATCGGCAGGTACAGCGAGGCTTCATGGGGCTGGCCGGCCAGGCGTTTCTCCACCTCGGCCACCGCCGCCAGCTGCGGCACCACGCCGGCTTCGTCGTAGTACAGGCCGATACTCAGGTTGACCTTGGCGGCCCGCGGGTCGGCCTTGAAGGTTTCCATCAACGAGAGGATCGGGTCGCCGGCATAGGCATCGACATGTTTGAACACAGCGTGCAGCTCCTTGGAAATCAGGACAGTTCAGGAAAGGCTCAGGCGAGGATACCCGCAGAGCGCCACGAGGAACATCACCGAAATGCAAGCAGTCCCTGCACGCTTGCAAAGCACGCCGACAGCACACAGCTTGTCCACGTGCTGCTGAACCTGCAACTCGGCGCTGCCCCGGGATCGTACCCTGATCATTGCATTTGCTACCTGTCTGCCCCAAGCTCTGCGATACCGCCACCACGGACCGCGAGATGCCCAGACACCGCCTCCTCCTGATCGCCCTGTTACTTCTGCTTGTACTGCCCGTTGCGATCGGCTATCTGTGGCGTGACCGGCAACCCGCACCGCCCAGCCTGCCACCCCACAGTTACGCCAAGGCCCTGCGCCAGGCACATGATGGCCTGCCGGGCGCCGCGCGGGTGTTGTACCAGCAGTTGCAACGCGACGACCTGCCCCCCATCCGCCGCGCCGCGTTGTATGCCGAATTGCCCAACTACCCTTCGCCACAGGCCTTGAAACTGGCCAGCATGGGCCTCGAGCACGCCGATCCGTTGGTACGTCGGGCTGCCATCGGCAGCATCCGTCGCCTGTTGCCGGCCGCCCAGCGCAGCCTGGTTCTGGGGCCGTTATTGGAGGATGACGAGCAGAGTGTGCGCTTCGCCGCGGTGGATGCGCTGCTGGGCCTGGACCCGGACGCCATCGGCCTGTACTTCGGGCCCTTGCAGACGGCTCTGGAACAGTACGAACAGGCCCTGGAACAACAGCCTGACGACGCCGCCGCACAGCTGCACCTAGCCCGGCTCTACATGCACGAACAAGCCTATGACGCCGCCACACAGGCCCTGCGGCGCAGCCTGGCTGTGGCCCCAGAAGGCCTGGACGCCCTGGCCACGCAAGTCCGCTTGCTGGAGCAGCAGGGCCAGCATGACGCCTCCCGCGAGGTACTCGCCAAGGCGCTGGCGCTACGCCCTGACTCCGCCTTCTTGCAGTATGAACTGGGGCTGTGGCTGACCCGCCACGAACAACAGGAATATGCCCTGCTGGCACTTTCCCGGGCGGTCGAACTGGAACCGGAAAACACCGAGTACCGTTATACGCTGGCCATCACTCTGCATCAGTTGGACCAGCTCGATGCCGCGCAGAAACAGCTGGAGACCGTGCTCAACCGTCAACCCGCCAACCGCCAGGCCCGGGTACTACTGATCGAGTACTGGAAGGAAACCGGACAGTTGCAGAATGTCCAGGTGCTGCTGGCCGAACTTGAGCGGCAGAACCCGGACGACCCCTACTTGCAGCAGGGGCTGTGATCGCCGGCTTCAGGCCTGCAACATCCTCTGAATCTGCTCTACCAGCATCTGCAACGAAAACGGCTTGAACATCAATGCCGTGCCCGGTTCGTCAAGCAGGGACTGTTCCACCGGCTCGGCGGTATACCCGGTGATGAACAGGATCTTCTGTTCTGGCTTCATCATGCGCAGTGCCCTGGCTACCTGACGACCGCTGAACCCACCCGGCAGGCCGATATCGGTTATCACCAGGTCGAACGGGCCGCCATGCCTGAATTGCCCTAACGCGCTGTTGGCATCAGGCACGTCGCACACCTCGAAACCGTAATCAACCAGCGCCTCCTTCATCAGGCCACGCAGGTTGCTTTCATCATCGACCAGCAACAACCGTTCACTCTGCATCTGTCGCGGCGTCGCATCATGAGCGATGCTGTCCGGCAACGTCCCCTGATAGCGGGGGAACATCATGACGACCCTGGTACCCTGGTCGATCGCCGACTCAATCCACATCTGGCCGCCGGACTGCTGTACGAAACCATGCACCATAGGTAGCCCCAGGCCGGCTCCCTGCCCCAAGGGCTTGGTGGTGTAGAACGGCTCAAACACCCTTGCCAGGTCCTGACGACTCATGCCATGCCCATCGTCCTCGACCTGCAGCGTGACGTAGTCCCCCGGCGGCAAGGCTTCCGGCCCTTCGCTGGGCATCTCCAGCCGCTCGTTGGCGGTATGGATCGTCAGGTTGCCTTCACCCAGGCAGGCATCGCGTGCATTACTGCACAAGTGCAGAAGCGCGTTACGCAAGGTATCCGGATCGACCTGCAAGGGCCAAGGCGCCACATCCAGTTGCATATTCAAGGTCATCTCGGCGCCCAAGGTCTGGCGTAGTATGGGCTCCGCTTCCTCCAACAGCCGGTTGATGCTCAGCGGATTCGGCGCCAATGGCTGGCTCCGGGCAAACGCCAGCAAGTTCTGGGTCAGGCCAATAGCGCGCTGGGCACACTCCCGTGCCATTCGCACATATTCATCCACCCGTTCCATTCGTCCCTGGGCGAGGCGTCGTTCGAGCAGCTCCAGGCTACTGCCGACTCCCGACAGTACGTTATTCATTTCGTGTGCCAGCCCACCCGCCACCTTCACAACCCCTTCCATGCGCTGGCTATCACGCACCGCCGCCTCAGCCAGACGCTGGACCTCATGGCGGTCAGCGGTGATGTTCCTCCCCACCAGCGTCGGCAACAGCTGGTGGGCACTGCCAGTCCAACGGAACCAGCAGTAATGACCGTCGCTATGGCGAACCCGACCCTCGAAGGGCGGCGCGGCGTGTCCCTGCACAAGCGCCATCAGCGTCAACTGCGCTTCGGTACGGTCCGCGGGATGGAACAGGTCGGGGAGCGCCATTTGCATCGGCGCAGCCTCATCCCAACCCAGCAGCCGATGCCAAGCAGGGTTGGCCGTGCGCACGCGCAGGTCGGCGTCGAGCATCAGCATCACATCAGGCGACAGCTGCCAGGTATGTTCAGGATCGGCCAGGTACTGCGCCAGGCGCGCATCGAAGGATTGCGCCAGCTCGCGCCATTCGTGGCAGGCCCCGACACTGGCAGTGGTCTCGAACAGCGCGTGGAGAAACCCGGCAACCGCACCACCGTCGTCACGAATAGGCGAGAAGCAGCCAGAGACCCAGGCCTTGCCAGTGATACCCTCTCGATACACTGCCAACGGGGCATCCTCGATCAGGCTGCCCTGGCCCTGCAACACCTTGAATACGCTTGCCCCCATACTCTCCCATGACTGCTCCCAGAGCGCGTCGAAGGCACGCCCCTGGTGGTCGGCTGCGCCGCCCAGCAAGACCCGATAGGCGTCATTGTGGATGACCGTCAGGGCAGAGCCCCATGCCAGCGCACAGGGAAAGGGAGACATCAGTACCATGTCTACAGCGATGCGCAGGGTAGGCGGCCAGGAGGTCAACGCCCCCAACGGCGTCGCGCTCCAGTCGAAGCCGGCGATGGGCCTGCCCACCTCGGCCAGAGAAGACGACGGTGGTGCCAGGTGGATTACCTGGATATCTGCGCCTTGGGTGTGCAGGTCAGCGGCCAATATCTTCGTTCCACAGCTCTGGGTTGGCTTCGATGAACCGGCGCATCAGCGCCTTGCAGGTTTCATCGTCATGCACCTCGAGGCGCACGCCACGGTCGCCGAGCAACTGCTCTTCGCCCATGAAGGTGACGTTCTCGCCGATGATCACATGCTTGATGCCGTACAGCAGGATTGCGCCGCTGCACATGGCACAGGGCGACAAGGTGGTATAGAGGGTGGCCTGCTGGTAAACCCGGGCTGGCTGCCGACCGGCATTCTCCAGGGCATCCATCTCGCCATGCAGGATGGCACTGCCCTGCTGTACGCGGCGATTGTGGCCACGGCCGATGATCCTGCCCTCGTGCACCAGTACCGAGCCGATCGGAATGCCGCCCTCCTCGAGTCCCTTGCGGGCCTCGTCGATGGCGGCCTGCATAAATATGGAAGTGTCCTGATCCATGGCGTCTCCCGGTAGTACGTCGACTTTTGCAGCAGCCTAGCACAGCGCCCGTGCCCATGGCGCATTGCGTGGCGAGGGCTATGCTCAAATGGCTTTTGATCTTGCTGGCCAAACGTTTTCCCATGGATTCGACGGGCATGCGCACATGAACAAGAAACTCCTGATCGTGCTGACCAATACCGCCAAGTATCCCGATATCAAGCGCGCCACAGGATTGTGGCTGGGAGAGGCCGTGCACTTTGTCGACGCAGTGCAAAAAGCGGGTTTTACCGTCGACTATGTCAGCCCGGCGGGCGGCTATGTACCGATCGACCCCCACAGCCTGCAGATGGCGCCGGACCTGGACTGGCAATGGTACAACGACAAGGCGTTCATGAACCGCCTTGGCGCCACCTTGAGCCCCGGCCAGGTCAAGGCCGACCAGTACAGCGCGATCTACTACACCGGTGGCCACGGCGTGATGTGGGACTTCCCCGACAACCAGCCATTGCAGGAGCTGACACGGCGGATCCATGAGCGCGGCGGCGCGGTCGCCGCGGTGTGCCATGGAGTAGTGGGACTGCTCAATATCAAGCTCGGCGACAACAGCTTGCTGCTCAAAGGGCGCAGGGTCACCGGCTTTTCCAATACCGAAGAAAAACTGGTTGAGCTGGACAAGGTGGTGCCGTTTCTCACCGAGAACGAACTGGGTGCTCGCGGTGGCGAGTACAGCAAGGCGGATGACCCGTGGGCGCCCTATGTGGTGGAGGACGGTAGCTTGATCACCGGGCAGAATCCGGCATCAAGCACCAAGGTAGCCGAAGCGGTGATCCGCTACCTGAACAGGCAACAATGAACGTTCGCCACAACTTAGCGCGGGGCAAGCCCGCTCCCGCCACCTTCCGGTGTGGAAGCGGGCTTGCCCCGCGATGGTGTGCTCGGCCGATTACTCGGTGCTCAACACGCCGCGACGCACCTGGTCACGCTCGATCGACTCGAACAGCGCCTTGAAGTTGCCTTCACCGAAGCCGTCGTCACCCTTGCGCTGGATGAACTCAAAGAACACCGGGCCCAGCAGCGTCTCGGAGAAGATCTGCAGCAACAGCCGCTTGTCGCCAGCCTCGGAAGCACCGTCCAGCAGGATGCCACGGGCCTGCAACTGATCGACCGGCTCGCCATGCCCTGGCAGGCGCTCCTCGAGCATCTCGTAGTAGGTCTGCGGCGGCGCCGTCATGAAGCGCATGCCGAAACCTTTTAGCGCGTCCCAGGTCTTGAGCAGGTCGTCGGTGAGGAAGGCAACGTGCTGGATACCCTCACCGTTGAATTGCATCAGGAACTCTTCGATCTGCCCCGCCCCTTTGGACGATTCCTCGTTGAGCGGGATGCGGATCATGCCGTCTGGGGCGGTCATCGCCTTGGAGGTCAGGCCGGTGTACTCGCCCTTGATATCGAAGTAACGGATCTCGCGGAAGTTGAACAGCTTCTCGTAGAAGCCAGCCCAGTAAGCCATGCGCCCGCGATAGACGTTATGGGTGAGGTGATCGATGATCTTCAGGCCCGCGCCGACCGGATTGCGGTCTACACCTTCGATGAACTTGAAGTCGATGTCATAAATCGAACTGCCCTCTTCATAACGGTCGATCAGGTACAGCGGCGCGCCACCGATACCTTTGATCGCCGGCAGGCGCAGCTCCATCGGGCCGGTCTCGATTTCCACTGGTTGGGCACCCAGCTCCAGCGCGCGAGCATAGGCTTCATGGGCGTTGCGAACGCGGAAGGCCATGCCGCACACCGAGGGACCATGCTCGGCGGCGAAATACGAGGCTACGCTCTTCGGTTCGTTGTTCAGTATCAGGTTGATACCGCCCTGACGATACAGGTGCACATCCTTTGAACGGTGGGTAGCCACCTTGGTGAAACCGAGGATCTGGAATACTGGCTCCAGCACGCCGGGGGTCGGCGAGGCGAGCTCAATGAATTCAAAGCCTTCCAGGCCCATCGGGTTTTCGAAGATATCTGCCATTTTGGTGTCCTCATCTGCAGCGAAAAACGGTTGATTACAGGCTTGCGATGTGGAGATGGCGTGGTGGTGAGCATGGGATCCCGCGCACGCTGCGGGCCAGGAAGTCACCAATGATCAGCTTGAACCCATGGTATGTCATATGGACCCATTCTCGGCGGGCTTGATTCCCCGGGAGGCGGAGAACCTTATTGTTGTATTCGTAACTAAATTCTACAGTGCGTAAATTTGTTTGTCGCGCTTTAGTTCGCAGGTTGTTCCGACAAACGGCTATCCTTTGCCTCACCATACCGTTGCATAGGAGGTCCCCACGCGCCATGCCCTTGACCGCCAAACGCCCTGCCCGCTGGAGCTGGCGCGCCCTGCTGCCCTGGGGGGTGGGTGTGGTGCCGCTCCTCTGTGGGCTGGCCGTGATGCGCTGGCAGACCGACCAGGAACTGCAGGCCGATAGCCTGGCCACGGCCAAGGAAGTAGCCAGCCATATTGAAGAGATCCTGGACAGCCTGGCCACAACCGCACATCGGTTGCTCCCCAAGGCCGGACAACCTTGCGACGAGGTGCAACTGGAACTGCGCATCGAGCTTACCCGCAATGCTTTCGTGCGTTCGACCAACCTGTTCGATCACAACCGGTTGTATTGCACCTCGCTATACGGTGATTTCGACGAACCAGTGAATGCCAGGGACTACACCAACGGGCAGCTATGGCTGATGAATGGCAACTCGGTCACCCCGGGGCATGCACTGCTGGTCTATCGGGCCAGCCAGCAGGAACACGGCGATCGGGGAGCGATTACCACAGTCGATGGCCGGCACCTGCTGACCGCGCTACACCTGATCGGCGCGGACAACCAGGTCAAGGTGCATGTTGGCAATCACTGGATTGGCAGTGATGGCCAGGTTCACAACGGCAAGCCGCCGGTCGCGGCCATCGCCGCTACCCAGTATGCGTCCACTCGCTATCCATTCGACGTGCACGCTGGATATGACGTGGGCAAGCGAGCCGCATTGATGCGCTCGCGCTACCCCGCTCTGCTGAGCCTGTTGCTGATACTGGGCGTGGCGGCAGGCGCGTCCTGTCGTTGGCAGATCCGCCGCGCCAGCTCATCGCGCAGCGAACTGGACCGGGCCTTGGACGCCGAAGAGTTCCTGCCCTACTTCCAGCCGGTGGTGCGCAAGGGTGATTACCGATGGGCCGGTGTCGAGGTCCTGATGCGCTGGCAACACCCACGCGAGGGCCTGGTGCGCCCCGACCTGTTCATACCCTACGCCGAGCACAGCGGCCAGATCGTCGCCATGACCCGCAGCTTGATGCTGCGCACGGCCCAGACCCTGGCTCCGCATGCGGCGTTGCTCGAGGACGGGTTTCACATCGGCATCAACATCACCGCCGACCACTGCCGTGACCTGGGCCTGCTCGATGACTGTCAGACCTTCCTCCAGCACTTCCCGCCTGGCCGCGTGGTGCTGACCCTGGAACTGACCGAGCGCAAGCTGATCGAGCCCACCCCGGTCACCCTCGACCTGTTCGAAAAACTGCACGCAATGGGGGTGATGATCGCCCTGGACGATTTCGGTACTGGTCAGTCAAGCCTCAACTACTTGCGCCAGTTCAATGTCGACTACCTGAAGATCGACCAGAGCTTCGTCGCCATGATCGGAGGTGACGCCCTGTCGCAGCACATTCTCGACACCATCATCGAGCTGTCCGCCAAGCTGGCCCTGGGCATCGTCGCCGAAGGTGTCGAAACCGAGGTGCAGCGCGACTATCTGGCGCGCCATGGCGTGGACTTCCAGCAAGGTTACCTGTTCGCCCGGCCCATGCCCGCCAGCGAGCTGCTGCTGGCCCTGGCCGCTCCTGTTGCCGCAACGCGGTCCCCCTGAGATCATGCGCGGCTGATCTACCCGCTCACTTACCCGTTTTCGAGGCATTCGTGTCAAAAGGCATTGTTTCGTCGGTCATGGCGTCCTGTCTGTTCGCCGTGATGTACTTCTATACCTCCTTCCTGAAGCCCCTGGATGGCGAGGAAATCTTCGGCTGGCGGACCCTACTGACTCTGCCCTGCCTGACGCTGTTCATGCTGGCATCCAGGGACTGGCAGCGGGTCGGTGAGCTGTTCGGGCGGGTGCGCCGCACACCATTGCTGTTGCTCGGCATGGTCGGCACATCGTGGTTGATGGGCGTGCAGTTGTGGCTGTTCCTCTGGGCCCCGCTGCACGGGCGCAGCCTGGAGGTATCGATGGGCTACTTCCTGCTGCCGCTGGCCATGGTGCTGACCGGGCGGGTGGTCTATGGCGAACGCCTGTCGCGCCTGCAGAAGGTCGCAGTGAGCTTTGCCGCGCTGGGAGTTGGCCACGAACTTTACCAGCACGGCAGCTTCGCCTGGGAAACCCTGCTGGTGATGATCGGCTACCCGATCTATTTCGTCCTGCGGCGGCGTTGCCGCACCGACCACCTGGGCGGCCTGTGGTGCGACATGTGCCTTCTACTTCCCTGGGCCTTGTATTTCGTCGTCCAGGGCCCGCTATCGACAACCGATCTGGCCGAACATCCAGGGCTGTACGGCCTGATCCCGTTGCTCGGGGCGATCAGCGCCTGCGCCCTGATCGCCTACGTGCTGGCTAGCCGCCTGCTGCCGTTCAGCCTGTTCGGCCTGCTCAGCTACGTCGAGCCGGTGTTGCTGGTCGGCGTGGCCTTGTTACTGGGCGAGACCATCGGCCCCGACCAGTGGCTGACCTACCTGCCGATCTGGGCCGCCGTGCTGGTGCTGGTGCTCGAAGGCTTCAAGCACCTGCTGCGCCAGCGTCGCCGTTCGGTGTAAGGCGCACCTGCCGGACCCGGCGCTCCTCCACCGCCACCACGGTCATGGTCCAGCCATTCCAGGCCAGGTGATCACCCACCACCGGCAAGCGGTCCAGCAGGCTCATGACCAGGCCCGCCAGGGTCTGGTAATCCTCGGTGGCACGGGCGGCAAAACCGGTGCGCGCCTGGACCTGGGCCAGGTTCAAGGCGCCGCTGACAACAAAGCTGCCTGCCTCCTCGATCACCCCCGGTCCTTCCACCTCGCTCGCGTCCGGCAGCTCGCCGGCAATCGACTCGAGAATGTCGGTCATGGTCAACACCCCGGTGAAGTCACCGAACTCGTTGACCACGAAGGCAATGTGCGTCGACTGCCCGCGCATCTGCTCCAGGGCGTTGAGAATGCTGAAGCTTTCCAACAGGTTCAGTGGCGCGCGAGCCAGGGCTTGCAGGTCGGGCTGGCTACCGGACAGCAGTTCCTTGAGGAGCTCTTTCTTGTGCACGAAGCCCAGCGGTTCCTCGATATGGCCGTCACGGATCAGTGGCAGGCGCGAGTATGGCGAATTGACCAATGCCTGGGTAATCGCCTCGGCCGGCTGTGACAGGTCGATGGCATCGACCTTGGCGCGTGCCGTCATCACCGTGCGGATCGGCCGCTCGGCCAGGTTCAGCACACCGCTGATCATCACCCGCTCACGACGGTCGAACACCACCTGTTCTTCGCCACCCTCGACCAGGTCGGCGATTTCCTCGCCCACCTCGTCAGCCTCCACCCGGCGCCCGCCCATCAGGCGCAGCACGGCATGGGCGGTACGCTCACGCAGCGGCCGGTGCTGCTGCACGCTGCGCTTGCGGCGGGCACGGGCCAGCTGGTTGAACAGCTCGATCAGCAACGAGAAGCCGATGGCCGCGTACAGGTAGCCTTTGGGGATATGGAAGCCCAGGCCTTCTGCAGTGAGGCTGAAGCCGATCATCATCAGGAAGCCCAGGCACAGCATGATCACTGTCGGGTGGGCGTTGACGAAACGGGTCAACGGCTTGCTGGCGACGATCATGATGCCGATGGAGAAGATCACCGCGATCATCATCACCGACAGATGCTCGACCATGCCCACGGCCGTGATCACCGCATCCAGAGAGAACACCGCATCCAGCACGACGATCTGCGCCACGATCGGCCAGAACGCGGCATGGCGGGTCACGCCGCCGCTCTGGGCAACATGGCCCTCGAGGCGTTCGTGCAGCTCCATGGTGGCCTTGAACAACAGGAACACACCACCGAACAGCATGATCAGGTCGCGGCCGGAGAAGGTCTTGCCAAACACCTCGATCAGCGGCGCGGTAAGGGTCACCATCCACGAGATGCTGGCCAGCAGGCCAAGGCGCATGATCAGCGCCAGCGACAGGCCGATCACCCGCGCACGGTCGCGCTGGTGTGGCGGCAGCTTGTCGGCAAGGATGGCGATGAACACCAGGTTGTCGATACCCAGCACCAGCTCGAGGACGATAAGCGTCAACAGGCCCAGCCAGGCCGTGGGGTCGGCTAGCCATTCCATTAGCAGGTACTCACTGGGGATGCGTCACGAGGACGGGGGAAGGATGGCCGGGACGGCCAAGGACTGGGGGGCTCCGCGAAGGTGCTCATAGGGACCTTGATAACAATTAGGGACGACGATCCTACTATCGAAGCAGAATTTTCCGATAGCGCAAAACTATTACAAAAGCTGTAAGGGGTATGACTCAGGCTTCAGGCACCCGCGGCGAGGCTTCGGCCTGCGCAGTCTTGGCCTTGGCCGGTGGCGTCAGGCGCAGCACCCGGTCGCGGCCGCCCTCGGCGAGCAGGTATCCGCCCTTGCCATCCGGGACGATGGCCTGCGGCGCCTTCAAGTAGCTGAGAACCGTGCGGCGCGTACCGTCACCATCGATACGCAACAGCCGCGCACGATGGCTCGAATCCTCGCTGATCCACAGCCCGCGCTGGTCGCAGAGCAGGAAGGTCGGGTTGCGCAGACCTTCGATCACCACCGGGTCATCTCCGCCTTCGCTCAGCGCACGAATCTTGCCGGTGGCTTTTTCGGTATACAGCAGGCGCCCGTCGGCGCAACGGGTCAGGCCCTCGGTTTCGGTAAGCCCCGAACGCAACACATCAAGCTCGCCGCTCTGCCAGTCATAACGCATCAACCGGCCATCCCCCTTGCGGTCCTCAATGGCGTAGAGGTGCAGGCCATCGTTATACAACCCCTGCACATTGTTACCGTCGAACAGCTGACTGACCTGGCCATCGCGCGACATGCTGACCGGTGCCCCGCCGACCTCCTGGCTGAACGCCCAGCCACCGTCGACGGCGACCATGCCGTCAGGCTTGGACAAGCCTTCGAGCACTACCATCCGGTCCCCCTCGGCAGTAATGCGCAGGATGCTGCCCTTGCCGCCGTTGAGCTCGCGACTGACCAGCAGGCTGCCGTCGGCCTGAGGCAGCAGCGAAGCGGCCCGGGTCACCGAGTTGTGCAGTACCTGCACGTTCCAGCCCTCGGCGGCCTGCACCGGGTAGAAGGTCTGCCAGGCGAAAAAGCCCAAGGCACAGGCCACCAGGCCCGTGGAGGACGCCAGGGCGAGGCGAACACCGCGTTTGCGTAGCACATGCATCATCAAGTCGGCTCCTGGAAAGTGCGGGCGATGCTAGCAAGGTGATGTGAAAAAAATGTCGACGCCAAGATTTCCAGGCGATTCTCTACACATGTCATTCAAGAAATGGATACCGTGTATTTCAACATTTAATTTGTGGATGACAGCGCTCGCCCCCTATGCTGTCCCGGCATCCCCTGCACGCACCGGCCGGTGTGGTCCAAGGCATGGGGAGAGAACAACAAAGTCGAGACCGTTCATGTCGAAACCTTCCTACTTCGCCCCCCACGGTGGGCACCCGGCTCAGACCGAGCTGCTGACTGACCGTGCCATGTTCACTGAAGCCTATGCCGTGATCCCCAAGGGCGTGATGCGTGACATCGTCACCAGCCACCTGCCGTTCTGGGACAAGATGCGCATGTGGGTAATCGCCCGCCCACTGACCGGTTTCGCCGAGACCTTCTCTCAGTACATCGTCGAAGTCGCCCCCGAAGGCGGCAGCGAGCGTCCTGAACTGGACCCGAACGCCGAAGCGGTGCTGTTCGTGGTCGAAGGCGAGATCGACGTAACCGTCGAAGGCAAGCACCACACCCTCGTGCCGGGCGGCTATGCCTTCCTCGCACCCGGCGCCGACTGGAGCCTGCGCAACAACAGCAAGGCCAACGTCACCTTCCACTGGCTGCGCAAGCACTACCAGAAAGTCGAGGGCCTGCCGGTACCCGAGTCTTTCGTCACCCACCGCGACAATGCCACCGTCATCGAGATGCCGGGCACCGAAGGCGCGTGGAAGACCACCCGTTTCGTCGACATGGCCGACATGCGCCACGACATGCACGTGAACATCGTGACCTTCCAGCCCGGCGGCGTGATCCCGTTCGCCGAGACCCACGTCATGGAACACGGCCTGTACGTCCTGGAAGGCAAGGCGGTGTACCGCCTGAACCAGGACTGGGTCGAGGTCGAGGCCGGTGACTTCATGTGGCTGCGCGCCTTCTGCCCGCAAGCTTGCTACTCCGGCGGCCCGGGCCCGTTCAGCTACCTGCTGTACAAGGACGTCAACCGTCACGTGCACCTGACGCTCAACCCGCAGCGTTGATGACCTTGCAGGAGCGGCAGCCCGCCGCTCCTGCAGTCTTGAGCCATACTGAGCGGACCGCCCCTTCCCGGCCTCCCGCCATGACCTTCCATCGCCCTCTACTTGCCCTGCTGCTCCTGTTGCCGGGCGCGTTGCCGTGGGCAGACGACTGGCAACTCACGCATCAGGAAGACGGCATCGATGTCTACCTGGCAAGCGTCAACGGTTCGGCCTACCAGCAATTTCGCGGCGTCGCCCGGATCAAGGCTAGCGTCCGTACCCTGAGCGACCTGCAGGAAAACCTGCGCGTGGCCTGCAAATGGCTGTACGCCTGCGCCGACATGCGTCTGCTGGAAGTGGACGGCGATACCACCTGGGTCTACCTGACCACCGCCCTGCCCTGGCCGGCCAAGCCCAGGGACATGGTGCTCAAGGTGCGTACCGAGCGCCTGGACGACGACTCCCTGGTGCGCCACCTGAGCGCCGAGCCCGGGCGGGTGCCGACCGAACCCGGGCTGATCCGTGTGCGCCGGCTCAGCGGCGAATGGATCATGCGCCCCTTGGGCGAGCGCGATACCGAGGTCACCTACCAGCTGCGTGCCGACCCGGCCGGTGATGTGCCGGGTTGGCTGGCCAACCGCTTCGTGGTGGATGCGCCGATGGTCACCCTGCGCACCCTGCGCGCCGTGGCCGAACGCCAGCCGTAAAGCTCACCGGCTGCGCAGCAGCAGCGACGCTGCGGCGCAGGCCAGCAGCGCCACACACGACAGGTAGAACGCATCCGAATAGGCCATCAGGTACGCCTGCTCGCGCACGCTCTGGTCTATCAACGCCAGGGTCTGCATGACCTGCGGCGACTGCGGGTCGACCATGCCACCCGGCAGGCGCTGTTGCAGCGCGCCGTCGAACAGCGTCAGCCCTTCGCCGACCCGCACCGAATGAAAACGCTCGCGCTGCGACACCAGTTGCGTCAGCAACGCCGTGCCCAGCGCGCCGCCGAGGTTGCGCAGCATCGAGATCAGCGCCGAGGCCGAGCCGGCCTGGGCCTTGTCCAGGCCCTTCACCGCGAGCACCGACAGCGCCACCATGATCAACGGCTGGCCGATGCCACGCACCACGGTCGAGGGGATGATCACATTACTGCCCGAGTCCACTGTCAGCGTCGATCCCAGCCAACAGCCCAGGGCCATAATGGCGAAGCCGCTGGCCACCAGCAGCTTGGCGTTGAGCCAGCGCATCAGCCGGGGCAGCAGCGGCGCCAGCAGTAGCTGGACCATGCCGTAGGCGATCAGGCTCTTGCCGATCTCGCTGGCGCTGTAGCCCTGCACCAGCGACAGGTAGTTGGGCACCAGGAACACCAGGCCGAAGGTGGCCGCGCCGAACACCGCCATGGCCAGGCTCGACACGCCGAAGTTGTAGCTGCCCAGCAGCCGCAGGTTGATGAACGGCCGTTCCCCCGACAACTGGCGCTGGATGAACAGGGCCAGGGCGATCACCGCAACGATGCTGAAAGCAACGATGAAGCGCGATTCGAACCAATCCTTGCGCCCCCCTTCCTCCAGCACCACCTGTAATGCCCCCAGCCCCAGCGCCATGGCTGCGATACCCAGCCAGTCGGCCCGGCGCAGGGCGCCACGATCACCGGCCTGGCCCTTGATCGACCAGGCCACCGCCGCCAGCAGCGCCACCCCTGGAGGCAATTGCAGCAGGAAGATCCAGCGCCAGGAATACATGTCGGTGAGCCAGCCTCCGATCGACGGGCCGGCGGCCTGGGCCACACTGTTGGACAGGCTGAACAGCGCCATCCCCAAGGCCAAGCGGCTGGCCGGCAGCTCGGTGATGATCAGTTGCATCGACAACGGGATCAGCACCGCGCCCGAGGCGCCCTGGACCACCCGCAAGGCGATCATCGCCTCCAGGCTGCCGGCCATGGCGCAGCTCACCGAGCTGACCAGGAACACCGCTGAGCCCACCAGCATCACCCGGCGCAGCGAGAACACCTGCACCAGCCAGGCGGTCAGCGGGATCATGCTGATCTCGGCCACCAGGTAGGCGGTGGAGATCCAGGACCCTTCCTCGAAGCTGGCTCCCAGCGCACCCTCGATCTCGGGCAAGGCAGCGCTGGTGACATGCACGTTCATGCCAGCCATGAAGCAGCCGAACAAGCCGCCGATCACCGCCACCCAGGCCCGCAGGGAGACTTTGTCCTCAGCGCTCATGGCGGGCCTGCCGGGTGTCGACGGTAGCGATCACCGACATGCCGGGCAGCAACCGTGGGCTGTCATCGCCCTCTGGGTCGAGTTGGATACGCACCGGGAAGCGCTGGACGATCTTGGTGAAGTTGCCGGTGGCGTTGTCCGGCGGCAGCAAGGCGAACACGGCGCCGGAGCCTGGCGAGACGCTGTCCACGGTGCCGCGCCAGTGTTGGCCGAAGGTATCGACCTCCAGCGTCACCGCCTGGCCGGGACGCATGTGCGCCAGCTGGGTTTCCTTGAAGTTGGCGACCACGTACGCCTGCGCTACCGGCACCACGGCCAGCAACGGCAGGCCGGGGGTGACGTACTGCTGCTGGCGCACCTTGCGCTGGCCTACCACACCATCGAAGGGCGCGCGAATCTCGGTGTCGGCCAGGGCGCTGCGGGCCAGGTCGGCCTCGGCGGCAGCCTGGTCGAGGTCGGCCTGGCGCTGCAGCAACTCGGCCTCCAGCTGCTTGCCCTGCTGCTCCAGCATCGCCTTGCGTGCGTGCTGGCGGGCCAGTTCGGCATCGGCGGCGCGCTGCAGCGCCTGAGACTGGATGCGGGTGGCGCGGGCCTGCTCCATCCGCTGCACACTGACCGCTTGCCATTGCGCCAGGTGCTGGTAACGCTGCCAGTCGGCCTCGGCCCGCTGCGCCTCGCCTCGGCTACCACCGCGTTCGGCATCGGCGCGGGCGATGGCGTGGGTCTGCTCTTCTTGCTCGGCGACGAAAGCGCGCAGGCGCATACGCTGCACCTGCAACGCCGCCTCACTCACCGCCAGGTGCGCCTCGGCCTTGCGCAGGCGGTCGCGAAAATCGCGCGCGTCCAGGCGTACCAGCAGGTCGCCGGCCTTGACCGTGGCGTTGTCCGCCACTGCCACCTCGGCCACGTAGCCACTGACCCGGGCACTGATCGGCGCCCAGTCAGCGCGCACGTAGGCATCGTCGGTCTGCTCCAGGAAACGCCCGTCGAGCCACCAGTAGGCGCCATAGGCCGCCACCAGCAAACCTAGGCCCCCGGCCAGGCCGAAGCGCAACAGGCGCTGGCGGCGCCGGGTACCAATTTGCTCGAGGGTGAGCTGGGGATCTGGGCTGACCGCCTGGTTCATGCTGGGCTCCATCCGGTGGGGGGAGCGCCAGATTACGGAATCTGAGATTGTCGTTCGCTCGCGAACAGACCTTCAATCGTCGCAAAATGGACAGCAGATCAGCCCTGCGAGCGGACCACTTTCAATGCTGCAGGAAAGCGACCACCTGTTCTGTGGCCGTTACCGGATCTTCCTGCATGAAACAGTGTCCCCCCGCTACCTGCTGCGCGCTCACCTGGCCATTGAGCGCCACCAGGCGCTGCACCGAGTGCGGCACGAACGGATAGGTGTGCTCGCCGTACAGGATCCGCGTCGGCGTCTGGATACGGCTCAATTGCTGCCACATGCGCTCAGGGAACGAGCTGAAGATCTCCACCTCGCGGCTGGGCCGGCACTTGAGCACCACTCCCTCCCCGCAATCGCCGATGGCATGTTCCACATAAGCCTGCAAGGCCGCATCGGTCCAGCCCTTGAAGATACCGCGCCCCTGCAGCGAGGCCTGGGCCGCCTCACGGTCGGGCCAATGACTGCGGCGGGTGGCCGCCTTGCGCGCCAGGGCATGCCGGCGATGCAAGCCGACCATGGCGGCGGCCCCCATCACCCCGATCATGCGCCGGCTGAACAGGACCGGATCCAGCAACACCGCACGCTGGAAGAGCTGCGGCTCGGCGGCCAGGATCAAGCCGGTGAGCACGCCGCCGAAACTATGGCCCAAGGCAAAGCGAGGCACGTCGCCGTATTCGCCACGCCCGGCCTCGAAGGCTTCCACCGCCAGTGCTGCGGTGCGGTTCCAGCCAAGGAACACGCCACCATGGTCGCTGTCGCCATGGCCTTGGACATCGCTCAGCCACAGGTCGAAATGTTCACCCAGGCGCATCAGCATGGGCTGGTAGGCCAGGCTGCAGAAGCCGTTGCCATGCAGAAAATGCAACAGCGGCCTGCCGCTGGCGGGGGTTCGCCATCCGCGCAGGGTGAAGCCTTCGGCGCATTCATGGGACCAGGGAATCAACTCCATCGACTGCACTCATCGGCTCTAGGAAAACGCCGATTCTACAAACAGCAGCGGATACAGTGAAATCACCAGCAGCACGGCCATCAGGACATTGAACAGCACCACCGCGCGCGGATTGCGCAGCAGGTTGCGCAAGGCACTGCCGAACATCACCCAGATGCCGACGCTGGGCAGGTTCACCAGGGCGAACACCGTGGCGATGACGATCACGTTGAATACGTAGCCCTGGGCCGGGGTGTAGGTGGTGATCGCCCCGATCGCCATCACCCAGGCCTTCGGGTTGACCCACTGGAACGCCGCGGCACCCCAGAACCCGAGCGGTTTGCGGCTGCCATCGGTGTCGCCGGACATCGGCCCGGAGGTGGCGATCTTCCAGGCCAGGTATAACAGGTAGGCCGCGCCCGCGTAGCGCAGGATGCTGTACAACGGTGGCCAGGCCTTGAACACCTCGCCAAGCCCGAGACCAACCGCCAGCACCATCACCATGAAGCCGACGCTGATGCCCAGCGCGTGGGGAATCGTCCGACGCACGCCGAAGTTGACTCCCGAGGCCAGCAGCATGGTGTTGTTCGGACCGGGGGTGATGGAAGAGACAAAGGCGAACAGGACGAACGCGCTGAGCAGATCGAGCGAGGCAAGCATGGCGGCGGTTTCCGGCTTTTCTGATTATCGAAATGCCACGGTAGCGGAGGCTTGTAGGAAATGACCGGTACAGTTAAGCGAAATTGAATGAATACACATTTCTGTTTCACTCAATTGCGTGCCTCCACGCCATCGTCACAGCAAAGCGCGGCAAATCTTCCGCCAGACACCTGGCGGCCTCCCCTCGTCCTACCTGACACTACTGAAGCCTGCCCAACCTATCCCGCACAAGGAAGCCCCATCATGCCCGTGACCATCCGCCCCGCAGTCCTTGCCGACGCTGCCCAGATCCTGGCCTTCATCACCGAGCTGGCCGACTACGAACGCGCCCGTCACGAAGTGGTGGCGACCCTCGCCGACATCGAGCACAGCCTGTTCGACGCAGGCAGCACGGTGCGTAGCCTGATTTGCGAGCGCGACGGCCAGGCCATCGGGTTCGCCGTGTATTTCTACAGCTACTCCACCTGGCTGGGGCGCAACGGTATCTACCTCGAGGATCTCTACATCACCCCGCAGCAACGCGGTGACGGCGCGGGGCGCAAGCTGCTGCGGCATATCGCCCGCGAAGCTGTCGAAAACGGCTGTGGGCGAATGGAGTGGAGCGTGCTGGACTGGAACGAGCCGGCCATCGGTTTCTACCAGTCTCTGGGCGCCGAGCCGCAGGACGAGTGGATCCGCTATCGTCTCGACGGCGAACGCTTGCGTCAGTTCGCCGAAGGCTGAGGCGCCTCGCCCGGAAACGCCGTCTGGGCCAGTACCGGCACCTCGACGCGGCTGCGCTGGCCGCCGCGCTCGATCACCAGGCCGCGCCTCTCGATAGCCACCAGGCGCACCCCGCGAGCCAGCTCCTCGCCACTGCGCACGGCGCGTGCCGGGCCGCCGTCAAGGCTGACGATGGCCACGGCGCCTTGGCTGCCGGCCATCACCCCGCTGACCTGGATCTGCACCTGCATGGGAATATCGGCAAACCATCGCCCGGCCGCTGTTTCGGCCACTACCGGGGCGTCGGCAGCCCGGGCCGTGGCCTGTCCCGCCGCTGGCGGCCACAACAGTTGCCCCCAGGTCGCCAGCCCGGCCATGGCGACCAGCAACCCCAGCGCCTGCAACAACAGCCCGAGTGACAAGTTGGGACGAACGATACGCATGGTCACGCGCTCCTTGTGTGCCTGCGCCCAAGCATACCGGGTGATTCTCACGGTTTTGTTTCACACGCCGATCATCTTGCTCGGGCAAGCTGCCTTGCCAGGACAAGGAGCGCGCCGTGAACGGACAACGTGGTTTCACCCTGATAGAACTGATGGTGGTGTTGGTGATCGTCGGTATCGCCAGTGCCGCCATCAGCCTGAACATCCGCCCCGATCCGGGCAAGCAGTTGCGCGCAGACGGCGAGCGCCTGGCGCGCTTGCTGGAGTTGGCGCAAAGCGAAGCCCAGGCCGACGGTCAGCCGCTGCGCTGGCAGAGCGACCGCGACGGCTACCGCTTCGTACGCGCCGATGGCCAGGTGCTGGCGGAGGGACCACTCAAGCCGCGCCGCTGGCAGGCCGAGACAGTGAAGGTGCAGGCCGAACCCCGTGGCGCGGTATGGCTCGATGGCGAGTGGATCGGCGCCCCCCTGACACTGCGCCTGCACAGCGGCACGCTGCGCCTGGAACTGGCGCGCAACGCCGCCGGGCAGGTGCGGGTGAGCCAACCATGACCCGCCAACGCGGTTTAACCTTGATCGAAGTGATGATCGCCATCCTGCTGATGGCGGTGGTCAGCCTGATCGCCTGGCGTGGCCTGGACAGCGTCAGCCGCGCCGACCAGCATCTACGCCAGGCCAGCGATGAGCATCAGGCGGTGATGCGTGTGCTGCAGCAGCTGGAGCGCGACCTGGCCTTGCGTGCCACGGTGGAACTGGCCGAGCCGGTGTTGCCCGGCCACGAGCCGCCGGGCAAGCCCTTGCTGCCCGCCATGCGTGCCCGCGCCGAGCGCCTGGAGCTGGTGCGCGCCGGTGCCGTGGCTGGCAGCGGCCTGCAGCGGGTGCGTTGGTATGTGCGCGGCAGCACCTTGTACCGCGCCGCCGCGCCACTGCGCGAAGGCTTCCCATTGCCCGCGCCGCAAGCCGCGGTGGCGGTGCTGGACAACGTCAGCGCATTCAGCCTGCGCACCTGGCAGGCCAAGGGCGGCTGGCGCTCCCCGGCCAGCGAGGCCGACGACAACCCCGTCGGGCTCGAGGTGCGCCTGAACCGGCGCGGTCCCCAGGGCGAGGAACACTACCGCCAGGTGCTGGGGCCATTCAACTGACCAGCACCACCCCGCCGGGCAGTTCCAGGCAGCGCGCGCCATAGGCGACGCGGATCAGTTCGGCGGCCTGGCGCAACTGATCGAAACTGAACCGCGCCTGCACCCGGCGGCGCCCCAGTGACGGGTTGAGCAGTACCAGGCGCCCGGGGCGGTAGCGGTTGATCTCGTCGATTACCTGGGTCAATGGTGCATCACGGAACACCAGCATGCGCTCGCGCCAGGCCGTCACCTGGCCAATGTCGAAGGCCTCGGGCACGCCGACGCCTTGCGCGCCATAACGTAACTGGCGGCCGGCCGGCAGCGCCTCGAGCCGGCCCTGGGCAAAGATGCGCAGCTCGCCACTCAGGCAGGTGACGCAGACGCCATCGTCGTCCTCGCGCACATTGAATCGAGCCTGTTCGGTACTGATCACCCCCTCCTGCGCCCGCACCTGCATGGGCTGGTGGGCCTGCACTTCGATCTCGCCCGCCAGCAGGGCGATACCCTGTGCCTCGCGGCTGACGCGCGTGCGCACGTTCAGTTCCAGCTTGATCCCTGGCGCCAGCTCCACCCGTTGCTGCTCATCCACCTGGGTGGCGAACGCCGCAGGCGGCGCCATGGCCTCGTCCAGCCAGCCGCCACGCCAGGCAACCACCGCCAGCGACGCGGCCAGCGCCCCGCCCAGGAGTGCCCGACGCCCGAGCTGCGGCGCCGATGGCGCCTGGCTGACCTGTTGCGCCGCAGGCCCGAGCAAACACCAGAGCTGACGCGCCTGGGCGAACGCCTCGGCGTGCGCGGGGCTGCGCGCGCACCACTGGTGCAGGGCCCGGGCATCGGCCTGGGTGGCCTGGCCGGAGGTCAGCCGCAACAGCCAGCCCTGGGCCTGGCGCTGCAAGTCGGGATCGGGCGGAATCTGGGGCATGGTGCTCACATGAAGAGGTCGACTATCGTTCAAGACGGTTTTCCCGCGCCAGGACCGAAGCGCTGAAACACTTTTCTGTCCAGACGCATCGCGCAATGCCCCAGTGCCGCCTTGAGTTCCTTTTCCACGGTGCGTGTGGAGATGCCGAAACGCTGGGAGATTTCCTGGTGCGAGGCCTCCTCCAGCCGCGCGGCGATGAAGATCCGCCGGCGCCGGGCTGGCAACTCGTAGAGCGCGCCCAGCAGGTTCTGGATCTCGCGCTGGCCACCGACGATGCGAGCCGGGTCCTGGTCCTCGGCCACCTGCAGCAGCGTTTCGATCTCGGCGCCAGTGAGCAGCCGGGCATCGGCCTCGCGGCGGTCGGCGGCGACGTTCAAGGCCATGCGGTACAGGTAGGCACCGGGTTTGTGCAGGTCGTGCGCGGCGTCCATGCGATCCACCCGCAGGTAGGTTTCCTGCAGCACGTCGTTGGCCAGGTCATCCGAGCCAAGCCGGCGCCTCAGGCGGACCCTGAAGGTGTCGTAGGAGGTCAGAAACAGCTTGACCAGCGCACTGTCCCGAGGTTTGTTCATGCCGCCACAGCTCCTTGCTAAAGAGGGCAATCCATAGGTTCCGGGCGCAGCAACAGGGTCAGCGGCTGTGCCAGTGAAGTCGGCGGCGCCTGCTCCAGGCGTACCGCCTGCAAGCGCTCGACCAGCGCGGCATCGCGGGCGAAGTCGCCGGTGGAGGCCAACAGCCGGCTCTGCACCAGTTGCCCGCTGGCATCGATCCAGACCTGCATGGCCGCCCGGTAGCTGCCCGGGCGGGTCGACGGCCAAGCGCACAGGGCGCGCTCCACCGCGTGTTGCAATGCCACCGCATAACTGCCCGACGCCGGGCCTTCACTGCGTCCACGCCCGGGCGTTGTGCGCAGGCGCAACGGTTGCAGGGTGAATCCACCGCTGCCGTGACGCGCCTGCAGGCCGGTTCCTTGCAACAAGCGCTGCAAACCCTCGCGCGCCGTGTAGCGGCCGCGCAGCAGGCTGGAGCGCTGGCCGGCGAGCAACGCCTGGTCGACCAGCACCGCCAGGCCACTCTGCCGGCCGAAGGTGTCCAGCGCCCGGTCCAGCGCCTGCGCCGGTATGTCGAAGGTCAGTAACGGCTGGCCACGCGCCCCTGGCGCCGCCACCAGCCAAGCCAGTATCAGCGCGCCGACCACAAGCAATGCACGCACGGGAGATCAGGCCTCCTTGCTGGCCGCCGTCGCCGGGGAAACGTCATCCTGGGGCCTGTGTATGACGCTGTGGTGACAGGCCGCGGCAATCAAAGCTTCACCCCGTCCCATGCCGGCAGCGGATAGACTGGCGCAAGGAATGACTGCACGGAGAAGCATCATGGCCCGACTGTCGCTGATCACTTTGCCCCTGCTGCTGACCTGCGCCCTGCCGGCGCTGGCCGAACCGCCCAAGGGCTGCATCGACGTGCAGGTCGGGCAATCGCGGGCGCTGGCCTACGACTGTCTGACCCGACAGTTGCAAGGGGCCGATCCGCGCGCCGCCAAGGGCCTGCGCGATCAGCTCGACCCGGTCAGGCAGATGCAGCGCAGGGCACCAAACCAGATGGGCTTGGCGACACCGGCGGCGACCTCGACGCGCATGGGCAGCAGCTTTGGCAGTTCGGTGGTGCCACAGCGGCCTTGAAGTGCCTGACAGGCGTTTCGAATCACCTGCCCCGGGTTACTCTTCACGACGCAGCAGATAGGTATCCATGATCCACCCCTTGCGCCGCCGCGCCTCATCGCGCAACTCGAGGATGCGCGCCTTCACCGCCTGCAAGGGCCCGCTCACCAGCAGCTCGTCCGGCGTGCCCAGGTAGGCGCCCCAGTAGATCACCAGTTGCGGATCATCCAGGGCGGCGAACGCGCACTGGCCGTCGAGCATCACCAGCACATTGTCGATCCGCGACTGTTCGCCCAAGCGTCGGCCCGGCAGCACGATCAACGGCTCGCCGATACGATTGAGCGGAATCTGGTGACGGGCGGCCAGCAACTGGATGCTGCTGATGCCGGGAATCACCTGCAAGGCCAGCGCCAGGCCGCGTTCGCGTACCAGGTCGAGAATTCGCAGGGTGCTGTCATACAGCGCCGGCTCGCCCCATAGCAGGAACGCGCCGATATCATCGCTGCCCAGCTCATCCTCGATCAGCCGGGCGTACAACGCGGCGCGCTGGGCATGCCAGTCCTGCACGGCGCCAACATAGTCCGGCGCCTGGCCGTCTCGGCGCGGGTCCTCGACTTGCACCAGACGATAACCGCCCTCGGGCAAGTAGCGCTCCAGGATGGCCCGGCGCAGGTGCACCAGTTCGTCCTTGTCGCTGCCCTTGTCGAGGACGAAAAACACCGTGGCGCGCCGCAGCGCCTCCACCGCCTCGTAGGTGACCTGGCGAGGATCACCCGGTCCGATGCCGATCAGTAGAAGCTGTTTCATCGCCTGCCCTGCCTGGTTGCCGGTGGTCATTGTCGACCGACCACCGGCCGTTTGGCAAAGCGGGTCAGAAGATCGAGAAGTTGTAGCTGACAATGACCCGGGTTTCGTCCATGTCACGCGCCCACTTCTCGTAGTTGCTGCGGTAGGTGGAGTTGCGCAGGCGCACGCTGACGTCCTTGAAGGTGCCGCTCTGCACCTGGTACTTCAGCTCGCTGTCGCGTTCCCATTCCTTGCCTTCGGCGTTGCTGCCGGGGACCTTCACATTGTCGCCATTGATGTAGCGGGTGAAGAAGGTCAGGCCGGGCACGCCCAGGGCCTTGAAATCGTAGTCGTAGCGCACCTGCCAGGAGCGCTCCTGGGCAGCGGCGAAGTCGTTGACCTGGGCATAGTTGACCAGGTAGGGGTTTGTGCCGTCTAGGTACGGCATGGCGCTGTCGCCGTACATGCGCTGCCAGCCGGCGCTTAGCTTGTGCCCACCCAGGCTGTAGCCAAGCATGCCGCTGAAGGCGCGGTGGTCGATGCGCCCGGCACGGGCATTACCGATGTCGTCGCTCTTGATCACCCGCAGGTCCGCCGACAGCGTTCCGACTTCCAGTGGCTGGCTGGCGACCAGCCCGAGGAAGTGCTGGCGGTAGATGTTTTCAAGCTTGGACACCTGATACTGCGCGCTGACACGGTCGTTGAAGCGGTAGTCGACGCCGGCCAGGTCGAAGTGGTCGGCCTCGATATCGCAGGCATAGCGCTTGTTCTTGCAGTGCACGCGGATGTCCTGGCGGTCGGTGGAGTCCCGTGCGGTGTACTGGTTCAAACGCGCCAGGGTGAACTTCAGGTCGCGAACTTCCTCGGAGGTCAGCCAGGCACCATGGAACATGGTCGGCAGCAGGCGTCCGTCGTTGTACTTGAGCAGCGGCACGTCCGGCATCATCGAACCGTACTTGAATACCGTCCTGGACACCTTCACCTTGCCGGCGACGCCCATCTTGGCGTACTGGTCGGCGGAGTGGCGTGGATCATGCCCGGACGACGGCAATAGCCCGCTATTGCTGTCGGCGGGACTGGAGTCGAGCTTGAAACCGAGCATGCCCAGCGCATCCACGCCGAATCCGACCGGGCCTTGGGTATAGCCGGACTGGACATTGAGAATAAAACCCTGCGCCCACTCTTCGCGCTTCGACGCGCCTTGCTTGGAAGTGGTGTGGCCGTCACGGAAATCTCGGTTGAAATAGACATTGCGTGCTTCGACCTTGGCACTGCTGTCTTCAAGAAAACCGGCGGCCTGGGCGTTGACACCGGCACACAGGAAGAACAAGCCGGCAACTCGGCGCCCGGGGGCGAGGGGGAAAGGGGCAAACATGCGAGGGAACATCCAGAAGAAAGACGAAAAACCATCCGGGCAGTCATCTGCACCGGCACTACGCGAAAGCCGAATACATCTCGACCATCATCGGTAATTTTCCACCAAAGGCTCTAGTCCAGGCCATGGGACGATGGTCTAAGGCCTTGTGCCGGGCCCCGTCGAACACCGCGCGAGAAACCTGCAAAGTTCCCGGCTAATGCATTAAAAGTTTGCTGTTTACCCTCGTGCAGTCGACTACTACACTCACAATCAACGAACAGCTATACCCATCCACGTGGCCGGCGTTTAGTCCAGGTTTATGTTCGTCACGCCAAGCCACGGCACTTACAGGAGTGATGACAGTGTCCAGACTTGCAGAGTTTCGTGCTGCCGAAAAAGCGCTCAAGGAACAAATGGCACAACTGGAAGCGCTAAAAAAGGATGCCGGCCTTAAACGCGAAATCGAATTCGAGCAGAAACTAGTCGGCCTGATGAAGAGCTATGACAAGAGCCTGCGCGATATCATCGCCATTCTCGATCCGAAAGCCGTGACCCGTGCACCGACCGCCGTCAAGCAGCAACGCCGCCCACGGGTCGTGAAGGTGTACGAGAACCCCCACACTGGCGAGTTGATCGAGACCAAAGGCGGCAACCACCGCGGGCTGAAGGCTTGGAAGGAACAGTACGGGGCACAGACGGTGGAAAGTTGGGTGCGCTGATGAAACCTCTACACCCGCTTCACACTTTTTTCACACCCGCAGGCCCAGTATCGAACCAGCTAAAGGACTAGCGACCCCATCACGCGCCCGCACATGCGGGCCTCTAATTCTGGCGCCCCGCACTCGTGCGGGGCGCTTTCATTTGCGCTGCCGGTTGACTTCCGTATCATGGCAAACCTGTTCAAGGCCCTGATTCCGGAGTTCCCATGAGCCTGCACGATCTGCAAACCCTGCCCGGCGTTACCGCCCAACCCGATACCGCCACCGCCCAATTCGTGTTCAACCACACCATGTTGCGGGTGAAGGACATCGAGAAGTCCCTGGATTTCTACACGCGCGTGCTGGGCTTTCGCCTGGTAGACAAGCGCGACTTCCCGGAAGCGGCTTTCAGCCTGTATTTCCTGGCCCTGGTCGACCCGGCGCAGATTCCTGCCGATGACGCCGAGCGTCATCAGTGGATGAAATCGATCCCCGGCGTACTCGAGCTGACCCACAACCACGGCACCGAGAACGACCCCGAGTTCGCCTACCACAATGGCAACACCGACCCACGCGGTTTCGGCCACATCTGCATTTCGGTACCGGACGTACGTGTTGCCTGCGCCCGCTTCGAGGCGCTGGACGTCCCGTTCCAGAAGCGCCTGCAGGATGGCCGCATGAACCACCTGGCCTTCGTCAAGGACCCGGACGGCTACTGGGTCGAGGTCATCCAGCCGACCGAACTCAAGGGCTGATACCCACAGGTGCGCTCGTCGGGCCGGGAACTCCCGGCCCCTCGCTGTGGTATATGGAAGTAACTCCTGTTCCAAGCCACAGCGAGGTAAGGACAATGCAAACCCTTCACTGTGAATACCGCGACCACACCATCACCGCCAGCGTGATGCCCCACCCCGACTCGCCCCTGCCCTATGCTGCAGGCTGCGTGATCACCGACCCTGCCGGCCACAGCAGCAGGCGACTATCGATGCCGATGAAGTTCTTTGCCGACCTGGAGAATGCCCAGCACGTGTCCCTGGCCCATGGCCGGGCGCTGGTTGACCAGCAGCTGGATGACAAGGATCAGCGGGTGTTCTGATAACCCTACGCCAGCAGCCAGCACCCACAGAGATTGCGCTTCGCTCACAGGCGAAGCGAACAGTGTGGGAGCCGGCTTGCCGGCGATACGGCACCCTTCTATACCCAATCAACCTTCACGGGCATACGCCACGGCAGCCGCCACCTGTTCGGCTGTCGGCCGAACCCCGGTGTACAACACGAACTGCTCCAGCGCCTGTAGCGCGATGACGTCGAGACCGGTGATCACCGGTTTGCCCAGCGCCTCGGCGGCGCGGATCAGCGGTGTGCGTGCCGGCAGGGCAACCACATCGAATACCCGCTCGGCCGCCGCGATGGCGGTTTCGCTGAAGGCCAGCTGGTCGGCCTCAGGGCTCCCGGCCATGCCGATCGGCGTGACATTGATCAGCATCGGCGGGCAACGGTCCTGCAGTTCAGGCAGCCAGCGATAGCCGCAGACATCCGCCAATTGCCGCCCGGCCTGCTCGTTACGGGCGACAATGATGCCGTCGCCAAAGCCCGCGTCGCGCAGCGCGCTGGCCACCGCCTTGGCCATGCCACCGCTGCCGCGCAGGGCGAAGCCGGTCGCCGGGTCGATCCGCCGCTCGGCCAGCAGTTGCCGTACGGCCAGGTAGTCGGTGTTGTAGGCCTTCAGATGGCCTGCGGTATTGACCAGGGTGTTCACCGAGTCGATGGCCGCCGCCGAGGGGTCGACCTCGTCCACCAGGGCCAGGCAGGCTTCCTTGTAGGGCATCGATACGCCACAACCGCGAATACCCAGGGCGCGGATGCCGGCCACGGCGGCCGGCAGATCCTGGGTGGTCATGGCCTTGTAGTAATAGTCCAGGCCCAACTGCTGATACAGATGGTTGTGAAAGCGCACGCCGAACGTACCGGGGCGCCCGGCCAGGGAAATGCACAACACGGTGTCCCTGCTCGGTGAATGGCTCATCGCGGTTCCTCTGTCATGGCTGAATCGATTGCGCCAGCGTACCAGACCCTGCCGCCGGTCGCCCCTTACACAACCTTTACCCTTTGCCAGGGCGCAGTTGACCGAGGCTGCGGTCATAGTAGACAGACCCCGAACGTGGGGTTGTCTTGCGAGGTGTCACCATGAAGCGTTTCATCCCCGGAATCGCCCTGCTGGTCGGCGCGCTGGCCATCAGCGGGCAAGCCTCGGCCCATGGTGGCGGCTGGTACGGCCCGGGGCCGGTAATCGGCGCGGCCGTGGTGGGCGCGGTGGTCGGGGCGGCCGTATCGGGCGGCCACGACCGCACCGTCTATGTCGAACGCCAGCCGGCCTACTATCCACCGCCACCGGTCTATGTACAGGCGCCGCCACCGCCGGTGTATTACCAGCCCTACGTGGTCGAGCGCTATGTGCCCGCCCCGCCGCCGGTCTACCGCCGCTATTACGGCCCGCCGCCGGTGTACTACGGCCCGCCGCGCTGGTAAGCGGCATAGTTGATAAAAGCAATGACCACTATCGAGGACATTGATTTCAAACCCCGAAGGCGCCTGGGTAAGGTAGGGCCATGTTCGAGAGGAGATCCACCATGGCCCCGATCCAGATCATGTCCGTTGTCGGCAGCGCAGTCCCCAGCAGCCTGCGCCAACAAGGTCTTTTGGCCTGCTGGTACCTGCTGCGCGACGGTGAAGCCATCAGTGGCCCGTTGACCAGCCGCCGCTGCGCCGAGACCCTGGCCGGCCGCTTGCTCGACCAGACCTTGGTCGCCTGACCCCGAATTTGTTGTGTGTTGCTCCCTAAGCCCTTGTAGCCCGCCACCCGGCGGGCTTTTTTTGCTCGCCGACCAGCCGCCTACAAGTGCCCCGCCCACACGGCAAGTGGCAGTGGCGGTTGCTGGTCGAGGATACGGCGCCAGATCAAGCCCAGCCGCTCGCCATCGAACAGGGAAGCGGCACCGCCACCAACCCAGCCCCTGGGCTGGATCACCGTCCATCGCCCTGCAGCGTCACGCCGGGCCATCTCGAAGCGGAAACTGTAGGTGCCGGGCATGCCCATGCGCAGGTCGGTGACCACCAGCGAGTCACCAATGACGTCGTAGCGCAGCCAGTCGTCGGTGAACCAGCGCAGACGCTCGTACAGCGGTGCGCCCGCAAGAACCTTGGCTACCTGCAGATTGCGCGACTGCTTCAGCATCTCCGGAGGTTCGCGATCGAACCCGCTGCTCACGCCCTCGTAGTAATCGCCGTCTTGGGTTTTCGCCAGCACCCGCCAGATCAGGCTGTTGAAAGCGATGGGCACCGCCCGGACCTCACTGGCCTCGATCCCCTGCGCCTGCAAGGCCAGGTGGAAACGTTGCTCGGCGGCCATGCGCCCGGCCAGGCCAAAACCCAGGTACAGCGTGCTGAATCCCAGTGCCAGGCACAACATCGCGGTCGCCCTGCCCTTCAGGCCCCTGATCGCCGCATAGCCCACCGCCAGCAGCAACGGCACGGTATACACCGGGTCGATGATGAACACCGCCGCCCAGCTCTCCGGCGTCAGGTGCAGGGGCCAGAACAACTGGGTGCCGTAGACGGTAAAGGCATCGAGCACCGGGTGGGTGACCAGCGCCAGCCAGAAGGCCAGGAACAGCCTGCCAGGGGTATAGCCTCGGCCTGGCCAACGCCAGGTGACCAGCCAGGCCAGCAACAGGGCCAGGCCGGTCAGGACGAAGATCGAATGGGAAAAGCCACGGTGGAAGGTCATCTGCGACACCGGATCGGCATAGCGGATCACTACATCCAGGTCGGGCAATGTCCCCAGGGCGGCGCCGTAGATCAGCGAACGGCGGCCCTGGATACGGCCCAGGACGGCGCCTTGCAGGGCGGCGCCGAGCACGGCTTGGGTGATTGAGTCCACGGCAAACGTCTCGTGCAGGGGCTATCAGATGGCGTGACGCAACATCGCCAGTACCTGCGCATGCAACGCCGGATCGCCACACGCCACCACGCAGCCGCCGTCCTGGGCCGAGCCGCCATCCCAGGAGGTGATGATCCCACCCGCGCCTTCGATGATCGGCATCAGCGCCTGCACATCGTACGGCTGCAGGCTGGCCTCGACGATCACATCGACGAATCCGCACGCCAGCATGCAGTAGGCATAGCAATCACCGCCATAACGCATCAGCCGGGCCTTGCTGGCGACCGCCTCGAACGCCGCCTTGCGCGCCGGGGTGTCGAACATGTCGGGGGTAGTGCACATCAGCGTGGCCGACGCCAGGTCGGCGCAGGCGCGGGTCTTCAGCGGCGTATCATTGCGCCAGGCGCCGTGCGGGGTGCCGATGAAGCGTTCGCCGGTGAACGGCTGGTTCATCACCCCGAGCACCGGGCGGGTGCCGTCGTTGAGGGCGATCAGCGTGCCCCAAAGCGGCAGGCCGGTAATGAAGGCGCGGGTGCCATCGATCGGGTCGAGCACCCAGGTCAAAGGGCTGCTGCCCAATGCCGCGCCCTGCTCTTCACCCAGTATGCCGTGGGTGGGATAGCGGGCCTGGATCAGCGCGCGCATCGCCTCTTCGGCGGCCTTGTCGGCGATGGTCACCGGGTCGTACAGGCGCCCCCCCTTGTCCTCGACATCCAGGCTGGCGCGAAAGTACGGCTGGATCGCCGCCGCGGCGGCATCGGCCAGTTGCTCGGAGAAAGAGCGGAATTCGCCGATCTGTTCAGCGCTCAGGGACATGGGGCGGTCTCGTTGTTGGATGGGATGCGCATCATACCCGAGTCGGGCCTTGACACACCTCTGGCGTCACCCATGATATTGTTATGCCATTATCGCCGCTTCATTTAACCGTCACTGATTCGTTGTACTAGGATAGCTAGCAGCCCAATGGCCCGGCCGACAGTCAAGGATGCTGGTTGCTGGCGCAAGGGCCTCCGTTCCACCGCCTATCATGGATGACACGATGAATTCGCACCTGCTCTTTCCGCAGATCGGCAAAGTCATAGCCAGTACCGGCAGCCGCCATTTCCCCCGGCACCTGCACGACCTGATCCAGACCCACCTGACCATCGATGCCACGCATATCCGCCAACTGCGCATCGACCCGGCTTGCGCCAGCCAGCCAGACGCGACCTTGATCAGCGAGACGGTGTTCAGCGCCGGCGATACGGGTGACGGCTTCGACGATCCGGCGCGCCTGCACCTGGCCCGGCGCAAGGATGGTTTCCGCTACGAAATCACCGTATTGCGGGCCGACACCCGCGCTGGCTTCTCAGCAACCGATCGCAGCCGCCTGGAGGACATTTCGCCCTTGCTGCTGCCCATGCTGGAAAAACACATCAATGCCCTGCAGCCTGCCGCGCCGCTACCCGCAGACCCCGACAGCCTCGAACAGCGCTTTCTCGAGCGCCTGCGTCAGACCGGCATCCGCCTGTCCGAGCGCGAAATGCAGGTGTGCGAGGGTTTGCTGGCCGGGCGCACGGCGCCGCAGCAGGCCGAGCATCTGCGGCTCAAGGTCAATACGGTGGAAAGTTACCTGCGCCGGGCGGCGATCAAGCTGGGCATCAGCGGACGCCACTCGCTGATGCGCTGGATGTATGCCGAAATCTAGTCCCCCGCAGGACACCTGGGAGCGAGCGCCATGCATATAGCGCTCGCCTTCATGCCTAATCCCGCGCCAATGCCTCGATAGGGTCCAGCCGCGCCGCGTTGCGCGCTGGCACGAAGCCGAACACGATGCCGATCAAGGTCGAGCAGACGAACGCCGTGACCACCGACCCCAGTGAAAACACCATCTCCCACTGCTTGACGAAAAGCGCGAACAGATAGCCGATCCCGTACGACAACCCGATCCCGATTACGCCGCCGATCAGGCAGACCATCACCGCCTCCACCAGGAACTGCTGGCGGATATCCGACTGCCGCGCCCCCACCGCCATGCGGATGCCGATCTCGCGGGTACGCTCGGTGACCGACACCAGCATGATGTTCATCACTCCGATCCCCCCCACTACCAACGAAATCACTGCGATCAGCGACAGCAGCAAGGTCAGCGAGCGGCTGGTCTTCTGCACGGTCTGCATGATGCTGTCGAGGTTGTTGGTGAAGAAATCCTTGGTGCCGTGGCGCTGCAGCATCAGTTTGTTGACCTCCTCCTCCACCCGCTTGCTCGGCATGCCGTCCTTGATCCGCACGCTGATGCTGTCCAGGTGGCGCTGGCCAAGCACACGCCCGGCGGCAGTCTCGTAGGGCATCCACACGTTCAGGGTGTTGCCGGCGACGAAAAGGTTCTTGTTCTCGGCGGTCACGCCGATTACCGTGCACGGCAAGTTGCCGACCAGGATCACCTGCCCCAGCGGGTTGACGCCGTCGCCGAACAGGCGCTTGCGCGTATTGTGGTCGATCACCACTACCTGGGCCTGGCGCCGGGCATCGTCCGCGCTGAACACGATCCCCGCAGCCAGGGGGATGTTGCGCACCTGGAAGTACTGCTCGCTGACGCCGTTGAGCTGCACGTCGGCGTCGATGTTGCGGTAGCGCACCAGCGAACTCTGGCCGATCACCGGGGTGGCGCTGTCGACATAATAGAGTTCGTTGAGCGCGATCACGTCGGCCGGCACCAGGGTCTCGATGGCCTTGGCCCGACTGTCGCCGAAACTGGTGCCGGAGTAGATGTCGATGGTGTTGCTGCCGATCGCCTGGATATCCTTGAGCACGTAGCCCTTGGCGCCCTCGCCGATGGCCGAGATCGACACCACGGAAGTGATGCCGATGATGATCCCGAGCATGGTCAGCAAGGTGCGCATGCGGTGCGAGACCAGGGCGATCCAGGCCATCTTGAAGGCCTCGCGGAACAACCCGAGGCTGGCCACCAGACGCCGTGGCGCCTGCTCGCGGGCCGGCGCCGCCTCGGCGATCGGCGCGGGCGGCTCGGCGCCGGTGCGCCGGTCACTGACGATCTGCCCGTCGCTGACCTCGATGATCCGCTCGGCATGGGCGGCGACCTTGGGGTCGTGGGTCACCAGGATCACCGTGTGCCCGGCGCCGTGCAGTTCCAGCAGGATGTTCATCACTTCCTTGCCGCTGGCGGTATCGAGGGCTCCGGTCGGCTCGTCGGCGAGGATCACCTCGCCGCCGTTCATCAGCGCCCGGCAGATACTGACCCGCTGCTGCTGGCCCCCCGACAGCTGGCTGGGCCGGTGCGCCAGGTGTCCACCCAGGCCCAGGCGGCCCAGCAGTTCCCGCGCCCGGGCATGGCGCCCGGCCTGCGCCACGCCGGCGTACACCGCCGGGATCTCGACATTGCGCAGGGCATCCAGGTGCGGCAACAGGTGGTAGCGCTGGAAGATGAAACCGAAGTGGTCACGGCGCAGCGCGGCCAGGGCGTCGTCGTCGAGATCGCGGGTTTCCTTGCCGCTGACCTGGTAGCTGCCGGCGCTGGCGTGGTCCAGGCAACCGAGGATGTTCATCAGCGTCGACTTGCCCGAACCCGAAGCGCCGATGATTGCCACCAGCTCGCCGGCATGGATCTCCAGGTCGATGCCCTTGAGCGCCAGGAACTCACGGTCGCCCGCCATGAAGCTGCGGCTGACCCCGTCCAGGCGCAGCAGCGGCTGGTCCTCGAGCGCCGACACCGCCCTTGCCGGCGACAGTTCCACGTTCATGTTCATGCTCACGCCCCCGCCTCGCCCGACACCGGCTCGCCGATCACCACGCGGTCACCTTCGGCCAGGCCGTCCTTGACCTGCACCTTGACGTTGTTGTTGATCCCCGCCTGGACCTTGCGCACCTGGGCGAAGCCCTTGCCGTCGAGCACCCGCACCGGGAAGCTGCCGTCGGCATCGCGCGGCCCCAGCGCCGCCACCGGCACGGTGAGCACGCCCAGGGCGGTGTCGAGGACGATACGCACCTGGGCGGTCATCGAGATGCGCAGGCGGTGCTCGGGGTTGGGCACCTCGAACAGCGCGTTGTAGAACACCGCGCTGGCCTGCTTGGCGGCGCCGCCGCTCTTGTCGCTGCTTTCCAGGTAGTTCTGCGGCGCGGGCTCGGTGCCGCGCAGCTTGGCGTAGTAACGTTGGTCGTCACCGAGGATGGTGAAGTACACCTGCTGGCCGGGGCTGATATGAATCACATCGGCTTCGGACACCTGGGCCTTGATGGTCATGGTGTCGAGGTCGGCGAGCTTGAGGATTACCGGCGCCAGCTGGTTGGAGATCACCGTCTGCCCTTCCTGGGTGACGATACCCACCACATGGCCATCGATCGGCGCGACGATGCGGGTGTAGCCGAGGTTGACCCGCGCCGTATCGATCTGCACCTGGGCGCTCTTGATCTGCGCGTCCAGCGAGCGCAGGTTGGCCTGCTGCACCTCGAATTCGGACTCGGCGTTCTCGAAGTCCTGGCGCGAGATCGACTCGTCGGCCTGGAGCACGTCGTAGCGTTCGTAGACCCGCTTGGCCTGCTTGAGCTTGGCCTGCACCGAGCGCCGCTCGGCCTGCAGCTTCTCGGCGTCGACCTCGGCCTGGCGCAGCGAGTTGCGCGGCACCAGCGGGTCGATTTCGGCCAGCCACTGGCCTTCGGTGACCTTGTCGCCAAGCTTGACCTTGAGCGACTTGAGCTGCCCCGAAACCTGGGCACCGACGTCGACCTGGCGGATACCTTCCAGGGTGCCGGTAGCCAGCACCGCGTTTTCGATATCGCCACGCTCGACCGTGGCGGTGATGTACTGCGGCGGCTTGGCTGGGGCCTGTACCGCGTAGAGCACGATGCCGGCGACCAGGGCCACGGCGACACCGAGGGTGATCTTGCGAAACTTCGTCTTTTCCATGAAACCGTTCTTCCTGAAGCTGATGAGGTCCCGTGGGAACGGGCTTGCCCCGCGATAACGCCACTCCAAGGTGACGCCATCGCTTTGCAAGCCCGCTCTCACGACGGTGTTACTGCTTCACCCTGCTGTGATACAGGGCCTGCCCGTCATGCCACCACGCCGCCAGGCTGAACACATCCGGCACCTTGAGGATGCTGAAGTGGTTGCCCGGCCCCTGCCACACCTCCAACTGCGGCAGCCATTCACGCCAACCGTCTTCCATAGCCTGCTGCTCGCATTGGTTGCCGGCGGCGTCCAGGCTCGGATCGGCCACCAGCACCAGCCGCGCCAAGCCATTGAAGCCACCCTCGGGGCGATACACCGTGCGCAGCGCCGTGGCGAAGGTGCGCACCACGCCTTCAAGTGCCTGCGGCGAAGAGCGCGACGGCATCAGGCCGACCCGTACCATCGCCGCGTGCAACTGGCGCAGCTGCTCCTGATCGTCGGTTTCGGCGAAGGCTACAGGCTCGATGTCCAAGGTCTTGCCGGTGGACAGTTGCAACGACTCGATAAGCCGCTGCAGGGCCTGGGTATAGGTGTACGGCTTGCCGCAACTGCCCCCCGCGCCCGGCGCCTCGCTGTCGATCAGGGTCAGGGAGCGCACCTCGCGCCCCTTGGCCTGCAGGCGTATCGCCATGGCATGGGCCACCCAGCCTCCGAACGAGTGCCCGACCAGGTTCAACGGCCCTTCGGGGTACAGCGCCTCGATGGCCTGGACATGGCACGCCGCAGCCACCTCGACCGAGCAATGGGGCACTTCACCCGCAGCCAGGCCGCGCGCCTGCAGGCCATGCACCGGCCAGTCCGGCCCCAGCGCCTCGGCCAGGCCGATGAAGCTGGTCACGCTGTCGCCGGCGCCCGGCACGCAGAACACCGGCACATGGCCCGGCACGCCGCTCTGGATTGCCAGTAGCGGCTGGTGCGCCGCCGGCGCGAGCGCCGACGCGGCCTGCATCGCCTGGGCGATGGCCTGGCCGAGCAAGGCGGCTTGCGGGTCCTGCACCATGCTCTGGTGATCGCCCGGCACGCTCTGGCACTTCAGCTCCTGCCCAGGCAAGGCCTCGGCCCAGCCCAGGCTCGGGCTGTCGGTGACGATACCGGCGCTGCGCTGTTCGGCGACGAACAGGTGCAGCGGCACCGGCAACGGCGCCAGGCGATAGTGAGCCAGGGCATGGCCATGGGCCAGGTGACGTTCGAAGAAGTGGCGCAACTGTCCATCGCTGGCCTGGGCCAGGCCCGGCACCAGCAACTGTCGCTCACGGCAGAGGGCAAGCAGTGCCTCGAAGGGCAATGCGCCCGGCTGCAACGCCTCGATCTCGGCCAGTTGCATAGCCCCCGCCTCGCCCTGCGCCTGCCAGTGCACGCGGCAATGCAGCAGCAACTGCGCTTGCACCAGGTGCGGCCCTTGCCAGCGCGCCTTGCCCTGGTCGCTCAGGCGCGGCACGTAGGTGTCGATCAGGCCGACGAAGGTCACCGGCTCGTCCGCGCCCAGCAATTGCGCCGCCACCTCGTAGGCCAGCACACCACCGAACGACCAGCCGGCCAGGCGATACGGCCCGTGTAGCTGCACGGCGCGAATCTGCCGCACCAGGCGCGCCGCCAGGCACTCCATGGTGTTCAGTTGCGCCTGCCCGACGGCGACGCCGGCCAGCCCATAGACAGGGAAATCACCTTCGATATGCCGCCCCAGGACCGGGAAATACAGGTCCAGTCCACTGAACTCATGGATCAGGAACAGTGCAGGCTGGCTGCCGGCGGCGCGCACCGTGACCAGGCCTTGCGCCTCGTCCTCGGCCACCACCTCGTCGAGCAGCGGCGCCAGGGCGGCGATGGTCGGGTGCTGGAACAGCTGGGCGAGGGTTGTGTGCAGGCCGGCCTGGCGCATCTCGCCCACCAGGCGGATCGCCGACAGCGAATGCCCGCCCAGTTCGAAGAAGCTGTCATGCCGCCCCACCCGCTCGACCTCCAGCACCTGCGCCCACAGCGCGGCCAACGCCAGCTCCAGGGGCGTAACCGCCGCCTCGAACACCGCCACGGCAAGGTCTTGCGCGCCCGGCAGCGGCAGCGCCCGCCGGTCGACCTTGCCATTGTTGGTCAACGGCAACGCCTCGAGCACAACGAATGCCGCCGGCAGCATGTACTCCGGCAGCCGTTCGCGCAGGAAGCCGCGCAGCGCCACACCGTCGAGTGCCGCGTCGGTGCGGGTGTACCAGGCCACCAAACGCAGCGGGCCCTGTTCCAGGCGCAAGGCCATGACCACGACTTCATCCACGCCCGGGCACTGGGCCAGCTGCTGCTCGATCTCGCCCAGCTCGATGCGGAAACCACGGATCTTCACCTGGTCGTCACTGCGCCCCAGGCACTCCAGCTGGCCATCCTCGCGCCAACGGGCCAGGTCACCGGTGCGGTACAGCCTGGCGCCGGGCCCGGTGCCGAACGGATCGTCGAGAAAGCGTTCGGCTGTCAACTGCGGACGATTCAGGTAGCCGAGGGCGACGCCGTCGCCACCGATGTACAGCTCGCCGGTGACGCCCTCGGGCAGCAAGCGCCCGTGGCAATCGAGGACATAGGCCGTGGTGTTGCCGATCGGGCCGCCGATCGGCACATGCTCGGTGCCGTCGACTACCGCACGTACAGTGCTGGCGGTGGCGAAGGTGGTGGTCTCGGTAGGCCCGTAGCAGTGCACCAGGCGCAACTGCGGCGCCCGGGCCAACAAGGCGCGGAAGCTGGCAGGCTCGCCGCGCTCGCCGCCGCACAGCAGGATGCGCAGCCCGGCCAGGGCTTCGGGGATCAACTGCACATACTGGTTGAACAGCGCCGTGGTGACGAACATCACGCTGGCGCCGCCCTGGCGCAGGGCGGCGGCGAACTGCGCCGGCTCTACCAGGGTCTGGTGGTCGATCACCAGCACCTGGCCGCCGTTGAGCAGGCCGCCCCAGACATCCATGGTCGCGGCGTCGAACGCCGGGTTGGCGACGAAGGCGAAACGGTCCGTGGCGTTGAAGTCGGCATAGCCGTTGTTCAGCACCAGCCGGGCGATGCCGCGATGAGTCACCCTCACGCCTTTCGGCGTGCCGGTGGAACCGGAGGTGTACATCACGTAGGCCACCGCGTCGGCCTCCAGGGCCAGGCCCGGGTTGTGCGCGGGCTGCTCGTCCAGCGCCAGGCAGTCCAGGTCGATGCGCCGCGTCTCGCAATCCGCCGCCAGGCTGCCGAGGGTCAGCAGCATCACCGCCTGGCAGTCCTGGACCATGAACGCCTGGCGCTCGGCCGGGGCGTTGATGTCCAGCGGCACGTAGATCGCCGAACACTTGAGCACGGCCAACTGCGCGACCAGCAAAGGCAGCGAGCGTGGCAGCAGGATCGCCACATGAGCGCCGGCCGCCACCCCCTCGCCGATCAGCCAGTGCGCCAGGCGGTTGGCCTGCTCATTGAGCTCGGCGTAACTCAGCTGGCGCTCATCATGCAGCGCCGCCAGCGCCAACGGATGGCGCGCCACCTGTTGCTCGAACAGGCGGTGCACGGGCACCGACCTGGGGTAGTCGCGCTGCGTGGCGTTGTAGCCGAGCAATCGGCGGCGCTCCTCGGCCGGTACGATGTCCAGCCGCTCCAGGCCTTGCTCGGGATCATGCGCCAGGGCCTCGACCAGGTGTGCGAGAGCCTGCTCGAGGTAACCGCACAGCCGCCGGGCGTCCAGGCCCGCCGCGCACTGCGCGGTCAGGCTGAAGCGCTCCCCGAGGTCGTCGATGCTCAGGGCCAGCGGGTAGTTGCTGCGTTCCTGCGCATGCAGCAGCTCGATGCCCTGCCAGGCACGCCCACTGGCAGTGTCATGGGCCAGCGCGGCGGCACTGTGGCGGTAGTTGAGCAAGGCGCTGAACAGCGGCGCGCCGGGCGGCAACGCACTGCAGCGCTGGGCCAGGGCCAGTTGCGCATGCTCATGCACCAACAGCCCGGTCAGCCGGCGATGGGTGTCCAGCAGCGCCTCGCGCACCGGCAGGCGGCCCACGTCCAGGCGCAGCGGCAAGGTGTTGATGAACACACCCAAGGCCCGCTCCATGCCTTCACCGCCCTGCAGGCGACCGAGCAGCACGGTGCCGAACACCACGCTGTCGCGCCCCGACAACTGCCCCAGCACCAGGCCCCAGGCCAGGTGCATCAGGCTGGCCGCGCCGACACCCAGCAGCCGCGCCTGTTCGCGGGCCCGCCGCGCCAGCCCGTCGTCGAGCCAGTGCTGGGCTTCGGCCACGGCGTCGGCGTGGGCCAGTGGATGCGGACCGTAGGCCAGGGTTGGCTCGTCGATATCGCCCAACTGCTCGCGGAAGTACGCCTCATGCTCGGCCTCGCCGGCACCCTGTAGCACCTGGGCGATGTAGTTGCGGTACGGCACCGGCGGCGGCAAGCGCAGCTGCTCGCCGAGCAGGCAGCCCTGCAATTCGGCGCGCAACACGTCCTGGGCCACGTGGTCCATGACCAGGTGGTGGAACAGCAAGGTGGCGGTGATCCGCCCGCTGCTCGGGTCCTCGCGGTGTATCAGGCGCAGCAGCGGCGCGCGGGTCAGGTCCAGGCGCAAGCTGATCGGCTCATCCGCGGCCAGTTCCTGCACGGGCAACGCCGCCTGGCGCCATACCACCTGCACCGGCTGCGCCAGACCTTCCCAGTACAACGAAGAGCGCAGGATGTCGTGCCGGGCGATCACCTGGTCCAGCGCCTGGCGCAATGCCTCCAACCGAGCCTGGTCAGCCACCGCGAAACGCGCCTGCAGCAGGTAGGGGTCGTCACCCTCGCTGGCCAAGTGGTGATAGAGGATCCCCGCCTGCAACGGTCCCAGCGGGTAGATGTCCTGTACATTGGCGGCACCGCCAGGCACCTGGTCGACGATCCGCTCGATGTGCGACTGCTCCAGCGCCACCAACGGCAGCAAGTCCGGCGTGATGCGCCGGCAATCGGCGCCGATGCGGTTGGCCGGCACCCGGCTTGCGCCATGCTGGCCCAGGGTCGCGGCCACGGCGGCCAGGGTCTGTTCGGCGAACAGCACGCGGATGTCCGCGTCCAGGCCCTCGGCGCGCAAGCGGGCGATCAGGGTCACGGCCAGCAGCGAGTGGCCACCGAGCTCGAAGAAATGATCCTGGCGCCCTACCCTCGGCACGTTGAGCAACTCGGCCCATAGCGCCGCCAGATGGCGCTCGGCCTCGCCTTGCGGCGCCTCGTAGGCACGGCTGAGCACCGCGTCGGCACCGGGGTCGGGCAGCCGCTGGCGGTCGAGCTTGCCATTGGCCGTCAACGGCATGGCCGGCAGTGCCACGTAGGCCGACGGCACCATATAGTCCGGCAAACCTGCCTGGGCATGCTTGCGCAATGCCGCCACGCCCGGCGCGCCATCGTCGGCCGTGAACCAGGCGACCAGGCGCTCGTCGCGCAGCAGCACCGCCACTTCGCGCACGTGCGGATGGCTGGCCAGGCAGGCCTCGATCTCGCCCAGCTCGATACGCAGACCATGCAGTTTCACCTGGAAATCGTTGCGGCCAAGGAACTCCAGCTCGCCATCGGCGCGACGACGCACCAGGTCGCCGCTGCGATACAGGCGCTCATCGACCACGAACGGGCTGGCACCGAAACGTTCGCCCTCCAGCGCCGGCAGGCCCAGATAGCCACGCGCCACGCCGACGCCGCCGATGTACAGCTCGCCCACCACGCCCCGCGGTACCGGCAGGCCATGGCTGTCGAGCACATACAGCCGGGTGTTGGCGATCGGCCGACCGATCGGTGGCGCCCCTTCGGGCACGGGTTGCCGGGGCTCGAGGGTCCAGACGCTGCAGTCGACGGTGGCCTCGGTGGGACCGTAGACGTTGTGCAGCCGCACCAGCGGCAGGCGCTCACGCAGTTGGCGCAGCAACGCCGAAGTCAGCTCGCCACCGCCACAGACCACATCGGTGAGGCTGTCGCAGGCCGCGCTGGCCTCCAGGGCGAGGAACTGCTGCAGCAGCGCGGGCACGAACTGCACCACGCTGACCCGCTGGCGCTGGATCAGCGCCGCCAGGTAGTCCGGGTCGCGCTGGCCATCCGGGCGCGCCAGCACCAGGCGCAGGCCGGCACACAACGGCCAGAACAGCTCCCAAACCGACGCATCGAAGCTCACCGGGGTCTTGTGCAGCAGCGCGCCTGCGGCGCTCGGGGCGATCAGTCGCGAGCTCCAGTGCACCAGGTTGCACAGGCTGCGGTGCTCGACCATCACCCCTTTCGGCGTGCCGGTCGAGCCGGAGGTGTAGATCACGTAGGCCAGGTGGCGGGCGCCAAGGCCCGGCACCTGTGGATTGTCCGGCGACTGCTCGGTCCAGTCCGGCTGGTCGAGGTCCAGCCGCGCCACCGGGCTGTCGCTGAAGCGCCGGTTGCTGGCGGCATCCACCAGTAACGCCAGCGGCGCGCTGTCTTCGAGCATGTACGCCAGGCGCTCATCCGGGTAGCCCGGATCCAGCGGCACGTAGGCTCCGCCGGCCTTGAGCACCGCCAGCAGCCCGACCAGCAACCCTGGCCCTCGCGCCAGGCACACGGCGACGCGGCTGTCGGCGATCACGCCCTGTTCGATCAGGCGGTGGGCCAAGCGGTTGGCCGCCGCATTCAGTTCGGCATAGGTCAGTTGCCCGTCCTCGGTCTGCACCGCGACGGCCTGCGGCGTACGCGCCACCTGCGCCTCGAACAGCGCATGCAGTGGTTGCTGCAGGCCGCCGATCCGCTCGCTGGCGTTGCAGGCCACCAGTTCCTGGCGACGCTCGGCGGCGCCGAGCAACTCGACTTTCGCCGGCACGGCCTGGTCGCTGCCCGCCATCGCCCACAGCAGTTGCTCCAGGTAACCCAGGTGCCGCTCGATGGTCGCCCGGTCGAACAGCGCGGTGGCGAACTCCAGGGCGCCGCCGTAGCCATCGGCGGTCTCGCCCAGGCTCAGGGTCAGGTCGAACTTGGCGAAGGTCTGCGCGCCGCCCAGCGCCTCCAGTTGCAGCTCACCCAGGCGCAGGGCCTCGCCCGGCACGCCGTTCCACGCCAGCGATACCTGGTACAGCGGTGTGTGGGCCAGGCTGCGCGGCGGGTGCAAGCGTTCCACTACCTGTTCGAACGGCAGGTCCTGATGGTCCTGGGCCTGGCTCACGCAGGCCTTGACCCGGGCCAGCAGCGCGCCGACATCGGGGCTGCCGGCGGTATCGATGCGCAGCGCCAGGGAGTTGACGAACAAGCCGATCAGCCCCTCGACCTCGGCTTGCCGGCGGTTGGCCACCGGGGTGCCGATCACCACCTCGGCCTGGCCGGACAGGCGCGCCAGCAGCACCGCCCAGGCGCCGGCGAAAAGCATGAACGGAGTGACCCCATGACGCAGGCACAGCGCCCGCAGGTCTTCGCTCAGGCGCCGGTCCAGGCGCACTTCGACGCGGTCGCCCAGGTAGTCCTGACGGGCCGGTCGCGGCCGGTCGGTGGGCAGGGTCAGCAGCACCGGCGCGCCGGCCAGGGCCTGGCTCCAGTAGTCGCCCTGGCGCTGCAAGGCGTCACCGCTCAGCCAGCGACGCTGCCACAGGGCATAGTCGCCGTACTGGATCGCCAGCGCCGGCAACGGGTCGTCGCGGCCTTCGCTGAAGGCCTGGTACAACGCCGCCAGCTCCTGGGTGAACACCCCCATCGACCAGCCGTCGGCAACGATATGGTGCAAGGTCAGCAGCAGCACATGGTGCTCCGCCGCCAGGCATAGCAGGCGGCCGCGCACCGGCAGCTGGTGCGCCAGGTCGAATGGCAGCAACGCCTCGGCCTGCATCAGCTCGGGCAACTGCTGCGCCGCGCCGCGCAGGTCATGCCAGGCCAGGGCGAAGCCGCCCCGTCCGGGCGCCACCCGCACCCGTGCCTCGGCGCCTGCCTGGGTGAAGTGGCTGCGCAGGCTCTCGTGGCGTTCGACGATGCGCTCCAGCGCCCGCTCCAGGGCGGCACGGTCCAGCGGGCCGCGCAAGGCCAGGCCCAGGGGGATATGGTAGGCGGCGCTGGCATCGTCCATCTGTGCCAGGAACCACAGCCGTTGCTGGGCGAACGACAGTGGCAGGGACTGGCCGCGCGGCGCCGGCTCGATGGCCGGCAGTACGTCATGGCGATCCTCGGCCACGGTCGCCGCCACCGCCAGCAGGCGGTCGTCGGCGAACAGCTCGCCCAGCGACAACTCCAGGCCCAGCCGCGTGCGCACCTGGCCAACCATGCGCATGGCCAGCAGCGAATGGCCGCCCAATTCGAAGAAGCGGTCCTGACGGCCTATCCGTTCCAACTGCAGCAACTCGCACCACAGCTCGGCCAAGGCAACCTCCAAGGCCCCAGCCGGGGCCTCGTAGGCCTGGCTGTGCGCCTCGCGCTCGGGTAACGGCAGGGCCTTGCGGTCGACCTTGCCATTGGCGGTCAACGGCCAGGCATCCAGCCGTACCCAGGCTGCCGGCACCATGTAGGCGGGCAGGCGCTGTTGCAGCGCGGCGCGCAGGGTACCCACCGGCTGCGCCTCGGCGCCGGCAATGTAGTAGGCCACCAGCCGCGGCTGCCCGGGCTGGTCCTCGCGGGCCAGCACCAGCGCTTCGGCGACACCCTCCAGGGCGAGCAACTGCGCCTCGATTTCGCCCAGCTCGATGCGCAGGCCGCGCACCTTCACCTGGTCGTCGTTGCGGCCCAGGTAGTCCAGGGTACCGTCGGCATTCCAGCGCGCCAGGTCGCCGGTGCGGTACATGCGTGCCCCGGGCACCTCGCTGAACGGATCGTCGAGGAAGCGCTCGGCGCTCAGCTCTGCGCGGTTCAGGTAGCCCCGCGCCACGCCGGCGCCACCCACGTAGAGTTCGCCGGCCACACCGCACGGCACCAGCTGCCGCGCATCATCCAGCAGGTACACGCGGGTATTGGCGATCGGCCGGCCGATGTCCAGCACGCCGCCCGGCAGCACCAGGCCCGAGGTGGCGACCACGGTCGCCTCGGTAGGGCCGTAGTTGTTGACCACGACAAAGCCGGGATCGCTGTTGAACTGGCGCAGACGGTCGCCACCGATCAGCAAGGTGCGCAGGGTCGGGTGGCGCAGCCCCTGGGCGAAGGCGTACTCGGCGACCGGGGTCGGCAGGAACGCCACCTTCAGGGGTTGCTCCAGCCACCAGGCCAGCAGTCCGTCGAGCTGCTCGTTGCCCAACTGCGCCGGTGGCAGGTGCAGCACCGCCCCGGCGCACAGGGCCGGCCATACTTCCCAGGCCATGGCGTCGAAACCGAAGCCGGCGACACTGGCGGTATGATCCCCGGCGCCGAGTTCGAAGGCCTTGCAGTGCCAGTGCACCAGGTTGGCCAGGGTGCGGTGCTCGACCATCACGCCCTTGGGCTGGCCGGTGGAGCCAGAGGTGTAGATCACGTAGGCCAGGTGGCTAGCCTGCAGGCCGGGGACCTCGGGGTTTTCCGCACGCTCCGGCCAGTGCGGCCTGTCCAGTGCCTGCGCCGCCACGCCCAGTCCTGCAAGACGCGACAACAATGCCTGCTGTGCCAACACCACCACCGGAGCGCTGTCCTCGAGCAGATAGCGCAGCCGCTCGTCCGGGTGCGCCGGGTCCACCGGCACATAGGCGCCGCCGGCCTTGAGCACCGCCAGCAACGCCACCAGGGTGTCGAGGCCCCGACGGGCCACCACCCCCACCCGCTCGTCGGGGCCGACACCCTGCCCGAGCAGGTACTGGGCCAGGGCGTTGGCGCGCTGGTTCAACTCGCCATAGGACAGGGACATTTCGCCTTGGCTGGCGGCCAGTGCCTGCGGTGTACGGGCCGCCTGGGCCTCAACCAGGCCATGCACGGTCTGCCCGTTCGGGAACGCCAGGGCACTGCGATTGAAGGTATCCAGCAGGCGCTTGCGCTCGGCCTCGCCCACCAGTTCGACCTCGGCCAGCGGCGCCTGGTCATTGGCCAGCATGGCGCGCAGCATGCTGTCGAAATACCCGGCGAAGCGGCGCACGGTGCTTTCATCGAACAGCGCTGTGGCGTACTCGAGGCTCCCGACCAGTGCCTCGCCCTGCTCGCCCATGCTCAGCGACAGGTCGAACTTGGCTACCTGGCCGACCTGTTCCACGCCTTCCAGCCGCAGCCCCGCCAGGGTCGGCGCGGCGCCCTCGGTGGCCAGCCAGTTGAGGGTGGTCTGGAACAACGGGGTATGGCCGAGGCTGCGCGCCGGCCGGACGATCTCCACCACCTGTTCGAAAGGCAGGTCCTGGTGCGCCTGGGCGTCGAGCAGGCGCGCCTTGACCAGCGCCAGCAGGCGCTCGGTGCTTGGCGCCCCGGCGGTATCGATACGCAGGGCCAGGGTATTGACGAACAGGCCGACCAACGGCTCCAGTTCGGCGCGCCCGCGCCCGGCCACCGGGCAGCCCACCACCACCTCGGCCTGCCCGCAAAGCCGCGCCAGGGTAGCGGCCCAGGCGCCGAGCAGAACCATGTACAGGGTCACCTGGTGCCGCTGCGCCAGGGCCCGCAGGCCGGCCCCCAGGCGCGCATCCAGCTGCAGCGCCAGGCTGGCGCCGCTGAAATCCTGGCGCGTCGGTCGTGGCCGGTCGCTGGGCAGGCTCAGCAAGGTCGGCGCGCCGTCCAGGGCCTGGCGCCAATAGTCGGCCTGGCGTTGCAGTTGCTCACCGGCCAGCCAGCGCCGCTGCCACACGGCGTAGTCGGCGTACTGGATGGCCAGCGCCGGCAACGGGTCGTCCTTGCCCTCGCGCAGCGCCGGATACAGCGCGCTCAATTCGCGGGTCAGCACGCCGAGGGACCAGCCATCGGCGACGATATGGTGCACGGTGAGCAGCAGCACATGGTGCGCCTCACCCAGGCGCAGCAGGCTGGCCCGCAGCAATGGCCCCTTTGTCAGGTCGAAGGGCGCGGCGGCCTCGTCGCGCAGGTGCCCGGCCAATGCCTGCGGCGCCAGTGTCCGGCGCTGCAGCCAGCCGGATTGCGGGGTCGCGGCGATGATCACCTCGGCACTGTCGCCGCAGGGTACGAAGCGACTGCGCAGGCTCTCATGGCGCGCGACGATGCGCAGCAAGGCGGCCTCCAGCGCATCGGCATCCAGTGCTCCGCGCAGGCCCAGCGCCAGCGGCACATTGTAGGCCTGGCTGCCGCCTTCCAGCTGAGCGAGGAACCACAGGCGCTGCTGGGCAAACGACAGCGGCAAGGGTTGCTCACGGGACACCGCGACCAGCGCTGGCAGCTCGCTGCGCCCGGCGCCGGCCAGCACCTGGGCCACCGCCGCCAGCTCGGGGTTGGCGAACAGGTCGGCCAGGGCCAGTTCCACGCCGAGGCGCAAGCGCACCTGGGAAACCATGCGCATGGCCAGCAGCGAATGCCCGCCCAGCGAGAAGAAGTGGTCATGCCGACCAACCCGCTCCACGTGCAGCAGCTCGCCCCACACCTGGGCCAGGGCCTCTTCCAGCTCACCCTCGGGGGCCACGTAGGTACGCTCGAACAGGGCCGAGCGTTCCGGCGCTGGCAGCGCACGGCGGTCGAGCTTGCCGTTGGCGGTCAGGGGCAGTGCGTCCAGCGACACATACGCCACCGGCACCATGTACTCCGGCAGATGGGCCAGCAACTGCCCCCGCAGTTGCTCAGGCTGGGCCGGCTCCAGGCCCGCCTGGGCGGTGAAGTAGGCCACCAGCCGCGGTTGGCCGGGCTGGTCCTCGCGGGCCATCACCACCGCCTCGCCGATGCCCGGCAGGCCGTTCAGGCGGCTTTCGATCTCGCCCAGCTCGATGCGCACGCCGCGAATCTTCACCTGGTCGTCGTTGCGGCCCAGGTAATCGAGGGTGCCGTCGGCCAGCCACCGCACCAGGTCGCCGGTACGGTACATGCGTGCACCGGGTGTCGCGCTGAACGGGTCGTCGAGGAAGCGTTCGCGGGTCAGTTGCGCGCGGTCCAGGTAGCCACGGGCGACCCCGGCGCCGCCGATGTAGAGCTCGCCGGGCACCCCCAGGGGCACGGGCTGCTGGTACGCATCGAGCACGTACAAGCGGGCGTTGTCCACTGCGCCGCCGATGTGCAGGGTGCCGCCCGCCTCCACCACGCCAGAGCTGGCCACCACGGTGGTCTCGGTGGGGCCGTAGTTGTTGACCACGGCGAAGGTCTGGGTGCGGTTGGACTGGCGCAGGCGATCGCCGCCGATCAGCAAGGTGCGCAGGGTCGGGTGTTCGAGCTGGTGGCTGAAGGCATACTCGGCCACCGGCGTGGGCAGGAAACTGACATCCAGCGGCTGGGTACGCCACCAGGCCAGCAGCGCGTCGAGGTCTTCATGGCCTTCGCTGGACGGGGCCAGGTGCAGGGTCGCCCCCGCGCACAGCGCCGGCCAGACTTCCCAGGCCATGGCGTCAAAACCGAAGCCGGCCAGGCTCGAGGTGTGGCGCCCCTGGCACAGGTCGAACGCGCGGCAGTGCCAGTCCACCAGGTTGTTCAGGTTGCGGTGTTCGACCATCACCCCTTTGGGCTGGCCGGTGGAGCCTGAGGTATAGATCACATAGGCCAGGTGCGCCGGGCCCAGGCCGCTCACCTGGGGATCGTCGTGGCGCGCTGGCCAGTCCGGCTGGTCGAGTGCCAGCACCGGCGTCGCGCGCGTACCCAGGCGACCGCGCAGCGCCTGCTGGGTCAGCACGGCCACTGGCGCGCTGTCATCCAGCAGGTAGCGCACGCGCTCATCGGGGTGTGCCGGGTCCACCGGCACGTAGGCGGCGCCGGCCTTGAGCACCGCGAGCAGGCCGACCAAGGTGTCCAGGCCGCGCCGGGCGAACACCGCCACCCGGTCGTCGGGGCGCACGCCCAGGCCGATCAGTTGATGGGCCAGGGCGTTGGCGAGCTGATTCAACTGCTGGTAGCTCAGCGACTGGTCGTCGCAGGTGGCGGCCAGGGCCTGCGGATGGGCCTGGGCCACGGCTTCGATACGCTGGTGCAACGGCCCATGAGCATCCGTGGCGCCAGGGGTCTGGTTGAAGGTTTGCAGTATGTGCTCGCGCTCTTCGTCCGGCAGCATCGGCAACGCGCGGACTGCAACCCCGGGTGCCTGGTTCAAGGCTGCAAGCAGGCTGCGCAGGGTCTGCTGCAGATAGGCGCAGACGCGTTGCGCCGGCACCTCGGGGCTGGCCAGCAAGGTCAGGCGGAAGGCTTCGCCGAAGTCGTCGACACTCAAGGTCAGCGGGTAGTTGGTGGCCTCGGCGGCATGCACGATCTCGATACCTGCCCAGCCTGCCCGGCGCACCGCCTCGGAGCCTGAGGGCGCGCTGTGGCGGTAGTTGAGCAAGGCGTTGAACAGCGGGGTCGGCGCCGCCACGCCGCTGCAGCGCTGGGCCAGGGCCAGGGGCGCATGCTCGTGGCGCATCAGCGTGCTCAGACGCTGGTGGGTGGCCTTGATCGCCGTGGCCAGGTCGGCGGCATCCAGGTCGACCCGCAGCGGCAAGGTATTGATGAAGATGCCCAGCGCCCGGTCGGTGGCCTCGGCGCCTTGCAGGCGCCCCATCAGCACGGTGCCGAACACCACCTGCTCGCGCCCGGTCAGGCCACCCAGCACCCGCGCCCACGCCAGGTGGAACAGGCTGGCGACGCTCACCCCCTGGCTGCGCGCCTGGCTGCGCAGGTCGCGGCACAACGCCAGGTCGAGATCCAGGGCGTGCTCGTTCAGCGCCGCGCCGTCACCCTGCACATCGCCCAGGCCATAGGCCAGGGTCGGCCCGTCGACAGCACCGAGCATGTCGCGGAAGAACGCCTCGTGTTCGGCCTCGCTCACGCCCAGCAGGGCCTGGGCCACGTGGTTGCGAAACGGCACCGGTCGGCCCAGATGGGCACTCTCGCCGAGCAGGAAGGCGAGCATCTCGTGGCGCACCACTTCCAGGGCGCTGTGGTCCATGGCCACGTGGTGGAACTGCAGGGTGGCGTGGACCTGCCCGCCGGGCTCCGGCGCCTGGCACTGCAGGCGGATCAGCGGGGCCTGGGTCAGGTCGAAGCCGATGTCGGGCAATGCGCCGGGAGCCAGTTGCACGACACGCAGCCGGGCCTGGCGCCAGACCACCTGCAGCGGCGTTTCCAGGGTCTTCCAGTGCACCGAGGTGCGCAAGATGTCGTGGCGTTCGATCACTCCTTGCAGCGCCTGGGCGAAGGCCTCGACCCGGCTGCTGTCGGCAAACACGAAGCGCGCCTGCATCACATAGGGATCATGCTCACCGGCACTGGCGTGGTGGAACAGCATGCCCTGTTGCAGCGGCACCAGCGGGTAGATGTCCTGCACGTTGGCCGCCCCGCCGGGGATGGCCGCGACCAGCTGGTCGAGGCTGTCCTGGTCGAGTTCGGCCAGGCTGAGCATGGCGCAGGTGATGCGCTCGCAATCGGCGGGGATGCGGTTTTCCGGCACTTCGACGCTACCCTGGCGCGCCGCCACGTATTCGCCGCGCTCCAGCAGGGCGACCAGCGCCGGCTTGTGCTCGCGCAAGCGTGCCACCAGGGCTGCGTCGGTCAAGGCCTGGCGATTGCCCTGGACCACCAGCTGGCCATCCTTGAGGGCCAGCTGGACATTGTTGGCGGTCAGTGTCGCCAGTAGTTCGTTGATGCTCACAGGACGATCTCCATTCTGTCTGTGATGGCGGCATAGCCTGCCAGCGTCGGGTGTTCGAACAGGCTGCGCACGTCGGCCTCCAGGCCCGCTTCGCGCAGGCGCGAGGTGAGGGTCACCGCCAGCAGCGAGTGGCCGCCCAGTTCGAAGAAGTTGTCATGGCGCCCTACCCGCTCCACGCCCAGCTGCTCGCTCCAGATCCGCGCCAGCAGCTGTTCGGTGTCGCCGGCCGGCGCCTCGTAGTCGCGGGTAGGCAGGTCAACTGCCGGGAGCGCCTTGCGGTCGAGCTTGCCGTTGGCGGTCAGCGGCAGGGCCGGCAGCGGAATGAACAGTGCGGGCACCATGTATTCCGGCAGTTGCCCGAGCAACGCTTCGCGCAATGCCTCGGCCGGCGGCACGTCGCCGGTGACATAAGCCACCAGGCGCGGGCCGGCCGGCTGGGCGTCGTGCACCAGCACCACGGCTTCGCGCACCCCGGCCACACGGGTGAGGCAGGCTTCGATCTCGCCCGGCTCGATACGCAGGCCGCGCAGCTTGATCTGGTGGTCGGTGCGGCCGAGGAACTCCAGCACGCCGTCGTGGCGCTGGCGTACCAGGTCGCCACTGCGGTACAGACGCTCACCGTCAACGAACGGGCTGGCGATGAAACGCTCGGCCTGTTGCTCCGGCAAGCCCAGGTAGCCCCGCGTCACTCCGGCTCCGCCGATGTGCAACTGACCGGCAACGCCGAACGGCACGGGCTGGTTGTGGGCGTCGAGGACGTACAGGCGGGTGTTGTCGATCGGCCGGCCGATCGGCAGCGCGCCGGACGGCAGCGGATCTTGTGGCTCCAGGGTCCAGACGCTGCAATCCACCGTGGTCTCGGTGGGGCCATAGACGTTGTGCAGGCGCACCTGCGGCAAGCGCTCGCGTACTTGGCGGGCCAGGGCTTCGGTCAGCTCGCCACCGCCACAGACGATGTCGGTGAGGCTGGCGCAGGCGGCACTGGCGTTCTCGTCGAGGAAATGCTGCAGCAAGGCCGGCACGAACTGCACTACGTTCACCTGCTGCCGTTCGATCAGTTCCACCAGGTACTGCGGGTCGCGCTGACCATCCGGGCGTGCCAATACCAGGCGCAACCCGCTGCACAGCGGCCAGAACAGCTCCCACACCGAGGCGTCGAAGCTCACCGGGGTCTTGTGCAGCACCGCACCTTCGTTCGGGAACAGCCCGGCGCTCCAGTGCACCAGGTTGACCACGTTGCGGTGCTCGACCATCACGCCCTTGGGCAGGCCAGTAGAACCTGAGGTGTAGATCACATAGGCCAGGTGCTCCGAGGTCAGGCCAGGCACCTGCGGATTGCTGTCCGGCAGCTCGCCCCAAGTCGGCTGATCGAGGTCGACCAATGTCGCCGACGAACCCACCAGGGCGCGGGTGGCCTGTTGCACCAGCAACGCCCGCGGCTGGCTGTCGGCGAGCATGTGGCCGAGGCGCTCGGCCGGATAGTCCGGGTCGAGCGGCACGTAGGCGCCACCGGCCTTGAGGATCGCCAGCAGGCCGACCAGCAGCGGCAGGCCGCGCTCGACGCAGATCGCCACCCGGTCGTCGGGCTGCACGCCCAGCGCGATCAGGAGATGGGCCAGGCGGTTGGCCTCGGCATTGAGCTGGGCATAACTCAGCTCACCCTGCTCCGCGCAGATGGCCACTGCCTCGGGCGTACGCAGGGCCTGGGCCTCGAACAGCGCCTGGAGGGTCTGGGTCAGGTCGTGAGGCCGCGCCGTGCGGTTGCAGTCGTGCAGCAACTGACGGCGCTCATCGAGCGACAGCACCGGCAGTTGCAGCAACGCCTGGCGTGGCTCGCGTGCCAGCGCTTCGACCATGGCCTGCAGCACCTGCCGCAGCTGCTCACAGACCCGCGCGGCGCCGACCACCGCCGGGGCCAGGGCCACCAGACGGAAGCTTGCACCGATGTCGTCCACGCTCAGGCTCAGCGGATAGTTGCTGCGCTCGTTGCTCTGCAGGGTCTCGATACCCTGCAGCGCCAGGCGCTGGGCCTCGTCCGCCTGGCTGCCGTGACGGTAGTTGAGCATCGCGCTGAACAGCGGCGCCGGTGCCGGCACGCCGCTGCAGCGCTGGGCCAGGGCCAGCGAAGCATGCTCGTGGGCGAGCAAGGCACTGAGGCGCTGCAGGGTCTGATGCACCGCCTCCTGCAGGGTCGCGGCCTGCAGGTCCAGGCGCAGCGGCAGGGTGTTGATGAACATGCCCAAGGCCTGTTCGGCGCCCTCGCCAGCCTCCAGCCGGCCCAGCAGAACGGTGCCGAACACCACGCTGTCGCGGCCGCTGGTGGCGGCCAGCAAACGGCCGTAGGCCAGGTGGAACAGGCTGGCGACGCTGACGCCCAACTGCCGGGCCTGTTGCCGCAGGTCTGCGCACAGGGCCGCGTCCAGCCACAGCTGGGCCTCCTCGATACCCTGGCCATCGACCTGCACGTCCCCCAGGCCGTAAGGCAAGGTCGGTTCGTCGATATCGCCCAGTTGCTCGCGGAAGAACGCCTCGTGCTCGGCCTGGCTGACGCCCAGGCGCGCCTGGGCCACGTAGTTGCGGTATGGCGCGCCCTGCCCGGCCGGCACCGCTGCACCCTGCAGGTAACCGACCAGCTCGCGGCCCAGTACATCCAGGGCGGTATGGTCGAGGACGATATGGTGGAACTGCAACGCGGCCAGCAACCCTGAACCTTGCGGGTCCGGCCAGTGGTACAGACGCACCAACGGGGCCTGTTCCAGGGCCAGGGCGTGCGGCACCGCGGCTTCATCCGCCACCTCGAACACCGCCAGAGCGGCCTGGCGCCAGACCACCTGCACCGCCTGCGGCAGGCCGTCCCACAGCACCGAGGTGCGCAGCACGTCGTGGCGGGCGATCACCTTGCCCAGGGCATCGACAAAGGCGTGCAGGCGTTCGTGGCTGGCGAACGCCATGCGCGAGGCCAGCACGTAGGGGTCGTGCTCCGGCGAGCTGAGGTGGTGATAAAGGATGCCTTCCTGCAACGGCGCCAGCGGGTAGATGTCCTGCACGTTGGCCGCGCCCCCCGGCACCGTGGCGACGATACGTTCGATGGCGGCCGGCTCCAGCTCCACCAGCGGCAGCATGTCCGGGGTGATCCGGGTGCAGCCGGCCGGGATCCGGTTGGCCGGGACCTCGACCTGACGGCCCTGGCCCAGGGTCGCCGCCAGCGCCGCCACCGTCGGCTGGCCGAACAAGGTGCGTACGTCGGCCTGCAGTCCGGCCTGTCGCAGGCGCGCGGTCAGGCTTACCGCCAGCAACGAGTGGCCGCCGAGTTCGAAGAAGTTGTCGTGGCGACCAACCTGCTCGATACCCAGCACCTCGGCCCAGATCGCGGCTATTGCCACCTCGGAAGCACCGCTCGGCGCGACATAGACTTGGCGAACCAGGGCCGAGGGGTCGGGATCCGGCAGCGCCTTGCGATCCAGCTTGCCGTGGCTGGTCAGTGGCAGCGCGTCCAGGCGCATCAAGGCTTGCGGTAGCAGATGCGCCGGCAGGCTGGCCTGCAAGTCCTCGCGCAGGCGCTCGATATCGACCGCTGCCGCTTCGGTAAACCACGCCAGCAGGCGCTCGTCACGCACCAGCACCACGGCATCTGCGATGCCCGGCTGGGCCTTGAGCGCGGCCTCGATCTCGCCCAGCTCGACCCGCACACCGCGGATCTTCACCTGGTCGTCGTTGCGCCCCTGGTAGTCCAGGGTGCCGTCGGCGTTCCAGCGCACCAGGTCGCCGGTGCGATACATCCGGCCAGCAGCGAACGGGTCGTCAAGGAAACGCTCGGCGGTAAGGTCGGGGCGGTTGAAGTAACCGCGTGCCACCTGCGCGCCACCGATGTACAGCTCGCCGGTCACGCCGACCGGCACCGGTTGGAGCTGCGCATCCAGCACATAGACACGGGTGTTGGCGGTCGGCTTGCCGATATGCAGCGCGCCGCCCGGCTGAAGTTGACCGGACGTTGCGACCACCGTGGTCTCGGTCGGGCCGTAGTTGTTGACCAGCACGAAGCCCGGATCGCGGTCGAACTGGCGCAGGCGGTCGCCGCCCACCAGCAAGGTGCGCAGGGTCGGGTGCTGGCGTTCGCGGCGCAGCGCCTGCTCGGCCACCGGGGTCGGCAGGAAGCTCACTTGCAGCGGCTGTTCCAGCCACCAGTCGAGCAGTTCGTCCACGTGCTCGCCGCCGATCTGCACCGGCGGCAGGTGCAGCACCGCCCCGGCGCACAGCGCCGGCCAGGCCTCCCAGGCCATGGCGTCGAAGCCGAAGCCGGCGACGCTGGAGCTGTGGCTGCCGGCGCCCAGGTCGAAGGCCTGGCAATGCCAGTGGACCAGGTTGGCCAGGGTACGGTGCTCGACCATCACCCCCTTGGGCTGGCCGGTGGAGCCGGAGGTGTAGATCACATAAGCCAGCTGATCCGCATCCAGACCGGTGACGACGGGGTTGCTGTCGGCTTCATGAGCCCAGTCATCGCCATCCAGCGCAACCTTGGCCACCTCGCCCACCAGCGACTCAGTGCTCGATTCGACCAGCACCAGCGTCGGCGCACTGTCACTGAGCAGATAGGCAATGCGCTCCGCCGGATAGCCCGGATCGACCGGCACATAGGCCGCGCCGGCCTTGAGCACGGCCAGCATCGCCACCAGCCGCTGCGGACCGCGCGGCAGGCACAGCGCGACACGGTCGCCCAGCGCCACGCCACGCTTGATCAGGTAATGGGCCAGGTGATTGGCGCGCTGGTTCAGCTCGCCATGGCTCAGGCTCACCTCGCCCTGCACCACGGCCAGCGCCTCGGGTGCCTGGGCCTCGACCAGCGCGTGCACGGTGTGCCCCTGCGGGTAGCTCGCAGCCGTGGCATTGAAGCCTTCGAGCACTTGGCCCAGCGCTGTGTGATCGAGGATGGGCAATGTGTCGACCTGCACCGCGCCACCTTGCTCCAACGCCTGGATCAGCCCGGCCACAGCCGAGCTCATCCAGCCCGCGACCCGCTCGGCGCCGATCCCCAACAGGGCCAGCACACTGAGGGTGAAGCCTTCGCCGTGGTCGTCCACGCTCAGGGTAAGTGGGTAGTTGCTGCGTTCCTCGCCGCCCAACTGGTGCATACCCTGGAAGCTGTCGCCAGCTGCTGCGGCGACATCAACCGGGCTGTGACGGTAGTTGAGCAAGGCGCTGAACAGTGGCGACGAGGCCGCCACCCCACTGCAACGCTGAGCCAGCGCCAGCGATGCATGTTCGTGGCCAAGCAGCGCCGACAGCCGCTGGTGGGTAAGCCGTACTGCGTCACTGGCCCCCTTGGCCGTGTCGATGCGCAACGGCAAGGTATTGATGAACACGCCCAACGCACGGTCGGCGCCCTCGCCGCCCTGCAGGCGGCCCATCAGCACGGTGCCGAACACCACGTCGTGACGTCCCGCCAGCACGCCGACCACGCGGGCCCAGGCCAGGTGCATCAGGCTCGCGGCGCTGACACCCTGCGCCCGCGCCTGTTCGCGCACCCGGCGCGACAAGGCCAGGTCCAGCGGCAGGCGGGCTTCCTCGATATCACGCCCATCGCCCTGCACATCGGCCAGGCCCATGGGCAGGGTCGGCTCGTCGACATCGCCGAGCATGTCGCGGAAGAACGCCTCGTGCCCCGCCTCGGCGGCGCCCAGGCGCACCTGGGCCACGTAGGTGCGGTACGGCACGGCTGCGCTCAGCAGGTGCTGGCTCCCAGACAACAACGCCTGCATTTCATGGACAATGACCTCCATCGCCGTGTGGTCCAGGGCCAGGTGATGGAAGTGCAGCACCGCGACCACGCGCTGCCCGGCCGGGTCCATGGCGTAGGTCAGGCGCAGCAGTGGCGCCTGGGTCAGGTCCAGGCGCTGCGAGCGTGCGTCGAAATGATCGTGCAGGCGCTCGATCACCGCCTCCTCGCCCAGCCCAGTAACTTCGTGCACGTCCAGGCGGGCTTGGCGCCAGACCACCTGCACCGGCTCCGCCAAACCTTCCCATACCACCGAAGTGCGCAGGATATCGTGGCGGTCGATGACCTGCTGCAAGGCACCGGCACAGGCTTGCAGCCGTTCCAGGCTGTCGAAGGCCAGGCGGGTCTGCAGCAGATAGGGATCACCCTGCTCCGCACTCAGGTGGTGATAGAGGATGCCTTCCTGCAACGGCGCCAGCGGGTAGATCTCCTGCACATTGGCGGCGCCGCCCGGCACGCTGGCGACGATGCGGTCGATGCTGGCCTGGTCGAGATCAATCAGGCTGAGCATCTCTGGCGTGATCCGGGTCGCATCGTGGGGGACACGGTTCTCGGGTACGGCTACCTCTCGTCCAGAACCCACCGCCGCCGCCAGCGCGGCCAGGGTCGGCTGGGCGAACAGCACGCGCACGTCGGCAGCCAGGCCGGCCTTGCGCATGCGCTCGACCAGGCTCACCGCCAGCAGCGAGTGGCCGCCCAGCTCGAAGAAGTGGTCGTGGCGACCGATCTGCTCGACCTTGAGCACCTCGGCCCAGATTGCGGCCAGTGCCGTCTCCACCTCGCCCTGCGGCGCCTCGAAGGCGCGGCTGACCACGGCCTCGCTGCCCGGCTGCGGCAACGCACGGCGGTCGAGCTTGCCGTTGGCGGTCAATGGCAAGGCTTCAAGTCGCACATAAGCCGACGGCAGCATGTAGTCCGGCAGTACACCTTGCAGACGCTCGTGCAGTTCGCCGATGGCCGGGGTCTCGCCGGTGAAGTACGCCACCAGGCGTTTGTCGCCCGGCGCGTCCTCACGCACGATCACCGCCGCGTCGCGCACGCCCGGGCATTCGCCCAGGCGCGCCTCGATTTCGCCCAGTTCGATGCGGAAGCCGCGCAGCTTGATTTGCTGGTCGGCACGGCCCAGGTAGCGCAGGGTGCCGTCGGCCTGCCAACTGACCAGGTCGCCACTGCGATACATCGTGCCGCCGTTGAACGGATCGGGCAGGAAGCGCTCGGCCGTCAGCTCTGGCTGGCCCAGGTAACCCAGGGCCACGCCGTCGCCGGCGATGTACAACTCGCCCACCGCCCCCACCGGCAGCAGTTGCTGGCGGGCATCGAGCACGTAGCAGCGGCTGTTGCCGATCGGTTTGCCGATCGGGATGCTGCCCTCGCCCACCGCGGTGATTTCGTGGGTGGTGCTGAAGGTGGTGGCCTCGGTCGGGCCGTAGCCATTGAGCAGGTGTTGCGGCGCGCCGTCACGCAGTACCCGGGCAATCACCGCCGGGTCCAGCACATCGCCGCCGACCATCAGGTAACGCAGGCCACGCAACGCCGGCAGCAGGTCGTCAGCGAACTGGTGGAACAGGCCGGCGGTCAGCCATAGCACGGTGACGCCCTGATCCAGCAGCACTTCGCGCAGGCCCTGGCGCGACAGCACCTGGTCCTGGTCGATCACCACGACCGCGCCACCGTTGAGCAGCGGCGCCCAGACTTCCAGGGTGCTGGCGTCGAACGCCGGGTTGGAGGCGAAGGCCACGCGGTCCTGGTGGTTGAAGTCGGCAAAACCGTTGTTGATCACCAGGCGCACGATGGCCCGGTGCGGCACCTGCACGCCCTTCGGCGTGCCGGTGGAGCCGGAGGTGTACATGATGTACGCCGCGCTGCCGGCGTCCACCGCCAGGCCCAGCGGCGCAGCCGTATAGGTGCTCAGGTCGAGCCGGTCGAGTTCGACCCGGCGCGGGCCCGCCACTTCGGGCTGGTCGCTATGGGTCAGCAGCAACGCCGCCCCGCTGTCACCGACCATGAACGCCTGGCGCTCGACCGGGGCATTGCCGTCAAGCGGTACGAACACTGCCGCGCACTTGCT
>Ga0247725_1000048_pt1 | contig 171616 bp, 146 predicted proteins | sample OKSTACKMCFT3sol_FD_183021 | JGI IMG/M metagenome (GOLD analysis project Ga0247725, IMG submission 183021) | Subsurface sediment microbial communities from gas well in Oklahoma, United States - OK STACK MC-FT3-sol | ecosystem: Environmental > Terrestrial > Deep subsurface > Rock core/Sediment...
AGACCATGGCTCACTGGGAGCAGGCGCTGGCTGAGATAAAACGCGGCTGCGAAGAGATTTTGTTAGAAGAAGAGCTGATTGCCAAGTTAAAGGAAGGAAAACCTTTAAAAATCAAAGCAGGTTTTGACCCAACTGCACCAGATTTGCATTTAGGTCACACGGTTCTGATCAACAAATTACGTACCTTTCAACAGCTGGGCCATGATGTCATTTTCCTTATTGGCGACTTCACCGGCATGATTGGTGATCCAACAGGTAAAAACGTAACGCGTAAGCCGTTAACCCGCGAAGATGTGCTGGCTAACGCACAGACATACAAAGAGCAGGTGTTTAAGATTCTTGATCCGGCCAAAACCCGTGTGGCTTTTAACTCCGAATGGATGGAAAAGTTAGGCGCGGCAGGCATGATCAAACTGGCAGCACGCCAAACCGTAGCCAGAATGCTGGAGCGTGACGACTTTAAAAAGCGTTATGCCAATAACCAGTCTATTGCTATACACGAGTTTTTATACCCGCTGGTACAAGGCTGGGACTCCGTTGCTTTAGAAGCTGACATCGAAATGGGCGGCACCGATCAGCGCTTTAACCTGCTGATGGGTCGTGAGCTGCAAAAAGACGAAGGTCAGCGCCCACAAACCATCATTATGGTGCCATTGCTGGAAGGCCTGGACGGTGTGCAGAAAATGTCCAAGTCCCTGGGCAACTATATTGGTATCACGGACACGCCGGGCGAGATGTTTGGCAAAGTGATGTCCATCAGTGATGAGCTGATGTGGCGTTACTACGATTTGCTGAGTTTCCGTCCTATTGCTGATATTGCAGCTCTGAAGCAACAAGCTGCAGAGGGTCGTAACCCACGTGATATTAAAATTGAGCTGGCAAAGGAAATTATTGCCCGGTTCCACGATGCGGCAGCAGCTGATGCGGCAGAGCAGGATTTTATCCAGCGTTTTCAGAAAAATGCCTTGCCGGACGATATCCCTGAACTGACTTTGACTTTAACAGCAGACCGCATCCAAATTGCTAACTTGTTAAAAGAAGCGGGTCTGGTGGAGAGTACCTCGGAAGCCCTGCGTATGATTAAGCAAGGTGCGGTTAAGCTGGACGGCGAAACTAAAGTGGAAGACAGCAAAATGGAATTTGCCAAAGGCAGTTGCCATATCTTCCAGGTGGGTAAACGTAAATTTGCTAAAATCAGTCTGGTTTAACCGCTGATTAACTCTAAAAGACCGGCTTCGATGCCGGTTTTTTTATGTTTAATCAGCTTGCTTGTCGTAAGCGGGCAAAAAGCAGCTTTTGTAATTCAGTCTTAAATTGCAAAGGCTCAAAAGGCTGCTTTAACCAAATCACCTCCATTGCCAGCGCTGGCTGTGGATCTTCGGCGGACAACAGCGCTAGTTTAACCTGATGTTGTGTCAGCTCCTGTTGCAGCATGGGCATATCAATACCTTGCTGATTGGCCATCATCAGCACCAGTTGGGGTTTCTGCTCGCCCATCATCAGCAAGGCATCAACTACGTTGCGGGCATGTTGTAATTCAACCGGAAAATGCCATTGCTGGCATAACAACTGTAATAACTTGAAAAGATCTGCATCAAGGTTGACACACAACAGATGGGCTAAAGGTTGCAACCCCTGCCTTTTATTTAACAGGCTCAGTAGCGACTGCTGCACTATGCGTCTGTGTCCACCCGGTGTTTTCCAGGCACTGAGCAAGCCTTGCTCGACCCAAAGCTGGATAGTGCGTACTGAGACGCCTAAAAGTTTTGCGGCTTGTCGGGTGGAAAGAAGTTGATGTTGCTCTGACATAATGATTTTTCTGATTTGATTGTTTTTATCATATTTATCAAATGAAGTAATGTCAATGCTGCCTCTCTTTTTTATCGTCGATCGCATAATTTTTATACTTATCTCTTGTTTTTTTTTTAAATGCAGCTAATTTGATATTAAATTGATATCAAATTAAGAGGTCGCGATGAAAGAGTATCTGGCAACAAGCCGCAGTGGTTTAATGATGTTAGCTGTGCTCCCGGTAGTTTTTGTGTTATCCGGTTTTGCTTTGGTGGTGTTAGGCGGACCGCTGAAACTCATTGCCATACTGGCGCTTATTTTGGTTGGTATAGGTTTTTTGGGTTTTTATATGGTGCAGCCTAATCAATGTGCTGTGTTGCAGCTGTTTGGAAGGTATGTAGGCTCGGATTTGCAGACAGGCCTGCGTTGGGCCAATCCGTTTTACAGCAAACAAAAAGTGTCGCTGCGAGTGCGCAACTTTGAAAGCGGTAAACTGAAAGTGAATGATCACAGCGGCAATCCGGTGGAGATTGCGGCCGTTGTGGTTTGGAAAGTCGTAGACAGCGCTGAAGCCGTATTTGAAGTGGAAGACTATGAGAACTTTGTCAGTATTCAAAGTGAAGCAGCACTACGCTTCTTAGCCTCAAGTTATCCGTATGAAGCTGCAGATGACATAGACATTAGCTTGCGCAGCAACGGACCTGAAGTGACAGATTTGCTTAAAGGTGAAATTCAGGCGCGTTTGGACAAAGCTGGTGTAGAAGTACTGGAAGCCCGTATCAGCCATTTGGCTTATGCGCCGGAAATTGCCAGTGCCATGCTGCAGCGTCAGCAGGCAAGAGCTGTAGTGATGGCACGTCAGCAGTTGGTTGAAGGTGCTGTTGGTATGGTTGAACTGGCGTTAGCGCGTTTGTCTGAGAAAAACATGGTGCAGCTGGACGAAGAACGCAAAGCCGCTATGGTCAGTAACTTGTTAGTGGTGCTTTGTGGTGATCATCAGGTACAGCCTGTGATCAATACCGGCACTTTGTATTAAGCGGAGAGCTAAGTGTCTAAAAAAGCTTTTGCATTACGTATTGATGAAACAGTGCTGCAGGCTTTGCAGCACTGGGCTGATGATGAGTTTCGCAGTGTAAATGGCCAGATTGAATATGTATTACGCGAAGCGCTAATTCAAGCCGGCCGGCTGAAGAAAAAGCCTCCGGCCGAGCCCGCTGCAGAGCCGGATTAGCTTAAGGCCCTAAGTAGTAACAAGGCTTGTTTTTTAGCATGCTGAGCTACAGTGGCATCCGCATGCAGTAAAGCCATACTGATGGCACCTTCTTTCAGTAACATCAAACCATCAAGCAATAACGACTGCGTTTCCGCTGTCAGCTGATAGCTTTGCAGCGTAGTGTTCACTAAGTGTTTCACCTTGAGTTTATGCTGAGCGCACCGCTGCAAGACAGCACTGTCTGGTCCATGGTATTCAGCTGCACAGTTCTGAAAATAACAGCCAAAAAAAGGCCCTAAGACTTGCGACTTGCCTTCAAACCATAGGGTTAATGCATCAAATAGTTTATCTACCGGACTTGCTGGTTCGGCACTATTTAACTGTTGTTCCAGCCACTGATAAAAGCGCTGATGCCGAAGCTCCAGTGTGGCCAATAACAACTCGTCTTTGCTGACGAAATGGTGATACAGCGTTTTTTTGGCAATAGCAGACTGCTCTAAAATCTGATTAATACCTACAGCATGCACACCATCGCGGTAAAACAACATTAAGGCTGTTTCTACAAGCTGCTGTTTTTTATCCTGTTCCATAAAAGCCCTCAGCATATTGGATACTTAGCTTGACACAGGTAGACCAGTCTGTCTACAATACAAATCATTGGTAGACAGACTGGTCTACTTTCTGAGGTGGTACTATGACTGAACATAAAATCTGGGTGCAAGCTCTGCTAGCTGGTTCCGGCGCTGCGCTGGTGATGGCGTTGCTGGCTTTATTGCAACAATGGCAGCAGTTATGGCTGGTTGCTCCTTTTGGTGCAACAGCGGTGATCTTATTTGCATTGCCGGATAGTCCGCTTGGCAAAGCAAAAAATGTAATAGCCGGGCATTTTTTGGCTGCGCTGATAGGCCTGAGCTTTGTACATGCTTTTGGTTTAACCGTATGGAGCTTGTCCATTGCTGTGGGGTTATCTATAGGTTTAATGGTGTTGTGGAAAATTACCCATCCACCAGCAGGCGCCACTACCTTACTGATTATGCTAACGGCGCCGGACTGGTGGTTTTTACTCAACCCTGTGCTGACAGGCTCTGTGTTGATGGTAGTGGTGGCTCATTATTATCATCAAAGCCATAGGAAAGGCCACCAACATCTGGTTAAACGTAAAGCTGCAGCAGCGCATACCAAAGCGGAAGACTGATAAAACTCAGCAGTAAACCCAAACCAACCAAAGCTGGCACTAACCGCAGCGCCAGCCCTGCGCCAATAGCGATAGCACCGGCAGATACCATAGGCGGCATAGCGGCTTCAAACACGACCACCTGAAGTAATAATGGGTCTGAGCTGAACAGGCTTAAAAAACCTAATGCAAGCAATGGCATTAAAACCAGCTTCACACCCAATGCAAAGATCAGCGGTTTAGCTTCTTTATTGTCCAGTTGCAACCTGAACTGAAAACCTACAGCAATCATAATGACTGGCACTAAAGTAGCGGCCAGGCTGTCGAGCACTAAACTAAAAAATGCCGGGTAAGGCACTGATTTCAGACATAACGCCACGACCAACGCAACAAAAGAAGGGAAGGTCAGTACGCGTTTAATTATTTGGCTTGCAGTAGGTGTGGCCGCATTCGGGTTATACCAAGCCGCTAAAATAGTGGAGTAGGTCGCCAAAGCTAAAAAGGAGCCAGCCTGATCGTAAATCATGGCGTAAGGCAAAGCCTGGTCGCCAAAAAAGGCTTCGACCATAGGAAAGCCCAGAAATGAAGTGTTACCCAGAGGCAATACCACCAGCAAAGCACCGACTGTGGTTTTTTCCCAGTGCCAGATTTTCCCAGCCAGAATAATTAATCCCGCCACTATAACCAGCAGTACCCAAGGCGTGATGGCGGGTAACCAAAGCTGATTTGAGAATTCTAATAACGGAATTTTTTGCAACACTAAAGCGGGCAGCGCCACAAAAAGCACAAATTGATTCAGCACTATGCCTGTTTCTTGTGGAAACTGCGGTAGCTTGCGTAGCAAAGCACCTATACACAAATACACCAGAACTAAAACAAAACTTTCCATGAAGGCTCCTTATTCAATGCGCAGTGTAGTCGGTAGCCTGTTATGTGCCTATGCGACTTTCGCCTGATAGCTGTTGCAGCAAGTCCAGCTGTTTGGCCGCTTGCCTAAGCAACAACTCTTTATCCTTTTTCGTCCATTGTTTTAGCTGATATTCCAGCTTGCTGGCTGAAGAGCGGCAAGGCATAGGGTAAGTGAAGGCTAACTGCAACGGGCCTTTACCTTTGAGTGCTTTAGCCCCTCCTGTTAATTCACCACTATGCTGGCGTAAACGTCGCTCCGGTTGGGTGCTGATCCCGGTATATAAAGCCCCTGTTGCGGTCCGAACCATATAAACAAACCATGGGGTTGATACTGCAGTCATGCCTTGTCCTGCCTATTCTGCTACACTAGCGACGATCTATATCCTTCGTACTTGAAGCTGCAGCTTTGTTGACTGCAACTCTAGGTTATTGGGGTATAAAGGTTTGATAGTCGCTACTTTAAAGGAAATTGCATGTCATTTGCCACGCTTGGTTTAGATCCCCGTATTCTTTCTGCTGTGACCGCTCAGGGTTACCACACACCAACCCCTATTCAGCAGCAAACCATACCTGTGATCTTAGAAGGCAAAGATGTGTTAGCAGGTGCCCAAACTGGCACAGGAAAAACCGCTGCTTTTACCTTACCTGTACTGCAACTGCTCAGTAAAAACACCAGCAAAGTAAATAATCTGCAGGTGCGCTGTTTAGTGCTGACGCCCACCCGGGAACTCGCTCAGCAGGTGGCCGACAGTGTTAAAGCTTATGGTGCTGATTTACCACTAAAATATGCGGTATTTTACGGTGGTGTCTCTATTAATCCTCAATACGATCAGGCCAGCCGCGGTCTAGACATTCTGGTCGCAACTCCTGGCCGTTTATTGGATCATTTACATCAGGGCACGGTCAGCTTGTCAGAGTTGCAAATTCTGGTGTTGGATGAAGCCGACCGTATGTTGGATATGGGCTTTATTCATGATATCAAACGTATTATGGCGCGTTTACCAAAAGAGCGGCAGACGCTATTTTTCTCTGCTACTTTTGCCAAAGAAATCAAAGAGCTGGCGGATACTTTATTAAAGTCTCCGGTACTGATTGAAGTAGCGAAACCGAACAGCACTGCAGATAAAGTAGAGCAACTGGCTTATAGAGTGGACTCGCAGCGCAAACGCGAGATGTTGTCTTATCTGATTGGCTCACGCCAATGGAAACAAGTACTGATTTTCAGCCGTACTAAACATGGTGCAGACCGTTTAGCTAAGCAGTTGCGGCTGGATGGCATAGAAGCCGGTGCTATTCATGGCGATAAAAGTCAGGGCGCCCGGACTAAAGCGCTGGATGATTTTAAAAACAACAGATTAAGTGTGTTGGTTGCCACTGATATAGCGGCCCGCGGTTTAGATATTGAAGAACTGCCTATAGTAGTGAACTACGACTTGCCTCAGGTAGCTGAAGATTATGTACACCGTATCGGCCGCACAGGCCGGGCCGGCAATTCGGGTATGGCGATCAGTTTAATTACGCCAGATGATCTGGTCATGCTGCAAGCCATTGAAAAGCTGACGAAACAAGTGATCACCCAGCAAGTTGTTCCTGGTTATGAACACGACCCGAAAATGAATCACAGCAGTAAAAAAGCCGATGCAGAAGAAGAGCGGGTACAAAAAGTGGCAAGCCGTAATAAACAGCTGGCAAAAGAGAAAGCGAAGTTACGTTCGCAGCTGTTGAATAAAAAGTAATTTTGCAGAAAGCCATTATTAAAAAGGCAGCGCAGGCTGCCTTTCAGTTATCGGAGATTAATCGTCTTTGGGCTCAAGCGGCGTCGCCAGTGTCAGCTGATAAAAGGCTAAATCCAGATAACGACCAAACTTAAAGCCAGCCTGAGTGATAGTGCCGCTGTGGCTAAAACCATGTTTAGTATGCAAGGCAATGCTTGCTTCGTTGGCCGCATCTATACCACCAATCAGCAGGTGATAATTCTCCAATTGCGCCTGTTCGATGATTTTCTGCAATACCAAAGCACCATACCCTTTACCTTGCTGATCCGGTGCAACATAAACGGAATGCTCGACTGAATACTTAAAGGCCGGAAAAGCCCGGAAGGTGCCATAACTGCCAAAAGCTACCAGTTGATCCTGCTCATTCAGAAGGCCGAGCACCGGGAAATTCCCTGCTATTTTGTTCGCAAACCATTGTTGCATAGTGGCCATAGTGCGGGGTTTGTATTCATACAAAGCCGTAGTATTTAAAATAGCGTGGTTAAAAATAGCCAGAATAGCTTCGGCATGTTGGTCATAACTGCAGTGTACAAAACGCATCAGGCTCTCCGTCGCTTCTTCTGTCAGCTTCTGTACAGGGTTTTAATCAGATGGTAGCCAAACTGAGTTTTGACTGGACCATGCACTTCCAGCACGGCTTTTTTAAATACCACTTCATCAAAAGCTCTGACCATCTGGCCTGGCTTAAACTCACCTAAGTCGCCCCCTTTTTTACCTGAAGGGCAAAGAGAATGCTTTTTGGCCAGCTCATGAAAACTGGCACCTTTGGCCAATAGTTGTTTTAATTTTTCTGCTTCTTCAGCAGTTTTTACCAGAATATGGCAGGCACAGGCTTTGGCCATGATGAGATCTCTAAAATACTGTGGCGGCATTGTACAGCCCCTCCGCCAACCACGCAAAACTGTGCTGGAATTATTTTATGGCTTCAAGGCTATTTAGTATGGACGCGCGGATAAAAAAAGCCCGCGGGTTTGAAAACCGCGGGCTTTTTATCTGATGGCCTGATTAGTTAGGCTTATTTAGCGTCTCAATCACATCCAGACGGGCTTCTTTGACCAAGCCAGATGCACGGAGCGACTTTATTAAAGCGCTCAAATCTGCTCCGGCAGGTGCCTGCACTATCGCAATTTGTTTGTTGACTGTTTTTACCAGACCCAGACCAAACTGCTGTTGCAGTTCCTGTAAGGAAGCCTGATCTTTGGCAAGTATAGAAATTCGGCCCGTGACCACACCGAACTCACCAGTCAGTAAGTTTCTTACCACAGAATCAGCTTTCACTTTTCCGTCAGTAGTGATAGCTGTTTGCTGCACTATGGCTCGGCCGTTCAGCAGATCCTGATTCGCGCTGCTTGCGATACTGGACGGAACCAGCACCAGATCTGGCTGTAATTTGTATACGCCAAAATCAGCTTTTTCATTCAGCCTTTCTTTTTTTGTGTCAGTTTTCACTGCAGTAAATTTTTTCAGTTCAGGATTTATTTCTGCAGCCTGCACTGCCGTCATAGTACCGATAACGGCCAGAGCGGCTAAGGTTAATTTAATTTTCATAACTCTGCACTTCCTCTATTAACGGCCAAATACACGGATAGCTACACCTTCGATAACAGAAGGTTCAGTGTTGTTGACGTAACCATCTACGCCTAGCAAACCACCAGTTGAAGCATAGTCTGAAGCACCTGCATCCAGTACTTTGACTGTCCAGGTACCTTTGGCGTTTTCACCATAAAATGCATTGGTCAAAAATACTGAGTCATGCAGTATATAGCCTGGGATTTCTGATAAATCCTCCGTCAGAGCCGGGTAAATCAGCGCTTGTTTTGATGATAACAACACGCTCTTTGTACCGGCTGGAGAAGTCACTTCGATCGCTAAGTCAATACCTGCTGTAGTCTGGAAATAACCATCTACTGTATTAAAGCCAAAAGCCATTTCAGGGTTGGCAATAGAGAATTTCAGCTGAGCACCTTCCAGCACTATAGCATCAGCTACTTCGATAGAGACAGTAGCGCCAGTCACACTGTTGTCAGGCACAGGTAAAGCTAAAGAGCTTGGTGTTTCAGCATAAGAACCTACACCAGTCCAGTCTGCAATGACAGCTGCAGCCAGGTTTGTTTTGTAACTTTTAGCCATTGCAACAGCTGCGCCAGCGTTCACGCGGCCAAAGCCATAGTAGTTGTTGAAGTTAAAACCAGCCGCATTTTTTACCCAACCCTGATGGGCCTGAAATTCACCATCAGCTAAGTCCAATACCACCGGGGCATTGTCTTTATCTACCATAGTGCTGGTAGACACCAGAATGTGGCGAATATCACGGTAGCTTAATGCCGGATTGGCTGATGCGATTAGCGCAACTACGCCTGAAGCATTTGGAGCTGCAGACGATGTGCCGTTAAAGGTAGAAGTGTAATTACAGCTGGCATTTTCCGGGTGACCAGGGTTATTAAAGGGGAAGAAACCCGCAAAAAATCCCTGGAAATAATCATTGTCATAGCTGTCAGCTGCAGGAAAACCACTGTAGCCGCGTAAACAGGTCATTTGATCTGTGGTCACCATAGCTGGTGCCAGTTCACCATATTCACCAGCCGGAGCTGACACCAACAAGTTAGCGCCTGCAGTAGAATAACTGGTATGTTTACCGTCACTGTTTACTGCGCCAACACTGAAGTAATAAGGAGTGGCCTGAGAAGGTTCGAAGTTACCGTTGTAACAGGTTAAACCTAAATCATTGGCACCGTTTACTTCACACAAGTCTGAATCATAATCGGCGCGGCCATCCAGGAAGCTGTTACCACTGGATTTCATATTTACTGCACCTAAACCTGAACGCAGTTCAGTAGCACTGAACTCTTGCACTCCTTCATCAAATTCAGAATAAGCAACAGCAGCAGGAATGGTCATGCCATAACTGCGGTTGAATACTGCCAGTGGTTCTGTAACTGTGATGCCGCTACCAGGAGCGCCATGGCTTAAGACAAAAGCCAGATTGCTTTGTTCTTGCAGGTAGTTCATGCCAATCAGTTTTGCGTCAGGAGCTACACCACGTCCGCCTAAGCCATTCCAACCTTGTGCCGCTATTAATCCGGCAACACTGGTGCCATGGTCGCCTAACAAAGATCTACTGGTTGGATTGGTAGGGTCTGTTGCGCCTCGTACAAAATTGATGGAACGATTTGGCAGCACATTGCCCTGTAAATCTTCGTGATTGATTTCAAGACCAGAATCGACAACTACAGCTATGGTATTTGAGCCAGTTGAGCCTGCTGCATAAGCCGCTGCGACATTCATGTCTTCGCCTGCAACCAGAATTTCAGGATTCTTCAGCGATTCTACAATTGCAGTAGCCCGTTCTTCTGACAGACCTGCAAATTCAACTAATAAGGTCACATAGGTCTCATACAATGAATCGCTCATTGAATAAGCTTTTTGGCCGGTATTTTTTAAATGCCATTGCTGGTATGCCAGTGGATCAGTACTCGCGCCGGCAATGGTGACCGTTGCAGTAGCTGAGGCTTCACCATCAGATACAGTATAAGAAAACACTTGTTCGCCAGGTGCAGTTGGTGTGAAAACAAAATTCAGACCTGAGACCGCTAAAGTACCTTTACTCAGGGTATAAACGCCAGAAGCAGCTGATACTGGAGTACCGTTTTCTGAAATGGCTGCCAGGCTTAACGGATCCTGATTTGCATCAGTTGCCGCAAAAGCTCCTGATACCGGGACCCATTCTCTTACTTCTATGTTAGTCAATGAGACATTTGTTGCTTGTGGAGCAACGTTTTTATTTCCATCACCACCACAGGCTGCAAGAGCAACCAGCACAGCAACGGATAAAGCAGAATGTTTTAGCTTAGACATTGTGTTGTTCTCTGTTCCATGTTTTCGAATTTTTATTTTAGGCTTACTGGTTCTGACGTGCGCGCGACCTGAATCAATTACAAATTATCGTAACATGTTAACAAAATGAAACACTAGTAATTTATTTGTGTTTTTTTTGCTGGTGAGATGCCGCTGATTTTAAAGGGGTTTTACAGTGATTTTTTATGTTTTCGTTTTTTTATGAAAAAAAACGGAGCTTAATGCTCCGTTTTTAGAAACGAATGTAAATTAGCGAGGCTGCTGCTGAGTAATACAGTGCACGTTACCGCCGCCTAATAAAATCTCCCGGCCAGGCACAGTCACAACCTGATGCTGTGGAAAGACTTTCGATAAGATGTTGATTGCGACTTGATCATTGGCATCGTCAAACACCGGCAACACCAAACCACCATTGCATAAATAGAAGTTGATGTAAGAACCAGCTAAACGAGCTTCAGACTCACGAGGTACAGCAGCACCTGTTAAATCCACAGTAGCGTATTCGTCCGCTTTGGCCAGCATAGGCGCAGGCACAGGCAGTTTGTGCACCGTGAACTTACGGCCTTTGGCATCAGTACTGTTTTCCAGCACTTCTAAAGCAGCGCGTGAACGTTCGTACTGAGGATCATTTTTGTCGTCAGTCCAGGCCAGCAGCACTTCGGCCGGGCCAACAAAACAGCACATATTATCGACGTGACCATCGGTTTCGTCGTTAAAAATGCCTTCTTTCAGCCAAATCACTTTGTCGATACTCAGGTAATCTGACAGCATCTGTTCGATTTGTTCGCGTGTTAAATCCGGGTTACGGTTTTTATTCAGCAAACACTCTTCAGTGGTCAGCAAAGTGCCTTCGCCATCGACATGAATAGCGCCGCCTTCGAGCACAAAACCTTCAGTGCGGTAACGTGGCGTGCCTTCGATATTGGCTATCTTTTGCGCGACCTGATCATCCCTTTGCCACGGGAAATACAAACCGCCGTTTAAACCACCCCAGGCATTAAAGGTCCAGTCGACAGCGCGCACTTCTTTGCCATTGGTGACAAAAGTAGGGCCAGTGTCACGGCACCAGGCGTCGTCAGTTGAAGTTTCAACCACCCGTATTGGGTGAGTGGTTGGTTCTAAACTCAACTGCGCCTGAGCATTGGCAAACTGAGCGGCAGAAGCCAATACAGTCACAGGCTCAAACCGGGCTATGGCACGAATCACAGCACAAAAGGCCTGCTGTGCTGGTTTGGCACCTAAGCGCCAGTTGTCAGTGCGCTCTGGCCATACCATCCAGGTTTGTTTATGCGTGGCCCATTCGGCTGGCATAAAAAAGCCATCGGCACGAGGCGTGCTAGTAAGAGTAACAGCCATCTTAGTTGTTACCTTCGGTTGGAATGGTTTTGCCGTCTTTGGTTAACAGTGCGCCATATAAGTCGATACGACGGTCACGATAGACGCCCCAGTTACGACGGTTTTTCGCGGTTTCGTCTAAATCGAAGGTGTGAACTAATACGGCTTCACTGACTTCGTCGGCTTCTTCAACTTTGGCACCAAACTCGTTGGCAATAAAAGAGCTGCCGTAGAAGGTGATAGCGTAATCGTCTTCGGTTTCACGACCAATACGGTTGGAAGCGATCAGCGGCACCAAGTTCGCAGCGGCATGCCCCTGCTGCGTGCGTTGCCAGTGTTCGCGTGAATTAACAGTCTCGTCATGAGGTTCAGTGCCGATAGCAGTAGGGTAGAACAGCAGTTCTGCACCCATTAATGCCATGCTGCGGGCACATTCAGGGAACCACTGATCCCAGCAAATGCCGATACCAATTTTGGCATAAGCGGTATCCCAGACTTTAAAGCCTGTGTCACCCGGGGTGAAATAGAACTTTTCGCTGTAACCCGGGCCATCAGGAATATGGCTCTTGCGGTATAAACCTAAGTTACTGCCGTCAGCATCAATCACAGCCACTGTGTTGTAAAAGCAGTTACCGGCTTTTTCATAAAAACTGATCGGCAGAACCACCTTCAGTTCTTTGGCAATTTTGCTGAAATGTTGAATAGCCGCGTTGTCTTCGACTGTAGTCGCGAACTCTAAATATTCATACTTTTGTTTCTGGCAGAAGTAGTTACGCTCGAACAGTTCCTGCAGCAGGATGATCTGGGCGCCTTGTTCAGCAGCTTCACGGACCAAGCGCTCACCACGGGCAATATTTTCTTCTACATTCCAGCCACCAATCATTTGGGTGGCGGCCACAGTTACCTTACGCATGCAAAGTCTCCTCAAGCCAGGGCTATAATTCAAAATAGAATTCAAAACAGAATTCAAATAAAAAGATGCAGCTACTCTAGTCAGTTTTATGCGCAAGGGCAATCAAAAGCAGGGGCTGCAAGGGCGCGCAAAATGCCGTATTTTTGCGCTGTCGTCAATGAGTTTTACCCTATTGGGCTTGAGTTTCAGGGCAGTTGGTGCTGCCCTGAATTAACTTTGGGTGGATATGCAAAAATATTGGGTTTTTAGTGAATGCTATTCGTTGGCTTGCTTGGCCAGACGCGCGGCCAACAGCAGCAATTCAGGCTGCAAGCGGACTTTGTAGTTAATATGCTGGTAGCTGTATTGCACTAAACCCTCTTTATTAAGGATATACACAGCTGGCACGGGCAGAACCACCTTACCAGTGCTTTGTTCTTTATTCAGATTCAGTTTGTAGGTATTTAAATAGGTCGCGCTGGTTTTTTCATCCAGATAATACGCCACACCAAAAGCAGAACTTAAATTGAACTGACTGTCAGACAGCAGGGTATAAGTAATAGCTGCGCCTTTGGTGTCTTTTAAACTGGCCTGAATAGCAGCAGGACTGTCTGGTGTCACTGCAATCAACTGATAACCTAAAGCTTTCAGCTTAGGTTCTATTTCACGCAAAGCCGCCAGTTGCAGGTTGCAATAAGGACACCAGCCGCCGCGGTAAAACACCAGCACAGTGTCTTGTTGTTTCAGTACCGCGCCAAGCTCAACAGCTTTGCCTTCGGAATCCTGCACGCTAACCAGAGGAGCCGACATGCCATTTAACAGCGGCTTAATATCTTCAGGGCTTTGGGCAATACGGGGTTCTGCCAACAGGCTAAAGCTAAACAGGCTGAGGCTAAGTAACAGAATATGCTGTATTTTCATTTGGGGTTTTCCTTAAGTGATTTGAACTTAGATACCGGAGTTGTCAGGATAATCTTTCAGCGGGCGACGAATAATTGCTGATTTAGCACAAAGTAAAGATACAAAATCAGGATAGAATAACCAGAGTTGAGCAGGAGGTGTCTGTGCTGGATATATTAATTGTAGGTGGTGGTATGGTGGGCGCTTCAGTGGCGCTGAAGTTAAGCCGTGCCGGTTTAGCTGTGGGCTTAATTGAAAAACAGCCTGTTACCGCTTTTGATCCGCAAAGTAGCCCTGATCTTCGGGTATCCGCTATTAACAGACGCAGTGAGCAGTGGCTGACGGAGTTAGGCGCCTGGTCTTTGCTGCTGCAATGGCGTTTATGCCCTTATAAAAGGTTACAGGCGTTTGAAGGCGAACAAGCCGGTCTGACTTTTCATGCCGATGAAGTGGCTTTGACCCATCTGGGCCATATCATTGAAAACAATCTTATTCAGCAGGCGCTTTGGGCTAATTTTCCTGTCAACTTACAACTGTTTTGTCCAGCCACTGTGACAGGTTTTACCCAGCAGTCAGACTTTGCTTCTGTCAGTACCGCAGAATTTGGCGAGTTAAAAGCTAAACTGGTGATAGCCGCAGATGGAGGTCAGTCGCAGTTGCGCCAGTTAGCACAAATTGGCGTGTCGGGTTGGCAGTATCAGCAAAGCTGTTTAGTGGTTACAGTCAACACAGAGTGCGAGCAGCAGGACATCACCTGGCAGCAATTTAATGAATCTGGCCCAAGGGCATTTTTGCCTTTGCCAGGTAAGCAGGGCTCTTTGGTTTGGTACGATCATCACCATAAAGTGAAACAACTGGCGGCTTTATCTAAAACCGCTTTGGCGGAACAGATCCAGCAGGCTTTTCCGGCCAGGCTTGGCAAAATTACAGTGGAACAAGTGGCCTGTTTTCCGTTAGCTCGTGTACACGCAAAGGACTATGTCAAAGGACGGCTGGTGCTGGTGGGGGATGCGGCTCATAGTATTAATCCGCTGGCAGGTCAGGGCGTGAATTTAGGTTTTGCCGATGCGATGCTATTGTCTGAGCTGCTGGAAAAGGCTTTTGCGCAAGGCAAGGATTTAGCGGAGCCTGAGTTATTACAGCAGTACCAAAACACACGTCAGCGCGAAAATGCGTTGATGATGTCGGCTATGGATCTGTTTTATCAAAGCTTTAGCAGTAGCTTGCCCCCTGTGCGTTTTTTACGTCAGTTGGGTTTAGCTGTGGCAGAAAAGGCTGGCCCGCTCAAACACTGGGTCAGCCGTTATGCGGTCGGAATTAGTTAACTTACAACTTCAGCAAACGTACCTGATAAAGTCCACCTGCTATGCTGCCGGGCTTGGCGACAAATTTGACGCGGAAGTGATCAGCATTTTTCGGCAGCAACTCATTGGGGATAGGGTAATCAACCTGATACCAGTTCGGGCCTCGGCCATCTTTTAGCTCTACATCGGTCAGCTTGTGATTATCCAGCCAGATCTCAAAGGCTCGACCGGTATCCAGGCCAAAATACTCCAGCCTTAAGGTCAGGTTGTGTTGGCCCTTGTGGCTTAACTGATAACTAAACCAGCTTTTACTATGCCGCCAGTGTCGGCCTAAATTGATACCAGCTTCGCTTTGTTCACCCAAATAAAAATGATCGGATTCTGGCTGCTGTTCGCCTGGATAGACTTTATCCAGGGTTTGTTGTTCCAGTAAAGCTGCGGCTTTGTCTTGCTGTTCTTGCACTGCTTTTTGTTGTTGCCAACCTTCAAGGCTGGTGTGCTGAAAGTAGATTTGATATCTGCTGTCATGCAGCCGGAAAAAGGGAATAAGCTCAGGCTGACCTTGTAAAAAGCCCTGGCCAGTGCTGAAACCCAAAGCTTGATTAGGCTGGCGCTTTACACTGGCAAGGAAGTTTTTTGGCTCGCCAATATAAAGAGGTGCAGCAGACACCGGGCAGCTTGGGCCTGAGGCGATATGACCCATTCTGCTGTCATCCGCGACAAAATTTAACTGTTCGTTTTTAAAAGGTGTGCTGCGACTGGCAAGCACTATAGGGCCGTACAAAACGGCAAAATAATCAGCTGTGGCTGGCATAGGCTCCAGACTCAATGCCATCTGCAGCTCAAGTTTCACTTTGTCACCTTGTTGCCATGGGCCTGCCAGCAAAATATGTTCACCGGCTTTGGCTGTTACTTCAACGGCTTTGCCGTTTCGCCAGACGTTCACGGCACCAGCCCAGGATGGATAACGCAGCTGCAGGTTCAGTTCGCTTGCTGCATCAAATACCAATTCAGTACTGTTTTCATCCGGGAATAGGGTCTGCTGCTGCAGTTTTATTGCTGGAGTTTCAATGCTGGAGGCTATCCACAAATTCACCTGCAAGGCGTTTTTATCCAGGCTGTAAATAAATTCGCCATGTTTACTATGACTTTCAATGCCTGAGCCAACACAACACCACATGGCCTGATCCACTTTGGAGTAAACGCGGTAGTGCTGTGGCCGCATAGGGGTAAAATAAACAAAACCGCCGTGCTCCGGATGCTGGCTGGCCAGAATATGGTTCCATAAACCCCGCTCATAATAATCCAGGTATTTGCTTTGGCCGGTCTGGCGGTACAACAGCATAGAGAGTTTCAGCATATTGTAGGTATTGCAGGTTTCCGGCCCTTCCACTTCATTCAGCATAGGGTTGAAGTCGTCTTTGGGATGGAAATGCTCGCGCACGCTATTGCCACCTATAGCCACAGTGCGCTGCTCGACCACTAAAGACCAGAAGTATTCAGCCGCTTTGAGCCAGCTTTTATCACCGGACAATTCGGCAATACGGGCTATTCCTACCACTTTTGGAATTTGAGTATTGGCATGCAAGCCAGTCAGCTTGTCTTCACCTTGCAGTAAGGGATCAAGAATACGTAATTCGGTAAAGCTTTTGGCCAACGCCATATAGGCAGGGTCAGCAAAAATAACAGCCATATCGGCCAGCACTTCGTTCATGCCACCATGTTCGGTCAGCAGCAGCTGCTGGATTTGTTGCTGTGATAAATTTTTTACCAGATTTTTCAGCCAGTTGCCGTAATTTGATAACAAAGCTTTGGCGCGCTGATCGCCGGTGTGCAGATAGATATCCCGCAAGCCTGCAAAGGTTTTATGAATATTATAAAAAGGCACCCAGTGTTTATTCAGGCTAAATAAATCGGCTTCTATCTGGCCTTGCTGAATTTGTTGCCACAAGGCTTTACTGCCGGGTACTCCGCCTAAATAACCTTGCTGTGCCTGCTGGATTTTCTGAAGTTCTGTGAGCAGATAATCCAATCGTGCTTTGATCTGCTCATTTTCTGTAGCGCTAAACATAAAAGCCAAAGCCGTTAAATAATGCCCCAGCATATGACCGTCTAAACCGGTATTTTCCCAGTTGCCATAGGACTCCACCTTGTTTTTAATACCTGCTTCACGGCGCAGTGGTGCCAGCAGTTTGTCAGCATCCAGCGCCAGTAAGTATTTCAGATTGGTTTGCTCAGAATGTAAAAAGGGGCCGTCGGTTAAGCGCACTTTTTTGAGTGGCACAGTCGTCAACGTAACAGCTTGAACGCAGAAACTGATGGCCAAAAACAGGGAAAATAAGAGTCGCATGGCTTTATATCCTCGGGGGTCAGAGCCAAAGCTCTGACCCGCTAATTACTGCTGAGCTTATTCCTGTAAAGAAGGGCGGCCAAATACCGGCATGCCGTTGTCGTCCCAGCGCAGCGCTTTGACATAGGTATGGCGGTTTGGATCCCAGAGTGGATCGCCGACTATTTCAGTGTAAGTGCGGGCGTGGTAGACCAGTAAGTCGGTTTTTCCGTCGGCAGAGACTGTAAAACTATTGTGGCCGGGGCCATAGACTTTATGTTCAAAGCAACTTTGCAGCACTGGCTCTTTTAACTTATGCCAGCTTTGCGGGTCCATCAGGTTGGCATTTTCATCGGCCCACAATAAGCCCATGGCATAGTTTTCATCTGTGGCACTGGCGGAGTAGCTGATAAAGACTTTGCCGTGACGGATCAGCACGCTGGGGCCTTCATTGACCCAAAAACCACGAATTTCCCAGTCAAATTCAGGCTTACTCAACAACACAGGCTGGCTGCTGATTTTGTCCGGTGTGTCCATAGTGGCGATGTATAAATTGCTGTTGCCTTCGATCTGATTATCTTTTTGCGCCCACAGATAATACAGCTGGCCTTGGTGTTCGAAGGTGGTCGCATCCAGACAAAAAGTATCAATACCCGTATCAATCTGACCTAAAAACTGCCATTGCCCTTCAACAGGGTTGGCGTCTTTGCAGCAAATTACATACATACGGTGTTGAAACAGCTTGTTTTTAATTTCACGGCTGGGGGCTGCGGCAAAGTAGATATACCAGGCTCCCTGACGGAAATGAATTTCCGGTGCCCAAATAAGCTCTGAATAAGGCCCTGACTCAGGTTTTAGCCAGGCCGTGATGGGAGTTGCCTGCGGCAGTTCTTCGATAGTACGGGCACGGCGCAACTCGACTCTGTCATAGGCCGGCACTGAGGCGGTAAAATAATAATATCCATCGCTATGACGATAAATGCAGGGGTCGGCCCGCTGCTCAATTAAAGGCGTTAACACTCGCATAAAAACTCCAGTGCGCTATTGATAAAGAACTTTGTCTGAAAAAAACTTACTTAGCATTCACCAACTGAATCGCAGCTGATGCCTGTTCAGGCTTTGGGGGCTCGATTTGGCCTGCCACCATGTCCTGGTAAAAGTTGTCGGTAATTTTGTATTTGTACATCAAAAGGCCCATCAGCAAATGGAAAAAGCCTGGGATCACCGATAACATCAGCGCTATACCCAATAAGCTGAATTCGCTTTGCACCTGATCGGGTTGATAATCAAAAAAGGTTAGTAAGCTACCTACCACAAAACCCGCTATGCCCATGCCTGCTTTCTGGCAAAACGAAATACCACCAAAAGCTAAACCTGATACGCGCTGGCCTGTTTTGTGTTCGCCATAATCGACGGCTTCGGCAATAGCCGACCAGAACACAGGCGCATGCAAATCCACCACAAAAGACAATAAGAAATACAACACAAAAGCCAGCCAGATATCACCGGGTTTCACCAGTACAAACAGCAGCACACTTAGCACAGCGACCACAATCTGGCTTGTACGGAACAGTTTTACTTTGCAATGATGTTTAGTGATCCAGGTGGACGCCACCATGGCCAGAATAGCCGCGACCACGCCGGTCGATAAGAAGGCGGATAGCATAGTGGCGTCACCCCCCAGATAATACTTGGCGTAATAAGCAGCCACTGAGCCACGAATGACATAACCGATAGTGCCTGTGACACACACCGCACATAAAATCAGCCATTGATCATTTTTTAGTAAAAGTTTGAGCTGACTGAAAAAAGGTTTGGTTTCTACCTGATGCTGTAATCGTTCGGTGGTATTAAAAAAGCAAAATAAAAACAATAAGCTGGCCATAGCGCCCATCAAACCCATAGCAGCCTGATAGCCAGCGGCTAGCTGGCCTTCGCCCCACTGAGCTGCTAATACCGGCACTATGATGGTGACTAAAAAGGCGGCGATTTTGGCGAAAAACAAACGGTAGCCATTGGCGGATAAACGCTCTTTTGGACAATCGGTCAAGACGCCAATAATGGAAATATAGGGGATAGTGACAGCGGTAAACATCAGGGTAACGAAGATGTAAGTGGCATAAGCCCACACCAGCTTGCCGTTGTAATCCAGATCAGGTGTCGAAAAGGTCAAAAACACCGAGATACCAAAAGGGATGGCCATAAAGAGGAAATAATGCCGGTAGCGTCCCCAGCGGGTGGTAAATTTATCGGTCAGCATACCCATTAGTGGATCTGTGACTGCGTCAATCAGCCGCACCACCAGAAATAAAATGGCAACGTCTGCGGCTTTTAAGCCAAAAATATCGGTGTAAAAAAAAGTGATGATTAGCATCATGGAAGAAATCACGACATTGACGGCCATATCTCCGGCGCCAAAGCCAATTTTCTCCATGACAGATAGTTTATAACCTGCCATTCGACTCCCCTGTGGTTTACATCAGTTTTATGCTCAGTTTTTCTCATCTGGCTACAAAGCCATGATGGATCCCGATGCTAAAACCTGTTTTATATCATTTATGGTCTTATAGTATTACTAATGAATTCAGCTGGCAAGCCGGAATAAAGGCCTATATTTATTGCCGTGAAATAGTAATTATCTATTTGTTTTATATGGTTATTTAATAATTTTTTTCACTGTGACCAGCACAACGAATCGCAGTGGTGTTTCTGCATTTCATTGCTTGCTGAGTTGAACTTATGCTATTTGTAATACAAATTCAACTAAAACAGGATAGACGACATGAGCAAGCTGAGTTTCAGAGCTGTTGCACTTAGGTTGGCACTTTTTAGTGGCACTATGCTTTTGACAAACCCATTACAGGCTGAGCAAGTCAGCATTCATGATCCGGTACTGGCCAAAGAAAAAGGCCAGTATTTTTTATACAGCACAGGGCCTGGCATCACCTTTTATCAATCCAGCGATTTAACAAACTGGCGTTTAGGTGGTCGTGTTTTTGAAGGAGAGCCGGCCTGGGCAAAGTCGGTATCCCCAGGCTTTGATGGTCATATCTGGGCGCCGGATATTTTTCAGCATCAGGGCAAGTTTTATCTGTATTACTCCATCTCCGCTTTTGGTAAAAACACCTCGGCTATAGGGGTCACAGTAAACACTACTTTGGATCCGAAAGATCCAAATTATCGATGGGTGGATCAGGGCATAGTGCTGCAGTCTGTGCCACAACGTGACTTATGGAATGCGATAGACCCTGCCATCATTCTGGATGAACAAGGCCAGGCCTGGATGAGTTTTGGCTCCTTTTGGGGTGGGCTGAAATTGGTGAAACTGGATCAAAGCCTGACTCGTATAGCGCAGCCAGAACAGTGGCACACGCTGGCCAAAGCAGAGCGACCAGCATTTTTGGATGATGCCGAGCCAGGGCCTGCTGAGCTGGAGGCGCCTTTTATCTACAAAAAAGGCCAGTTTTATTATCTCTTTGTTTCTTATGGAAAATGTTGCCGTGGTAAAGACAGTACTTACCATATGGTGGTCGGGCGTTCTCAAACCTTAACCGGGCCTTATCTGGATAAAGAGGGCAAAGATTTAGCTATGGGCGGCGGTTCAGTTTTATTAAAAGGCAATAAAGATTGGCCAGGTTTAGGCCATAACTCTGTTTATGCAATGGATGGCAAAGATTACTTAGTCTTTCATGCCTATGAAATGGCAGACAAGGGTCTGCAAAAGTTGAAGATCACTGCATTGCAGTGGGATAACAACGGCTGGCCTTTGGTGAATGATAAAGACTGGTTGGGTTATCAGAGTGAGCTGGTTCGCTAACTTCTGCCGATAGAACGACGCTGCTGTTGTTTTAAAAAAAATTTCGTTTTAGACTCAATAAGTCTTATTGTAATACAAATATAAATTTAACGATAAATAAAAAAACAGACAGGGTTAGCTATGACTTCTTACATCAAGCCTTTACCCGGCTTAAAAGGGTACCGGATCCCATTGGCTATCGGCTTACTTAGCCTGTTAGCCGCCTGTTCGCCTGAGCTGCAGAAAGGCGAGGTTAAGGTTTCACCTGCTGTTCAGCCTGCCGCATCCGTGGTTACCGAAGTCGAAGATCAAAGTTTTACCAATCCATTATTTGCCAATGGTGCTGATCCCTGGCTGGAGTACTGGCAAGGCAATTATTACCTGACCACCACCACCTGGACCTCTCAGTTGGTGATGCGTAAATCACCCACTCTGGCGGGTTTAGCCACTGCTACTCCGGTGAATGTCTGGTCTGAAACCAATGCCAAAAGTTGCTGTAACTTCTGGGCTTTTGAATTTCATCGTTTGCAGGGGCCTGATGGAGCACGCTGGTACATGATGTACACCTCGGGCAAGCAGGAAAATCTGGACGGTCAGCATTTGTCGGTGTTGGAAAGTGCGGGCGACGATCCTATGGGGCCTTATCAGTATAAAGGCTCACCTATGCCTGATAGCTGGAACATAGACGGTAACTATCTGGAACATAATGGCAAATTGTATTTGCTCTGGTCCGAGTGGGTGGGGGATGAACAGCTCAACTGGATCAGTGAAATGTCCAATCCCTGGACTTTAACGGGCGAACGTATGGTGTTGTCCCGTCCTTCATTGCCTTGGGAGCAATCAGGCCGAAAGGTCAATGAAGGCCCGGAAGTGCTGAAACACCAGGGCCGTACTTTTGTCATTTATTCTGCCAGTTTTTGTGATACGCCGGATTACAAGCTGGGATTACTGGAATTGACAGGCGAGGATCCAATGGACGCTGAGTCCTGGACTAAAGCACAGCAGCCCGTGTTTGAGCGCGGCAATGGCGTGTTCGGCCCTGGCCATAACGGCTTTTTTACCTCACCGGATGGCACAGAAAACTGGCTGGTGTATCACGGCAATAATAAAGAAACCGACGGCTGCAGCGCGACCCGTTCGGTCAGGGCTCAACCTTTTAGCTATAAAGCTGATGGTACTCCGGACTTTGGTACTCCGGTGCCTGAGGGGCGAACTGTGGCTGCGCCTTCTGGTGAAAATGGTCCACTGACGCTGGTGCCTGAAGGCGTGAGCTGGCAGTTGCTCAACCGTTCTACAGGACTTTGCCTGATGCCTTCAGCACAAGGGCTGACAGAACAGGCCTGCGAGGGCACAGGCCAGTGGATTTTAGATCCAACAACCAAAGGCCGTTACCGGCTGGCGACAACATCAGGGGCATTTTTAGCTGCACATCATCAGCTGTCTGCCTGGGTAAATCAGCCGGAACAGCAATGGCAGTTAAAAGCTGGCAGTGATGGCTATTCTCAGCTGTTCAACGCTGCAGATCAAACAGCTTTGACCCCAGCAAACTGCAAAGCCGAAGGCAACAGCTTATGTCAGGACTGGTTATTGGTGCCAACAGGAAAGACGGTGCTAAGCAGCAGACAAAGTGGAAAAGTGCTTAGCACAGCGGATTGCGCAAGCCAGGATGGAACTTTGATCACACAACAAAGCTGGAGCCAACAGCAATGCCAACAATGGAACTGGAAAGTAGGGCAGGCAGGTTTTCTGCAACTGCAGAACGGTCAGAACCCAGAGCTTTGTGTTCAGGTCAACCAGGATGCTTTAGCTGCTGGTGCTGATCTGATCTTAGGCAGTTGCTCCGCCAAATCCAGCCAGTGGGCTCTGCAACTACTGACAAACGGCGCTGTATCTCTATTCTCGGCTCATACAAAACAGGCTGTCGACTTACCTGGTTGCAGTTTATTTGATGCAGTAGCACTGAAGCAGGCTCCGGCCGCAGCTGATGCTATCTGTCAGCAATTTCAGCTCAGAAACCCTGATTGAGCTAGAAGGCCTCCAGATTAACTACAGCAGTGGCTGTGCGTTCCACTGCTGTTCTTTCATCGACAAATAACATCAGACTGTATTCAGAACTAATGGATGAATAACTGATTTGCAAATGTAAACGGCTGTTGTCCGGCTGTGGTTCTGGCTGAAAATCCAGTACCAGTCTGGTGTTGGCTAAATGGCTGGTTTTATAGTCAGCGCTGATTTTATCCGCAGTTTTCATCACCTGCTCCACTATGCCAAGATGTTGCTCTGTGCTTTGAACTGTCGTCGCATCTGTTTCCGAAGACACCCAGGCTACAGCACCAAATGTGGAGCTGAGCTGGGTAAGAAGTAGGCTGGTTTTTTGCTGCAATAGGGTGTAATCCGGGCCCTGATAATAGTTCAGTTGCAAGGCGCTTAACTTGTCCTCTGTCCACTGCGTTTCTACTTTTGCGGCAGCTTCAAACAAAGTTACAGTCTTTTCGTTTTGTAGCTCAGCACTCAGGCTGCCTTTTGCGGCGCCTAAAACATAAGCATCGACCTGAAAATCTGCCGCCAGCAATGCAGGACTGAATGCCAACATGGCCACAAAAGAAAAAACACGCATACCCACTCCTGTCTGACTGAACCTGTTCTGGCTATAAGATAGCAGTTATAACAATCTTTATGCATCAATTAACTACAACAGCAAACTGAAGATTCTATAGACTCCGGCCCCCGTTGCCGGGGGGGAGTAGAAATGCTTGGTTGGAGCAGTGTTGCTTACTCGCGGAATTTTGAAGAGACGGTGTTCAGTTCCTGAGCCAGTGCGCGCAGTTGATCAGAAATATCTGCCACTGAACTTTGAACCTGAATAGTACGGCTGAATGAATCTGCCATCTGGTGAGTATTATCTAGCACTAAACTGGCCACCATGGTTTGTTGCTCGGTCGCTGTAGCGATTTGCGCATTGACCATATTAATTTTATCGATTTCCTGATTGATCAGCTCGATGGAGCTACCTGCTTCAGCCGTCAGTACTGCACTGTTATTGGCTTTAGTTACCGCCAGATCCATTAATCGTACTGCGCTGTCGACGTTTTGCGTCAGCTTGCCTAACAATTCACGAATAGTAGTGACTGAAGAGGCGGTACGGGACGACAATAAACGCACTTCATCCGCAACCACAGCAAAACCCCGGCCTTGTTCACCCGCTCTGGCTGCTTCAATAGCTGCATTTAATGCCAGTAAATTGGTCTGATCGGCAATATCATTAATGCTTTTTAAAATGCCACCAACTTCCTGAGTTTGTTTGGCCAGATCGGTGATCACTGTGCTGGTATGGGCAATTTCACTGGCTAAATCTTTAGAGGCCTGTACTGAAGACGTAGTTTTTTCATAACCCTGTTTAGCTAAACGGCTGGCATCATTAGCGCTGCCGGATGCTGCATTTGCTGACTGGCTGATATCTTTGACGCTACTTTGCATTTCTTCCATCGAATGCGACACAGTGTCTGCATCATTTTTTTGCTGACTGGTCATGCCATCAAGCTCTCTCATGCCTTTAGCCAGTTCATCGGCTGTGCGGCTGACAGGGTCTACCAGATGGGCAATAGCTACAAAAGAGCTTTGCAGTAGAGCGATAAACTCATTGAAGTTGCGGGCTACAGCACCAAACTCATCTTCAGAGTCGATGGACAGACGGCTGGACAACGAGCCTTTACCTGATGCCAATACCTGCAGTGAACTGGCCAGACTATTGGCTGTTTTGCTGATGTTCCGGCCTATCATATGACCAACAACCGCCATAATAATTAACAAGACAGTACCGCATAACACAATAATCAGCACAGAACGTTCAGACGAAGCCGACATATCGACCAGTATTTGTTGAAAGTTATGGTCAGTCTGCTTTTCGTAGGCCACAAAACCGCTTTTTGCGGTTTCATACAAAGCTGTTTTATTTTGAATAATGCTTTGTGCTGCGCCCATATCTAAAGTGCCGTCAATCATGGACTGAGCAATTTCTGCTGCCGCCTTGGCGTAAGCACTAAAATTCTGTTCCAGCGTCTCTAGCTGTTTCAGGTTAGTCGTATCCAGTTTTTTCAGTTGTGACAGATTGGAGACTACTCGTTCTTCAGTCGCTTTGGCTGTACTGAGTATGTCTGGATCGGATAAGGAAACGGATTGAGTAAAGAATTCTTCGACCGCATTAAATTCCACCACCATTTGCGAGGCAAGCTTAGAGCTGTCATACATTTTGTCTTTAATCAGTACAATGCTGTCGGCATTGCGGGCAGCAAAATAAATGGACGATGTCAGTACTATTAAAAAAGCCAGAATTGCGATAGCAATAATAAGCCAGATTTTTTTTAATAAACTCAGGTATTTCAGCATAAGTAGGATCCAGAGTATGGCTTACAACAAAGGCAGGTGATCAGATCACCTGCCTGGACAAGCTTTAGTTCAGTGTTAAGGCCACTTTGACTGCACCAGTCACAGCACCTGTACTGACATAACCAATGGCTGCAGGGTTTTTCGCCACTGCATCCAGTACTTCCTGTTCTGATGCCAGTTCTTTTGGCGGTGTTCCTTTGCCAGTGAATATCAGTTTAGACCAATAGGCTTTCATCTGGCTGGAAGAACGGCCCAAAGCTTTTTGGTCAAAATCAGCACGCACTGCTACCGCCTCTGCCAGATTTACTGGCTCAGCTGCTTTGCCATCGGTAAAACTCTTGGCGCGGCCAGTAAAAATTTTATTGATATCATCCTGCGACAAGGTTGCTGCATTGGATGGGTGAACTATTACTGCAACATTGGCAAAAGCCATAAAGCTCAGAGTCAGGGCAGGAATGAAGATTAATTTTTTTAACATGATTTGATTCCTTAAAACACCAGATCTACGCCAACAACCAGTACGCTGTCTTTACGATCAGCAGTTTTATTGTCTGCATTGGTATATTGAGCTTTAAAAGCAGCAGAAGGGTGGAAGTCATACCGCACACCGACGTTAATGCTATCCCGCTCTGTTTCCAGACTGTTTACTAAGCCTGCAACAGGAGCAAAGATAGGTGAAGTCGTTGGTACACCAGCATAAATTTCAGTTTTAGCTTTGTTGTCTTCTTTTTCAAAAGACACATAAGGTGTAATAGTGTCGAAGCGGTGACCAATAGAAATGTAATAGGATTCCTGATCAGAGATAAAAGAGTCGTTTACTGTGGCTTTGGTTATTTCAGACACCACCAGCCAATCATTTTTGTCGATGTTAAAACCAATGCCGGCAAAAGAACTGGATTCATCCACTATATCTAGATCTTTGGCCAAAGCACCCAAACCAAAGCCAGTTAATTGCGCATACAAGCCTGCAGGACTATCCAACTGATCGACATAAAACGTGGTTTTACCTGTCAGATAAGCCAGACGGAATGAATACCCATCCTGACCTAATTCCCAGGCTATCCCGGTAATATTTTCAATTTGTGCATCTGCCGCTGAACTGCCTATAGCAGCTTCACCGTCGTAACTACCGACAATAAATTGCAACGAAGAGTCGAAGTTACCTAAAGTGGTGGTGTGGTACAAAGATGCACCTTCGATATTATCGAAACCTAAGCCGTAGACACTTTGTGGCACGCGTGACCAGTCATAGGCATAACCTACATCACGAAAATCTGAGTATTTATAAAATGGAGTTCTTAAACGGCCTGCATTGACGCGCAAGGTATCGGTTAAATCATAACTTAAAAATGCCCACTCAAATTTAACATCCCAGTCATCAGCTCCACGACCTAACAGCTGAGCTGTCACCGACAGTTTATCGCCTAAGTCAGACTTTACCTGCAGTGCGGCTAAACTCTCGTTTTTAAAGCTGAAATCATCGTCGTAGCCATAAAGTGTGTCGTCGTTACTTAGCGCCATGCCGCCTTTGATCGAAGCAAAACCATTGATGTCGATTTCAGCATGGCTGGTACCACACAGGGTTGCGGCAATAGTGGCTGCCAGTATTTTACGTTTTAACATAGGGTATCCTCATCGATTTTTTAGTGTTTTACTTTTTGCAGGCCAAAGAGGTTTAGCCTTATAAAAATCAATAGTCAGCCTTGACTAAGTTTTTGCTTTCTATAATGTGCGCGGCCCTGCAGCTGGTCGGATATCCCTGTCAGATTTGATTGGCCTGATGTTGTACCTTTTACAATGTCATCCAATTTTGTCGCTCGAATTATACATCTCACCGAATTTAATTACTAATTTTTTCGTATTTATCAAATTTTCGTTATGGCTTGATGTAATAAAACCTAATCTCTGGCTTTAAACATAGCCAAAGGTACAGAGTTGGTTGATATTTTTGTTTGATTTACAACAAGTTTAGCTGCACTTGATGGCAACCCTGGTCGATAACCAAAGGCTGATGACTGGCGATAATCAGGATTTGCTGATGACAGCGACGGCGAAGGGTCTGAATAAGCTGGTTTGCTGTGTTTGCATCTAAGCCCACTAAGGGCTCATCAAGTAAAAGCACACTACTTTGTTGCAGTAACAGTCGCGCTAAGGCAATACGTCTGGCTTGTCCGCCTGAAACCGCTACACCATATTCTCCAAGTTCAGTTTCAAGTCCCAGTGGTAAAGTGGCCAGCCAATCACTTAATTGAGCCTCAGCTAAGCTTTGCAGCAATTCCTCGTCACTGGCTTTTGGTTTTGCCAGCCGTAAATTGGCGGCCAGAGTCATATTAAATAAGCCGACTTGTTGTGACAGCACACTGATTTGTTCCCGCTGAGTTGAGGCGCTATAAAGCTGTAACTCTGTGCCATTGAGCAAAACACGACCTGATACAGCTGGCAGCCAGCCGGCTACAGTGGAGAGAAAAGTAGATTTTCCTACGCCGGATGGTCCTTGCAGCCACAGTAGATCACCGGCTTTTAAGCTGTAACTCACTGGCGCTGTTTGTTGTAAAGCACCTGGGTAAGCAACAGACAGTTGCTGTAAGTCAAGGGTTAAAGGCCCACTTACGCAGGTTAAAGTACCAGCCTGCGGCTCTGGCTGGATTTGATTCAATCGCTGTTTTGCCATCAAGCTGTCAGCCAGGTGTCGATACAAAGTAGCCAGAGGTAACCAAATTTCCGGTAAGGCCAAAGTCGACAGCAACATAGCCACTAATGAGGCAATACTAATGTGCTGTTCTGCTGCTAAAGGCAAAGCTGTGATCAGCAAATGAAAACTCATCAGCGCCAGAGTGCTAACTAGTAAAAACTGACAGCACAAGTCCAGTATTTGCTGGCGCCAGAGCAGCTTTTGGTAATGAAGTTCTGTCTGTTGCCATTGCTGTTCTGCTGCTGCCCAGCCCTGATGCAGTTGCAACATAGTCAGGGCTGATAAAGGCTCCAGCAATTCCTGTCGACGTTGTGATGCTAGTATGACCAACTGGCAGGCCCGGCGGTAACCCAAAACAAAACCAAGCAGGGGAATCAACAGCAAACCAAGCAAATACACTAACGCAACCTGAGCTAGTTCTGCTTGCCAAAACCACAGAGCGCAGAGCCAGCCAGCGCTGATCAGACAGGCCCAGAACACCGGAGCTACCACACGCAAAGGCCATTGATCCAGTCGATCTATGTCGGTGATCAGGCGCTGTAACAGATCGGCTGATTTGGTATCAGGCTTGAGGCTGCTGGCTAAAAAACGTCGCATAAACCACAGCCGCAATTGTTGTAGTAATAACAAAATGGCGTTATGCGAACTTAAACGCTCAAAGTAACGGCTGGCGGTGCGGCTGATGGCAAAAAAACGGATAAGGGCAGCTGGGCCAAAATAGTTAAAACTGGCAGCGCTGGCGAGCTGTAAACCTGCCAACGCAGAGGCGGTAATAAACCAGCCGGAGACAGTTAATAACCCCATAATACTGGCCAGGGTTAAAGCTCCTAAGGCCAGACTAAGTAACCACCAGCGCCAGTGTGGACGCATTAAGGCCGACAGTTTCAGTTGATCTTTCATTGGCTTTCCTGCTGATAACTGGCCTGATACAACGGATGCGCCTGAATTTCTGCCACAGTGCCTTTGGCAACAATCTGCCCCTGAACTATAAGCCATACTTGATCGAGCCAGTCCAGCTGCTGCAATTGATGAGTGGCGAGCAACAGAGTTTTGCCGCGGCTTAACTGCTCTAATTGCTGAAAATAAAGCTGTTGTTGTGCTGGCGGCAACATAGAAGCAGGTTCATCCAATAACCAACACCAGCTTTGTTTTAATAAAGCTCTGGCCAGTGCCAGGCGTTGCAATTGCCCACCTGATAAACCAATACCGCTTTCTGCAAGTTGGGTGTCCAGGCCTTGAGGTAAGGCAAAAACAAAGTCAGCACAAAAAGCCTGCTGTAATACCAGTTTGAGTTCAGCTTCTGTCGCTGAGGCTTTAGCCAGCAGCAAATTGCTGCGCAAACTCCCCTTCAGCCACTGGCTTTGCTGAGATAAATACACCAGCTGTTGCCGCCACTGGGCTAAATTCAAATCGGTTAAGTCATGATCGCCTATCTTGATCTGGCCCTGATCCGGTTGCTGAAAGCCTAACAAAGACTCAAGCAGACTGGTTTTGCCTGCTCCGCTTGGGCCTGTTACAGCAATACGTTGCGCTGGTAAAAGCTGCGCCTGAATAGCTGTCAGTAATGCAGCTCTGTGCTCTGAACCCAGCAGGCTAACTTGCCGGAACTCAATACAGACCGGCTCTGTTGGGGCTGGAGTGTCGCCGCCTGCACAAACAGGCAAAGCCCAAATCGGGGCCAGGCTGGCAAAAGCGGCTTCAGCCTGAGCCTTGGCATGATAATCTGTGCCCAATTGCCGCAGTGGTGCATAAAACTCAGGCGCCATCAGTAAGATAAACAGCGCCGGTTGATAAGACACAGGAATTTGCGCTTTAGCCCATGGCAACTCGCCAAGTAAACCTAAACCCAAATACAAGGCCACCAGTGCAATGGCCAAAGAAGCAAACAACTCCAGTACAGCACCGGATAAAAAGGCTTTGCTTAACACCGACATAGTGCGGGTTCTGTAGTCTTCACTGGCGTTGTTAAGCCGGTTTAATACCAGCGGTTCTGCTTGTAATTGACGAATAAGCTGGGCGCCACGTAAAAACTCCAGAAAACGTCCACCCAATAAACCTAAAGCCTGCACTTGCTGCTGGCTGGCTTTTGCAGCTTTTTTGCCGAGTAAAATCATAAAAAGTGGAATAAGTGGGGCTGTGGCTAACAACAGCAAGGCGGCCAGCACACTTTGACTGGCAACAGCAACAGAGATAAACAAAGGGCAAAGCACCACCAGATAAAGCTGCGGATAATAACGGCTGATATAAGGGTCAAGCGCGTCAACTTGCTCCAGTAAACGGGTGGATAAATCGCCGTCAGAGGCGATGCGCTGGCGCAGAGGCCCGGCCTGGCTAATGATGCCAAGCAACTGCTGGCGAATGGATGTGCGCAGGTTCTGACTGGCGGAGAGCCCAAGCAGATCTTTGGCTGCCAACAGCATAGGGCGCAGCAGCCACAGCACTAAAATATGCAGCAACAAATCCGTTGGGATCTGCTGCTGGTGTAAAGCCAGATCACATAAAGTCGCCAGCAACCAACACTGCCAGATCATCAGTAAAGAGGCCGCTGCACCCAGGGCTATTGCGAGGTGCAAGCGGTTTTTTTCTGACAGGACTAATTGCCTTAATGACTGCACAGGCATCAAATCCTTATTTACTCTGATGGCTCGTTCTCTTCGCCAAGGTAACCATTAAACTCCAGCCACATCGCATTGATAATGCCAAAAGAGCAGGCCAGTAATACGCCTAATATCCAGGTGAAATACCACATAAAACTGCTCCTTAATACAATGAATGAGTGTTGGCGCTGATGCTGTTGCGGTTTAAACGGCCCCACATTTTCCAGTAACACCAAGCTGTGTAGCACAAAATAATGGGTACAAAAATACAAGCCACCACAAACATGATTTTTAACGTCAGTTCACTGGAGGTTGCATCCCACATCGTCAGGCTGTGGTTGGGCATGCTGCTGGATGGCATAATAAAAGGAAACATCGACACGCCGCAGGTCATAATCACCCCTGCCATGGCCAGTGAAGAGGCCACAAAAGCCTGCCAGCCTTTCGCCAGTTTGCTGCAAAGTGCAGATACCAGGAAAGCCGCCACACCCAGCAGCGGGAAAATCCACAACAGTGGGTAAGTCTCATAGTTGCTAAACCAGGCACCACTGCTGACTTCCACAGTTTTGGTTACAGCACTGTTGATGGCGTTGCTGTCGATCAGACTGGTAACTTTATAGCCCATACCTGCAGACGCCAGCCAGATACCTGCCGCTACAAATAATACGGCTGCCAAAGTAGCGCTGATTAAAGACACTGCTTCAGAGCGCTGGCGCAGTGGCGCTTCGGTTTTCATTTGCAGATAACAGGCCCCCTGATTGATAAACATCAGCAGGCTTAGCACACCTACTAACAAAGCAAATGGGTTTAATAAAGCCCAGAATGAACCTGTGTAGTAAATCCGCAGTAGCTCATCAAAGTGGAAAGGCACACCTTGCAGCAGGTTGCCAAATGCCACACCAAAAATAATCGGAGGTATGGCAGAACCTGCTGTTAACGCCCAGTCCCAGTTGCTGCGCCATTTGGCATTATCCAGCTTAGAGCGATAATCAAAGCCGATAGGGCGTAAGAATAGTGCTGCTAATGTCAGCATCATGGCCAGGTAAAAACCGCTGAAAGCTGTGGCATAAACAGGAGGCCAGGCTGCAAATAAAGCGCCACCAGCAGTAATCAACCAGACCTGATTACCATCCCAGTGCGGGGCGACTGCATTGATCAAAATACGGCGCTCGGTGTCGTCGCGGCCTATGACTTTAAGCAGCGCACCTACCCCCATATCAAAACCATCTGTCACGGCAAAACCAATCAGCAACACACCAACCAATAACCACCAGATAAAGCGTAAAAATTCATAATCCATGTTAAACCTCCCGGGCCTGTTCGCCGTGATACTTGCCGGTATGGATAGACGCAGGGCCTTTACGGGCAAAATGCTGCATCAACCAGACTTCGATGATCAGAAACACTGTGTAAAGCGCGGTAATAGCCAATAAGCTGATCCAAATCTCTGTGGTACTCAACTGAGAAGCGGCTAAATGGGTAGGCAATATTTCACCTACTGCCCAAGGCTGACGGCCATATTCGGCAACAAACCAACCCGCTTCACAGGCAATCCATGGCAGAGGTAACGAAAACAGCGCAGCTTTGAGTAACCAGCGTGGTTTTTCCGGTGTGCGCTTGGCACTGTGATAAAAGGACAAGGCAAACACCAACAGCATAATAAAACCAGCAGCCACCATCACCCGGAAAGACCAAAACAGTGGGGCTACTTTAGGAATGCTGTTTTGTACGGCTTGTTCCACTTGTTCTGCAGTCGCATTAACAGGATCGTCAGTGTAGGCCATTAACAACAGGCCATAACCCAGATCATTTTTTACCAGATCAAAGGCTGCGATATTTTCCGGCGTTTTTTCTCCGGCGCGCAGTTTTTTCAGCAGACCATAGGCTATCTGACCATTGAGAATACGCTGCCGGTGGATTTCTTTTAACTCAGCCAGACCTGTGACTTCTTTATCCAAAGATCGAGTCGCTATAAGACCCATTGCTCCTGGGATTTTCAGTGCGTAGTCCGTGCTTTGAGTCTCTTCGTTCGGGATACCAAATACAGTGAAATCTGCTGGTGCTTTGTGAGTTTTCCATTCGGCTTCCACAGCAGCCAGTTTTACTTTTTGTACATCACCCAGCTCATAACCAGACTCGTCCCCTAACACTATGACAGACAAAGCGCTGGCTAAACCAAAAGCTGAAGCTATGGCAAAACTGCGGCGGGCAAAAGCCAGGTCACGGCCTTTGAGCATATACCAGGCGGAAATTGCCAGTACAAACATAGCGCCTGTGACATAACCAGCAGACACTGTATGGACAAACTTCACCTGAGCGACAGGGTTAAATACCACTTCACTGAAGCTGAGCATTTCCATTCTCATGGTTTCGAAATTAAATTCGGCGCCGACAGGGTGTTGCATCCAGCCGTTTGCTATTAAAATCCACAGCGCTGATAAATTTGAGGCCAAAGCCACCAGCCAGGTTACAGCCAGATGCTGCACTTTACTGAGTCTGTCCCAACCAAAAAAGAACAAACCCACTAAAGTGGATTCAAGGAAAAATGCCATCAGACCTTCAATGGCCAGGGGGGCGCCAAAGATGTCGCCGACGTAATGCGAATAATAGGACCAGTTGGTGCCAAACTGGAATTCCATCGCTATACCTGTTGTCACTCCCAAGGCAAAGTTAATAGCAAACAGCTTGCCCCAAAATTTAGTCATGTCGCGGTAAATTTCTTTACCCGTCATCACATAAACTGACTCCATAATAGCCAGCAGGAAGGTCATACCTAAAGTCAAGGGCACAAACAAGAAGTGATACATTGCCGTAGCGGCAAACTGTAATCTGGAAAGTTCTACAACATCCATTCGGATTGCTCCTCCATCTGGAACTGTGGGGATGGTCTGCTATTTTGGCTAAAGCACCAGTTAGTAGCTAAAGCTCATACATCAGCATGAGTGAACACTAAGCTACGCCTTTTGACTGTCTGCTGTGTTGACGCGGATCAATAAAAATTGATGAATAAGTTGTAAATAGTGGGAATTTGATAAAAATCGCAAATGGTATTCTGTTACTATCGAAATCAACATCAGGATTGTGAAGGCTCAGGTATGAAAATATTAGTGATAGGTGCAGGCTGGTTGGGAACTCAACTGGCGACACAGCTCAAAACAGATGGGCATGAGTTATGGCTTAGCAGCCGTAGTACAACTAAATCTTCTGCCGTCGCTGAACAGTTTGGTCATTTTGTGTTGGATTTAGGCCAATCTATCCGGCCGACCCCAGAGCTTGAATCGTTATTTAAAGATGCGCTGATTATTTGTACAGTTCCCGCCAGCCGTTCAGATGGTGAGGGTTACACCAGAGGATTGGCTCAGCTTGCTACTTTGATGAAGCAATTGGGCGCAGCGGCCTGTATCCATTTAAGTAGTTCAGGCATTTATGAAGGCTTGTCAGGTGAAGTTAACGAACAAAGCCAGTTACAACTGGCCGATCCGCGTATCGAATTGCTGGCCGTTGGCGAGCAATTATTAAGAGTGGCCGTGCCTTGCTGTACTTTACGTCTGGCAGGTTTAATTGGTCCTGGCCGCCATCCGGCGCGGTTTTTATCTGGTAAACAGGCTGGTGCCGCTGATGTGGCTGTAAATATGGTACATAGCAGTGATATTTGTGCTGCAGTTTCTGCCATAGTCCAGCAACAGTTATGGCCAGAGCTGTTTAATTTATCCAGCCCACAATTTTGTTCCAAGGCGGAGTTTTATCTGACCGCCTGTGAATTAGCCTCTTTACCAGCTCCTGTGTTTGAAGCTAAAAGTACAGCAACCCCAAGTCGCAGAGTGAGCAGCGCAAAATCTCAGACTATTGCTGGCTTTCACTACCAGTTTGAGTCTGCTTTGGCTGCTTTGCCCTTTTGTAGCTGAGTTTTACTAAACCAAAGCAACTACAAAGTTATAGCTCTGTAGCCGGGTAACCGGCTTCATCGAGCGCTGCAATAATATCCTCTGCTGCCAAATCGCTTTCAACATCTACCTGCTGCTGCGCTAAATCTACTGTCACTTTGGCATCAGCCTGCAACTGTGCAACTGCTTTATTCACCATGCTGATGCAGTGGTTGCAGCTCATGCCTGTGACTTTTAGTTGTACTTTCATACTATCTTTCCTTTTTACTGTTGAGTTAGCTTGCGAACATGATGAACGCTTCCCCTGTGTTAAGGTCAAGTGTTAGTGCTGAACTTTTTAGTTGACCTTACCCTAAGGGCAAGCTTTAGCCTTGAAGCTATCGGGGTATTACCCTTTTTTGACTGGAGTCATGGTATGTCTGAACAGATCCAATTGAATATCAGCGGAATGAGCTGCGCTTCCTGTGTGGGCCGTATTGAAAAAGCTTTAGCTAAAGTGGCAGGTGTAGAGCAAGTCAACGTCAATCTGGCCACTGAAACCGCAGCGATTAGCGGCCTTGCTCTGTCGCCAGAGGTATTGATGGCTGCTGTGGAGAAGGCGGGCTATCAGGCTAGTCTGCCGTTGGAAAAGCCGGCAGTTGACGTTGTTCAGCCTGCTTTTTATCAGCAGGAATGGTGGCCTGTTGTCGCCAGCATAGTGCTGACTTTGCCTTTAATTCTGCCAATGTTTGGCATGCTGTTTGGGCTGGATTGGATGTTGCCATCCTTCTGGCAATGGTTGTTGGCTACTCCGGTGCAGTTCTATTTTGGCGCGCGTTTTTACAAAGCGGGCTGGGCTGCACTTAAAGCAGGCAGTGGCAATATGGATTTGCTGGTGGCCATTGGTACCAGTGCAGCTTATGGTTTGTCCTTGTATCTGTGGTGGGCTTTTACTGCACAGCATGCAGGGCATGGCGCGCCTCACTTGTATTTTGAAAGCAGCAGTGCAGTGTTAAGTCTGGTACTGTTGGGTAAGTATCTGGAACACAAAGCCAAAAAACGTACTACAGATGCTTTAAGGGCATTGGAGAATTTAAAACCCGCAGTCGCGACTTTGTGGCAAAACGGGCTTTGGCTTGAAGTAAAAGCGGAAGCGGTGCAACAAGGGGACCTGGTGCTGGTAAAGCCAGGCGAACGAATTCCGGTGGATGCTGTGGTTGAGCAAGGCCAAAGCCATGTAGATGAAGCCCTGATCAGCGGCGAGTCTGTGCCGGTCAGTAAAACACTGGCAGATAAAGTGACAGGGGGCTCAGTCAATCTGGATGGTGTATTGCAGATCAGAGCCAGCGCTGTAGGAGCTGAATCTACCTTGTCCCGCATTATTCAACTGGTGGAACAGGCGCAAGGGGCGAAAGCGCCTGTCCAGGCATTAGTAGATAAAATCAGTGCTGTTTTTGTGCCGGTGGTTTTACTAATAGCTCTGGCGACCTTGCTGGGATGGGGTCTGCTGGCTGAAGATTGGGTGACAGGTATTCTCAATGCGGTCGCGGTATTGGTGATTGCCTGTCCTTGTGCTCTGGGTCTGGCCACACCTGCTGCTATTATGGCTGGGACAGGTTCTGCTGCGCGTTCAGGAATTCTGATTAAAGATGCTATTGCCTTAGAGCAGGCGAAGGCGGTGAACCTGGTGGTGTTTGATAAAACCGGTACTTTAACCCAGGGCAAACCGGTGCTGCAGCAAGTCAGTCGTTTTACTGATGAAGCTGATACGCTGCAATGGGCTGCCTCGTTGCAGCAAAACAGCGAGCATCCGCTGGCCAAAGCTTTACTGGCTTATGCAGCATCGCATCAGGTTGCAACAGTTGAGGCAACAGAGTTCCGCGTGGTCGCAGGTAAAGGTGTACAAGGTAGAGTGCAAGGTCGCAGTCTGGTGCTGGGTAGCAGCCACTGGATGCAGCAGTTGGGGCTAGATTTGCCGCTCGGACAGATTAAAACCGGTGGTGCTTCAGTGTCCTGGCTGGCGGAGCAACAAGCAGATGAGAGTTATCAGTTGTTGGCGCTGTTTTGTTTTACCGATGAGTTAAAAGCTGATGCGGTGCAGGCCGTGAAGTTGTTACAGCAACAAGCTATAGCTGTAGCTATGTTAACGGGCGACAGCAAAGAGAGTGCAGCTTTAATAGCCCAGCAACTGGGGTTAACCGACTGGAAAGCTGAAGTGCTGCCCGGTGAAAAAGCCGCTGCTATTGCCAGCTGGCAACAACAAGGCTATCAGGTGGCTATGGTCGGTGATGGCATAAATGACGCACCAGCTTTAGCTCAGGCAAATTTAGGTATAGCTATGGCCAGCGGCACTGAAGTTGCGGTGAGCGCCTCCGCCATGACGCTGATGCGCAGTAAACCTTCGTTGGTCAGTGCGGCCTTGCAGATTGCCAGACTGAGTTATCGCAAAATTCAGCAAAATCTGTTTTGGGCTTTTATCTTTAATGTCATAGGCATACCGCTAGCCGCTTTAGGTTATCTGAATCCGGTGATTGCAGGTGCTGCTATGGCCTGTAGCAGTTTATTCGTGATTAGTAATGCTCTGTTGTTACAGCGCTGGAAAGCACAGGAGTAAAATGATGGCTACTTTAGTGACTATTGGCCAGGCGGCCAAGCAGACCGGACTGTCCGCCAAGATGATTCGTCATTACGAAGAAGCAGGCTTGCTGCATAAAGCCAACAGAACAGAGGCTGGCTACAGGTTGTATAACAGCCTGCAATTGCAACAGTTAGGTTTTATTAAACAGGCTCGTACTTTAGGCTTTTCGATAGCACAAATAAGTTCTTTGCTAGGCCTGTGGCAAAATCCAAATCGCAGCAGCAAAGAAGTGAAACAACTGGCGGAACAACATCTGGACGAAATTAAACAGAAAGTGACGGAGTTGCAGCAGATGCAGCAGGTCTTACAGCAATTAGCTGACAGTTGTTGCGGTGACGATCAACCCCAGTGTGCGATTCTGGATGGATTACAAAAATAATGGTTTGCTTCCTGTAAAAAGAAGATCCCGGCACAGACCGGGATCTTCCGCTAAAAGCCCAGGGATTAAGGCTGATAGGAGGTGGTCAGAGTCAAACCAGACACTGCGGTGTAACCACGGATACCAATGTGGTAAGTAGCGGCCACAGGATTATTAAAAGTACAGCTTTCTGTATTGCCGTTCAGGTAAGGGCGGCAATCATAAGTAGAAGTGGTAGGTTGTGAACCACGGCGTACATACAGATCGGCATCACCAGTACCGCCTGAGGTATTCACAGTCAACACACTCATACCAGCCGGCACGACCAGGGTGTAATATTTCCAGGAATTACGAGACACAGAAATATTGTTTACAGTTGAAGTTGCGCCTGTTCCACCGCCTGTACCACCTCCGGTGCCTGAAGCCGCTGCCACAGCTGCAGCTGCATCAACAATACCAGTACCACAATTGCTGCAGCTGGCTGGGAAAGAGCGGGTGGTGGTTTTCAGGATGCTTTCAATTTCATCCGGCGTAGCCGCAGGTTTTTTCTGAGCTATTAAGGCCGCAACACCAGCCACATGAGGGGCTGCCATTGAGGTACCTTGGCTGTAACCATAACTGTCTGAGCCCGGTGTTGTAGTACCTGTATTATAAGTAGACAGAATACCGTTTGGATCGTTTGACGAGTTCATAGCACCGCCAGGTGCTGCGACATCAATAGAAGTACCGTAGTTTGAATAATAAGCGCGGCCACCGCTGCGGTTCGTCGACGCTACGTTCACTACACCGGCACAGTTACCTGGGTTGAAGTTATTGGCGTTTGCATTGTCGTTACCTGAGGCTATCACAATAACAGTGCCACGAGAGCGGGCAGAGTTAATAGCAGCCTGAGTGGTAGAGTCACAAGCTCCTGAACCACCTAAACTCATATTGATCACTTTAGCCGGGTTGGCGTTCGCAGGAACACCAGACACTGTGCCACCAGAAGCCCAGATAATACCGTCTGCTATATCTGAAGTGTAACCACCACATTTACCCAGTACACGAACCGGCACTACTTTAGCGCCGTAAGCCACGCCCGCTACACCTGAACCATTGTTAGTTACAGCTGCTACTGTACCGGCGACATGTGTACCATGCCATGAAGAATCCTGGGCAGAATGCGTGCCACCACATTCGTTGGCTAAAATCCAATCACCCGGATCCTGAGCATTGCTGTCGCGGCCGTTACCATCGTTGCCAACAAAACTGTCAGAAATCATGTCATAACCAGGCAGTATATTGGCGTTTAAGTCCGCATGTGGGCGGTAACCTGTATCTAATACCGCTACTACTACACCAGCACCAGTGGCATTGTCCCAGGCTGTGTTGGCACGTAAACCACCTGTAGATTCATAGTAATGCCATTGACTGGTGTACTGAGTATCGTTTGGTGTGGCGGCAATTTTTAACATACGGTCTTCTTCAACCGACTCCACTAAAGGATCCTGCGCCAACAGCTCAATAGTGCGTGCCGTTTCTGCTTTGGACAGACGACGTTCAGCTTTTACTACATGACGGTCTGCGACAGCCAAAGAGCGGACAAAGCTCATAGGTTCACCAGCACGGCTGGATAATTCAGCTGCGGCATGGGCTTTTAACTTATTGACTGAATTTGTCGCAGTGTTCGTTAAACCCTGAGCAGATAAAGTCGCGGCATTTTTATATTTCACGATAAAACGGGTAGGTGGCTCAACAGCTTTGGTTTCGTTCACCTCTAAACGGATACCAGTGTTTTCTGGTGCTGCTTGCGCTGCAGTAGCTAATAAGGACAGTGCGGACAAAGTAAGCAATGAGACTTTGGATAAGTTAAATGTTTTATGTTGCATTTTATTCTCTCAAATTATTGTTATCTGGATTTGCCTCATCCATGGATACCCTTGTCCCTTATTTAGTTAATATATTGGGTGGGCGGTACGATAATTGGTCAATAAAATGTTAATGTAAATAGGTGTGTATTTATCAAATTTAATCTTTTGTTTTCATTTTTTCGGTTTTATTTGGTTTTAATGCGATGAGTTGCATGCTGGGAGCGGCTAAAATACTGGGTTTGATTACATTTGGTAACAAGTGTGTATTTATTGATAAGGTTATTAATTATTCCAAAATGTTATAAGAGATGTCGGGTTATTTGTCAAAAAACTGTTTTTTCAGATCGTTTTTTAGGCAGTGCTGAGAGGTTTTAGAAGTGGCGAAGCCCTTTTGCAGGCTTCGCCAACTGTATTAATGATGAGAGTGGGCCTTGGGTTTTCTCACTTTCAGTGTATCGGCACTTTCAGTGGTGTCTGATGCGGCCGACTTGGCTTGTGGTACTTCTCCTGTCCATTCCTGTGCCACAGTGCCGGCAGGATGTTGATACCAGCCCGGATCTTTGTAATCACCCGGGGCCTGATCCTTGCGCACTTTAAAGACGCTGAACATACCGCCCATTTCCACTGAGCCAAAAGGTCCATCACCGGACATCATCGGCAGTGTATTGGCAGGCAAAGGCATTTGCATTTCGGTCATATCCGCCATGCCGCGTTCGCCCATCACCATATATTCCGGCACCAGCTTGTTGATTTTTTGCATCAATCCACTGTGATCCACACCAATCACTGTTGGTACGTCGTGGCCCATCGCATTCATCGTATGGTGCGATTTATGGCAATGGAAAGCCCAGTCACCTTCTTCGTCGGCCAGCAATTCAATTTGCCGCATTTGCCCTACAGCCACATCTGTGGTGACTTCAGGCCAGCGCGCAGAAGTAGGCACAGGACCACCGTCTGTGCCAGTGACTGTAAATTCATGGCCATGGATATGAATAGGATGGTTGGTCATCGTCAGATTACCGACCCGGATCCGCACTTTGTCATTTTTGCGCACCACTAGCGGATCAATACCAGGGAAGACGCGACTGTTCCAGGTCCAGAGGTTAAAGTCGGTCATGGTCATAATTTTTGGTGTCGCACTGCCCGGTTCTATATCGTAAGCATTGAGCAGGAAACAGAAATCACGGTCTACTTCATCAATATGAGGATGTGCATCTTTTGGATGGGTGATCCACATGCCCATCATGCCCATGGCCATCTGCACCATTTCATCAGCATGAGGATGGTACATAAAAGTGCCGGGACGGCGGGCAACAAACTCATACATAAAGGTTTTACCAGGCTGGATGGCGCGCTGATTTAAGCCTGAGACTCCGTCCATGCCATTAGGTAAACGCTGACCATGCCAGTGCACTGAGGTATGTTCAGGCAACTTATTGGTGACAAAAATCCGCACTCTGTCGCCTTCCACCACTTCAATAGTAGGGCCTGGGGACTGGCCGTTGTAGCCCCACAAATGCGCTTTCATACCAGGAGCCAGTTCACGCACTACAGGCTCAGCCACTAAATGGAACTCCTTTACGCCATTGTTCATTCGCCAAGGTAAAGTCCAGCCGTTTAATGTAACCACAGGGTTATAAGGCCGGCCTGTATTGGGAACCAAGGGGTCCATAGTGTCAGCGGATTGCTGGATCACAGGTTCAGGCAAAGCGGCCATTGAGCTTCTGCTGACTGCGGCTACACCTACAGCAGCTGTAATAGCACCGACTTTTTTTAATAAATCACGACGGGTTAGCATCACATTCTCCTGTTAATGACCAGCTGCAGCAGCTGTGTTGTTTGCAGTTTCAGATTCAGCGGCAGGCTGTACTGTTGGACTGCCCCATAAGCTTTGTTGCAAGCGCAGCTCTGACAGATAAAAGTCGCGCTGTGCCGTCATTTGTCCTGTCACTGTTTCTACCTGAGCCTGGGTATCCGCTATCAGTTCAAATACGCCAATTAACATGCCGTTGTAACGCAGCACGTTTTGCTGATTAATTTTTTGCGCCAGTGGCACTAACTGGTCCTGATAGTGGCGGGCGATTTGGTAGGAGCTTTGGTGTAAAGCATAGGCCTGGCGCACTTCTGTGCGGGCCTTTTGTTCCAAAGCTTTGGCTTGCCACCAGGCTTGCTGGTATTGAGCCTGGGCTTTGCTGATGCGGGCAGAACCTGAATCAAACACAGGCAGTTCAAAGCCCAGGGCTACTTCGCGTTCTTCGCTATGTTGCACTGAACCTGCAATCTCAGCAGATAAACCACGGATAAAGCGGCTGTTTTCCTCAAGTCCTAACTGTAACTCCAGCTGGCTTAAGAGGGCTTTGGCTTGTTGTAGATCCAGTCGTTGGGCCAGTGCTTGCTGCTCCAGATTATCCTGCAACGGCAAAGTGGCAGGGATAGCGGGCAAGTAGGCTGGCAGCTGCAAGTCTGTCGTTGGGTCTACACCAAGCAGCAAATAAAGCTGCTCACGGCTTTGTTGCTGTTGTTGCTCTGTTTTAGCCAGTTGCAGGCGAATTTCTGCGGCAAACTTCAGCTGACGTGCTTGTTGCAGTTCGCTGTAATTGCCCACCTGATACATACGATTAGCCAATTCAGCCGACGCATCTATAGCTTCCTGCACTGTTTGCAGGTAGCTAAAACGCTGCTGCGCTGTTACGGCTTCAATAAAAGCACTGCGGCTTTGTGTCAGCACATTAATTAACTGCAAAGCAACTTGTTGCTGTTGTTGCTGCGCTTGCTGTGCTGCAATGGCTTTGTCCCTGCTTAAAAAAATCAACTTAAACAGATTCAGCGAAAAATCGAGCTCTGTGTTGTAGCCTTCTTCCCCTCGGCTTCTGATCACTCTTAGCCCTGGGTTAGGTAATAAACCCGCCTGAGTTAATTCTGCCTTGCTGATGGCCACAGAGGCCAATGCTGCCAGAAAATCCGGATTGTTTAATACCGCAATACGGCTAACGTTCTCTGCAGTTAAAGGTTCAGCCAGCAGCCGGGCTATTTCCTGGTCTGCTTCTGCTCTTACCGCAGGGTCTGTGGCGGACAACTGAACCTGCATCGCTGCAGCCGTTTGCGCTAACACTTCAGGCTGTGCTGGTGTTTTGGTTACGGCACAGGCACTGAGTAGCAGCGCAGCCATCAGCGGACAAAACTTAGTGATGATGTTCATCTTCATCTCCTGTTTTTACCTTCTTGTGCTTTGAGTGATCCATTGGCTCGGAATGTTTGGAGTGATCCATAGGCATCGAATGCTTGGAATGGTCCATAGCTTCGGAATGCTTGGAATGATCCATCGGCATCGAATGCTTGGAATGGTCCATAGGCTTCGAATGCTTGGAATGGTCCATTGCTTCGGAGTGCTTGGAGTGATCCATAGGCATCGAATGTTTGGAATGGTCCATAGCTTCGGCATGTTTGGAGTGGTCCATAGGCATCGAATGCTTAGAGTGGTCCATAGGCATCGAATGCTTGGAGTGGTCCATAGCTTCGGCATGTTTGGAATGGTCCATTGCTTCGGAGTGCTTGGAGTGATCCATTGGCATCGAATGCTTGGAATGGTCCATGCCCCCATGGCCACCGGCTTCACTGGCGTAGTATTGCCAGCCACCCAATTCTGCAACTTTTTGGTTGGCTTGTTTCCAGTCTGTGGTGTTGTTTTGCAAAGTTACAGTAGTAAGAGGCTGAACTGTTGTCTCTTCTGTTGCGCTGGCTAACGCCACAGCGGAAAACAAAGTTGCGGCACAGACGAGTGCCGGATAAATAAACTGATGCATAAAATCATAACCTGTTTAATAAAGCTGAAAAACACACCACAGACACAGCATTCAAATTGGCTGTTGTGGTGTAACTACCGTGTTCAGCTGAATAAACGGGGTGGTCGTTCCAGACCTGAGAGAGTCAGAGGTAAAACTAAAGAATTAAAGCTGATGATCCGCTCAGTTTGTGGCGGGGCGGCGATAAAGTCCGATGGATTGATCATCAGTACTGCCGCAGCACAACTGACAGCACAGCCAGGACAGGACAATTCGTGATCATCCACAGTAAGGTTACCGGAATCATTCAGGACCGGTTGATGGTCTGAATGCTCAGGCATACCGTGATGACTGTGTTCTGTCATCATCTGGTGTTCTGGCATTTGGGAGTGTTTGCTTGAATGATCCGGGCCACAACATAACATAGCGGCAGCTGCCACTCCCTTAAACAGGAGTAAGCCGATAAGCATCAGTAATGTCAGGCGGGATATTTTCCCCCGATTTCTGTTCATGCCGTTTCGCTGTGTGCCAGATAAACCAGTGGCGCTACCCTAATACAAAGCCTCTAAAAACTCAAGTTCAAGACGGCTTTTAGCAAAAATACAAAGTCTTGACGGAGTGACCCGGGCGAGTCATTGTAACTATCACTACAGAGACCGGAACTACGCAAAATGGCATTCACTGCAGAGCAGGCATTTTATGCAGAAGTAAAACAGGCTTTAAAAGCCCGACGTCAGCAACAATGGTCAAGTGCCTGGTCGCATTTGGAGCGAGCGCATATTTTGGGACAACAGCAGTTTATGTTGCATCTGCAAAGTCATTGGTTGATGTTAAAACTTGCAGCTGACCAATCAAACTGGGTTGAAATTCGGGGGCAGGTGCTGCGTTTGTTACTGACTCCTGTGGGGCATTTAACAGGACGTTTGCCTACAGGTAACCCGGGTTCCAGTCATTATCCGGTGTTGCAACCTCAGCCTGTACCTGAGGATTTACAGCATTTGCTGTCTACCACAAAAGATCAGGGTCTTAAGGGCTGATTTAATTATTCTGTGGTATGTTTTTAGTTAAAGAATATGTTGTCAGCACAGGAGTGCACAGATGCAGGTTGCCGCAGTTCCCGAGAATGAACAAGACAGATTAAAAGCACTGCTGAAATTGCAGATCCTGGATACTGAACCTGACAGTACTTTTGATGTTGTCACGTCCTTAGCCGCCAGCATCTTTCAGGTCCCTATTGTGCTTGTGTCTTTGATTGACGAGCAGCGGCAGTGGTTTAAAAGTAAGCATGGGCTAGAGGTTTGTCAGACGGACCGTAAACTGGCTTTTTGTGCTCATGCTATTTTGCAGTCTGATGTTTTTATTGTCGAAGACGCCTCAAAAGACGAACGTTTTGCCGACAATCCGCTGGTGTGCACTATTCCAAATATTCGTTTTTATGCCGGTTGTCCGCTGATTAATGAGCAGGGTTTAGCTTTGGGTACTTTGTGCATTATTGACAGAGTGCCACGAAAAATGACGGAACAGGACAAGACCATACTGCGCAAACTTGCGGTTATGGTGATGGACAGGCTGAATGAGCATAAACAAAAACTGCAAACCGAACATAAGTTGCAATTGCTGGATTTATTGCTCGACTCCATTCCTGATGCGTTAGTGGCCTGTGACAGTGAAGGGCAATTAGAACAATTTAACAAAGTCGCGCGAGACTGGCATGGCGTGGATGTACGGCACTGCGAGGCTGAATTATGGAGCCATCACTACAATTTATACGAAGCAGACGGCAAGACGGTATTACCTGTTGAACGAATTCCATTACTTCGGGCTTTTCATGGTGAAACTGTACTCAGTCAGGATATTTGTATTAAAAGTAAAAACCAGCCTCCACGTTGGGTGCGTTGCCGTGGTGAGCAGCTTAGATCGCTTTCTGGTCAGCTGCTTGGCGCTTTGGTATTGATGCATGATATCAGTGAGCAAAAGCAGCTGGAGCAGATGAAAACTGATTTTATTTCTACGGTCAGTCATGAATTACGTACACCTATTACGGCTATCAGTGGCGGTTTGGAGCTGGTGATCAATCAAGTATTAGGACCTGTTCCTGAAAAAGCCTTAGCCATGCTGAAGGTGGCCAGCCAAAATAGTAAACGCTTGCAGCTACTGGTCAACGATTTGCTGGATATGGAAAAACTCAGCGCAGGGAAAATGGATTTCTATCTGCAACCTTGTGATTTAGCTGTGGAATGCCAGCAGGCAGTTGCACAAAATCAGCCCTACGCCGATAAGTTTTCAGTGCAACTTTGTGCACTGAACAACGAGCCTGTCATGATGCAGCTCGATAGCCACAGGCTGCAGCAAGTGTTGAGTAATTTATTATCCAATGCGATCAAGTACTCAAAAAGCGGTGCTGCTGTGGTTCTGAGTTACGCCCAGCTGGATAACAAAATACGCCTTCAGGTGGAAGACAAAGGCGAAGGTATACCACTGCAGTTCCAGGAAAAAATATTCCAGCGTTTTGCTCAGGCCGATGGTTCGGATAGCAAAGCACGCTCAGGTACTGGCCTTGGTCTGGCGATCAGCAAAGCCATTATTGAGTCGATGGGCGGCAGTATTGGCTTTCACTCAGTGCCAGGCCAAGGCACTGTATTTTATTGTGACTTTCCTCTCTCCGACTAAGAAAGACTCGATAAACAGCAAGGCTCTGCAGCGTGGGCCGCCGTATGAAAGGTTAGTTGTCCTCAATCTCTGCCAAAAGATAAAACAAAGCTGCGATAGAAGCGGCCTGAATTTTTACAACACAACTTTGGGCTAAAGCAAAAAAATGCGCCTGTACCAGAGCTGTTAGTTCCTGCTGATTAAACTGCCTGGCTGATACAGGTAAAGATGATGCGGGTAAAGTGCTGTTATGTCGTTTAAATTGCTGCAGCAGATAGGCCTGACCTGTCGCATCAATCAGCAGATCGTCGGGAGTTAAATAGGGCTGTTGCAGCTGATAGTGCTGCTCAAAGCTACTCTGGGTGGCGATATAGATCAGCTCATCCTGACCTGCGAATTTAAAAATGGCTGGGTAGTGGATCATCATTAGCGCTCTTCAAAGTCGTTGTGCCATTGTATCTGTAAAAAGAGTGGAAGTGCAGCGAGTGATAGAGTGCAGTAAACAAAGTTGTAGCCATAAAAAAGCCCCTTGCTAACAAAAACAAGGGGCAAAAGGCGCGGATGAGCCTATGGGTTAAACTGTTACTATGAAATTCTGCAGGAACCTCACAACAGATACCGTTATACGCTCTTTACTTTGTCAGTAAAATTCGAATATAACTGCCTATATGTTCGTAAATAATTGAATTCATATGACTCCGGTAAATTACAACCAACTCTATTATTTTTATCTGGTGGCAGAACACGGCAGCATTGCCCGTGTCAGCGAGCTGTTGCATATCACGCCACAAACTATCAGTGGTCAAATCAGCGCTTTTGAACATGGTATTGGTACAGCTTTGTTTTCCCGGCAGGGTAAGCGGCTGGTTCCCACTGAATTGGGGGTGGTGGTGCAGCGCTATGCCGCAGATATCTTTCAATTGGGGGATGAGCTCAAAGCCGTACTGACCCGTCAGCACAGCAGCTGGCAAAGTTTTAGTGTCGGCATTACCGATGTTTTGCCTAAAGCTTTTGTTTACGAAATGCTGAAACCTATTTTGCAGTTGCCGATTAAACTGATTTGCCGTGAAGGCGAGCAGGCCGGGCTTTTGTCAGAGCTTGCCATCAATAAACTAGATATGGTGTTGTCCGATCAGCCCATTCAGCCTGGCAGTCATGTTAAAGCCTATAGCCATTTAGTCACAGAGTCGCCAATGGCGGTGTATGCCTGTGAAGCGTTGGCACAGCAGTTAAGCACAGATTTTCCGCGTTCGTTACACGATCAGCCTTTTTTATTACAAGGTAAAAAATCCATTATCCGTCAGCAGTTAATGGGCTGGTTTAATGAAGTGGAAGTGCAACCTGATGTGGTGGCTGAGTTTGATGACAGTGCACTGATGCAGGCTTTTGCTCAACAAGGCCTTGGGGCTTTTGCTGCGCCTTTATTGCTGGAAACTCAGTTATTAAATAACTACCGCTTATTAAAAGTAGGGGTGATCCACAGGGTGACAGAACGTTTTTATGCCATATCACCTGAGCGTAAACTGACTCACCCGGCCGTGTTACAGCTGGTGAAAGCGCTGCAACAGGATGGCCAGACGAGTGATAAGGGAGTGGGTGGTTAAGCTGCAGAAAATGGTTGCAGCTGCTGTTGTGTGCGTTTGGTACCAGACAGCAGCTGATCTGTGGCTTGATCTATAGCTGCCATTTGTTGATAAGCTAAATTGGTGCCTTGTTCTATTTCGGTCAGGTGATGATGATTTTGCTCTGAGCTATGCGCCAGTTGTTGCACGTGTTGTTGGATATGATTCAACTGCTGCTGTGCATTTTTCAGTTGCAGCTCCAACTGGCTAAAATCGCCACTGGTTTGTTGTATTTGCTGCTGAGCAGCTCCTGCTTGTTCTTGCAGTTGCTCCGACTCATTCTTGGTATCGCGCACTAATACATCCATTTCATTCAGGAAACCAGAGATCTGGCCTGTGGCACTATTGACCTTAGCGGCCAGAGTGCGAACTTCGTCGGCGACCACGGCAAAACCACGGCCAGCGTCGCCAGCCCGCGCTGCTTCTATTGCCGCATTAAGTGCCAGCAGGTTGGTTTGATCAGAGAAGTTTTCCACCATCAATAAAATCTGCCGCACGTTTTCAGCATTTTTCTGCAGGCCTGTGACAGTGCCACCAAAGTTCGCCAACAGCTGTTCAATTTTATGCAGTTGTGTGGTGAGCTGATTAAGCTGAGTGCTGGCTGTTTTGGCGTTGTGCACTGTGCTGCTGGCGACCACTATCACCTGATCGTTGCTTTGCACTATCTCGGCCAGACGTTGCAATGACTGATCGCTTTGTGAGCGGATTTGCTGGCTACTTTGTTCTGCACCCTGCAACTGTTGTCTGGTGCTGTGCACAGCTTCCGCTACTTGCTGGTTGACTGCAAAATTGCTGGAGGCTTGCTGATGAATGTCTCGCAGCATGCCGGATAACTGATTTACAAATAAATTATATTGCTCAGACAAAGTACGGAATTCATCAAAAGTAAAAGCCGGTAAACGGGTTTTTAAATCGCTGCCCGCCTGATTGGCTTGTTGCAAGGCATCGACCAGAGCTTTAACCGGCCTGACTATTAAATGCATTAAATAACCTATGGTGAACACAAAAGCACCGGTACCAAGCACTAAAATCCACCACCAGCTTTGCCCTGCATGGCCTTCGGTAGGGTAGGCTGCAAACATCGCCAGCCAGAAAATTAGTGTTAAAAATCCTATGTTGCCAACAATTTTTAATGTCAGGCTGTAGAAAAACTGCCGCTCAACTGCACTGTAGATATCGTTAAATAAGCTCATGTCCTGACTCTCAGTCTAAGTTCCAAACCCAATTGCTGATGTTGAACTATAAACCGTCTTTACAGGTGGTTTATTGTTCTATGTCATACCATAACCAGTTTTTCATATTTTTTTAAGTGCATCAGGCAGTTTGTTTTTATAGAATGAGTATATGAAACGTATATAAAGTGTATCTATGGGCATAGTAAAAATATCGGACGACCTGCATGAAGACTTGCGTGAAGCCAGCAAAGTGATGGCGCGTTCTATCAATGCGCAAGCTGAATTTTGGATCCGGGTGGGCATGCTGGCAGAACTGAATCCCCAACTAAGCTACCAGGACTTGTGTCGTAAATTACTGAAAAACAAATCTACTACTTTGCAGGACTTACTGAATGAACTCGATCCATCTGAAAACCCCGGCTGAGCTGGAGATCCAACACAAAGCTGGCCAATTATTGGCGCAGGTTTTTCTGATGCTGGATGAGCTGGTAAAACCCGGTGTCAGCACCATGCAGATTAACGACGCAGTGGAAGACTTTATCCGCGGACCTTTGGCATCAAGGCCAGCCAGTAAAGGTCAGTATGACTATCAGTATGTGCTGAACAGCTCCATCAATGAGGTGGTGTGTCATGGAATGCCCAAACAAACAGATATATTAAAGGAAGGCGACATAGTCAACCTGGACATTACGCTGGAAAAAGACGGATTTATTGCTGATTCCAGCAAGATGTATTGTCTGGGTAAAGTTAGTCCTTTGGCACAACGTTTGGTGGATGTGACTTATCAGGCGCTATGGCAGGGCATTTATCAGGTGAAACCAGGTGCCCGTTTAGGTGATATAGCCGCAGCAGTGCAGCAATACGCTGAGAAGCATGGTTATTCGGTGGTGCGCGAGTACTGTGGCCATGGCATAGGTCGTGAAATGCATGAAGAGCCACAAATTTTGCATTATGGCAAAGCTGGTACAGGTTTAACGCTCAAACCCGGCATGGTTTTTACCATAGAGCCGATGATTAATCAGGGTGATAGGCGTGTAAAACAAAAATCTGATGGCTGGACTGTGGTGACCAAAGATAAAAAGTTATCAGCCCAGTGGGAACATACAGTGGCAGTAACAGACACTGGTTTTCTGGTGTTGACGTTAAGACCTGAAGAGCAAAATTTGGTGCAGGTTGGCCAACTATGACTAAAACTATACTGATCACAGGCTGCTCCAGTGGGATCGGCAAAGCTTTGGCGTTAGAGGCCAAACAACAAGGTTACCGGGTGTTTGCCACAGCCCGAAAAGAGGCAGATTTAGCTGCGCTACAGCAGTTGGGGCTGGAGCCTATCAGGCTGGAAATGACCAACCCCGATTCAGTGAAGCAAGCTGTATTGCAGTTGCAACAACAAGCCGGGCGTTTAGATATTCTGGTGAATAATGCTGGGTTTGGCGCTATGGGGCCAGTACTGGATGCCGGAGCCAAAGGCTTACGTCAGCAGTTTGAAGTCAATGTATTTGCGGTGATGGATTTAACTCAGGCTTGTTTGCCTTTGCTGCTACAAAACAAAGGACTGATCGTCAATATAGGCAGCGTATCTGGTGTGCTGACCACGCCTTTTGCCGGAGTTTATTGTGCATCTAAAGCAGCTTTGCATAGTTTGTCTGATGCGCTGCGGATGGAACTGGCGCCTTTGGGTGTGCGTGTCTTAACTGTGCAACCCGGAGCTATTGATACAGGTTTTGCCAGCAGAGCTAAACAGGAAGCAGAGCAGTTGTTAAAGCCTGACTCACTTTGGTGGCCAATGCGTGAAGGTGTGATGTTGCGTGCCAATGCCAGCCAAAATCAGCCTACTTCAGCCGCAAGTTTTGCCAAAAGTTTAGTACTGGAGCTGAATAAAGCCGATTGCAGCGGTGTGGTAGGCATAGGCCATGGTGCTTTTACGCTGCCTTTACTGGCAAGATTATTGCCACAAAAATGGTTGGATCGTCTGCTAAAGCGCAAGTTTTTATTACAGAATCCCTAAATTAGGGTTTCAGCATGAATTCAGTTTCATTGCTTTATAACTGCTGAGTTGAATGGGAGTTATCCCAGCTATCAGGAGTAGAGCAGATGAATACAACGAAACAATTGGGAGCTTTGACCTTAGTTGGTGCCTTATCAGCCAGTCTGGTTGCTTGTGGGGGCAGTTCTTCAGACGAGGTTGAGCAAAGTGCCAGTTTTAGTCTGGCGATCAGTGATGCACCAGTAGATGGCGTAGATAAAGTGATGTTATGTTTTGGTTCGGTTGAACTTGTAGGAAATGGTTTGGGCAATCAGACTTTTACTCCGGGTTTGCAACCAGTTGCAGCAAACAATAACACTGAGTGCCGCGATAATAACGGTGCAGTTGTAGCAAACAGCATAGGGGTAGACCTGTTAACTTTACCTGGCGCCAGTTCTTTGGCTTTGGTTTCGCAAGCTACTGTACCAGCCGGTAACTACGGTCAAATGCGTCTGAATATTGTGACTGGCAGTTATATCCAACTGACGGATGGTACTCAATATCCGCTGGAAGTGCCGTCAAACCAACTTCGTCTGAACGTAGTCACTTTATCTGCAGGTGGCAACTTTAGTTACACGCTGGAGTTTGATTTACGTAAAGCCATGGTGCTGTCTAACCCACAAAAATACCTGCTAAAACCTACAGGTTTACGTTTGGTGAATACCAGTGAAATTGGTCATCTGGAGGGAACTGTCAGTGAAGCCTTTTTATTAGCTAATAACTGTACTGTAGCTCCTGCCGATCAAAATCAGCCAGTTGCAGCAGTATATTTGTATCCTGGAGCAGATTTAGATCTGAGTACACTAGCTGACTACGGTGGTGCTGAAACTGTATTACCTTATGCCAGTGCTCCGGTGTTGTTTGATGGGGCATCGAGCTATAGCTATGAGTTAGGCTTTATTGATGCCGGAAATTATACGGCAGCTCTGACTTGCACGCTGAACGACGAACCTGAGCAAAATGATGAAGTTGTATTTTTGCAGGGCAAAAATCTGACTATTACCAGTTCTGCCACTCCGCTTCAGCTTAATTTTTGATCTTGTCACCATCAGGCAAAGGCGCGGACAGGTGCCTTTGCCGTTAAGTTTTTGTTTGTATTCCAGTTTAATTTTATTCGAAAAAATTGTTTAAATTTTCATCGAAAATTGCTTGCCTGCTGCTGAATATTTCACCACTATGACTGTCGCTTTTCTTCAGGGAGTGACTGTCATGACATCCAACTTTATGCGAACTGTGCACTTAAAAACTGCACAACAATTCAAAGAGCAAGGCCATGATGTGCAGTATGTGGTGAAGCATTTTCACAAAGTAGGCATACCGGAAGACGAAATACCGGAACTCTTGCCTCTGCTTGGTTTTGGTCTTGATACCGACCCTTTGGCTTTACGAAATAAAAGCCGTAAAGATTAAACTAAAAACGCCACTTAAAAAGTGGCGTTTTTGTTTTGGGCAGCGAGATATACCCTAAATCATTAATGGCGCGGCAAGTGAATCACAGACTTAGTCGTGCATCTCATCGACACCGGCTTTTATTTCTGCCATTTGCTCTGGGCTCAGCTGAATAGCCAGTACTTTGTCGACTCGTTTACCGTCCATATCCACTATTTCCAGCAGCCAGTTATGGATCAGTACTTTGTCAGCCGTTTGCGGAATTTTACCCATCAACAGCATTAATAAGCCGTTTAACGTCTGATAGTTACGCTGATTTTCTTCAGGTAATTCATCCAAACCTAAACAGTCTTTTAAATCAATAATAGGTAACAGGCCATCCAGCAGGTAAGAACCATCGTCACGTTGTACGACCATTAAATCTTCGCCATCATCCGGATTCAACTCACCCGTTAAGGCTTCCATTAAATCCTGTAGGGTCACCATACCTTTTAAGTCGCCGTATTCATCGACAACAAATACAACCTGACGTGCTGTTGTGCGGAAATGCTCTAACAATTCCATACCAGTTAAGCTGTCCGGCACATAGTGGCAAGGTTGCACTAAGGGGGATAAGTCCGTCAATTGGCCAGCAACAGACTGCGCCAATAGCTGCTTGGCTGAAACTATACCAATAATCTCGTCTGCACTTTGTTTGCAAACCGGAAAACGTGAATGTGGCGATTGCATAACGCGATGTAAGTTATCTTCCATGCTGATGGCTGTGTCTAAAAAGATAATATCCGACCGAGGCACCATCAAAGAGGAAATAGAACGTTCATCCAGACGGAACACGTTTTTTACCATTGTATGTTCGTTATGTTCAATGGCACCTGAGCTTGAGCCTTCCAGCAACATAGCTTGAATATCTTCATGGGTGACATTGGATTCTGTGCTGTGGGCAAAGCCAAATAAACGCATCAGAGCGTGGGTTGAACCAGACAATAAATACACAAAAGGTTTGGTGACTAAGGCCAACAGCAACATAGGTTTAGCCATTAAGCAGGCGATAGACTCAGCACTGATTTGGCCAATACGTTTAGGCACCAGTTCGCCCACTACGATAGACACATAGGTCACCACTACAACCACTAAAGCCGTGGCAAAAATGCTGCTGAATTCAGGGGCCATGCCAAGGCTTTGCAGCCACAAGGCGAAAGGTTCGGCGAGTATAGATTCACCGAAGATACCGTTTAAGATACCAATAGAAGTAATACCAATCTGCACTGTAGATAAAAACTGAGTAGGGTCTTCTGATAGTTTCAGTGCAATGGTGGCAGAGGATTTACCTTTTTGTGCCAGAGCCGTTAAACGGGATTTTTTGGCTGTGACAATAGCAATTTCAGACATGGCAAAAATGCCATTCAATACGATAAGTCCAACAAGTATAAAGATTTCCATGGGGTCTCATTGAGGTTATGAACTACGGCGGATTATACCCGTCTTGCCTGAAGCTGCAAGGTAGTTCGAGGACTGCTGATGACTTGCTTCAACAGGCTTCATCTTCGACTAAAAAATTGCCCGGAGCAATTTTTAACATTGGAGCGCAGCGACGATGGCCCGAAGGGTGAGCGCCATGGATGGCAGCGAATAAAAAAGGCCCAGTCGGGCCTTTTTCAATCGCAGCTGACTTTATCAGTGCGTCACTTGTTTATTTTTTATTCTGTCGTGAACAAAAGACACAGCAACATACAGTATCACTACTGGAAGCAGGCCATATAAAATACCTTGTTGTAAGTCTGGCAGATAGCCTTCTTTCAGCGCCACCGCCACCAGATACCAGGTGTAAGCTATATACAGCAGCATAAAGAGCAAGCCTTCGATACGGTTCAGTACTGAGCCGATGAAAAACAGTGGTACACAAAGCACTGCTACGCCCACCATCACCGGAATATCGACCATCGCCATTTGTTGGCCAGCCAGCAGGGGGATAGGAGATACCAGACCAGAGATACCCAGCACACACAGAATGTTAAATATGTTGCTGCCAACCACGTTACCTACAGCTATATCACGCTCACCACGAACAGTTGCCACAACAGAGGTGACCACTTCTGGCAATGAGGTACCAGCCGCAATAATAGTCAGACCTATCACAGCCTCATTGACACCAAAGGCGCGGGCAATTTCTACTGCGCTGTCGACCAGGAAACGTGAACCTAACACCAGAAGTACTAAACCGCCTACCAACAGCAACAGGTTTTGCCAGGTTGGAACTTTGGCTTTGAGCATGGCTTCGACTTCTTCATCCGCGGTGTCCATACCCTGAGCTTTACCCTGACGAAACAAAAACCAAGTGTAACTAACTAAGCCTAAGGTCAGAATAGCCGCTTCTGGTCGTGTAATGGCTCCATCAAAGGTCATCCCCATCGCCAGTACTGACACCAGAACCATAATGGGTACATCCTGACGTATTAACTGACGCGAAATGATCAGAGGTGAAATCATTGCTGCTGCGCCTAAAATAAACAGCACGTTAAAAATATTGCTGCCTACGGCATTGGCAATAGCCAGTTCTGCTTGCCCTGAGTAAGCTGCTTTTACACTGACAGCTAATTCTGGTGCACTGGTGCCAAAAGCCACCACAGTTAAACCTATAACCAGAGCAGGAACACCAAAAGATCCTGCTAAACGAGCAGCTCCCTTGACCAATAAATCCGCACCAACGACCAATAATACCAGGCCGACCACCAACAAAAACCAGGTCATGCTTTACTCCATCTGATGATTTTAACTGGGTGCTAATTTAGAGGAAAAACAAATAACAGGGAAGGGCGAAGCCGGAGAAAGCCTTGCCAAAAGTTTGGCAGCTGTTGTAGCAGAGCAGCGGATGAGCGCCAATGGCTGTTGGCCAGACGGACACCAGAAAAGCTGATAAAAAAAGGCCCGTTGCTCAGACGGGCCTTTGTCATCAAACCAATTTACAGTTTAATACTGCAAACTGATTTTATAACCTGTTTCAGTATCCGGGTCTTTTTCCGCGACCAGCAAATAAGAACTACCTTGAATAAATTCAATTTCATCTGTTTGCGCCAGCAGGGTTTTGTTGTTGTTTAAATCTTTACGCACCAACAAAATGGTATAGCTATCCAGAGGTAAGGTGATGCTGGCACTGGTAGCATCATTAATACTGCTGATGTAATACGCTGTGGTTTCCATCGTTTTGCCTGGAGGTACAAAATAAATACTGACGTTGTCAAAGTCTGTCACTACGTTGACTACATTAAACACAAAATCGTATACCTGAGGTGTAGCGCTGTCAGTTACGGCTAATACGGTTGGCTGATCCTTTTCATCACGATAAAACACCAGACTTTTGCTTTGCCCCTGATTTAAAGTTAATAAACCATTCGGGATTTGGCTGGCGCCTTCGTTTGCCGTTAACGTCACTCGGTAATCACCATGCGGAATTTCTACATAGGAGGTCAGAGTGTCAGCTGGCACATCAGTAAACACCGGAGTGCCGCTGGTGCTGCCTGCATAAATCTGTGCCGGGTCCAAATCGTTCAGGCTGTTGTAAACACGGAATTGGGCATTACTGTTTACGTCTTCCAGTGAATAGACAGTAGTGGTATTTCCTATCACATCCAGCGCGATTTTGCGTTTTAGCGGGCCTGCATTGTCACGCAAGGCCAAAATATATTCTGTTTCGTAATTAAAGGCGTAAACCGGGCTTTGCAATACAACGTCCTTACTGCCGGAATCGGTTAAATACAGAATGTAGCTGCCAGTATCAAAAGTGATGGCCTGACTAAAGGCATGTTGGCCTACAGTGGCAACAAAATCAGCATCATCAAAGTCTTCAGTAGAGCTGCTGATGTACAAGTCCATGCTTTTGTTTTCGGCCAGTAAGTTCGCAAAGTAGATTTTAAACTGATCATCCAGCTCGTCATCCCGCAGAAAACTCAGGTTCAGCACTTGAGGTGCTTCGTAGTTATCCACCATAAAAAGCACTGTTTTCTGACTGGTCAGCATGCTGACCTGATCTTCCAGTACAGTTTGAACGTCACCGCTATTGTCGGTGTAAGTGAAGGCCAGATCATAGCTTTCTGTGGCAACAGTCGTCAGTGAAGTGGCGTCACCAAAGGCCGCACTTCCTAAGGTCGTCTCCAGTTCATCACTGTCGGTTAAGGTGAGCGTGGTTGTGGCGCTGTTGGAAGAACCATTGTAAAACTGCAGATAACTGCTTGGGTAGGTGTCGTTGCCTTCTGATGAACTGCCGCCGCAGGCAGTCAATACAAAAAGACTGGTAATAGGAATGATGAGCTGACGTAACAACATAATGGTTTTCTTGTCCTGTGATGATAAATACCGTTATCAGAACAAAAAAATAATACCGGGTTCAGCTCTTTACCCGGCATTTACTCTGCTTAACCTAACTTAATGTCAGCTTTACTCAGCTTTGGTTTTAGCCTCTTGTTGTTTAGCCCACAACTGTGCATAAAGTCCTTGCTGGGCCAGCAATTGCTGGTGAGTACCTGCTTCGGCCACTTCACCTTGTTGCAATACTAAAATGGCGTCGGCATCAGTAATAGTAGACAGACGATGTGCAATAACCACAGAGGTATGATGTTTCGCCAGTTCACGCAACGCCTTTAAAATAGCGGCTTCTGAGTGGGAATCCAAGGCTGAAGTTGCTTCATCAAAAATCAGAATAGGGGAGCCTTTTAACAGCACGCGAGCTATAGCAATACGTTGTTTTTCGCCGCCTGATACTTTTAAACCACGCTCACCCACTAAGGTTTGATCCCCTTGAGGCAAGCTTTGAATAAAGCTGTCCAGATGAGCCAGTTTAATCACTTGATCGACTTCTGCCTCGCTGGCATCAGGTTTACCGTAACGAATGTTTTCCCTAATACTGGTATTAAACAACACAGTATCCTGCGGCACTATGGCAATACTCTGGCGTAATGAGCTTTGAGTGACATCACGCAAATCCTGACCATCGATGCAAATGCTGCCGCTTTGAATGTCGTAAAAACGGTATAAAAGCCTGGCTATGGTGCTTTTACCTGCGCCTGAAGCGCCGACAATCGCTAGTTTCTGACCTGGCTCTACCACAAAACTTAAGCCATTCAGAATAGGGCGGCCAGGCTGATAACTAAAATGCACCTGCTTAAACTCAATGCGGCCTTGCTGTAACTGCAGCTCTGGCGCATTGGTTTTGTCTTTGATCTGCGCTTCTTTTTTCAAAAGCCCGAGCATATTTTCCAGATCGGTTAAAGAGCGGCGGATTTCACGGTAAACAAAGCCTAAGAAATTCAGTGGGATAAATAGCTGCAGCATATAAGCATTCACCATCGCCAAATCACCCAAAGTCAGCTCTTTGTCGAGCACGCCTTTGGCAGCCATCCACATCATTAGCGTAATAGCGAGGGCAATAATCAATGCCTGACCTGAGTTTAATGCTAACAAAGACATACGGTTTTTTAGCTTGGCGCTTTCCCAGTTGGCTAAAAACTGATCGTAGGTGCGCTCTTCATAAGCTTCGTTATTAAAGTATTTAACTGTCTCATAGTTCAGCAGGCTGTCCACTGCTCTGCTGTTGGTGGCAGAATCGGCCTGATTGGCTTCACGGATGTATTTATTACGCCACTCTGTGACATAAAAAGTGAAGGCCACATACAAAGCCACAGCAATAAAAGTCAGTACCGCATACCAGTAGGAAAACAGCAGCGCAAAAATCACCGCCACCATCAGAATTTCCAGCAGGGTAGGCACAATATTAAACATTAAAAACCGCATCAGAAAACTGATGCCGTTGGTGCCTCTTTCTATATCCCGACTGATACCGCCGGTTTGGCGGTCTAAATGAAAACTCAGTTCTAACTGGTGAAGATGGTTAAATACCCGAAGACCGACTTTACGCATGGCATGTTCAGTGACACGGCTAAACAGAGCATCTCTTATTTCACCAAAAAAGACCGAGCCAAAACGTAAGGCACCGTAAAACAATAGAAAAGCCAAAGGTAAGCTGATGGCTGAGTTTATGCTGGGATCAAGATCGTCGATTATAAGCTTCAGGGCGTAAGGCAAATACAAAGTGGCTGCTTTGGCGGCAAGCAAAGCAGCTAAAGCCAATAGCACCCTACCTTTAAAGGCCCAGATATAGGGCCACATGTAGTGCACAGTTTGTTTAAGGTTCAGAGCTTCAGTCTGTTTTGCTGCATCTGCTCTTTTGGCTGCTGTTCCCATACCACGCATAAATCAGTTTTTCCTGAATAGGCCTGGCGTTGAAAGCGTCCGGCCTTTAATTGTAAGTGCAAAGATAAGCTGTATCAGTTTCAACTTTTAACTGAAACTTAGCCTGAGCCGGTACTTCAAACACTGCGCCGCGCGCAAAGGTTTGCCACTGAGTCTGGCCCGGCAATAATACGGTTAATGCGCCACTAATCACAGTTAAAACTTCATGTTGGCTGGTGCCAAATTCATACTCGCCCGGTGCCATCACACCCACTGTCGCTGGTAATTGTTCACCCTGAAAAGCGATGGATGTCACCTTTCCGTCAAAATAACTATTTACTTTAAACATCTGATTTTTCTCCTTTGAAATACTGATTTCAGTTAACCCTATTTCTATTTTGAAATAAAGAGATTTCTGGGTGTTTAGAAGTCTAAAAACCAAATTGGGAAAGTTGGTTCTGGTTCGGGCTTTTTTTAACAACAGTGCTATACCTTTAAGGCGATGTCATGGAAAGGAGTCTAAGTAGTTGAATTTGTACTTTAATCAGCATTGGAGTATTTATGCGGATCACAAAACAGTTTGTCCTTCCCGGTTTATTCATGCTGGGGGTAAGCCCGGCTGCTCTGGCCGATTTAAGCTCCACTGTCACTTTATCTTCTAACTATTTATTTAACGGTATTACGCTGACCGAGGATGATCCAGCCTTACAACCAAGCCTCGACTGGGTGTCTGATTCCGGCTGGTATCTGGGCACCTGGGGTTCTAATGTCAGCTTTGTTGAAAATACCGATCGTGAAATCGATTTTTATACGGGTTATTACACGGATTTAGGCAACAACTGGGCGCTGGATCTTGGGGTGGCGCATTACACTTATTATGGCAGCAGTGACAGTAGTGCTTTTGACTATCCTGAGGCTTACATCAAAGTGTCTTATGAAAATACCAAACTAAGTTACTGGTATGCCAAAGATTATTTTGGCGCTGGCGGTGGTCATTACATAGTGATGCTCACGCAGACTGTTCAACTGACGGAAGGACTGACCTTAATACTGTCGGGTGATCGCTCTACATCAACCGACACCAACAAATTTCTGCGCGATAACGACGGCACTTACCATCATTGGCGTGTGGCGCTTATCAGCGAATGGTTAGGGGCGAAATGGACTGCTGCATTTGATGATACCGATCTGGAACTGGATGATTTAGGTGAACCCACCTTCTCGTTGTCTGTGGCAAAAACCTTTAATTGGCTTTAGGTGGTCGTTATGCAGTTAAATTCTTTACGATTTAAACTTACTTTTGGTGTCGCGCTTTTGCTTGCCATCAGTATTAGCAGTATGGCGTTTATTGGCTGGTATTCCATGACCAGCAGTAATGAATCAGCAGTGACCAAACTAACGCAGTCGGTGCGCACATTAGCTGAGCAAATTTTGACAGAGGCAGCGCAGCGCACGGCGCTGGAAACAAGTAACGTGCTTGATCGCAATTTTGATACAGCTAAAAACTTTGCTGCAATCTTGTCTGGTTCGGCCTTAGGCAGCGGGCAGACGCCTTATAGCCGCGATCAGGTCAAAGTTATGGCGGGGCAAATCCTGGGCAGTAATAAAGGAATTTCATCTTTATTTGGCCAGTTTGAACCCAATGGTTACGATGGCGCCGACAGTCAGTTTTCCATTGCCAATGATCACAGTTCTAAAACCGGCACTATGGAAATTTATTGGGTTCGTGAGCAAAACCAGCTGAAATTTGTACAAACTCCGGACCCGGCGGTGAAATACAAAGACAGCAAAAACGAATACGGTGTGCGTGAGGCCGAGTGGTATCTCTGTAGTCGTGACACTAAAAAAGCGTGTTTGATGGAGCCTTATTTATGGGAAATTACGCCAGGCAATCAGGTTCTTTTAACCTCGCTGGTGTATCCGGTTGTGACGCAGGATCAGTTCAGAGGTGTGTCTGGAGTTGATTTAAACTTGCCTGTACTGCAAACCTTGTTGCAGGCTCAGGCCGATTTATTGTACGGCGGTAAGGCTGAGCTTTACTTGATCAGTAAATATGGTCTGGTGGTCGCCAGTAATAAATTTCCCGATAAACTGGGCCAGTCGATTAAAACTCTGGATGCCGATTTAGCAGCGCATTTGCAGCAGCAACAAGCTGGCGTTAGTTTATACAAAGACGCCATGCTGGTCACCAAACCCATCAAACTCGATAGCACCGAATCGGGTTGGAAAGTTGTAGTGGCAGTGCCTGAAGCCACGGCTTTGGCCATGGCGACTCAATTGGCGAATCAGCTGAATGAAGATTCAGCCCAAACTACACAAAGTATGATTGGTTTAGGCATAGTGTTGTTATTGGCTTTTGTGGTGTTGATGGCCCTGGGCTTAAAAACCGCAACAGCTCCTATTCTACAGATGAGTGTATTGATGAAAGAACTGGCTGGTTCCGAGGGCGATTTAACCCGGCAGTTAAAGCAAAGCCAACATCAGGAACTGAATGATATGGCCGATGGTTTTAACCTGTTTACAGCTAAATTGCGTTCAATGATCAATAACTTAAAAGAATCGTCCAAGTTAATGCAACACCAGTCTGAGCAAATGGTAAAAACCACAGATCAAACCAACAGTTCGGTCAGTATTCAGGCCAGTGAAATTCAGAACGTCGCTTCTGCTATGCATGAAATGTCTGCAACAGCCCATGAGGTGGCCAATCTGGCCAGCAGTACAGCACAAGGTGCACAGCAATCACTGGAAGCTTTAACCTCGGCCAATCAGTTATTCCAAAATACGGTGGAAGCTTTTAAAGCTGTGTCTGTTGAATTTAACCACACCAGTCAGGGCGTGAATGAAGTGGCGCAAAGCAGCCAGAAAATTAACGGCATTATTGATGTGATCCAGGCCATAGCAGAGCAAACCAACTTACTGGCACTAAATGCCGCTATCGAAGCGGCGCGGGCAGGGGAACAAGGCCGTGGTTTTGCGGTGGTTGCCGATGAAGTCCGTTCGTTGGCTGCCCGCACTCACAGCTCTACCGATGAAATTAAAAACCTGATCCATGCTTTGCAGCTACAAGTGGCTGCCGCCGTACAGCAAATTCACACCAATACAGCCAAAGTGACCAGTACTTTGCAGGAAGCCGAAAGCTCGTATGAGAAGTTATCTATGGCCACTCAAGGCATTTCCAGTATAGCGGACAACGCTTTTCAGGTGGCTTCAGCGGCGGAAGAGCAAAATCAGGTTAGTGAAGAAATTAACCGTAATATCACAGCCATAGATGACGCTACGAAAGCGTTGCATCAATTGGCTAAACAAAACCTGTTGATCAGCAAAGAAATAGACACTATTACCGGCGCTATGGATGCTCAGCTGTCGCAGTTGCGCTGCTAAGTTGAGGCAAATGGTGTGATGAAGTGGTTGTTTTTTGTCCTGGCTCTGCCACCTTCTGTGTGGGCTGTTGTTGCTGAACCTCTGCGGCTGGCCAGTTTAGACTGGCCGCCTTACACAGGTTATCAGCTTGAGCAACAAGGTGAAACCACGGTACTGCTCAGGCAGGTATTTGCTGCAATGCAACAGGACCTGCAAACTGACTTCTTGCCTTGGTCCAGAGCTATTCGCGCCAGTGAAAAAACGGGCGGTTTATACGCAGGTTATTTCCCTGAATATCAAACCCAAAACCCAAAGTTTATTTTGTCCGATAGCTTAGGCGTCAGTGAACTGGGTTTTGTTGAAGCCACGGCTAAACCACTCGGCCAGCTGAGTGTAGCTGTGTTAGCCAAGTTCCAGCTGGGCGTAGTGCAGGATTATGTCAATTTAACAGTAGTGGATCAGATGATTGGCAGAGGGCAACTGACACCTCAGGTGGCGTTATCTGATCGGCAAAATGTTCTCAAAGTAGCATTAGGGCGTTTGGATCTGGCCGTGATAGACCCTAGGGTTTTAACGTATTTGTTGGAGCATGATGCGGAGGTAAAACGTCTGGCGACAGACAAAGTGCAATTTAATTCCAGTTTAACTGAGTTAAAAACCTTACATCTGGCGCTTAGACGTGAACCTGCTCATCAGCTATTGATAGAGAAATTTAATCAACATTTACAGAAGGTGAAATCTGCGCCTTTTGGCAATCACTGTTATCAGTAATAAATGTTTTATTTGTTACAAAAGTTAGTCAGCTCTTGCGCTAATGCAAACAACTTCTAGACTTGTGCCAACTATGGAATTTAACCGACACATCTGAACTGTGTTGTCTGAAATATAAGCCCATCATTCGCCTGAACGGAATCGGAGTGTTTTATGAGAAAAAATTTTGGTTTAGCTGCCCGCCTGTCTCTCTCTTTTGCGATTCCGTTGTTGCTGATGTTACTGCTGGCCGCTACAGGCTTGCTGGCGATGAACAGTATGAATCAGGGCCTGAAAACCGTGTATCTTGACAGGGTTGTGCCGCTGAAAGGCCTGAAAAATATTGCGGATTTATATGCAGTATCAGTGATTGATGCGGTAAATAAAGCCCATAGCGGTTTATTAACTGCAGAACAGGCGCTGGAGCAAGTGCAAACAGCCCAACAACAAATCGCTGCCGAATGGACAAGTTATATGGCTACGACGCTGACAGATCAAGAGCAGCAGTTGGCTACCCAGGCTGCAGTGTTATTCAGGAATGCAGATGCAGATATCAGGCAACTGGTTGCTTTTTTGCAGCAACAGCAAGGCGATGTCAGCGGTGAACTGCAAAACTATAATGGCCCTTTGTATCGCAGCATTGACCCGATTAGCGAGAAAATTACCGAACTGGTGAACTTGCAATTAAAGGTGGCCGAAACGGAATTTGTTGCCTCTGAACAGCTCTACACTGAGCAGGTGTGGCAGATGGGATTGTTCACTCTTATTGCTGTGCTGGCCGCTATTGCTGCTGCCACCTGGGTGGTACGTCATACCCTGGGGCATTTAGGTGGTGAGCCCGAATATGTCGCCATGATAGTGCGTAAGGTTGCGGCCGGTGAGCCTGATATTCAAATCGAGTTAAAGCGGCAGGATAGCTCCAGTTTATTGCATCATTTACGCACTATGGTTGCGCAGTTATCCGGCATAGTGGGCGAGTTAAAGCTGGCATCCAGCGCTTTGGATCAGGCGGCCGACGAGCTGGCCGTCAGCAGTGAAAAAACCACAGAGCAGCTTATTCTGCAGCATCAGGAAATAGAAATGGTGTCTACCGCCATGAATGAAATGAGCAGCTCAGTGGCCGATGTTGCCCAAAATGCAGTCAGTGCAGCACAACAAACCAATGAAACTGAAAATAATCTGCAGTTAAGCGATGAAGTGATGGCTAAAACCATCGCCTCTATTGAAGCTTTGTCCACAGACGTCAGCCAGACCACGGCTGTAATACAGCAGTTATCAGATCAAAGCGCTGAAATAGGTCAGGTGGTGGAAGTGATACGGGGGGTGGCTGAACAAACTAATTTACTGGCTCTTAATGCAGCAATAGAAGCGGCGCGGGCAGGCGAACAAGGCCGGGGTTTTGCAGTAGTGGCCGATGAAGTACGAACTTTAGCGAGCAGGACTCAGGATTCGACTCAAATGATCCAAGCTATGATTAGCCGCCTGCATGAAGGAGTGCAAGCCACGGTCAGCGCTATGGCGGGCAGTCAAAAACAAGCAGAACATACAGCTAATTTTGCTGCTGGTGCTTTGGAGTCCTTTAGTAAAATCAAAGGGTTTGTTGGCATTCTTAATCAAATGAACGAACAAATTGCCAGCGCAGCCGAGCAACAAAGCATAGTGGCAGAAGACATTAACCGTAATGTGATGCAAATTAAAGGCGCAACAGAACTCACCGCCAGCTCTGCCGATCAGGTCGCCCGATCCAGCCTTGAACTCAAGCAAATCGCCAGACGTTTATCAGGCCATGTGAATTATTTTCGATTAGCCTGACCTGCACCGGGGATGTACGGATAGCATATTAAAAACAGAAGTATTTAGTGCGCAGCAAAAAGTGTTAACACAGAAAGGAATTCAACCGTGAGTAAAACATCAGGCTGGTTGCAGCAGGACGATAAAGGCCGTGATTTTCCGTTTTATAACGGCTCTCCCGTTGGGCTTACTGCAGGACAGTGGTTAGTGCTGATTGTGCAGTAGCTGCAGGTTTGGCTGCACTTAGCGGCGTTGCTCTTCTACCACTGGCTGCTCTTTACTATAGCTATACTAGGGCAGAAGGCAGTTGTTTCCTGACTTGAGTGGCGATCTATGTCTGGTTTTGAATTGCAATCTCTGTCATTTACTATTTCACCTGGCTTCAACTGATCAAAGTGGAGGAGTCCATGGATATTGATGAAGACAAAATAGATGAAGCAGCGTTGGCTCTGCTTTATCTGACCTTGCATGAGCAGCGCCGGGCATGGAAACAACTGGATTGGAATGTGACAAACCGACTCCATGAAAAAGGTTTTATCCTCGACCCGATAAGCAAAACAAAATCTGTCGTGCTTACGGACGAAGGGTTAAAAAAGTCAGAACAGCTGTTTAAAGCACTGTTCAGCAAACAACTTTAAAGCAGCAAACAGAAGTGGCCTTTGCAGGCCACAACCTTGGTTCAAAAAGCGGTAATAGCTGTAGCTTCAACAGTCGGAATATTCGACCTGACGAAATTTTCAATAATGCCGCAAGCAAGAAAAAATGAACGCTGCGTGATGTGGATAGTGCAGCGTTGTCCCGACACAGAAAATGTGCCTGCCACAGTGCCGAATACTGGCACTGGGACTGAGAAAGTGCCGCCACTTGGACCGCCTGAAACACTGCCGCCGTGTTGGTGGATTAATGTTGATATTTTGTTGAATAGATCTTGGGCACTGCCATGGAAGTCAACGCTAAACGGATCGCACGAAGCCATAATTTGGTTCCTCATTTGATAAGCCCGCAGTTTACATCTGTAAGGCTTACCTGCCGCAGGCGTAAACAGGTGCCTGACATAGTAAAATCCAAGAGGGAGCTGTCACTGCATTGACCATCCTTGATTTTATTTGTCCGTACCCAAAATAGCATTTACCTAAAAATGATCCAGTGTTTTATCTGAAATGTGTACAAAATTATTGAGAGCGAAGGCGTTGTCCCCATTTATCTTGTAATCAGTGATACTTTAGGTTGCACCCAAAGCTTACTTCTCGCTGGTTTACCTATTTAGTTTTTTGGGGAACTGCGCAAGTTCACATAAAAAAAGGCGCCAGCGGCGCCTTTCACTCAGAAAATAAAGACCAACTCACGACATCAAAACTTCAGCACTACAGACTCCAGCGGCGCTAAGTCGATTTGCACTGAAGCTTGATCACCTGTCACTTTTAACGAGGCTTTACGCTCAGATAACAGATCTTTTAGTTCATAGCCGCTATCGCTTAATTTCCATTGTTGTACTAAATCTGCGGGTAGTTTTAACGCAAAGCTAGTAGCTGTGCTAGCAAAGTTACTGGCCACTATCACTTTGGTTTTTTCGTTAAAACGAGCGAAGGCGAAGGTTTTATCGCTGTAACCTTGAGTTGTTTTATTGATGCTATGCAGCTCCTGATAAGCGCCGTTAAAGACAGCTTCTGTCGCCGATAAGGTCATTAATTTGGTGTAAAACTCGCGCAGTTGTTTTTGTTCTGGTGTTAGTTTGCCACCATCGTATTTACCGTCGTTTAACCAATTTTGATGAGCGGGGACGCCTGCGTAGTCAAAAATACTAGTGCGGCTTGGGTCACCAAAACCTGAATCTAAAGCACCGGCTTCACCGACTTCCTGGCCAAAATACAACATAGTAGGAGAGCTGCTGATCAAGGCTGACACCACCATAGCGGGTTTGGCTTTGTTGGCGTCACCGGCAAATTCAGGCGCGGCAATGCGCTGCTCGTCGTGGTTTTCTAAAAAGTGCAGCATATGGTGTTCAATATCCGCCATGCCTTTTTGCACGCTGGCAATAGCATCGGTACTGCCTTTGCCTTGCATCACCAGCTTTAAGCTGTCGTACATTTCCACTTTGTCGTACAGGTAATCCATTTTGCCGAGGCGAATATAGTCGCGGTATAAAGCAGGGTTATAGACTTCTGCCAATAAAAAGGCATCAGGGTTTTTGCTTTTAATGCTGGAGTTTAAAAAGCTCCAGAATTCGACCGGCACCATTTCAGCCATATCAAAACGGAAGCCGTCTACGCCTTTATCCAGCCAGTAAAAAGCGATGTCGCGGAATTTCAGCCAGGAGTTGGGTACGTCTTTGCCTTGCCAGAAGGCAGCGTGTTCTTGTACTGATTTATCGGCGTAGTCGGCAGGTAACCTATCAAAATCGTAGCTGCCGTCTGGTTTAACACCGTAGTTTACTTTGACGGTTTCATACCAGTCGTTAAAGTCAGGCTGAGCTAAACGTGAGCCATTGCCTGTCCATTTCGCTGGGTTTTCTGCAAATTTGCCGTCGCTCAATGGATGCGCTTCGCCGCCCAAAGGCTGATACCCATTTTGTGCTACAGGCACCTGAAACGGCTGGCTCACTACGTAATAGAAGTTGTTGTCGCGTTTGTATTCCACGCTGGTGTCATCATTGGCGCCAAAATCTTCAATGCCAGCAGGTTTATCTAAGGACTGATAATGCCGTGCCACATGGTTTGGCACTATATCAATAATGACCTTTAAACCCTCTGCATGAGTGCGGTTGATCAGCGCCTGAAATTCTTCCAGTCGTTTGGCCGGGTCTACTGCTAAATCCGGGTTGACGCTGTAATAATCTTTGACTGCATAAGGAGAGCCGGCGCGGCCTTTGACCACATCAGGGTCGTCCTGGCTTATGTCATAAGCGCTGTAATCTCTAATGACTGCATGGTGCAAAATGCCGGTGTACCAAACATAACTTGCGCCCAGCTCTTTAATGCCTTTCAGCGCCGCCTCATTGATATCGTTAAACTTGCCGACACCGTTTTGTTCAATGGTGCCCCAAGGCTGATTGCTGTTATTGCTATTGCCAAATAAGCGGGTGAACATCTGATAGACCACCACTTTGCCCGCGGCTTGTTCGGCTTGAGGTTTTACCGGCGCTGGTTGTTCTGCCGCTTTTTTTACGTCAACTGATTGGGTCTGGTTTTGCACTGGCGCTTTACCACAGGATGCCAACAACGCTAAAGCAAGGGCACTGAGCAGCACTGCTTTTTTCTGCGGCGCTGTGGAATAAAAGGAAAATTGCATCTTCGTCTGTTTCCATATCGTTTTTCCTTATGCTAACACAGCCACTCTGTCTGGCTTTTTTACTGCATACGTTTTCATAACCAGACCATTTAAAGAGTCTGTTGGCTATTTAGCTTCTATCCGCTTTAAACGCTGGATAAAGCGATCTATATGCTCTTCGTCTTTAGCATCTATATGATATTTCTGGTGAAAGCCTAATGTGACTGTCACTTCATCGGCCACAAAATACAAGTCGTAGCCGTCAAAGCCACTGGCAATGGTCATGCCGTCCAGCTCAAAGCCTTTACCAAAAGGGGTGTCCACAGTCACCCCTTGTTGCTCTACTTTGCTAAATACTTTCATCAGTAATTTTGCGTCTATTAAATTTTGCATAAGTTTTCCTGAGTAGCCGCGCTGTTTTGCGTTATGGCGATTAATAAAGGTATAGTGCGGTTACGAAAAAAAGGAGTCCACGGATGCAAATAACTAAAAAAACATTACTTATCAACGCCTTTTCCTTAACCGCTACTATTACCGTCAGTCTTGCTTCATGGTCTGTTTCTGCTGCACCAAGCCCAGCACAACTGCAATTTTTTGACCAGTTAAAGGCCCTTTGTGGTAAAGCTTTTGCTGGCAAAACTACTGTGGATAACCAACCCAGCCCGGCTTTTAGTGGCGATATGGTGATGCATGTGCGCGATTGCAGCGACACTCAAATTCAGGTGCCTTTTGTCGTTGGTGAAAACCGCTCCCGCACCTGGATTATTACCAAAACTGATTCAGGCCTGCAGTTGCAGCACCAACATAAGCATGAAGATGGCACAGATGATGAGTCTACTCTGTACGGTGGCCATACAGCTACACCAGGTTGGACTGAAGCTCAGAGTTTTCCTGCGGATGATTATTCTAAAAACCTCTTTATCAAAACCAAAACACCACAGTCCGTCGGCAATACCTGGCATATGTATTTATACCCGAATGAAAGTTTCAGCTACCGTTTAACCCGCGAAGGCCGTGAATTTCGGGTGGATTTTGACTTAAGCAAAGCTGTCGCTTTACCAAAAGCCAACTGGGGTGCGGAAAAATCACCCAATTAACAGCAAAATCACCGCTAATGGGGCAAAAGCTGCGATAACAGCTCTGGTCAGTCGCTGTGCGCTTGGTTAGTATCAGAGAGTATTTCTTCAAGAATTTTACACAAGACCTTAAAATAAGAATCTGGGAGTGTTATGAGACCACAATTTTGGTTTTCAGCCACAACGCTGACCGTGATGGCCGCTTTAACCTTAACAGCTTGTTCTAAACCAGCTGAACAGGAACAAACAGCCAGCACAGCAGCCGTTGAACCTGCCAAAGCAGCTACAGCTTTGGCCGGGACTGAGTTTAACTCAGCTTATAAAGACTACTTAAAAACTCTGGCTTCTGATGAATTTCAGGGCCGTATGCCTGCAACTCCAGGCGAAGAAAAAACCATTAACTATATCTCCGAGCAATTTAAACGTATTGGCCTCAAAGGTATTGATGGGGATAGCTACTTACAGCCTGTGTCTTTAGTTCGTATTGACCCTAAAGAAGTATCTGGCCTTAAACTGGCGGGCGATAAGCTTAATGCTGAACTGAAATACAAAGAACAAATGATGGCCTGGACCACGCAAGTGACTGAACAGGTTGAAGTCAAAGACAGCGAGTTAGTTTTTGTCGGTTACGGCATAGTAGCGCCAGAATACGACTGGAACGACTACGAAGGTCTGGACGTCAAAGGCAAAACAGTGGTGATGTTTGTTAACGATCCGGGTTTTGCCACTAAGGATCCAAATCTCTTTACCGGTAATGCCATGACTTATTATGGTCGCTGGACTTACAAATACGAAGAAGCAGCTCGCCAGGGCGCGGCCATGGCTTTGATCATTCATGAAACTGAACCCGCTTCTTATGGCTGGCAGGTGATAGCTGGTGGTTCGCCTACTAAGTTTGATCTGATTAATCCAAATAAAAATATGGACAGATCCAAAGTGGAAGGCTGGCTGACTACTGAGTCGGCGCAGCAATTGTTTGCCTCTATGGGCACTGACATTGAAACCATGCGCCAAAAAGCACTGAGCAAAGACTTTGCACCAGTGCCTATGGGCGTAACAGCTTCGGTTTCAGTGAAAAACAATATCAGTGAACTGACGTCAAACAATGTGATGGGTTACATCGAAGGCTCAGAAAAACCAGACGAAGTGGTGCTGTATATGGGCCACTGGGATCACCTGGGCGTGGATTTCTCTAATCCAAAAGACAAAGTCTTTAACGGTGCACAAGACAACGCTAGCGGCACTGCTGCTGTGATTGCTTTAGCCGAACATTTCGCCAAACAACCTAAGCCAAAACGCTCAGTGGCGTTCCTGGCGGTAACGGCTGAGGAACGTGGTTTATTAGGTTCAGCCTGGTATGCAGCTCATCCGGTATTTCCGCTGAATAAAACTGTCGCCGGTATCAATATGGATGTGATGAACGTCTATGGCCCGATGAAAGATATGGTGGTAGTGGGCCATAACAACTCAGAGCTGGAAAACCTGCTGACTAAATACACTGAACAGCAAGGCCGTTATGTAGCGCCTGAGCCAAGCCCTGAGCATGGTTCTTTCTACCGCTCAGACCACTTCAATCTGGCCAAAGTTGGCGTGCCTATGTTGTACGCTAAAGGTGGCATCGACAGTTTTGAACATGGTAAAGAGTGGGGCGCAGCCCAGAAGAAAGAATACAACGTGTGCTGTTACCATAAAGCCGCTGACGAATTTAACGACAGCTGGGATTTACGGGGTGTGCAGCAGGACATGAATGTGTTCTATCAGGTAGGTAGTGAACTTGCCAACTCAGATCAGTGGCCAAACTGGTTTGAAGGTCGCGAGTTCCGCGCCATTCGGGATGCCTCATTGGCTTCTAAGTAAAAGTGAGTCAAAGATCATAAGGCAGAGCATCGACTCTGCCTTATTTTTTTAAAAGGAAATCTATGAATAAGTTAGTAACCACTCTGGCTTTGAGTCTGGTTTTTACCGCCAGTGCCGCTGAGCCGGCATTAGTTCAAACCGACTTTAATGCTAATTTTGCCCGCTATTTTGAAAAAGTAGCGTCGGACGAAATGCAGGGCCGTGCTCCGGCTACTGAAGGTGAAAAGCGCACTGTCGCTTACCTTGAAACTGAATTTAAACGTTTAGGTTTAACGGCTTACAAAGAAGGCAGTTACCGTCAGGCTGTGCCAGTGGTACAAATTGATCCAGTGGCGGTTTCCAGCATGACCTTAACTGGCGATAAAACCGCTGCTAATCTGGTGTACAAAACTGACATGATGGCCTGGTCGACCCGCATGCAGCCAGAAATTAAGGTCGAAAACAGCGAGATGGTATTTGCCGGTTACGGCATAGTGGCGCCTGAATACAACTGGAACGACTACAAAGATTTAGATGTAAAAGGCAAAACAGTGGTGGTGCTGGTAAACGATCCGGGTTTTGCCACTCAGGACGAAAAACTTTTTACCGGTAATGCCATGACCTACTACGGTCGCTGGACTTACAAATATGAAGAAGCAGCCCGTCAGGGCGCAGCCATGCTGTTGATAGTGCACGAAACTGAAGCCGCCAGTTATGGCTGGAATGTGGTCTCAGGCACCAGCCCAATTCGGTTTGAACTGGCCAATGCCAATAAAAACATGCACAAAGCTCAGGTGGAAGGCTGGTTATCTCTGGACGCTGCCGAGCGTTTATTTGCCGCCAATGGTAGTAGCTTAAAAGAGATGAAAGCCAAAGCATTAAAGCCTGATTTTAAGGCGATACCACTGAATGCCAAAGCCAGTATCAGCATCAAAAACAACCTGCGCGAAATCGACTCCAATAACGTGATTGGTTTTATCCCTGGCAGTAAAAAGCCGGATGAAGCCGTGATTTATATGGCGCACTGGGACCATTTTGGTCTGGATTTCAGCCGCAGTGATGACAAAATTTTTAACGGTGCTCAGGATAATGCCGGTGGTATTGCCGGTTTATTAGCGTTGGCTGAGAAATTTAAACAAGGCCCGGCACCAGAGCGCTCTATCGCTTTTGTGGCCGTTACCGCAGAAGAACGGGGTTTGTTAGGTTCGCGTTGGTATGCCGAACATCCTCTGTTTCCGGTCCATAAAACCGTAGCCGGTATCAATATGGACATTATGAATGTCTACGGCCCAATGCGTGATGTGATGGTATTTGGTTATGGCAGTTCAGAGCTGGAACCCATTCTGGCTAAATATGCCAAAGCGCAAAACCGCTACATAGCACCAGAACCTACACCACAGGATGGTTTTTATTACCGCTCTGACCACTTTAATCTGGCGAAAAAAGGCGTACCTATGTTGTATGCCCGTGGTGGTATCGACAGTGTCGCCCATGGTAAAGACTGGGGCCTGCAGCAACGCAAAAACTACGTCACGGACTACTACCACAAGGTGAACGACGAGTTTGATCCGAACTGGGATTTACGGGGTTCACAGCAGGATTTATTCCTGTTTTATCAGGTAGGTTTAGAGGTGGCGAATAGCCAAAGCTGGCCTAACTGGTTGCCCGGTAAAGAGTTTAAAGCCATTAGAGACAAGTCACTGCAGCAGTGATTTAGTCTTCATTTATAAACAACCGGCTTTTTTAAGCCGGTTTTTTTATCGTCTGATTTTGCTTTCGTAACCAAAGTATCTCACTCTTGAATCATCAAGTTTCGGAAGGATAGTGTAATGAGAGCATCTTCAACGCGATCTGAATGTCTGTCTGCTTTAGTTCTTTTGGTCTTGTGTGGTTGTGCCTCCGCTCCAGCACCGGTGCAACAAGCAGAACAGGTGAATCATATTGAGTATGGCCGTGGGCTTTATCAGTTAAAAATTGTTAGCCACAATCAAGGACTGGCGGCAGCTCAGTGGCAAAGTGCAGCCACTCGTCTTTGCCCGGCAGGTTTTGAAGAATTTGATGTATCCAATGCTGTCACTTTAGATCCAGGCCGGCCCGATCCGAATACACAAAAAGCGAAGTCGTTTTTAGCTGCAGGACTAATGGGACTGGCAATGGATGATTCCGAGCAGAACAATGGAGCTATAAAAACCGGCTATGTGCTTTGTGCCGGTAGTGAATTTGATATAGCTGCAGCCAGAACTATTGTCTATGGCCGTAACTAGCTCCGGACAATAAAAGCTCCTCTGCGTGTTTTTCATTTAACACTGCCCCTGTTTAACTTGTCAAAACTCCGGTTATGCCGCTTTTTTTCTTGTTTTTTGTCGAACTTCACAGCATTTGACGTATTTCACCTAAAACAGGCCCTCTGGTTTTTTTCTTTGTTACTTAGTTGACAGTCTATTAATCATACAATAGCATGATTTGAGAAATGATAAAAAAATGCCTCGAAGGTCTGCTGTGTTTTGACCGGGAAGGTGTAATAAAACCACGACAAGGGGAGAAGAAGCTCATGTTTAAGCGATCCGTCTTAAGCAGTGCGGTGTCTATGGCTTTAATTCTGTTAAGCCAGCCAGTTACTGCAGCGCAAGAAGATAACAAAGCAACAAGTGTAGAAATTATTGAAGTGAAGGGCATCAGAGGCAGTTTGAATAAAGCGCTTGATGTAAAACGTCACAACGAACAAATTGTCGATGCCATAGTGGCGGAAGACATAGGTAAATTCCCGGACAACAATGTCGTCGAGTCGCTGCAACGAGTCACTGGTGTTCAGGTGACTAACCGCGGTTCAGGCGAAGTATCAGCTGTATCTATCCGTGGTTTAAGCGACATTACTACGACTGTGAATGGCCGTAATATATTTACTGCCGCAGGTACAGCTGTTGCATTACAAGACATTCCTGCCAGTTTGTTAAAACAAGTTGATGTCTACAAAACCCGTTCTGCCAGCCAGATTGAAAGTGGTATTGCAGGCTCTATCGATGTAAAAACGCACAGACCTTTTGATTTTGACGGCGCTAAGTTTATTGCCACAGCCCGTGGTATTTACACCGAGCAAAATGAAGAAACCAACCCGACTTTAAGTGCGCTTGCCAGCAATAACTGGGAGTTGGATGCAGGTCGCTTTGGTGCTTTAGTCAACCTGTCATTTTCCCGCATGAAATACCGCGATCAAAGCGTCACAGCCGGTGCTATGGTGCCTTTTATGACAGCTAATCCTACAGCGCCTTTTACTCCATACGAGCGTATTTTCCTTGATAAACCTGGTGTGGCTGAAAATCCAATCTGGCAACCTGGCTTGCTGAATGGTTTGCCATCTGCCAATGGTTCCACTTTAAATGTGAATGGTGTTGCTACCCCCTATATCCTGGGTCGAGATGCTATTTTCCAGAGCGACTACAACGGTAAACGTGAGCGTCCTGCGGCCAATATCTCTTTGCAGTTTGCGCCAAATGATAAATCGGAATATGTGTTTGAGTCGTTTTATAACGGTTTCCGGAACGAAGGTTTTAACAGTCTGCTGTTCTCTTTTGCTGACTGGTGGGGCAGTTATGGCGGCATGACGCCAGCTCAGGCAGCAGCCTCTGCCAACGTGGTTTTGCATCCTGGTACTAATATTGTCAAATCCCGCTCAGTGAATGACCCTTGGGTCTTTACCAGTGGTGATTTATCTACAGGTAAAACTGACAGTTATCTGCATGCTATTGGCGGCAAGTGGGAATTGTCTGATGAAATGACGCTGAAGTCTGAACTGGTGTATCAGGATAGTGAATACAGCAGCGACTTTTTTGCCATGCGTTTTGTGCGTCCCGGCAATAACTACAAACTGAATGTCGATTTTAACGAAAACGGCGGTATACCTGGCTTCAACTTTGAAGACAATCCGGCAACCGCCGCTGTGGATGAATCCAGTATGGCCGATCCGTCAGCCTATCTTACTGATAGCATGTATGACAATGCCAACAGTGATGTGGGTGATGCCGTTACTTTTACTTCAGATTTAACTTACGCTCTGGATGGTTTCTTTACCACAGTGGAAACTGGTGTGCGCTATGACAAGCGTGGTGCGACCACCTCTTTTAGTCGCCAGGACCGTTGTTGTGGTGGCGCTGTGAATGTCGGCACTGTTGACGGATTAGCTGCAATCAACACTGGTTTTATGGATGGTGAAGCTAACGTACCTACCTCATGGGCTGTGGCGAATGGTCACTATATTCGTGATAATGCTGATCAATTCCGCACAATGTATGGCATGAACAAGCTGAATTTACAGCGTTCTTTTGATATTGACGCCACTACGTTATCTTTGTATTTGCAGAGCAAATTTGAAACTGAAGTGGCCGGCCGTGTGTTAAACGGTGAAATTGGTGCCCGTTATACTGGCATAGACACAGATTCAATGTTCTGGCAGGAAAGCGCGCCAGGTGCAGTTCAGCCGTCGACTGCAGGCGAGAGTAAAACCCGTAAAATTTTGCCAAGCTTGTCTGCCCGTTATCAGTTAACTGACGATGTCCAGGCACGTGTGGCTTATACTGAAACACTGCGTTATCCGGGCTTTGGTGATTTAAATCCTTTGATCATCTACAACGAAGACGTAACAGGTATTGGTTATGGTACAGCGGGTGGCGGTAACCCTGACTTAAAACCAACTGAATCACAAAACTATGATTTTTCACTGGAATGGTATTTTGCTGATGCCAGCTCGTTATATGGCACAGTGTTCAGACGTGATATTGATGGTTTTGTGGTCGGCTTCCGCCGTTCAGTAACAGCACCAAAATCTGCAACTGATCCAACGCCTTACAAATTCGTATTAACACAGCCATACAACGCTTCTAATGGCGAGTTGTCAGGTGCTGAAATTGGTTTAGTCTGGTTCCCTGACTATTTACCACAAGCATTGGATGGTTTTGGTGTGCAGGCCAGTTATACCCGCCTGTCGTCGCAACAAACTACACCTGATACCAATAGTGAAGGCGAAATCACCGGCTACAGAGACACCGATCTGTTTGGCGTGTCTGATTCGTCTTACAGCATAGTGCTGGCCTATGACAAAAACGATCTGAATATGAGATTGTCTTATGCATGGCGTAAAGGGTTTCTGGCTAACTATGAAGCGGCTCTGTTTGCTAACCCGCTGGAAATGCGTCGTAAAGACGAAGCCAGTATGGACTTCCAGTTAAGCTACAAGTTGACAGAACAGTTTGAGCTGACACTGGACGGCACCAACCTGACCAACGAGCTGTATCAGAGCTACTATGGCAATGATGCAACCACAGGTAACTTTGGTACCGCCTTATACAGCCGTACTTTCGCCCTGGGCGTGCGTTACAGCATGTAATACAACAGTGAGTTGTTACAGATCAAAAACACCGGACTTGTTCCGGTGTTTTATTTTTATCAGATTCTCGCTTTCGCGGTAAACTTAAGGTTTAATAAAATCTGATTGTTCTAATGAACCGATCTTAATAAAACTTTATACCTCAGGTAATTGGAGTTGCATGAAGCAGTGGACCTTATTTGATTTTTCCGTTAGCACGGATATCAGTGCTTTTACAACTGCCCAGCTGAATCGACTGAAGCAAATAGTCTGGATTTGTTTAACAGGAACTCTGGCTGGCATTTTAGTCTCAGGACCAAAATCGTCAGCTATCTTGTTCACCGTAGCTTTGGGGCTGGCTTGTATTGCGGTATTGTTGCAGCAACGCAAAGTCCATTTTGCTATTGGCAGCTTATTGTGGCTGCTCACCCTGATGATCTGTAGTCTGGTTAGTATTAATTTAGGCGTGTTTGATTTGATGCTGCTGGGTTATCCGCTGGTGCTGGCTTACGCGGCTATGTACAGCGGCAGACGATTTTACCTGCTGCTGTTTAGTTTTATTTTGCTGTTTTGTTCCGCTTTGTCCTTAGCTACGTTGTATGGTTTTATTAGTTTCAACACTCCTGAAGTCAGTGTTAACTCTTTTATTTCTTTAAATATTCTTTTAATTGTCAGCGGCTTAAGTATGCGGCTTATTGCCAGAGACACCAAAGATGTGCTGCGCCAGCTAAAAGAAGAAAATGAGCGGGTGCTGCGTTCGCAACTGGAAATCCAGCGTCTGGCTCAGCATGATCCGTTAACCGGCTTAGTCAACAGAGCGCAATGTGAGCAATCATTCCACCGCGCCTTAGCGACTAAACCTGATGGGCCATTGGCTTTGTTGTTTATCGATTTAGATAACTTTAAACCTATTAACGACGCTTTAGGCCATCAGGCCGGAGATGAAGTTCTGAAACAACTGGCGCAGCTGATGCAACAGCAATGCTCAGATTCTGACGTATTGAGCCGTTTTGGTGGTGATGAATTTGTGCTGATCCTGACGCAATGGCAAAACCCGGCCGAGCTGGAACTTCAGATCCGGCAATTGCTGCAGCTGTGCCAGCAGGAGTTTTATGTACAAGAGCAAAAAGTGCAGTTATCTGCCTCTATTGGTGTCACTTTAGCTCCTGCAGACGGTACAGATTTTCATCAGCTTTGCAAAAAAGCAGATACGGCTATGTATCAGGCTAAAAAGATGGGCCGTAACAGATTCTGTTGGTATCACTCTGATATGGAACAACAACAGCTGAACAAGTTTAACCTGATGATGCGTTTGCGGGTGGCTGTGAAACAGCAGCTTTTTACTGTTGCCTATCAGCCAACCTATGATTTAAAAGACAATAGCATTCGTGGAGCTGAGGCTTTATTGCGTTGGACTGACGCTGAGTTAGGATTCATTCCACCTGATGTGTTTATTCCTCTTGCAGAGGAAACGGGCTTAATTCAGGAACTAGGACTTTATGTTTTACAGCAGGCTTGTGCTCAGGCTGTGCTTTGGCAAAAGTCTGGGTTTGCATTAAGCATTGCCGTTAATATCTCCGCAATGCAATTCAAGCAAGGCGATTTGCCTGCTGTGGTCATGCAGGTACTACAAGACACAGGTTTGGCCGCTCAGGTGCTGGAGCTTGAGCTGACAGAATCTGTGTTGATTGATGACAGGACCTTAGTCAAGCAACAAATCGATGAGTTATCTGCTTTGGGTGTACGTTTTGCTATCGATGATTTTGGCACTGGTTATTCCAATCTGGGGTATTTAAGCCAGTTTAGTCTGAGCAGTTTAAAAATAGACCGCTCCTTTGTGGCCCGTATCCGGCAAAATGACAAAGATCTGGCCTTAGTGAACGGCATTATTCAACTGGCTAGCAGCTTAGGTTTACATACAGTGGCTGAAGGGGTGGAAGATAATCAAAGCCTGCTCTTGCTGCAGCAGGCTGGTTGTAGTTGTGCTCAGGGTTACTTCTGGTCAAAAGCAGTGTCGCCGGATGAGTTCTCAGCTTTACTTTGAGAACAGCGGTTGAGATCAACCGCTGTGAGTTAGAGGATTTTTAAAAACTCAGTTAAAGCTTGTTGTTCTGCTTTGGTTAACTGTAGTTTTTGCAATAAAGGTGAGTGCTCTGGAAAAGGCGCAGCACCAGGCAGCAGGCCTTTTTTCGGCATTCTGGCTTTAAGGCCTGCATTATTATAAAACGCCACAATACCTTCAAATTGGGTAAATAAACCATTGTGCATCCAGGGGCCGGTGTGAAACACAGCGCGCAAAGCTGGGGTGCGGAATTTACCTGAATCACTGGCGACTTTGGTTTCCATATAACGTCCTAAATCCTCAAAAGGTCTGCCGTAAAAGTGCAGGCCTGTGACATGGAATTTATTATCAGACAGCAATGGCCCCTGATGGCAGTTTAAACAACGGGCTTTGGTGCGGAATAAATGTAATCCAAGTAACTGTTGATCGTTTAATACTGCAGTGCTTTTACTGTTCTTATGTGGGTCCTTACTGTAAGCCGCTTCAAGGAACTCGTCGTAGGCTGTGCGTGGGGCTTTGATCTGCAGTTCAAAATAAGCCAAAGCATCAGCTAACTGCTCAGCATCGATCAGAGGGCTGTCATACACTTGAGAAAATAATGTCCGGTAGTGCTTCGACGCGTTTAGCTTTCTGACGGCATCTTCGATAGGAAGATCCATTTCTATAGGGTTACTGATGGGCTGCAAAGCCTGAGCTTTTAAGGTTGCTGTGCGGCCATCCCAAAAGTAACTATGCCAGAGTTCAAGATTAAACAAAGCCGGGGTATTGCGATTACCGGTTTTGCCCTGAACTCCTACAGCTGTGGTTTTTGCATCAGAAAACTGTAGTTTTGCATCGTGACAACTGGCGCAGCTGATGCTGTTATCGGCCGACAACATCACATCAGAAAACAGCTGCTCACCCAGCTGATATTTTAATTGCTCAGTCTGACTTTGTGGTTTTGCTGTGGCAGGCAAAGGCGCTAGCTCTGCCCTGGTAACCCCTGAGTCCAGTTGAGCTTGTGGCCACTGAGCTACAGGCTGATTGTATAAAGCCCGCAGCTTGTTCGTGTCGGTGCTGGCAATGGATAGCACTGGGTAAAGCAGTGCAGCTATAAATAACTTGTGAGCTGAGTTTTTAATAATAGTCATATGAAATTCCAATCCAGAACTGGCGTCCTATTTCTACACCGTTGGCCCCAGGCAGTATTTGATGCGTGCGACTGTCAAACAAATTGGTGATATCGGTACTTAGTGCCAAATTGCCAGTAGCAGATTGATAAAGTTGATAGTTAACAGCCAAATTCACCAGCGTAGTGCCGTCCAGTCGCTTTGTGCTGTACACAGGAACCAATACTGAGCCGGAGCTGCATTCAGGGCATAACCAATTGGTGTTGCCTGTGGTGTCGTAAGTCCCAGTGCCTACTGCTGCAGTGTAACTGGCTTTATAGGTTGCTGTCAGGCTACTGTTAAGCTTGTCTGTCCAATCGGATGACCAGCCAAAATTCAGCACCAGTGGTCGGGCAAAATTGGTATTAATTCTGTTTAATGCATCCAGACTGGTCAGCTGGCCATCCAGAATCACCAGTTCATCTGCTGCTGTATTGTTGATATTTTCATCGAACTCATTTGTGCTGCTAAAAGTTTTACTGAAGCTGGTATTCAACCAGAAGCTATGATCGTGCCACTGCTTGCTCCAGGCCAGCGATAGCCTATTACTGTAACCGCTGCCGCTATTGCTTTGATACTTATAGAAATAGCCGTCACTTTCCCGCACTGGGTCTGAGGCCGCGGCTAATTGATCTTTTTTCCAGCGTTTTACGGCTTTGATGCTAAAAGTACCAAAGTGTTCGGTATTTTGCTTAAAGCCTAAGGTGGCTTCATCGTCATACGGTGTTTTTACATTATCGTACCTTACACGAGTATCGCTGTCGGCCGACGATCGCAGCCATCCTTGCAGTACACCGTTACGGATAGGCCTGTACTGCACATAATAAGGCAGTTGTGCCTCTTTAATTTTGTAGCTTAGAAGACCTGCGTCGTAGTAGCGGTTCAGACCAAAAGTCAGCAAAGAATCCGCATCGCCAAATAAGCGATAACCAGCACTCAGACGGGGCGCCAGATTTTGATTTTTGAAAAAATTGTCGGTGCTGTAGCGCAAGCCCAGATGCCAGTCCCAATCGCCGGACTCGATTTGGTCGGTCAGATACAGCGCATTTTTCAGCACTTTTTCATTAATGAGTTCGGAGGGATACACTAGTCTGGATTCAAAGTACTGAGGTGTGCTACTGACGTTTTCGCTGTACAGCAACATATCCTCAACCAGGCTTAAATCTAAGGGCCGCCCTAGTTCCTGCTCCAGCTCGGCCAGTGGCCGGACAAATGCAAGTTCAACGCAGTCGTACAAGTAACCGTTGCAGTTCAACGGGGTTTGAGTGCTGGAATATTGTCGGGCAGCTGTGTAGTTATAACTGTCATAAAAACGCTGACGTTTTATTTGCTCAGACTCAATATCTATCCCCAGCAACAAGCGATGGTTCAGCCCCAGATAGCTCATATCATTGAACTGCAGGCTGCTTTCCAGGCGGGCATTGTTTTGGGTTTTATCCAGATCGCCAAGGCCTCCTTGTTTAGATACAGGCGTGACAGAGGAATTCTGTACTTGATCCAGCTTGCCCCAGTCTTTGCCTTTGGCTTGCAGCCAGACGTAATAGTGATCGGCGGCCTCTCTGCTGTTTTCGCTACCGCTATAGCTCAGTTTGCCAGACCACTGGCCTAATCTAAGGTCTTCAGCCAGGTGCAGTGCTGTGCTGAAACCTCCACCTTCGACCACAAACTCGCTGTCTTTGACGTTCGTTTGTATGTTGTGATTTTTGTAAGGGGCGTAGGTGGCGGTTAAATCGACGCGGTCCAGCCACAAATCCCGCTGCGAGTACTTCAGCAGCAGGTTGGTGTTTTCCCTTCGTGTCGCTACCATCTCACCTAAAGACAACTCACTGACCGTACTTTCCAGATAATTCAGATTGATAAGCAGCGCATGCTGACTGTTAAATTGATGGCTTGCTGATACACCGTAGCTATTTTTTTCAAACACAGGCGCATCGCCGGTGCTGGCTGGACTGGCATTATCGTTATCACCTGTGATCAGTTTGTAATTACCCCAATCACTTTGGGTGCCGCGATAACTGATGCCAAAGCGATTCTGATCAAAAGCTGAGCGCGACTTCACATCGACCACACCACCAGAGAAATCACCAAAGTTAGCTGGAATATTACTGTCATAGACATCTATAGACTCCACTAACTGGCTATTGAGGGTAAAAGCCTGTGCCGAGCCTCTTACATCATTGGCTTCATACAAAGCACCTGAACTTCCGCTCGGATCTAGTCTGCTGTTGTAATTGACACCGTCGAGGAAAAAGCCGGTTTGCCAGGGTTGGCCACCGGAAATGGATAGCTCTTTTGCCTGAATTTCTGCGGCCTGATTTAAGGCATAGGCCGATTCTGACAGCTGTACACCAGGCATCAGGGCAATAAGCTCGTTAATATCACCTGTGGATTTTGGACTGCGCTGAATAAAATTGCGGTCCAAATGATAACGCCCGACTATTTCAGGCTGTTCCGGGCCGGTATACCGTCCTTTGACTTCAATTTTTTCCATCACTTTAGTTTGCTGCAGGCACTGATGAACTGCAGCTGCTACTTTGCTTTGTTTCTGGCAAAGCACAATATCGGCTTCTTTTAGCTTGTAGTGGCGCATCAGTTGCTGTGTATCTGCAGTGCTGCTTTGTGCATAGCCGTAACAAGAGGCGAATAAAGGCAGCAGCGCCAGTGGGCTATAACGATAGTTCATACAGAACCCTTTTCTAAGTGTTAATGAGTTGCAACCAAGGGGTTGAGATCTTCTGGATCGGCAATGCCATCATTATCCGCGTCGTTATCTGCAGTCAGGCCTGAAGCCTGGATCTGTTCAGCTGTGGCACTTAGCAGAAAGAAGTTAGGTAAACCGTCGTTATCGGTGTCGACGTTTGCCACCGTAGTGCCGGGGAAATGATTTTGCAGTGCATAGTGAGTTGCGACTTCGGTGTTGAGACTTACTTTTTCTGCAGCTGCTACCGCATCGGTCCGGATGATGGCCAAAGCTTGTTCACTCAAGTCAGACGCCAGATTTAACTTAATCTGGTTCTCATGCAGTTCCTGCTGTTCGTTAATGGATAGCTCGGCAATCTTGGCATTGAACACAGAAACCCTTTGCTGTAATGCCTGATAAGCAGCTGGAATATCCACGGTTTTAGCTGTTGCTGAGGCGTAGCGCAAAGCCCTGATATAGTTACGCTGGTTAAAGGTTGTATCGATGTCAGTCGCTTTATACAGATCGCCGCTGTAAGTCAGCAGAGCTTTGAGTAACTCACTCAGTTGCTCCTGGGGCGAGCCAGCCAGTAAGCTATCCAGATCCTGATAGGCTTTGGCCTGCAGATCGCCAGCTTGTGTATAAAAACCCGCAGATGCCAGTAAACTGGCGGCATTGATCGAGCTGATAAAACGCTGTTGAGTATCGGTTAAAGAGGCCAGTAGCGATGTCAGTAACGTAGCGCTGCTCTGTGCTGTTTCAGTGCGGCCAGCCAATTGAGCTGTTGAAATCAGATAACGGTACCCAAGGATTGATTGGGATATATCCAGCCGTTTTTTGTCCGGATGGAAATACTGAGCGGCTATGCTTTCACAGTGCAGTGCCTGTTGGTTTGCTAATTCATCAGCTGCCATCTGCTGATAGGCCTTGACCAGACGATAACAGCCATAACTGCCCAACATATAAGCGGCGCTGGAGCGCTCAGCAAAATACTCTTCCGAATTCAGCAGCGTTGAGGCTAACTGCATCAGTTCAAGCGCTTTGTCACGATGTCCTGAATAAAACAGATCCCATGCTAAACCCGGATTGGCAGAACCATTTTCAAACAACACTGGGTAATAATCGCGCAATCTGCTGTAACTGGTTTTTAGCTCTGCCAGCACTGTTGCTGTGTCGTTGCCTGCTTGCAGTTTTTGTAATGCTTTATGCAAAGCAATGTCATTTTTAGCATTGGTCGTAGCAGTACCAGTGGCAGGCAAAAGTGATAATGGCAGGTTTGTGCTTAGGGTCGGATAGTGGTACTGAAACAAGCCTGCGGAAGATTGCAGTGGAAAGCTGTAATAGCCCAATGTGGCTGTCGCATAAGCGGATTTGCTGTAGCTGTAGTTGTTGTCGTAATTGGTGTCTGCATAAATAGCCAGAGTTTTAGCCAAGTACTCTTTGGTTTTTTCTACAGCGTTTATTTGTTGAAAACGCTCGGCCACATAAGATAAATGTAAGGCGCGGTACCTATACACTTTTTGGCCTCTATAGGCACCACTGGTTGGAATTTCATAACTGGTTTGTTCTGCCAGTTCGGCATAATCTTCAATAGCGCTCAATGCCTCCAGCCGATGAGCTTCGGTTGGCTCAGCCAGATAATTGTCGATCAAGGCGTTGGTATTTAACTGGTAAGCAGTCAGAAAATTACCATAGATAGTGCTATAAACTTCGGATTTTGAGGCTAAAGCAAAGCTTTTGAGTTGACTCATCAATGCAGCTGAGTCGCTTACTGCACCTGCCTGTCGGTAATATCTTGCCAAAGACATCATAAAGCTAGCGTCGGCTGTGGTGATATTGGCTATGCCTTTTTCCAGCAATTTTTGGGTGTAAAGCCGTGAGGAAAGGCTCCGGTAGTGGTTACCCAGTGCCGTATTTCCGATTGCATCGGCATGAGTGGATGCATTTCGGTAAGCCAGAGCCTGGGCTCCTGCTTCAGTGATCGCATTACCAAGGATTTCTTCAGCTTTGGACTGGAACCCTGCGATCAAATAGCCTGAGGCCAGCTCTGTATTGGCAGTGTCTTTGGCATTATCGTCTGGTAACTGAGCAATAACGTCTTCACTTTTCTTCAGATGAGAACTGTTACTGCTGTAGTAGTAATTAAGTTTATCTGCGTTGGTGATATAGCTGGCTCTGAGTTCTATCTGCTGTGTTACCGGTGTTTCGATAATGCCGTCTGTAACCGCCACCAGAAAAGAGCCATCAATTGTGCTGAGTACTTCAGGTGTATAGACAAATTCACCGGTAGAGCTGTTGATCTCTAAAGTGCCATTTTCCGGGCTACTGGCAAGGCTAAAGGTCAGAGCATCGCCATCCTGGTCAAAGGCTTCTATTTTTCCAGTGGTGAGACCAGAGCTATTCACTATCACATTGGTACTGAGTATTTTTGGAATGTCGTTTACATTGCGGATAGTAAATGTCAAATCAACTACAGCTCTGTCTTTGCCATCAGTGACAGACAATCTGACGTGGTCAGTGCCATGAAAGTCAGCAAATGGGCTGTAACTGAAATGGCCATTTTGTAGTAGCTGAAATACGCCGTTATTGGCCGCAGACTCAAGCATATAGGTTAAAGTGTCGCCGTCTGAATCCGTTGCTTCTGCCTGGGCGGTCAGCTTAGTGTCTTCATCTAACGTGAACCTAAGTTCAGTATTGCCAAATGCAGGGGCTGAATTTGAATCTCCGCCACCGCAGGCAGTTAACACAGATAAAGCCAAGGCGACTACACTGATTTTTCTCAAGCTCAGGCTGATAACTTCATACATAACAAGGACATCCGGAAGAAAAAGATGCGCATAATAAATGCATTTTCAAATGAGATCAATTATCATTAAGTTTTTAGAGGGTGAAGATTGATTTTATTGCAGCTTTTCAGAGGCGTCAGACTAAAGTCCGGGGAGTAAAGTACATGTTAAGTTGGAAAGCTGCAGCTGTTGTAGCAGCTGTGTTATCGCTGTCAGTTCCTGCTAATGCAAAGGTGTGGCTGGAGGCTGACACTCTTCATTACAAAGGACAAATTACGGCTCAGGATAATAACCATCTGATGCAGCTGTATCAGCAAGCCAAGAGCAAACCTAAGCGTTTAGTGATCCAAAGTGGTGGTGGGAACATCGATTTGGGGATGGACTTAGCCGACTTTGTGTTGCAGCAACAGCTGGATGTGGAAGTACCGGATTTTTGCTTTTCCTCTTGTGCTAATTATGTTTTTGTCGCAGGAAAAACCAAATGGTTGGGAGAAAATGCAGTTTTAGGTTGGCATGGTAATGCTGCATCTGCACGCTGGCTTGATGCCGATATAGACGGCATGGTGAAAGATTTAAAAGGGGAAGAACGTCAACAACAATGGCAGAAACTCAGAGCTCATTATGATCAGGTGATTGTAAAAGCGAGTCAAAGAGAAGCTTTGTTGTATCAACAACTTGGTGTGGATCCAGCCTTATTAACCCTGGGCCTGCAGCCTGAATTACGCAGGCTGGCAACACAGCAGCGTTACCGCGGCTGGACCTTTAACTCCTCAGTACTAAAGCAATTGGGGGTTAAATCTATCAATCCGGGTCGTGCAGACTGGCAGCCTAAACTGCATCCGCGTTTTAAATTGATGATTATTAATGAACTGAGCGCTTCCTGAGCTGACGATTTTGGAGGATTAAAAAAGGCCACAATAAGGTGGCCTTCTTTAATTTTTAATGCTGATTAATGAGCATTTTTTGCTGTTGGCTCTGCCAATGCATCATCGTCTTCATCCATTACCTTGTCGTGGCTATGATCTTTTGCAATCAGCATATAGACAGAAGGCAACACGAAAAGCGTCATAAAGGTACCAATAGTCATGCCCAGTACCAGCACTATACCTATAGAGTTACGGGCCGCAGCACCTGCACCTTCGGCGAAGATCAGCGGAGTGTGGCCTGCGATAGTGGCGATACTGGTCATCATTACAGGGCGTAAACGCAGCACTGAAGCTTCACGAATAGCCTCCAGTTTGGATTTGCCTTGTTCCTGCAGCTTGTTGGCAAATTCCACCACCAAAATACCGTTACGCGCAATCAAACCTATCAGCGTGACTAATCCCACCTGCGAATAGATATTCAGTGTGCTGGTAAAGCCGTCGGTGTAAAACGGCATTGGTGCCGGAATTTTCAGGAAGGTAAACACCAGCGCACCAAACAGAGCCAGAGGCACCGAACCTAACAAGATGACGATAGGGTCACGGAAGCTGTTGTACTGAGCTGCCAGCACCAGGAAAATCATAGTCACGGCCAAAGTAAAAGCTGGCAGGAAGGTGTTGCCTTCACGTTTTAACTGACGGGATTCACCTGTGTAATCAACCGAATAATTACTTGGCAGTAACTTTTTCGCTTCAGTTTCAAGGAAGGTTAAGGTTTCATCCAGTGGCTTAATAGTCACACCACTGATTTTCACTGCGTTCAGTTGCTGCATACGGTTGATACTGCGTGGCACAGTGCTGTGCGTCAGGCTGGCAATTTGATCGACCCGTATCATCTGGTCTTGTGGACCTTTGATATAGAGGTTGGTTAAATCATCAGGGGTTAAACGCTCTATACGTTTCACTTGGGGCACTACTTTGTAGCTTTGACCGGCCATGTTAAAGCGGTTGACATAACCACCGCCTAACAAGGTGCCTAAGTCCTGTACTACATCCTTCATATTCAGGCCTAAATCGGCCACTTTATCGCGGTCGATATTCAGTTGATACTCAGGTTGATCCACTTTCATATCAATCACCTGGAACGGGAACATGCCGCTTTCGCGCATTACTTTTTCCAGTTTCAACGCGTAGTCGTAAATCTCCGTGGATTCGGCAGTAGAAGCAATTACGAACTCGACCGGGAATTGACCACCACCAGGTAACGAAGGTGGAGTGATAGGTAAAATCCGTACGCCAGAAATTTCAGTCAGTTTTTGTTGTACTTCCGGCAGCAGTTCAAACACGGTGCGTTCACGTTCTGCCCAGGGTTTGGTCACCATACCGCCAAAACCGCCCGTCGGAGTGGTGATTTGGAAGGTAAAGTCGGTTTCAGGCACTGACATAAAAGCTTCGTTAACGTACTTGCCATAATAAGACGATTGATCAACAGTCGAGTTGGCAGGAGAGTCAACAATACCAAAGATCACACCTTGATCTTCCACTGGTGCTAGCTCTTTAGGAGACATGCTGTATAACGGCACACAGAGCAGCATAATGCCAATCCAGAATAGATAAACACCAGATCTGTTATTTAAACTGCTTTCCAGCTTACGGCTGTAAAAATGCTGGAAACGGTTGAAAATGCCATCCAGTGGCGCTTTTAAACTGGTATGAGGTTTTAACATACGTGAGGCCATCATAGGCGATAGCGTAATAGCCACTATGGCAGAAATAGCTACAGCACCTGCCAGTGTAATGGCAAATTCGCGGAATAAAGTTCCGGTTAAACCGCCTTGTAAACCTATAGGCACATAGACTGAAATCAGCGTCACTGTCATCGCAATAATAGGGCCACCCAATTCGCGGGCCGCCACTAAGGCTGCTTTAAATGGCTTCAGGCCGTTTTGAATATGACGTTCAATGTTTTCTACCATAACAATGGCGTCATCCACCACCAGACCGACAGACAATACGATCGACAGCAAGGTCAGCAGGTTTAATGAGAAGCCAAAGAGTTTCATAATAAACATGGCGCCAATCAGAGACAGCGGAATGGCGATAATAGGAATAAGCACTGAACGGCTGAAGCCTAAAAACAGGAATATCACCACTATGATGATCAGCAAGGTTTCACCGAGCGTCTTAATGACATCGTCAATGGCAGCTTCAATGTATTTAGTCGCATCGTAGGAGACTTCTCCTGTTAAACCGCTGGGCAAGTCTGCTTTGATCTGTTCCATCTCTTTGGTGACAGCTTTAATGACATCTAAAGAGTTGGCGTTAGGTGCAACAAACACCCCCATAAAGACCGCTGTTTCACCTGAGTAGTTGACGTTCGTGTTGTAATCGTCAGCACCCAAAACTACATCGGCTACATCAGATAAACGCACTATACCGTCGCTATTCTGACGTAAAATCATGCGCTTAAATTCGTCCACACCTTTCATATCTGTGTTGGCGCGTAAATTCACCTGAGTGTAAGCACCACGGGTTTGGCCTATAGTGGCCTGAATATTATTGTCGGTCAGCGCTGTACGGACATCAGAAGCGGTAATACCTAAAGCGGCCATACGCTCTGGTTTTAACCAGACCCGCATTGCAAAGGTGCGGCCACCGAGAATATCGGCTTTTTGTACACCACTGATCGCAATTAAACGCGGCTGCACCGAGCGGCTTAAAAATTCAGTGATTTGATTTTGTTCCAGAATATCTGAGCTGAAGCTTAAATAAGCTGAGGCAAACTGACTGTCAGCCGCTTCAATGGCAATAGCCGGTACTTCGGCTTCTGGTGGCAAATCACCACGCACCTGGTTGACCTTAGCGCTGATTTCCGTCATGGCTTTGAGCGGGTCATAGTTCAGATGCAAATGCGCTACAACGCTCGATACGCCCATAGTGCTCTGCGATTCGATGTAGTCGATACCACCGGCAGAGGCTATAGCTCGTTCGATAGGCGTGGTAATAAAACCACGGACTAAATCAGCATTTGCGCCTATATAAGCTGTGGTAATTCTTATCACAGCTATATCTGAACGTGGGTACTGCCGTACCGTCATATTGCTCATCGACTGGAAACCAGCCAGCAATATCAGCAGGCTGACCACTATGGCCAGCACAGGCTTTTTAATAAAAATATCGGTAAAATTCATAATCTGCTCATTGTTAATGGCTGGTGATGATGTTCGTCAAATCAGGTATCAGCTGGTGTTGGCGCAGTTTTAAATTCTGGTGGCTGAGTTTTGCTCAGTACCACAGACTGGCCATTAAATAATTTAAATGCACCTGCACTTACCACCTGATCACCGGCTTTAAGGCCATTGATCACCTCAACAAAATCACCACGGGCTTTGCCTAAGCGGACAAACTGCTGACGGGCTTTTAAGCCGCCTTTGTCATCTTTTTCCACTACAAATACAGTGTCACCAAAAGGAGCGTAAATAATGGCTGTGCTTGGCACCACCAGCAACTGATGCGGCTCTGTTAAGGTCACAGTGCTCGATACGGCCATACCTGGTATTAACACGTTAGTGCTGTTGTCTAAAATAGACTGCACTATGACATTACGGGTACTGGTATTAATTTCGGCGCCAATAGCACTGATTTCACCTTTGACTATTACAGCACCATCTCCTACTGACACTTCAACAGGTAAACCTTTAGTGATCTGAGTCAGCCAGTTTTGCGGCACGGGGAAGTTTACCCGTACTTTGTTGGTGGCTTGTAATGACACTATGGCAGTACCAGCCTGTAAATCTGTACCTAAGTCAACCTGACGAATACCAATACGACCATCAAAAGGTGCGCGAATGACTTTTTTCTGTAAGGTTGCTTTTAAGTTGTCGACCTGAGCTAAAGCGCTGTCGAGTTGTTGTTTGGCGTTGTCTAATTCACTTTGAGTGGCAATGTTGGTGCGGCGTAACTGCACTAAGCGATCATAACTGGTTTTTGCCAACTTGAAGCTGGCTTCGGCTGAACGCAACTGAGCTTGCTCGTTTGTCACGTCCTGTTCAATCAACACAGTACCAGCTTTCACTTGCTGGCCATTGCTAAAGCTTATTTTTTTCACCCGGCCCGGTACTTCGGCAGCTACCACAATACCTTCGTCTGCCAGCACTGTGCCTATAGCGTTATAGGTATTGGGCCAGCTTTGTTGTTCGACACTAAAAGTGCTGACATAGGCAGGAGGAGGGACAAAGGTTTCGCCCGATTTGATCATGGTCAAAATCTGGTCAAACTTTATCCCGGCAAGTAACGCAAACACACAGAGCAAGCCAAGAATGGCGAATAGTATGGATTTAAATCTTTTCATAACAGTAACCAGATTAAAAGTTAATATTGACCCAAGAGTTTCAGCCTTGAGAATACGACTTAGCAGCACTTTCGGATTCGCAGTGCGGAAAAAGTCGGCCTGGGTGAGCTTTTTATCATTGAACAGCCGCAATCAGGTTTAGCGGGCAAGCTAGTGTGCCACGTTTTTTTTTAAATTGTGACGATTAGTCATAAATTAATAAAAATTTAAGAAAGATGAAGCTGGTGCTCCCGGATTTGTGTAAGCCTGCGTCTGTTTTTCCGTAGGTTTTATCTGTTTTGAACAGCAACAAAGCTCAGAAAAAAGACAGCTATAGTGTAGCGAGCAAAACTGGTTTCACCTATGGAATAGTCGGAAATATTTGTAACCAAATTGCAGGGAATTTAACAAATAGCAATTGAGCTGACGAACGCGCTCAGACCTAATTAAAAATGAGGCCGCCAGACGGCGGCCTCATCAGGTTTCGCCTGAATTACAGGCTGATTTTTTCTACCGGATAACCCAGTTTTTCCAGTTCAGGCGTTAAGCTTTTTGCATCGCCAACCACCAAAATTGTCATTTCTTTGGTATTCAGGTGTTTGGCGGCTAAAGCATTGAGTTGCTCTTTGCTGATGGTTGAAACTATCTGATTACGTTCACGCACAAAGTCCGGAGTTAAATCAAATTCCAGAATTTGTGCCATAAAACCTAATTTTGCGTTAGGCGTTTCGTATTTCAATGCATCAGATTGATTAATAGCCAGGCGCATAAAGGCCAGCTCATCATCCTGAATACCGTTTTGCTGATAGGTATTCATTTCATTGATAAATTGACGGATAGAGTCGGCTGTTGCGTCAGCACGTACTGCGGCAGATGCGGTGTAAGTACCCGCAAACTTGTCGGCATTAAAGCTGGCGCGGGCACCATAGGTATAGCCTTTATCTTCACGCAGATTAAGGTTAATACGACTATTAAAAGTACCTCCCAATACAAAGTTCATCAGGCCAGCCTTATAAAATTCGCCCGTGATATCTTGTGTCAGTGAACGCTTACCAATGCGGATTTCTGACTGTGGCGCATCAGGTTTATCCAACAGATAAATAGTGCCTGGTTTGGCCGTCATTTTACCTGTATTGACCTGCACATTCGGGCCTTTACCTTGCCAGTCAGACAATTGGTTTTTCAGCTCTGTAGCCACTTTGTCCTGTGTTAAGTCGGACACTACAATCAACTGACCACCTGCTGGTTTGAAGTAGGTTTGATACCAGTTCTTCACATCGTCCAGTGTCAACTTGCTGACAGAGTCCAGAGTACCGGCGCCTGGCAGCGCAGCAATACTGCCGTCGTACATCATTTTGTTGTAAGTTGTTGCTGCTATATAAGCTGGGTTCGTCGCGCTGTGCTGAATACCCTGCAGGGTTTGTTGTTGCAGGCGGTTGAAGTCTTCAGCTTTAAAAGCAGGGCTACGTAATTTCTCTTCCAGCAGCACTAAGGTTTGTGGCAGGTTTTTACTTAAGCTTGAAACAAATACATTAATGTAACTGTCACCTGAGCTAATGCTGATATTGCTACCCAGTTTTTCCAGCTCCAGACTCATTTGTTCTGTGCTGTAATTTTGAGTACTTTCATTCAGAATGGAAGCCAGCATTGCGGATATACCCGCTTTATCAGCAGTTTCGTAATAACGGCCCACCGGAATTTTTAACAATAATGAGGTGGTTGGAGTTTCAGTACTTTGACTACCCAGCACTTTAATACCGTTACCGAGATCTGTAGTCCATGTTGCCGGCAATTCAACGGCAGGGTTCATACCCGCCATAGGTTGTTTGCTGCGATCAAAAGTATCTGTCGCTTTACGTACTTGCAAATCTTCAGCTTTGGTCGTCGACGGGCCACCAAAATCATGTTTTACAGGTGTAAAGTTATCAGCTTTGGCAATAAGTTGTTTCTTACCCTTTGGTACTACACTCATCACCACTGAGTTTTGATTTTTAATGTAGGTGTTGTATACCCGCATTACATCTTCTTTGGTGACTGCGTTATAACGGGCTATGTCGTCACCAATGGTGTCTGGTTTGCCCTGGAAGGTTTGGCTGGCTGCCAGTTGACTGACTTTACCAGCTACGCTTTGCAGGCCAAAAATGCTATCTGCTTCTATCTTGGCTTTTACTTTTAACAAGTCGTCGTCTGTCACGCCGCGTTGTTCAAACTCAGTCAGACTGGCACGGATGATCTGCTCGATATCAGCCAGGTTTTTACCTGAAGCCGGATGAGCCAATGCATACAAAGAAAACTCACAGGCCAGCTCGCGGCACGGGTGTGAAACAGAAGCCTGAACGGCCAGCTGATTTTTCACCAGATTTTTATACAACAGCGAATTATTACCGCCACCTAAAATTTCCGACAAGATATCTAAAGCAGCTTCGTCTTTGTGATTAGCATAAGCTGTTGGGTAAGCGATATACACCAGCGGCAAATGCACATTGTCTTCCATTGATATATAACGGGTTTCCGGCAGTTTCACCAGGGACTTGGTTGCATCCGTGACTTCAGGACCACGTGGAATAGAGCCAAAGTATTTTTGTACCATAGGTAAAATATCTTCGGCTTTGACAGCACCACCTACAGTTAAAGTTGCGTTATTCGGGCCGTACCAACGCAGGAAGAAGGCTTTTACGTCATTGACGTTAGCGCGGTTTAAATCGTCCATATAACCAATCACTGGCCAGGAATACGGATGGCCATCAGGATACAAAGCCTGAGATACCCGCTCATTTAAGCGGCCGTACGGCTGGTTGTCGACACGCTGGCCGCGTTCGTTTTTCACAGTTTCGCGTTGTACTTCAAATTTCTTCTCTGTCACTGCATCCAGTAAAAAACCCATACGATCGGCTTCTAACCACAGCATTTTTTCGACCTGATTCACTGGTACTGTTTCAAAGTAGTTAGTGCGGTCTGAGTTGGTGGTGCCGTTTAAAGTACCGCCAGCTTCTGTAATAATTTTGAAGTGCTGTTCGTCACCAACGTTTTCTGAACCCTGAAACATCATGTGTTCAAAAAAGTGGGCAAAACCTGATTTACCTAATTCTTCGCGGGCTGAACCAACGTGATAAGTGACATCAACATGCACCAGTGGGTCTGAGTTGTCTTCATGAACAATAACAGTTAAACCATTGTCCAACTGATACTTTTTGTATGGGATATGAATACCTTGCGAAGGTGCTGACTGTTCTATTAGTTTTACACCAGCAGGTAAGTTCGATTGGGTTTGAGTCTGAGTCTGAGTGCCACAGGCTGCTAAGGTCACGGCAAAAGCGACGGCAATTGCCAGTTTAGATTTGTTCATATGTTCCTCCTTGTTAACCGCCTGATTAAAGCACGTTTCTTTTGGGTTAAAAAGATACAACTATGTAACAAAACGATACAATGCCGTTGGAGCAGGTTCAAAAGTACTGGCCCACTGCGCAGTTTAACGCCAGACTAGGGTAAAAATTCACTTACTGTTCAGTCTGATGACTTAAGGTTTGAATAAGCAAAAAGGGCATGACGTGGCGAAGACGGGGTCAGGCGTGAAGAAATCAAGTTCCTGGTTAAAGTGGAACCTGTTGTTACTGTTGCTGGCAGGCGCTTTGTTCGCTTTTATCCAGTTGCAATTCTGGTGGACTCAATTGAATCCCAAATGGCAAGGCCTGGACTTGTCATGGGGCTCGGCCCGTGTTGAGCTGTTGTCCTTACAGCTGCCGTTTTCCGGTCATCAGCAGGTGCAACTGGAACAACTGGAGCTCGGCTGGACTGGCTGGCCCTGGCCTTTAGACCGGGTTGTGGCTAAATCACTTAAAGCTCAGTTGGATTTACAATTAGAGGCATCCACTGCAGCAGAGCCTGACGCGACCTTGTCAGCGCCTACTTTGCCGCTTTGGTTGCCGAAGGTGTTGTCCTTTGAACAGATAGAAGTCTCGCTGCCTTGTGCCCGTTTAAATACTAAACTCAGCAATAGCAGCGGTACTGACAAGGCTGACTGCCAACTGACAGGTTCATTAACCTACAGCGAACAAAACCAGCAAATACAGCTGCAACTGGCAAATCAACAAGCCGTATTTATTGAAGGTGTGGGTGATGCAAAGTTGGCGCTCAAAGCTTTGATCACACCAACAACCGAACAGCTGAACATTCCACAGTTTGAACTGAGCCTTACAAGCAGCAAGTTGCAGTGGCAGCAGCATCAGCTGTCTGATTTGGATCTAAAGTTGAGTGGCCGCGCTGTCTGGCAAAACAATCAGCTGCAATTTGAAACCACAAATCCGCTGCATCTGAAAGCCGGTTATCAGCAGCCACAACTGCAGATCCAACAGTTGGTAGTGAATGCGCAGTCACTGCAGCTGGAGCTGGACCCAACGCAATTGGCAAATGCACAGCTGAAAAGCGATCTGAAACTTGAGCTGACGCAACTGCAGCATCCGATGCTAAAGACACTGGACTGGAACTGGGCTGGTTCGGCCTTGTACCAGCAGCATCAAGCACAAATCGAAGGTCGGTTAGCGAACAGTTTATCTTTGGCGCTTGAGCATAAAGTACAACTGGCGGAGCAAAACATCAGTGTCAGCTGGGCCTTGCCAGAGCTGTTTTTTCTGGCTGGAAACCCGCTACAAATTGGGCCTTTTTGGCCAGAACTGCTGACATTGCAAAAAGGCAAAGCCTCAGGCATAGGCCAGCTGGAGTTTGACCTTGGCAGCATGGCACTGACCAAACAGCAAACAGAACTGGTGCTGCGGGATTTGAGCGGTATTTACGACAGAACTGTATTTAGTGGTTTAACCACCACACTGAAGTTGTTCAGCGAAGGTGCGGCCTGGACAGTTCAGACTGGTGATCTCAAGCTGCAACAGCTCAATCATGGTCTGGTGATGGGGCCTTTGGAGCTGAATGCGCTGTACCAAACAACAGCACCGGATTGGTTCAAAGGGAAGTTAGATCTGAAGCAGCTGCAACTGGCTTTATTTGGCGGACAGGTTCGAGGCACCGGGCAGCAGATTGATTTAAGTAAAGATGCTAAAGTGCTGCTGCAGCTGGATAAACTGCAATTGGCAGAGCTGTTGAAGCAGCATCCAAGCGCCGATATCACAGGGCAGGGAACTCTGTCCGGAACTTTGCCTCTGAGCATAGAACAAGGCAAGCTGACGGTCGCTCAGGGCTCTGTGGCGGCTTTGGAGCCTGGTGGCCAAATTGCCTATCAGTCTGAGAAAGCCCAGGCCATGGCCGCATCGAATCAGGGCATGAAGATTGTGATGCAGGCGCTACAGAATTTTCATTTTTCAGTGCTGTCGGCTGGAGTCAGTTACAGCAAAGAAGGTCAGTTAGTACTGGCGCTTAAACTGGAAGGAAATAACCCGGATTTCGAAAAAGGCCGGGCTGTGAATTTCAGTATTAATTTAGAAGAGAATTTACCGGCTATGATCACCAGCCTACAGTTAAGTGGTCAGGTCAGCGACTTAGTTAAAAAACGGGTTCAACAGCGTCTGGCCGCCCAAAAAGCCAAAGACGCCCGCAAGGAGTAATGATGCGAAATTGGCAGGAAAAACCATGTTCACAGCCGCTGGCTCTAGGTCAGGGGAGGCTTGTAAAGCAAGGCCTGAGCCTTTGTTTGGCCATTTTAGTAACCACAGCCTGTACACCTACAGTGCAAGTGGCTATGCCAAATGAGCCCATTAATATCAATTTGAATGTCAAAATTCAGCATGAAATTTTGATTAAAGTGGACAAAGAACTGGACGAATTAATCAGTGATTCCAGCGGTTTATTTTAAGGAAGCCAAGATATGAAAACTTTAACTAAATTAGCCCTTTCAGCTGTATTTGCTATCAGTTTGCCTGTAATGGCCATGGATTTACAACAAGCTATGTCGGCCTTAGGCGCGGCAAAAACTCAGGGCTTGGTCGGTGAACAACCGAACGGTTACTTGGGCGTAGTGGGCTCATCAGCTCAAGCCAAAGAAATAGCGGAATTAATTAACAAAGCCCGCAAAGCTGAGTATCAAAAACTGGCCGCTAAAAACGGCATTCAGTTAGCTGATGTCGAAGCTATTGCAGGTAAAAAAGCCATTGAAAAAACCGACCCCGGCCAGTTTATTTATCTGAACGGCCAGTGGCAGAAAAAATAATTAACGAACCGGATTCGCGGCTTGCTCACCCACTACTGTATGCCATGGCAGGATACGGTAGCTGCTGACCAAGCCGTTAATCACGTAAGGATCCGATTCTGCAAAGGCTTGAACCTGAGCCTGATCTGCAACATTAAACAGCAGCAGAGCGCTTTCGATGGGCTCGCCAACTGCTCCGCCTAATACCAATTCTCCGCGCTCTGCGGCCAACCAGGCCAATTGCAAATGTTCGGCACGAAACAACACCCGTTTTTCCAGATAATCGGCTGAGGTTTGATACTGCAATAAATAATGCATTGTTACTCCTTCGTTTGTCCGCTGTCCGCTTGATTTGTGCGGACACTTTATCTGTCCGCGGACAGTTTTAATTAGTCAGTGGTTTTTCATCATTTAAATATAAAACAATAGCTTACACTAATTTTTTGCGATGGCACGTTCCCTGCTATATCTGGTTAATCAGATGATGGAGAACAGTGATGATCCAGGGTACAGAAAATCAGGATATTCAAATCCAACCGAACAAAACCAGACAGTGGCGTCGCCCTGTAGTGGCAATTTTGTTTATGGCAGGCGTCAGTTATATCAGTTATAGCCTGATGGCGGCCAGCTCGGCTCAGGCTTCTTTAGTCTTGCCAAAAGATCAGGTGCAACTGGCTATAGTAGAACGAGGCAGCTTTACCCGTGATTTATCAGTGCAGGGCAGGGTCGTAGCAGCCAATGCTCCAACCTTATTTAGTCAGGAAGCAGGCCAGGTACAGTACTTGAAGCAACCTGGTGAAGCTGTGCAATTAGGCGATTTGCTGGCAGTGGTCTCCAGTCCGGCTTTAGATAACGAGTTGGAACAACAACGGGCTTTGCTCGCCAGTATGGAATCCGATTTTGAGCGTTCAGCTCTATTAGCCCGTGAACTGCAACTGGATATGGAACAAGTGCAAAACACTGCACAAGTGAACTTAGTTGCAGCCAAACGTGAGCTGGCACGGGCTGAACAATCGATCAAAATGGGGGTCATTCGCCAACTGGATTACGACGTCGCTAAAGACAAATTATTACAGGCTGAGCTGGAATTTGATCATGCCAAACGCAAGGTCGCATTGGCCACTGATAAATTGAGTTTCGAAAAAAAGTCTGGTCAGTCCGCCTTAGCTCGTCAGGCTTTGGTGGTTGCTGAACTGGATCGGAAACTGGCGGCATTACAAATTAAAGCACCAGTCACGGGTCAGGTCGGTAACTGGCTGGTCGAGCAGCAAAGCCATGTAGTGGCGGGCACTGGGTTATTGACTGTGATCGACTTAAGCCGTTACGAGGCCGAGTTGTCGGTGCAGGAAAGTTATATCCGCGATTTAGCTGTAGGTATGTTAGTTGAAGTGAATTTGGGCAATCAGCAACTCAAAGGTGAGTTGAGCCATATAGCGCCTGAAGTCAAAGACAACTTAGTCACAGCCCGTGTCCGTTTTTCTCAGAACGACAGCACCAGCTTACGTCAAAACCAGCGTTTATCAGCCCGCGTCATTATTGAGCAAAAAGACAATGTACTTCGCATTAAACGCGGCGACTTTGTTGGCTCTGGTGCCAGCCGTATTGCTTATCAGGTGAAGAATAATCTGGCGGTGAAAACCCCGGTGGTGTTAGGTGCATCGTCCGTGCAGTACGTCGAAATATTACAAGGTGCCAAAGAAGGTGACCAATGGGTCATTTCTAATCTGGATGAATTTAAGCAACAAGACAGAGTTCAACTGAACTAAGGCTTTCACAGGACTAAGGCTTTCACAGGAATCTGGGGCTTGAGCCCTAAAGGAGAAAATCATGATTAAAATTAATAACCTGAGCAAAATTTTCCGAACCGACTTAATTGAAACTCATGCCCTGCGTCAGATTAATCTACAGGTTAACGAAGGCGAATTTGCCGCTTTAACTGGCCCGTCTGGTTCCGGTAAATCTACCTTGCTGAATGTGCTTGGCACTTTAGAAAGTTTTGATCAGGGCGATTATTTACTGGACGGCCGCTCTGTCAAAGGCTTGTCGGACCGGGAACTGTCAGCACTTCGCAATGAAAAAATAGGTTTTATTTTTCAGGGCTTTAACCTGATTAAAGATTTCAGCTTGTTCGACAATATCGAGCTGCCGCTGCGTTACCGTGGTTTTAGTGCAGCTGAGCGTAAACGCCGGGTGGAACAGGCGCTGGAAACTGTGGGTTTAGCGGCGCGCCGTGATTATCACCCAAGCCAGCTGTCTGGTGGTCAGCAGCAACGTGTCGCTATAGCCCGTGCTATTGCCGGTGAGCCACGCATTCTGCTGGCGGATGAACCTACAGGGAATCTGGATTCGTTAATGGCTCGTCAGGTGATGGAACTGCTGGAAAAAATTAACCAGCAAGGTTGCACCATTTTAATGGTGACACACGACCCGGATCAGGCCCGTCGCGCCAACCGCCATATTCAGATTGTCGATGGACAGCTGAATGACGCGACATTATATGAACCTCTTGGGTACGAACCTTTAGTCGCAGGAGCTTAAGATGGACGCCTTACTACATAACCTGAAGCTAAGCTGGCACAGCATTAAAAGGGCCCCTTTGCCTTATGCCTTAACCTTACTGATTTTAAGTTTAGGGTTAGGCACTTTTTTCAGTAATGCCACTTTGTATTACTGGATGAACCGCGACCCTATACCGGAAAAAAGCGCCACTCTGTTTATGGCTCGGCTGAACTCAGTGCCAGGGGATTGCACCGACTGTTTTGAGCCACCACGTGTGATGAGTTATATGGATATGCAAAAAATGAGTGGTAGCGGCATCACCTCGGCCGAAGCTGCAATGTTTTCCAGCGATGCTTATGCCAAAACTGTGGAGAACCAGCAAGCTACACCCAGTCAGGTGGAATTGCGTATTACCCAGCGTGATTTTTTTAAGCTGTTTAATGTGCCTTTTTTGCATGGCGAAGCCTGGCCAGATAATAAAGCGCGAATGGAAGTAGTGATCAGCAAAAATACAGCCCTTAAGTTTTTTAGCCGCACTGATGTGGTAGGGCAGGAGATGCTGATTGATGACAAGCTTTATAAAGTCATAGGCGTGCTGAATGACTGGGCCATGTTGCCGCGTTTGTATGACGTCAATGGCCGGCGCTCTGCTGAACCCGCTGAAGATATCTATATCCCATTGGAAACGGCCTACGATTTAGCAATTCAGTCCAATACCCAGAACTCTTATTTTGATGTGGACTGGGATGGCAATATGGCCACTTACCCACAAATGGCCAGAAACAATTTTGCTAATCAGCTGCAGTTTTGGGTGCAATTAGATAGCCCGGAAAAAGTGCAGCAGTACCAACAATTTCTGAAAAATCTGGTGGCTGACGAAAAAGCTGCTGGCCGTCATCAGCGTCCAGAAGGCAATAAGCTGGATAATATTCTGAACGTACAGAAGGCGCTGCGTGCAACCAATGATCAACTGGACGCTTTTGCTTTAGTGGCTTCATTATTCTTGCTGGTCTGTGTAGTGAACGCTGGTCACTTATCGTTAAACCGTTATATGGCGAATCAATATGAATTCAGTTTGCGCCGGGCTTTAGGTGCCAGCCGCTGGCAGTTACAAAGCCAGATTTTGGCGGATGTGTTATTAAGTTCAGCTTTAGCTTTTGCCGCAGCTTTATTCTTTGCGCAGCTGGGCTTATGGACCATTAACTCCTTATTGCCAGGAACCCGCGCTTTAGCTAGCTGGGACTGGCAGATGTTAGGCGTCATGGCGCTCTTTGTGCTGCTAATCAGCTACCTGGTGACCTTGTATCCAGCCTTAAAAACCTCATTCAGCCCGCTGAATCAACAGTTAAAACAATAAGGAGATCATCATGTCGGTATTTTTAATTATTAAATCCTTATTACGCCGTAAAGTGATCACAGCTTTATTGCTGCTGCAACTGGCTGTCACTTTAGGTTTAGTGGTGAATTCCTTGCTGTTGGCCAGTGCAGCTAAAGACTTGGTGGATCAACCAACAGGTTTAGCGTTGGAACAAATTCTGACCGTAAGGGTAAAACCAACCAGCACAGCAATGCGGGTTGAGCCTGCTTTATCTGAGGTGATCAGCAGACAATTGGCTGCAGTGCGACTTATCCCAGGTGTTGAGGCTGCTGAATACACCAATCAGATCCCTTTACGGCAGGGCGGCTCAAATTCAAATATCTTTGAAACGGACCGTCAGGACGAAAGTAATGTCGATTCAGTGCCTTATTACAATACTGGCAGTCAGATTTTTCAGGTGCTTGGCACTCAGTTAGTCGCAGGCAGAGAGCTGACCGAACTGGATAAAGGCACTCAAAATATTATTCTGACTGAAAAGCTGGCGAAGCAGCTGTTTTTAGAGCAAAACCCTGTGGGAAAATCCACCAATCAGGGCACTGTGGTTGGCGTAGTGTCTGACTTTTACTCGCAACGATATGCCAGTGATCCTTTGTTCGGCGCAATCAATTTTGTGCCTATGGCAAGGGCGGAAATGGGCTATCAGCTGATCATCCGTGTCGCCCCTGGTCAATCTGAAGCTGTGCGTCAGCAACTCACTGATGTGATCAGAAATGCTGAGCCAGAAATGGATATTGGCACTGTAATGCGGATGGATGAAAACCGTGATGAAGTATTCCGCTCTGAAATTGGTTTAGCCACCTTATTAGCGGTATTAAGTGGACTGATGCTGTTAGTCGCCATGATTTCTGCCTACAGCCATGCCCATTTCCACGCGCTGCAAATGCAAAAAGAAGTAGGCATAAAACGGGCTTTAGGCGCCAGTAAAGCGCGGGTGTTGTTGGATGTATTAAGCGAAAGCTGGCTGACCACCGCCATAGGTGCAGGTTTTGGTATTCTGGTCTGTTATGCTCTCAATATCAGTCTGGCCAAGGTGATTAGCATACCTGCAGTGCCAGTCTGGCTGCCGCTGCTGACCATGGTTTTATTGCTGCTTTGTGTCACACTGGCCACATGGTATCCTGCCAGAATAGCAACCAGAATTTCACCAGCAACAGCAACTAAGACCTTATAAGTAATGAAAAAAATACTGGTCATCGATGATAACGAGGCGGTGTGCACCGCCCTGATGACCCTGTTTCAGTTGCAGGGTTATCAGGTGTTTATTGCGCAGCATCCGGCTCTGGCCAAAAGCATTTTGCAGCAGCAAGCTATAGATCTGATTTTGCAGGATATGAACTTTGCTCAAGGCGAAATGAGTGGTGCCCAGGGCAAAGCACTGTTTTATCAGCTGCGCTCTGATTACCCTGCTATTCCGGTGGTGCTGCTGACGGCCTGGACTCATTTGGATATGGTAGTGGAACTGGTGAAAGCCGGTGCCACCGACTATATCGCCAAACCATGGGATGACCAGCGTTTACTGACCACAGTGGCGAACGCACTGAAAATAAAACAACTGACCGAACAAAACTTAAAAGCCGAGCGCAAGCAGCAGGAAAGGTTAGGCCTGTTTGCCGGTAAAGACTTATGCGGTTTAGTGTTTGCCAGCACAGCCATGGAACAACTGCTGCAAATGGCCTTGCAACTGGCACCCAGCAATGCAGCTGTGCTGATCACAGGTGAAAACGGCGCTGGCAAAGAGGGTATAGCTCAGGTGCTGCATGCCAATTCCAGTCGTAAACAACAGCCTTTAATTAAAGTAAATATGGGCGCTTTGCCTGCCGATTTAATGGAAGCCGAGCTGTTTGGCGCCGAAGCCGGAGCCTATAGCGGTGCCACTAAAACCCGCATCGGCCGTTTTGAAGCTGCAGATGGCGGCACTTTATTTCTGGATGAAATAGGCAACTTGTCGTTATCAGGCCAGATGAAGTTACTGCGGGTATTACAAACCGGTGAGTTTGAACGTTTAGGTTCCAGCCAAACCCGTAAAGTGGATGTGCGTATTATCAGCGCCACCAATGCCGATTTAACCAAAGCCATAGCTTCAGGTAGTTTTCGTCAGGATTTGTATTACCGCATCAACGTAGTACAGCTGCATTTGCCTGCTTTGAAAGACAGAGTGGATGACATAGTGCCTCTGGCGCGGCATTTTTTAGCAGGGCAAAAAAGCCTAACCAAAAATGCTGAACAGGCACTCCAGCAGTACAGCTGGCCGGGCAATGTACGTGAACTGCAAAATTTATGTCAACGCGCTTTATTGCTGACTTTGGCCGATGAAATTAGCGCCGCTGATTTAGCTTTACCACAAGAGCACAACTCAGCGAAAAAAGCCCTGGATGATTTGGACAAACAGCAGATAGAGCAAGCCTTGCAGCAGGCGCAGGGCGTTGTGGCTCGCGCAGCTAAGCAGTTAGGTATTAGCCGCCAAGCCTTGTACCGGCGCATGGAGTTTTATGGCATTGAACCAGTGTAATTTCTTATGCAGTTGATCAGGCGTTTATACCTGCTGGTACTGGCCTTATTAGTGCCGGCTTTTTTGCTTTTGTCTTCTCTGCAGGCTGAACCTCTTTGGTATCTGCTGTTCAGTGGTTTTGATCTGCTGGTGTTGCTGGTGCTGCACTTTGCTTTAAGCCCTTTACTGCAGGAAATTGAAGCGCTGAATTTACATGCGCAAAACCTGCAGGATGGTAGTTTTAATGTCGACGCCAATCGTCAGTTGCTGCGTGAATTAAAACCTTTAGCTGAAGTATTGCAGCAAATGTCGGCGCAATTGCGGCAGGAACGCGCCACTTTGTATCAACGTGAGTTACTGCTCGACACCGTATTGCAATCCAGCCCCAGTGCTATGGTGTTAACCGATCAGGCTGGTCGGGTGCTGATGACCAATCCGGCAGCCCGGGTTTTATTGCATCAGGGCCTGAAGTTTGAAGGCCTGTTGTTTTCTGAATTAACTGCAAAATTACCTGAACTGGCTTTGGCCATTCAAAGCGGACAACAGGGTTTGCTGCATTTAGGCGAACCTGTGTCGATTTGGCATTTGTCGGTTAGTTCGTTTTCGCTGAATCAAAAGCCGCATCAGCTGTATTTACTCAAACCTATGACCCGCGAAATTCACCGCGAAGAAGTTAAAGCCTGGAAAAAGCTGCTGCGGGTGATAGGGCATGAATTAAATAATACGCTGGCGCCTTTGTCTTCACTGGCTTACTCAGGCCAACTGGTCGCCACAGAGCTGCAGCACAAACAGTTGCAACAAATTTTCCAGACCATCAGCGAACGTCAGCAGCATTTAAATCAGTTTTTACAGTCTTATATTCAGTTTGCCAAACTACCGACGCCGGTATTGGCTCCAGTGCAATGGGCGCGGCTGATTAATCAATTGCAGGATCAGTATGAGTTTGAACTGGAAGGTGATTTACCAAGCCGTGTCTGGTTGGCCGACTCGTTGCAGTTGTCGCAGTTGCTGTTAAATCTGCTGAAAAATGCCCATGAATCGGGCTCGGATCCAGAACAAATTCAGCTTAGTTTTACCGAACTGCCAGATCAGTTGCTTATTCGTTTGCAGGATGCCGGTGGCGGTATGACTAGCGAAGCTTTGGCTCATGCTATGGTGCCTTTTTACACCAGCAAGGAGAATGGCTCTGGCATAGGTTTAACTTTATGCCGTGATATAGCCGAAGCCCATGGCGGTAGTTTAAGCCTGCAAAATCAGGGCGCGGGGCTTTTGGTAGGCCTTTCATTTCCAGCTTCAGGTGCTGGCAATTCCGTGACTGAACAGGCATGATAACACCTGAATTAAAACTGGGTGTTATGGCTGTGTCGGTAACTGAAAAACCAAAAAAACTGAATTTAAAAACTGTCGCTTCCTACTTAGGTGTATCGGTCGCAACTGTCTCTAATGCCTACAATAGACCCGACCAACTTTCCCCTGAATTACGCCAGCGTATTTTGCAGCAATGCACTGAATTAGGTTACGACGGCCCAAACGCTGCAGCCCGCAGTTTACGTACTGGCCGCTCCGGCATAGTGGCCATTTTGCTGTCAGACACGCTGGAGTATTCAGTCAGCGACCCGGTTGCCAATCAGTTTATTAAAGGTGTGGCCGAAGTGCTGCAAGAGCAGGGAATGGACATGCTGTTGTTGTCTGGCCGCCACGACACCAGCAGCAGTAGCGCTGAAGCTGTGCCCGATGCTTTTATTTTGTATGGCGCGCCCAGTAACCCGGAACAGCTGCAACGTATTATCAAAAGTGGTAAGCCTTTGATCACAGTGGACTGCAACCTGGATCATGTGATGTCGGTGAACGTCGACAACTATGCGGCTGCCCATCGTATTGCCGAACACGCCTTGAAAAAAATGCCGGGTAAAGTGGCGGTGTTGGGGCTGCGTTTAATAGAATCAGACCGGGTTTGTCGTATTCAGCCGCATGAGCTATACAGCACAGAACAAGCTATTTCGCGCCGCCGTTTAGATGGTTATTTAGCCGCAGTGCAGGAGCAAGGCCGCGATTTGCCCGCTGATGCGGTTTGGCATATTCCGGTCAATACCCACCATTTTGCTTTGATAGCAGCTCGTGAAGCTTTAACCCAGTATCCACGGCCTCAAGTACTGCTATGCATGAGTGATCGTATAGCCCTGGCTGCTATGGCAGTGGCCCGTGAGCTCGACATCAATATTCCAGATGATTTAGTGGTGGTTGGTTTCGACGGCATTGATGAAGCTGAACGCGCTTATCCCAGCCTGACCACTATTGCCCAGCACAGCGACGAAAAAGGCCGCACTGCTGCCCGTATTTTGTTGTCGGGCGAATTTGGCGCTGACCTTTTAATGCCATCTGAATTAATAATACGGCAAAGTTGTTAGGTTAGTCTGGTTGCTTCTTTTTGCTTAAACAGGCTCAGTGTATGAAACTTTTACTGCTTCTTTTATCTCTGCTGGTTTTGCCACAGGCGAATGCCGAATCACTCAAACTAATGAGCTACAACATTCGTTGTGGCTACTGTGAAGCCGAAGGTACGCCTCAATACTGGCCAGAGCGTAAGTTTCTGCTGGCGCATTTAATTCAAACCCAGCAGCCGGACTTGATTGGCTTACAGGAAGCCGAACTCTTTCAGGTGCATGATTTAATTGCCATGTTGCCGCAGTATCAATGGTTTGGCGAAGGCAGAGATGACGGTAAAACCAAGGGCGAAAGTACAGCTGTGCTTTACCGTAAAGGCAAACTGCAGCTGTTATCAGCCAAAACTTTATGGTTATCGGAAACGCCTGAACAAGTCTCCAAAGGCTGGGATGCCGCCTTAAACCGCACTTTTACTAAAACTCAGTTTAAAACGCTGAAATCCGGCCAAAGCTTTTATTTTTTGAATACCCATTTTGACCATATGGGCCAGCAGGCGCAGCTGCAAAGTGCCTTGTTACTGAAAGCCGAGGCGGAAAAGTTAGCAGCCAACAGCAAAGTGCTACTGACCGGCGATTTTAATGTCGAGCCCGGCAGCGAGCCCTACAAGGCGCTGAGCAAAAGCTTAAACGACAGTGCTTTGGTTGCTAAACAAAAGCTATCCAAAAATGCCGGTACTTTTAACGGTTTTGGCCGCGAGCCGAATAGCCCAAGCCCAACCATAGATTTTATTTTTGTAAGTAAAAACCTGCAGGTCAGCAATTATCAGGTAGACAACAGAAGATACAACGGCTTGTATCCTTCTGATCATGAAGCGCTGGTGGCTGTGATCGATCTGAATTAACTATTAACTTCTACAAGGATGTTGTGATGAAACCCTCTATTTTTCTGCCTTTGCTGCTGGCTCTGGGTCTGAGCAATGCTGCTTTGGCTCAAACTGCTACGGCAGTTGCCAATACAGCGGCTCCGGTTCAAACTGAACTCTTTAGTACTGCGTCCAGCCTGCAAAAAAGCCGAAGCTGTTTCAGCGGGCCTTTTCAAAGTTACGACAGCTATATTGCTTTTCGGCTCAAAATGGCAAAAAACCGGCCAAACTTTTCCGAGGCCAAACTACGGGCTCAACTGCCTCAGGCTGATTATGAAGGTTTCATACAGAAGCTGGATTGTCAGGAATTTGTTTACAAGGTAGGGGATGTGCCCGTTATTGGTTTTATGATTAAACCTAAGCAGATCACTGGTAAAGCCCCTGTGGTAATTTATAACAGAGGCGGTAATGCCGGTTATGGCCAGTTGGTTTTTGGTTTTGTCATGCACGAACTGATGCCCATAGCTGAACAAGGTTTTGTGATCCTTGCCAGCAACTACAGAGGCCAGCATAACTGGGGGAAAGCCGCAGTGAGCAATGCCGGGTTTGATGAATTTGGTGGTACTGAATTAGAAGATGTAAAAGCTTTAGTGCCTATAGCTCAGGGCATGAAACAGGCGGATGCCAGTCGTCTGGCAATGTGGGGCCACAGCCGAGGCGGTATGATGACCTATATGCTGGCCAAATCCATGCCTGAGCTGAAAACCATAGTTGTAGGAGCTGGTGCTACAGATTTAGCTAAAGAGCTGGAAATTCGTCCGGCGATGGAAAAAGTGTTTGAAGCACGGATCCCAAACTACAGCAGCAATAAAGTTGCAGCTTTGGCTGAACGCTCAGTGTTGTTATGGCCTGAACAGTTACCGGCAGACTTGCCAATTTTGATCCAACACGGTGATCAGGATAAGCAGGTGTCGGTCCGAAATGCAGAACAATTAGCCTTAAAACTGAAGGAATTAAAGCACCCGCATCAACTGCTGATTTATCCTGGCGCTGACCATGGTTTTAACCCTGTGCGGGCCAAAGCGCAGCAGGATATGGTCAACTGGCTTAAAAAATATCTAGGCTAATCTATCTAGGGTAACTTTAAAGCAAAGGTGCAATTATGCTTAAAACTAGTGTATTGATACTGCTTGGTTTTTTATCTTTCTGCTCCTTTGCTTTAACGGCGCAGCAGCTTCAGATCCAGTTGTCAGAGCAACAGCAGCAATGGACGCTGGCACAAATCAAACAAAAAGTACCGGTACAGCAGATCAAGCTATTTGACCCTGTCTATAACAGCGAAAAAAGCTTTGAAGGCGTGTCTTTACTGCAACTGCTAAAGGCTGCAGGTTATAAGCAGGGTCAGGCTGCCGATGAGGTGGTGCTGACCGCCTCTGATGGTTATGCCCCTAGTATGCCGCTTGAGTATTTGCTGGATGACCAGGCCGTATTGGTGTTTGCTGAAAGCGGCAAAAAGGACTTTGATTTTGCCCCAGTCGCCCAGGGCAAAGCCATGGTATCGCCTGCGCCATTTTATTTGGTATGGAAACAAGGCAAAGCTGTCGAAAAAACCAGACCCTGGCCTTATCAGTTAGTGAAGCTAGAGCTGGTCAGTTTTCAGCAACGTTACCCCAAACTCTATCCAACCAACGCAGCCCAAAGCTCGGCGGCTTATCAGGGCTTTTTGCTGTTTAAACAAAGCTGCATCAGTTGCCATTCGATAAACCTGCAAGGCGGCGAACTAGGCCCTGAGCTAAACGCGCCAAAAAATGTCACCGAATACTGGACAGAGGATCATTTAAAAGCCTTTATCCCCAATGCCTCTGGTTACAGATACAAAAGCAAAATGCCGACCTTCCCGCAGTTTAGCGCAGAGGATATTGATCATCTGGTTGCTTATTTAAAGTATATGAAGGGTTATAAAGTTCAGTTGTAATGGCTGAGTAAATGGATTTAGCATGAATAAATATCGCTCCCGCGGCACGTTGGTTTTTTTATATTTATTGTCCCAGCAGGGGCTGGCGTTACTTTTGATCGGTATTTTTATGGGTTATGGTTGTTACTCTTTTTACGACAGAGGTGAAGTTCCTTTTGGGCGTGGAGGTAGCAGCATTTACTTTAATAAAATGAGCGAGCCCTTTTTATTTTGGCTGGTTTGGTTGTTCTTTTTTGCGTGTTTTTTAGCCTTATGCGCTCTTTACATTGATTGCTTTTACAAAGGAACTCGCAGAATAACTGAACTTAGGCGAAAGCCTTATTCTTAACAAGTCGCCATCGACGATCGAACTTTTTGATCAACTTTGAACTTTGGGGTCGGGTCTCGCACCTTGCCCCAAAATACTTTGTTGATGTAGTTTGAATGAGTTTAACGAAAAGAAAAATGAAAAAAATACAGAGAAAATAGCTAACAAATCTGTCGTTAATTTAGCGGGGCAAGATGCAAGACCTGCCCCTGTGGGTACATTAAGGCTAAATAACAAACTGAATTAAAAGGAAAAATAAGTGATGGATCGTATTTGTATGTTCGTTATTTTGCTGCTTTCTATACTCACTATGAGCAGCAAAAGTTATAGCCAAGATGAATTTCCTGCGCTCAAAGGTCCTTATTTAGGGCAAACACCACCGGGTTTAACCGCCAAGCCCTTTGCTCCCGGCATTGTGAATACAGAAGAATGGGGAGACGCTGGTGGTTTCTCCACTGACATGAACGAGTTTTTTGTCACCAGATGGAAACACTCTCGTGACGCCAGAGAACCGGAACCTGTCATTTTTAGAAAGGTGGGCGATCAGTGGCATAAGATAGCGGTGCCGGCTGGGGAAAGCAGACCCTTTTACGCCCCAGACGGCAAAACTCTGCATTATGGTGCCAAATATAAAGAGCGCAAAGCTGACGGTTGGTCAGAGCTGAAAAGCCTTGGCCCTGCTTTTGAAGCAATACGCATTATGAGCCTTTCAGCATCAGCCAAAGGTACTTTAGTTCTGGACGAGAGAGGCAGTTCAGCCGGTGATGGAACTCTCCGGTATTCAAGGCTAGTGAGTGGTAAATGGCAAGACCCGAAGCCGCTCCCGAAGGAGATCAATACCGGTACATGGAATGCCCATCCATACATCGCCCCTGACGAGAGCTACCTGATGTGGGACGGTGAAAGAGAGAGCGGGTACGGCGATGCTGATCTCTATATCAGTTTCCGGCAGAAAGATGGCTCCTGGGGTGAAGCTATTAATCTGGGAGACAAGGTCAATACAGCAGCTGAAGAGAGGGGCGCACAGGTCACACCTGACGGTAAATTTCTATTCTTCAATAGAATGGTGCCATATGCCAACGGCAAGGCGGGCTCTCAATCAGATTTATACTGGATCAATGCGCAGCTCATCGAAGACCTAAGACCCAAACAATAATCCATATAACAATCGCAGAAAGTGCGACGCCAAAAGATGCCGCGCCTTCTGCGGGCGTTAGTACCTCAGGGGAAGGTCTTGCTTCTTGCACAAAAGTTAATGCTGTATATCGCATTAAAATAGGGGAGCCGACCCTAACTCCCAACCACTCAAACTAAAGTTCACCTTGCAGCAACTTAGTACGAATCTCCGCTAACTCTGCCCGGCGTGCATCAGTGGTTTGTGGGTAGGCTAAATCCAGTCCAGCCAGCGTTTCGTTAATAATGGTTGAAATGATTAAGCGGGCATTTTTCTTGTCATCGGCCGGTATCACATACCAGGGCGCAACTTTGGTGCTGGTATTGCTTAAACACTCGGAATAGGCACTCATATAACTGTCCCAGTGTTGGCGTTGTGCGGTGTCGGCTTCGGAGAACTTCCAGTTTTTGTTGGGGTTGTCGATGCGGTCGAGAAAACGGCGGCATTGTTCTTCTTTAGACAGGTGCAAAAAGAACTTGATGACACGAGTGCCGTTGCGCACCAAATGAGCTTCAGATGCAACAATAGAACGGTAGCGATCACGCCAGAAGCTACCGGAGTTAAGGTTTTTGTACGGCAGTTTTTGCGCCTCTAATAGCTGTGGCTGCACCTTCACAATCAGCACTTCTTCGTAATATGAGCGGTTGAAAATACCTATTTGACCACGCTCGGGCAGAGCACAGTGGCTGCGCCAGAGAAAATCGTGATCCAGTTCAGTCGCACTTGGGTGTTTGAAACTGTGCACCCGGCAGCCCTGTGGGTTTATGCCCGACATCACATGACGAATAGCGCCGTCTTTACCTGCCGCATCCATAGCCTGGAAAATGATCAGCAACGCATAACGGTTGTCGGCATAAAACAATTGCTGCGCCTTTTTCATGCTGTTGGTGCTGTCGCTAAGTTGCTTTTTGTAGTCTTTTGACGAGCTGTAGAACGACTCTGCTACTGTGGCTTGCTGGTGCAAATCCAGCTTGGAACCTGGGGCTACGGCATAATCGGCACTGCTGATCGTCGGCTTTGTTTTCATCTGTCATCACTCGCTTTAGGTTAGTTTGGCTGCTGGTCTGTAGTCAGGGTTTTCGTCTGATTAGCCTCTGAAACAGGGTGGATGGCGACAGCTGCTTTTTTCTGACCTTGGCAAAGATCTTCAGGGTAGATCTTGCTGCGTGGCTCATTTATGCAATTTGATTTACCAGACTAGTTTGAATGGTACCCAGTGTAGATAACATATAGTACGAGCGACTACCAACCAAAACATCTACCTCGGATTTATAGGCATGACGAACCGGGCAACTTTGGGGGCACACATTGCGGTGTGCGTCATTTCTGCTTTTCGCTCAAAGCTCCAATTTAAGCATTAGAAACACCACGTTTGTAGTTCAGTAATAATCTCCGGCTTTTTCTTCTTCACCTTAATGCTTAGGCTATGGCTGTTTTTGCCACACACAGGACAGCACTATGAAAAAACGACTGACTTCACTGCTACTGAGCTTCACTCTGGCAGCCCCTGCTTTTGCCCAAACTATTCAGTGGGAAGGGCGGGAGTTTGAATTAAACAAGGTTACTGCTGCAGTGGTGCAGCTTGGCGGAGAGGCAGTGTTAAAGGTGGAGCGGGATCTGAAGGCTTTGCCTTTTGACGTGAAGCGTCTTGGCGATACAGTGGATGAAGCCACTTACGTTAAGCTGAAAGACTTTGAATTTGCCGATGCCATTTTTGAAGTGAAGGTATTGGCTCGGGTGCAGCGGCCCACTCCTTTTGCGGCTTCACAAGGTTTTATTGGGGTTCACTTCAGAACCAGTGCAGACCACTCAGCTTTTGAATCTATTTATTTGCGGCCGAATGTCGGCAGAGCTGATGTGCAGGCCTACAGAAATAAGGCGGTGCAGTATTTTGCTTACCCCGGTTATAAATTTGATCAACTGCGTAAAGAAGCGCCAGGTTTGTATGAAACCTATGCCGATATTGGTCTGGATGAATGGATCACCATGCGTATTCATGTGGCAGGAGAGAGAGCCGAACTTTATCTGAATGACGCCAAATACCCGTCCTTTATCGTCAATAAAATGAAAGGGACTTCGGCTTCTGGCGGTATAGGCCTTTATGTGGATATTGGCACTGAAGGTTACTTTAAGGACTTTAAAATTATTTCTTCTATCCATCCAAAGCTAAAAAGTGGCGTTTAAATGGAGCACTCTGAACAGAGCCCGGCTCGATGAGCTCTGTTCAGAGTGCAATTCTTCAGGCCAGATTGCTTATCCATTCCACCGCAGCCTGAGTGGGTAACTCATGCTGCATGCCGGCAAAAAACTGCGGCTCTATGTTCTGGCCAAACAGGGCTAAGCGTTGTTTCGCTTGCAGTACCAGTTCTGGCGAAAACAGCGGATCATGCTGACCATGTAACCAGCCCAGACTTTTTACCGACAAGGCCTGATCCGGTAAGCTGGCAAAACGGGTGGCACAGACTAAGAGATGGCAATCGCTGAGTTCTATGGTTTTGGCAGCTTCAAGCAGCATAATTCCGCCCTGAGAAAAACCAAATAATACCGGCTCAATAGCTGCTGCTCTTGCTTGTTGTAACCAAGGGGCTAAGCACTGAAAAAAGGCCGGTAAGGCTTGAATTACCCGCTGAGGCCTATTTTGTTCTGTCACTCCTGCGACAGAAAACCATTGCGACAAACCGCGTTCATCGACAAAAGGTGCAGCTAAAGCCACAATCAAGGCCTTTGGATTGGCTGCGGCAATGGCTTGTCCCAGTGGCTTTAAATGAGCGGGTGACGAACCTACCCCATGCAGTAGCAGCACTAACTGCTTAAAGTCTTTCGGTGCCTGAATAATTAAGTCTGTCATAGCTTGTCCTGTGTTGGTTGTGCTGTGGTGTTATGCAACCATTTGGTAAAAATCCGCGTCAATAGTGGCATCCAGACAAAACTCAATGCCAGAGTGCCAATGCCTGATGTGATCAGCACCCGTAGCGGTAACGGCAATACTTCCAGCTGCTGCTGAAGCAGTGCATACACCAGCAATAAGGTTGGATAAAGCGCCATCCAGCGCAGCAACCAGAGTTTCCAGGTTGGAGCTTGTTTAGCCATGTTTTATAACTCCTGGCCCGAACGCTCAAAGGCGTAGGCATCCATACTCAATACACTGTGACGGATTTCTCTGACCAGTGGTTGCATTGTGCTGTACTGTCCAGCTATGCCCAAAACAAAACTCAAAGGCAAAAAATGCTCGTCTGTTGGGTGAGCTCTTTTGGCATGAGGGGCCAGTTCCAGCGCATCTACCACCTGCAAAGCCTGGTTCTGACTCAGGCGGTTGGCTATCCAGTCACTAAACTCCGCCGCATAAGCTGCAGCTGGTTCGTCGGCATAAGCGCGGAATTCGTATAGATTGTGTGTCAGGCTGCCTGAGCCGACGAACAGGATCTGATCTGGTGCAAAATCAGCTAAAGCCTGACCTAACAGGTACAGCTGGCGGCTGGACCAGCGCACTGGCAGCGAGAGCTGGATCACCGGCACATCAGAATTCGGAAACAGATAACGCAGTGGTACCCAGGCGCCATGATCCAAACCCCGGTTCGGGTTGAGCCCGGCACTGAAGCCTTGTTGCTGCAAATGCTGTTGCAACTGAGCTGCAATGTCCGGTGCTCCGGAAACAGGGTACTGCAGCTGGTAAAGCGCAGAAGGAAAGCCAGAGAAATCCTGGATGGTTTCAGGCGCGCTGCTACTGCTTAAATACAAGCCCTGACTTTGCCAATGTGGAGATAGCACCACAACAGCAGCAGGTTTGGGCAAGGTGCTGCCAAAACGGGTCAAAGCCGGACCTGCACTACCTGGGTCTAGCGCGAAGCTTGGAGCGCCGTGAGAAATAAAAACAACCGGCAGCATGTACTGCACTCCTTTATCTACAAAGTTTATTGGAGCACTATAATTAACTACCATCAGGTGATAAATTGGCCTCTCTAGCATTTACTATCCCGAAAGGTGGGATAATGTCGCAGATTAACGAAATGAAAGCCTTTTTGGCTGTGACTGAAACCGGCAGCTTTGTGGCTGCAGCGGATAAATCCGGCGTGTCGACGACAGCCTTGTCCAGATGGGTGATGCAGCTGGAACAGCGTTTAGGCGTCAGATTACTGCACAGAACCACCAGAAGGCTGAGCCTGACAGTCGAGGGGGAACGTTTTGCTGAACGTTGCAGTGATATTTTGCAGCAACTATCAGAAGCTGAAGCAGAGCTTAGTGCGCAAGCCAGTCAAATCAGCGGACGGCTGCGTGTCAATGTGCCTGTCAGTTATGGCATTCGGTATTTAGCACCGCTGTGGGCCAGTTTTAAGCAGAAAAACCCGGCTATTGAACTGGATCTGGTATTAACCGACCGATTAACCGATATGGTTGAAGAGGGCTTTGATCTGGCGGTGCGGATTGGCCGGCCTGCCAGTTCAAGCCTGATCAGCAGGCCTCTACATCAGCTAAAGATGCAGCTTTGTGCATCCCCTGAATATATTCAAAGGGTGGGTTTACCAGCAGATCCTACCCAGTTGTCCCATCATCAAATCATTGCTTACAGCTATTGGGGCAGTGGCAATGATTGGAGTTTTAGTGGGCCAGAAGGAGAGCTGACGGTTCGGACCAAAGCCTGGATGTATTGCAATAACGGTGAAACTTGTGTGGCTGTGGCAGAAAGTGGTGGAGGCGTGATCTATCAGCCTGATTTTTTAGTGGCGCAGGCGCTGCAGCAAGGCCGGCTGATCCAGCTCTGCCCTGACTATCAGGGGTTGGTTTTGCCTGTTTGTGCTGTGTATCCGTCAAGGCGCTTTGTCTCGGCCAAGGTCAGAACACTGGTGGCGTTTTTACAGGAACAATTGGCGGCGGAATAATCCGGCGGTTTAAGCCTGCCGGATCTATTTTCATCCAGGTTTTTAATCAGCGGAAAAAACCTGCAAAAGGTTGCATATACACAGCTCCAAAGCTGTTTAGTCTGCCTTGGGCATGCTGATCAGGGGCACCATACACAGTTAAGGCGGTCACCTCGACGCAGGATAAAAACTCAGCGGCGAAGGGGCCAAAGGTGGTGTCGACATGGCTAACCAGCGCTGTTGAATCCTGATAACTTTCGATGATATGAGCACTGCTGTTGTCTGCGTTCAGGCTATAGCTGTATAACAAAGTACCGGGTTCCAATGCTGTGGCCGCAACGACTTTTTGCACCAAAGCCTGGAAAGCGGTCAGCATGGCTGGTTTTAATGCCAGCTCAAATACGCAAATGATCGCTGAGTTTTTGCTGGCAGCTTCACTCATCTGCTTTGCCTGCTGCGGCTTTTAGCGTTTCTGCAAAAATTTCGCCGGAAATAGCCCAGTCTTTGGTTTGCACATCGTTAAAAATGACATACACATACTGCGGATCGACATTGGCGTGTTTAGCGATAGCTGCCGTCACTTCTTTGGCTATGGCTTGTTTAGCATGATCACGGCCGTCAAACATCTGAATATTTACTACTGGCATAAGGCACCTCTGTGGTTGATTTTAGCGGTTGATTAACTTCAGCTACAGCCAGCGTACTGGCGACAGAAAAGATCATAACAACAGAGTAAAAGTGGATAAACGCCTTGAGATGTCACTTACCGTAGAGTTAAATTCTACAATCAGCCAAAAGTTCCGGCATCGGATAACTGCACTAGTTCATCCACTATAAAACGCACAGCAGGCATGAGTTGTTTAGTGCGGGGCCAGATAATGTTCAGTTCAGTAGGTGATGGTGTCAGTTCGGGTAGGATCTGCAGCAGTGTTCCATTAGCGAGATAAGGCCGCAGTAGCGATTGCGGAAACTGAATAATACCGGCTCCGGCGACACAGGCTGCAACCATAGCGTCTCCATCACTGATTTGGTGAAAGGCTTTAGGCTGAAAGCGATGTTCCTGATCTGCGGCATTTTTCAAGCGCCAGCTCAATGAACTGCCCCCGCGCCAGGCCACAATACATTGATGTGCGGATAAATCTTCAAGCACTTTGGGTGTGCCAAAAGTGTGTAAATAAAGCGGCGATGCGGCCAGCACCAAAGGTTGTGGTGTCAGGGCTTTGGCGACCAGGTCTGTACTGTCTTTCAGCGGACCAAAACGTATAGCTAAGTCAAAGCCTGCATCCATTGGATCTATCACTTTGTCGTTAAAGGTCAAAGTAAGCTGCAGTTGTGGGTAGCGCTGCGTCATACCGAGCAGTACCGGCATCATCACTGAACGGCCAAAAGCGGCAGGCATATCGATACGCACTCTGCCGGAGGGCTGACTCAATTTTGATTGCAGCAATAGTTCAGCTGCCTGCAAGGTGTCTATCGCCAGCTGACAACTGGCCAGATAAGCCTCGCCTGCGGTGGTCAGACTGAGCTTTCTGGTGGTGCGGTGGAACAAGCTAGTGTTTAACTGACTTTCCAGCTTCGCAATACTTTTACCAAGAGCTGACTTCGAGATCCCGAGTTCTTCTGCTGCAGCTGTAAAGCTTTGTGCTCTGGCGGCTGCGGTGAAATACACTATGCCCCGAAATGGATCTGAAACTGTCTGTGTGGTCATCGTCAGAATTCCGTTGAAAAAGCTAAGCTAATTATCAGGTTTAGACCTGAGCGGTTCAGTACAAAAGCTGTTTTATCTAAGCCGCCTCTGGGCCAAAGTGGTCCAGCACAAAGCTGATAAAGCTGCGCAGTTTGGGCGTCATGCGTCTGTCTGGCGCATACAGCAGATGCATGGGGCGGCTGGGCACCGGGAAATCTGGCAGTAGCTGAATTAAATGGCCTTGAGCTATGGCTTTTTCTACCAGCTCTGCAGGTTGTAGCATAATGCCCTGATGCTGCAATGCGGCTGCCAGTAAGGCTTCACCGCTATCTGACATAAACTGGCATGACACAGGCACAGTGATTTCACCTTGCGAGCTTTGAAAAGTCCAGTGTGTGCGTAACTCAGTATGCAAAAATCCCAAACATTGATGATACTGCAAATCAGTGGGGTGGCTCAGAGGCTTATGTTTTGCCAGATACAAAGGTGAAGCGCAGAGCAGCAGTTTGTAAACTTTAAGGTTTCTGGCAATCAGGCCACTGTCAGACAAAGTGCCAACTCTGAATACCGCATCAAAACCTTCGTCTATTAAATCTACTTTTCGGTTGGTGATCGACAACTCTACAGCCACTTCAGGGTATTGCGCCATGTAAGCACTTAGTTTCGCCGTCAGTGCATGGATACCAAAGGACACTGGTGCACTGATCCTGAGTTTGCCTACGGGAGTGGCTCTGACTTCTTCTGCCAGACTCTGAGCTGCTTCTACTTCAGCCAGAATATTTTTTGCCCTTTCATAATAAGAGCTGCCTATCTCAGTTAAATGCTGACGTCTGGTGGTGCGATTGAGTAACTGAACTCCTAGTTGTTGCTCTAATAGCCGGACATGCTTACCCACCAACTGAGAGGACATTTGCATGGCATCTGCGGCAGCGGACAGGGATCCCATTTCCACCGTTTTGACAAAAACTTCCATGCTCAGTAGTCGGTCCATTAGAAACGCCTCGTTTTAAGTGATGAGTTGCTATGCACATTTATTACAGCATATTTCCAGTTGTAACCTATATGCAAGCTATAACCAAGGGGTAAATCGATGAAAGTTGCAATTTTAGGCACTGGAAATATGGGCGCAGCTTTTGCTGCAGAACTGGCCGCCACACATGAAGTGAGCATTGGCAGCAGAGATCCGGCCAAAGCGGCAGCCCTGGCTGACACTATTGGCGCTGGTGCTGTGGGTGGTGGAATTGGCGCAGCAGTGAAATTGTCGGATGTTGTCATTCTGGCTTTGCCTTTTGCTGCTGTCTCTGATGCGCTGAAACAGGCCGGAGATTTAAGTGGTAAGGTATTGATTGATATCTCTAATCCGCTTACGGCTGATTTTCAGGGATTAAGCATAGGTCATCTGACATCGGCGGCTGAAGAAATTCAGGCATGGGCGCCAACTGCCAAAGTGGTAAAAGGTTTTAATACAATTTTTGCTCAGTTAGTAGCAGCAGAAAACCGCAAAACTAAGTCACTACAGGTGTTTATTGCTGCAGATGATGAAAGCGCAAAACAAACTGCTATCGCACTGGCAAGCTCGATAAGTTTTCAAGCTGTGGATGCCGGACCGCTAAAAAATGCCCGTTTTCTTGAGCCTGTTGGCGCAATGAATATTCAGTTTGGTTTCTTTTTAGGCAAAGGGCCTGTAGTTGCCCCGGTTTGGCTTGGGCTTTAAACCCTAACAGGCAGTGAAAATACTGCCTGTTTTATCTTTTTATTGGCGGGAAAAGTGTGAACAAAAAGTTAAATATCTGGCTTGGACTTTATCTGCTAGTGCAATCTGTGCTGACGACAGCAAATGCTGAGCCAGCTGTAGAGGTACTGAAACAAGACTTTGTATTTCCGAATAAAATAGCGGGTTTTCCCGCTAAGTTGTCTGACATCAAAGGCCTGGAGATCAATTACTTCACTACTAACGACGGGGTGAAGTTGGCGTACTGGCAAGCTGGCAAAGGCAAGCCTGTGATCTTTGTGCCGGGCTGGTCAGCTAATGGCGCAGACTTTATTGATGTGATCTATTTACTGAGCAGTGGCTACAAGGTGATAGTGCTTGATCCGCGTAATCAGGGGTTATCAGAGCAGGTGCGGCAAGGACAACGAATTTCGCGTTACTCGATGGATTTAAAGCAACTGACTGAACATCTGGCGATCAAAAAAGCGGACTTTGTCGGCTGGTCTATGGGCGCTTCGGTGCTGTGGGGTTACATAGACTTGTTTGGTACAGAGAGCATCAACAAACTGGTCTGGATTGATGAGCCTATTTCGATCTACACCCGCGAAGATTGGTCTGAGCAGGAAAGACGTAATGCCGGTGGCATGACAATCTCAGCAGAGCGCATGATTGCTGCTTTTTCCGGCGCTCCAACTAATAATCAGGTGGTGGATATGAAAGTGATGGAGCGTTTTATGGCGCAGGATTCGTTACACTTCCAAAACTCTCAGGCTTTTGCTAAATCCGTGATCAAAAATAACCCAGAGTATATGGCTCAGGTATTATTTGATCATATTACCAACGACTGGCGTGATGTGGTGCAGTATAAACTGGATATGCCCGTGGCTATTTTTAGCGGTGAGTTGAGTCATAATCTGCCGAGCCAACAATGGGCGCAGTCAGTGATCCCTGGCGCAAAACTTTATGTCTATACAGCGGCAGAGCAGGGCGATCATTTTCTAGCTGCCAAGAATCCGGTGAAATTTGTTGCCGATCTGAAGGCATTTTTACGATAGCTGCAAAAATGCATCTGCCCTGTGTGGTAGTAGTGTTCTGTGCAGCATCAGTATTAAGGGAAGAGCTAAAGTTGGATAACAAAAGATGACGGAATGTTGTTGTGGTCAATGCGCAGACTGTCAGGTCAGGTCATCTGTTTTACCATTGGTTAAAAAGCGCGGTAGTCAGGATAGAAGAGTTGGCCGTTTTGGCCAACTTATAGCCCTGCAACCACAGGCTCTGAGTGCTGAAGCAAGTGCGACTGTGTTACAAACTCAAACCCGAGTGGTACAGGCTAAATCTATTCTGAATAGCAATAGCTCCCCCGATATTCCCTGGTCAAAAACCATCAATCCTTATCAGGGTTGTGAGCATGGCTGCAGTTATTGTTATGCCAGACCCTCTCATGCTTACCACAATTTATCGCCAGGGCTGGATTTTGAAACTCAGCTATTTGCCAAGAGCAATGCGGCTGACTTGTTGCGGCAGGAGTTTATGAAAGCTGGTTACAAGCCGACGACTATTGCTATAGGCACCAATACAGATGCTTATCAGCCGATCGAACGCACTTATGGCATTACGCGACAACTGCTGCAGCTGATGCTGCAGTTTCGCCATCCGGTGTCTGTGTTGACCAAAAGTAATCTGATCACCAGAGATATTGATCTGCTGTCGGAACTGGCTGCTTTGCAACTGGTGGAAGTACATTTTAGTCTTACCAGCTTGCGCAGTACGCTGGCAAAAAAACTTGAACCCAGAGCGGCGTTACCTGGCGCCCGGCTTGAAGCGATTAGGCTTTTGTCGCAGGCGGGAATTCCGGTCAAAGCCATGTTTGCTCCGCTGATCCCCGGGCTCAATGATGCCGAAATGGCAGACCTGATGTTGGCAGCAAAACAAGCTGGAGCGCAGAGTATGGGCTATATATTGCTGCGGCAGCCCTATGAAGTGCAGGGCATTTTTAGCGACTGGCTGGCTCAGCATTATCCGTCAGAGCAAGGCAGGATCCTGGAGATGATTCGGCAAAGCCGGGGTGATATGAAAAACGGCCAGGCATTCAGCAGCCGGATGACAGGGCAGGGGCTTGCTGCACTCGAGTTAAAACACAGCTTTGAGCGTTGTTTTACCGAGCTGGGTTTTAAGTCGATGAGCCCCGATGATTTAACGACAAGCTTATTTACTAAAGTTTCCGCCACTTCACAATTATCTTTGTTTTAGATAAAGCTCAAATCCTGCTGGGTACAATGCTCTTTTGCCATTTAACATGGCCTTTTCAAAAAACTTCTTTAATTCGCTGCACTTCTCACTGATGAAATAAATTTACCCGATAGTTTCATTTTTTTATTGCCACTTAAACGATTAAGATGTAGTTTTAACGCAGGAACAGATGAACAGAATCTGACCAACCGGAAACGTTGATCTAGTGCCCTGGGGAGGGTGAAAACGCGCCGGTATTTATGGATCTTGCCGTATAAACCGCTAAGGTGAATAAGACCAAAGATCCTGATAAAAAACAGCGCTGCTAAAGCGCACCACGACAGGGTAGACCTATGCAACAAGTTCACTCTTTAAATACCAGTTCACCAACTTCTGCTGGTTCACCAGCTATCAGTAGTGCAGCGCTGTCGCCCAGCGCTTTTACTCAGGTGAAGTGGATGACCTGCCTGATGTTTTTTGTATTTGCCATGACCACAGATGCGGTCGGCGTCATTATTCCACAGGTCGTCGCGCAGTTTCAGTTGAGCCTGACCGAAGCCGCCGCCTTTCATTATGTGCCCATGCTGTTTATCGGTTTGTCCGGTTTGTTTTTGGGCCGCTATGCCGACCGTTTTGGCCGCAAAAAGGTGATCCTGGCGGGCTTGGCGCTTTACGCTGTGGCTTGTGTGGCTTTTATTTTTGGCGAAAGTTTTCTTTATTACCTGCTGTTGTTAGGGGTTAGTGGTTTGAGTATCGGTTTATTTAAAACCGGTGCTTTGGCCTTAGTAGGTGATGTCAGTGCTGACTGTCAGAGCCATACCCGATTGATGAACAGAGTCGAAGGCTTTTTTGGTTTAGGTGCTATTTTTGGCCCTGCTTTAGTGGGGTTGTTATTAGCAGCATCATTGGATTGGACTCAACTTTATCTACTGGCTGGGCTGATTTGTGCCGTGTTGCTGATGATGGCGTCCTTTCTGGATTATCCGGCTTATCAGCCACAGCAACATAGCTCAATCTGGCAAAGTCTGGTGTTGGTGAAAGACAAATACGCGCTGGGCTTTTCGCTGGCCATCGCCTGTTATGTGGCGACCGAAGTGGCCATTTTTGTCTGGTTGCCTACCTTATTGCAAAGTTACGATGGCAATTACACTGTGCTGGCCACTCATGCCATTACCGTATTTTTTATTCTGCGCACCGCTGGCCGTTTTCTGGCGGAGTGGTTACTGCTGAGATTTAGCTGGACAGTTTTATTGGCCTGGTTTGGCAGCGCCATTTTTGTCTGTTTTGCCCTAAGTATGTTTTACGGTGTAGCTTTGGCCTTATGGCTAATGCCGCTGTCCGGGCTTTTTATGTCGATGATGTACCCAACGCTGAATTCCAAAGGCATTAGTTGTTTCCCGCGGCAGCAGCATGGCGCAGCTGCAGGTTTAATTCTGGCTTTTACCGCCTTAGCGGCTGCCTTAGGGCCTTTATTAATGGGCTTAGTCGGCGATGCTTTGGGCGATGTGCGTTATGGTTTTTATCTGGCTACTGGTTTTGCTTGTCTGCTGATGCTGGGGCTGTGGTGGAATCACTTAGTGCAGCCTGCGGCCAGACGCTTAGCGCTTGGACATGATTAAGCTATAAATATTTTAGATATAACAAAGGCAGCCTTGGCTGCCTTTGTCGTTTCTGTGTCAGAGCTTACTTTATTTCAGTGGAATAAACTCAATGGCTGCGCCGCCGCCAGGCTGCATTACCAGGGGGATGGTATCTTTGGCTGTGACTTCACTGCGTTTGATGGCATAGGCTTCCGGCTTGGTTTCCCAGTGCGAATCGGCGACGTCTGTGTAGGCAATCATCTGGTAACGCACACCAGCTTTTAGAAAGCTTAACGGCTGTTGCAGCGTACGGGCTTCTTCGTTGCTGGTGGCACCTAAGTACCAGTTGTCAGAATGCTTATCCTGCCGTGCTATCACCAGATACTGGCCTATTTTGCCTTGCAGCGCCTGGCTTTGCTGCCAGTCGGTGGGCACAGCGTCAATAAAGGCAAAAGCCGGGTGGCCCTGATAGTTTTCCGGTAAATCCGCCACCATTTGCAGCGGGCTGTACAAAGTGACATACAAAGCGAGCTGATTGGCTAAAGTGCTGGGCACTCTGTTGTTGGGCCGGTATTTTTGGTAGTCGAAGTTAAAAATGCCAGGGGTAAAGTCGATAGGGCCGGATAAACCTCGGGTAAAAGGAATAATCACTGTATGGTTGGGCAAATTGCCGGTATCCGGGCTGCCGCCATTGTATTCCATACCGCGTACCGACTCACGGGTCATCAGGTTGGGGTAAGTGCGGCTTAAGCCGGTGTCTTTTACTGTTTCATGGGCGTTTACCATCACTTTGTGACGGGCCGCTGTTTCCGTCACTTTTTGAAAATGATTCACCATAAACTGACCGTGGTGCCATTCTTTTTGGTCCACGCGGGTGCCGACATAACCCATTTTGACCGAGGGAATGCCCAGCTTCTGGTAATAAGCAAAACCTTGTTCCATCTGTTTTTCGTAGTAGCTAATGCCAGCCGCTGTTTCGTGATGGCCAGCTAAAGTGACTCCTTTGCTTTTGGCGTAGTTATTTACTTTTTCGATGTCAAAACCTTTGACCGCTTCAGTAAAACTAAAAGTGGGCGGCCTTTGCCACCAGTCGCCTTCCCAGCCTTTGTTCCAGCCTTCGATTAAAACGCTGTCGATATTGTGTTGACTGGCAAAGTCGATGTACTGCATAGCGCGTTCTGTAGTGGCGCCTTGTTTCGGGCCTGGTGACCAGTCTTTTTCGCCTATATGCATTTCCCACCAAATACCCATGTATTTGCCGGGTTTGATATAGCTGACATCTGTGTCTTTGGCGGCTGGTGCATTTAAATTCAGAATCAGGTCTGAATTCAGCAAAGCCACTTCCGATTCGGCAATTTGAATAGTGCGCCAGGGCGTTTGAAATGGCGTTTCGGTGTAAACCTTATCGCCATTGGCCCAGGGCACTAAGTCGGCTTTGAGCGTGATATGGTTGTCGGTGATATGACGCAGCGTCATCGAAGCGTAATTGACTAAAGCGGCTTCATGCACCGAAATGGCGATGCCTTTGTCCAGCAAAGTTAAAGGCGTATGGGCCACATTGACCGAGCTTAATGCCGAGTTCAGATACTGGTATTCAAAACGCTGATCCTGATAGGCCTGGATCCACCAGGCAGAAAAGTTACGGGCAAAAGCAAATTCGGTCAGCTCGTCGCTGATCACCACTTTGTTTAGGTGCGGCTGTTTAGGTAGCAGATAACGAAAGGCGACGCCGTCGTTGTAGACACGAAACACCAGCTGCATTTGTCGGGCTTTGTCACCTTGTTCGCTTAAATCCAGACTGATTTCGTTGTAGTTGTCCACTATGGTCGCGCGTTGGCCCCAGACCGGCTGCCAGCTGCTGTTGTGGCTTTGTGTCTTTAATTTCCCGGCCTTTAAGTTGGCCTGCAGCAGTGGCTGATCTTTAAAAGCAAAACCTAAAGCGGAGGGCTTAAGCACGGCTTTGTTTTTATAGTCGACGCTGTAACTTAAGCTTTTATCCGACAAATTAAGCTTTAGGCTGATTTGCTGATCCGGCGATTGCAGCTGCCAGCTTTGCTCGTCAGCAGGCTCTTTCGCTATAGCCTGCAGGCTAAGCACAGAGCTCAGGATTAAAACTATGCTCCACTTCATATTAGGTTCCTTGATAAATAGTAAGTAAGTCGTGTTGCGGCATAAAATTCAGCAGACAAGCGGTAAAAAACGCGTCCAGCTGTAAGTCCTGATAAGGATCCGGACGTTTTTCCAGCTGATCTTGTGCTGCAAGCAAAGCCGGATAAATGCCATAGCCCGAGAGCAGGCAATGCCAGGAACTGGTGCCAAAATGTGAGCTCAATTGCTGGCGTTTGATTCCCTGGTCCAGATCATGCCGGCGATACCAGCAGTCGAGAATTTGCAGCAAGGAATCGGATAGTTCTGTGTTGGCTCTGTTGGCGCGCCAGTAGTCGCTATCGTCGCGGCTGTTGAGTTTGTAATGCGCCACTATATAGTCGCGTACCCGCTCAAAACGCTCGCAAATCTGTTGGTTGTACTGTTGTTGCTGTAGGGCTGTCGCTTGGCTGAACTGGTATTGGTCGATAAAAATCTGCACCGAGGTTTGTACCAGATGCAAAGCTGTGGCTTCTAAAGGCTCAATAAAGCCCTGAGATAAGCCTACGGCTAAACAGTTTTTGTACCAATGCTGCTGCAGCTGGCCCACTTTCATCTTTAAGTGCCGGGCTTGTACTGCCGAATCTACTAACCCCAGTTCAGTACGAAGTTCCAGCTCGGCGTTGTCGGCATCGGTAAAAGCTGAGCTATAGACATAACCATGGCCAGTTCTATGCTGCAATGGAATTTGCCAGGCCCAGCCATTAGAAAGTGCCGTGGCTGTGGTTTCGACCGGTACATCGGCTAAAGCTGCTGTGGGCAAGACCACTGCCGCATCGTTAAACAAATTATTGGCAAAAGACTGAAAGGGCACAGCCAGAGTTTTTTGCATCAGCAGACCACTAAAGCCTGTGCAGTCGACAAATAAGTCGGCACTCAACACGCGGCCATCATTACAAATCAGTGCTTTAATGCGGCCATCCGGCTCTTGAGTTACGCTTTCTATGGTCAGTGGCCAATGCGTCACACCAAGCTGCAGCGCTTTTGTTTTTAAAAACTGGCCTAGCAAGGCCGAGTCAAAGTGATAGCCGTACTCAATGCGAAACGGAAAATTCGCAGGTGTAATAGGGGCTTTTCCGGCCTTGGCCAGATAGCTATTAAAGAAAAACTTGTCCGGGCTGGTTTCAAAATCCAACCCCATACGTCTGCTAAAGCAGTTGGAGTAAAAGGCTTTTTCACTAAAAGTATCGAGCTGTGAAATAAAAGGGTGACTGTAACTGCTGTTGCCTGACGCCGGGCTCCAGTCGATAAAACGAATATTGGTTTTATAAGTGGCGTTGCAGGCGTTCATCCATTCGCTGTCGGGGATATTCAGCTGCTGGAAAAAAGCTTTCAGGCTGGGGGTTGAACCTTCGCCTACGCCAATAATGCCGATATCAGGCGATTCAATCAGGCTAATTTGTGCATCAGGCCAGGCCTGGGCCATTAAACAGGCCGTCATCCAGCCTGCTGTGCCGCCACCTGCAATCAGTATGGAATGGTGTTGCTGCATCTTAGGCCCTTGTGTACAGATCCAAAAATTGGTCGTGCCCGGTTAATTTTTGCAACGGCTGCTGTTTGGCCTGACGGATGTTGTGCATGAAGTCCATTAATTGCGCTTTGGAGTAGCTGCGGGCTGCTGCATGATAATCCGTCGGCACTATGCCCTGGCCTAACATCACCTGCAGCCAGGATGAATCGCGGAAAATATCATTGGCGTCGTTAAAAATAGCGGCCGTTTCTTTAAACAAGGCCAGCTTTTGCTCCAGCCGGTGTGGAATAGCCATCTGGCGCATATCCCGCCAAAAATCGGAGTCGTCGCGCTCGTTGACGTGATAATGCAGAATAATAAAGTCGCGGATGGTTTCAAATTCATCTTTCGATTCAGCGTTGTACGCCTTGACTTGCGCCTCGCTGATGCCGCGGTTGGGGAACATTTTCATCAGCCGCACTATGGCTGATTGAATAAGGTGAATACTGGTTGACTCCAATGGTTCCAGAAAGCCGCTGGATAAGCCAACGGCCACCACGTTTTTATGCCATTGCTCTGTGGTGCGGCCTGTTTCAAAACTGATTTTTTTCGGTTCAGCCAAAGCTTTGGAGTCGAGATGATTCATCAGCGTTTGATAGGCTTGGTCGTCGCTTAAATAGTTGGAGCTATAGACAATGCCGTTGCCATTACGGTGCGTCAGCGGAATACGCCATTGCCAGCCTGCGCTGTGCGCTATGCTGCGGGTGTAGGGCAGGGTCTGCTCAAAACGTTCAGTCGGCACAGCCAAAGCACTATTGGCGGGCAGGTAGTGGTCCCAGTGTTCGTAGGGCACCCCTAAAGTTTTGCGAATTAACAGGCCACGTAAGCCGGTGCAGTCGATAAACAAATCCCCTGCGATTTCACGGCCATCTTTCAGCTGCAAAGCCTGGACAAAGCCGGTTTCAGGATTTTGCCTGACCTGTTCAATCAAGCCTTCAGTGCGGACTACGCCCGCCTGTTCTGCCAGTTTGCGCAGGTATTTGCCATAAAGCGCTGAGTCAAAATGATAGGCATAAGGCATATCGTAGACAGGGTTAGGGGTTTTGATTTTGTTAAATTTGCCTTGCTGGCAGCACAGGTAGTTTAAGTCAAAGTCCCATAAGGACTCCGCTAAACCCAACTCTTTGGCCCTAAGCCAATAATGTTGGAAATTGGTCACGCCCATTGTGGCGCCCGGTGCACCAAAGGTATGGTAATAACTTTCGCCTTGCACCCGCCAGTTTTCGAATTTGATCGCCAATTTGATGGTGGCTTTGGTTTCGCGCAGAAATTCTTTTTCGTCCAGCCCCAGATACTGATTAAAAATCTGGATAGGCGGAATTGTGGCTTCACCCACACCAATAATGCCAATGTCTTCGGACTCGACTAGTTCTATGGCCAGGGTATCGGCAAAGACCTTTTTCAGCAGGGCCGCTGCCATCCAGCCAGCTGTACCACCTCCTGCTATCACCAGTTTCTGAACTGCTGTTTGCATGCGCTATTCCTTGGAAAAATCTTTGTTTTATGTCTGCCCGTTTTATGTGCAGCTGCAACTTTGTCATTTGTGCGCTTCTGGTCGCATCCGGTAATTTCGGATTGCCAGAGTTTGGTCATCGGACTTTTCTAGTATGGCTATAAAAAAGCCCCTGACAATCATTAGATAGTTCAGGGGCTTATATCGTCTAGCTACTCTTAATAGAAAGAGTAGTTAAAGTTCAGCATATAAGAAGGGCCAAACTGACGGCGGGTAGTGACAATGCCATTGGCATCTACAGTCTCTTCATCCACGTCGGTCAGGTTAGTGCCTTGCAGTGACACCCGCAGACCTTCAAGCATATCCCATGGGCTTTGAGTGAAGTCATAGCTGATTTGGGCATCCACTAAACGTACACCGTTGCGTGAGGCTGTCTCAATTTTGTTCGAGCCACCACGTTGGTAGGTGCTGAAGTCTGAGCGGTCTGTCGCTGCGACCCTGAATTCAAAACCTTCCATTTCATAGTAGGCGGTTAAGGAGTACACGCGGTCAGACTGGCCCGGAATACGGCTGCCGTCTTCCAGTTCTGCGTCTATCAGTGTGGCTGAGGCGGCTATACCAAAACCTTCCAGACTGTCATGTACCATGCTCAGTGGCGTGTTGGCTGTGAACTCCAGACCTTTCACTTTGCCTTTTAAGCCATCCTGGAAGAAAGAGTAGTAGCCATAATCTGGTGGCGTCACCAAATCACCTGTGGAGTAGGCAATATCGGCAGGACCATAAGTGCCGTCCTGATCGATAATGCGGTCATGGAAGCCTGGGATAAAGTAATCAGCGCCACCGTTGGTTTCGTCATTACGGAAGTTAATTAAGCTGTTGCCGTCACGAGTCCAGTTCACCAGATCTTTGTAGAACACTGCCATAGAAACATAACCGTCAGTTTCAAAGTAGTTTTCAAAGGACAAGTCAAAGTTGTTGGATTCCAGTGGTTTTAACAATGGGTTACCGGCAAATTTAGACCAGGGAGTACCGTATTTTTCGACATCGGCCACTGTGTTAGGAATGGCAATTAAATCGATGTTTTGGTCGAACTTCACAAAACCAGAAGCTTTCATTTGGTCAATACGGGCACGACTGATAGTTTTATTGGCCGCAGCACGAACATACTTGTTGTCACCCACTTCGAAGCTGATGTTTAAGCTGGGTAATACATGGCTATAGCTGGAGCCTTGTGTAACGTTACAATCTGTATCTATAGCTTTGTCGTTGTTAGCGTCACAGACCGCGAAGTTAGCACCTACTATGCCGACATAACCGCTGGATGATTGGTCAGTTTTGACATACTGCAAGCCAATATTACCTGTGTAAGGAATACCGCCAACTTCGTTTTCAAAATCACCTTTTACGTAAACAGTGCTGACTTCTTCATCGACACTGTAGGTATCACCTAAACGATCCGGCTCTAATAAACCCGCGTCATTTAAGGTGTAGGTGCCATCTCTGTAAGGGGCAAAACCATCATAAGCTACTACCTGACCAAAGCCAGCCCAGGTTAAATCTGCCAGGCCATAGACATAGGCAGAAGGTATAGCGCTGGAGAATGGATAAGACTCAGCTGTTGCGAAAAAGCCTTTGTTTTCCTTATCTTTGTAACGGTCGCTGTAGTTAACACCTAAAGTCACTTTGTTAAAGAAGGAGCTTTCGATAATACCAACAGTTTCAAAGCGATAGGTTTTTAACTCTTCAGTAAAGTCGGCATAGTTCAGGAAGCCGTCCTGCGCATTAAAGTAGCTGAATGGCTCGCCGTTAGCCTGTAATTCGCCAGTGGTAAACTGGTCGGCAAGATTCGCCATACCACCACCCCAGACCTGAGGACCAGTCAGTTGTAACAAGGCTGGATCGGCAAAGGCTTCCAGGCCTGAAGAGCCGGTAAAGAAAATACCATCAGGCGTCATGACAAAATCACGGCTACCTAATTGTGAAGAATCCAATGCACCAGAGCGGGCCAAGCCTGAATAAGACTCGCCACGAGAATCGTGTTTTTCTGATTCACTGGACGCGACATCTAATTCAACAGACCAGTTGTCATTCAGTTGATACTCCAGATTCAGTCCAAAGACCTGCAGCTTGCCGTCTTTTTGCAGTGGATCTGTACGCAGTACTGGGTTGGCATTGATTTGAGTGCCTGTGGAATTAGCACCTGAGCCTGTTACGTTAGCGGAAGAGAAGGGTTCGATAAAACCACGTAATACGCCTGAGTCTGAGTAGTCGATATCCAAAGCATCGAGCGTAATATCCAGCTTATCGTTAGGACGGAATTCTAAGACGGCAGAGATAGTGTCACGCTCTAATTCGGTGCTGATGGATTGAGTGTCCAGGCCTGTTGGCAGTATTTGGCCGTCAGCATTTTCACTGTAACCCCATACACCGTATTTACGTTGGTTGTTAGGGGATTCAGTGGTCGCAGCGGCAAAAGCCAGACCTATGGTGTCGTCAGCAAACTTCTCAACGAATGATAAAGCCAGGCGTTTACCTTTGTTGTCGAATTCAGGGTTATCAGAGTCGCTCTGATTGGCCTCATAAGTGCCATTGACGGTTAAAGTTTCTTTGGCTTGCAGCGGACGCACTGTGCGTAAATCTACAGTACCGCCTATGCCTTGTACCATTAGTGTGGCGTCAGTGGTTTTGAAGATGGTGGCGCCAGTCATAATTTCTGACGGGTATAAATCGTATTCCACACCACGGTTATCGCCTATACCAATCAGCTCACGGCCGTTCAGCGATGTACCTGTAAAGTCTTCCTTGAAGCCACGTACTGAAATACCTGAAGTTCGGCCGCCAACACGTTCACCAGACAAACCTGGTAAACGTGACAAAGATTCGGCGATAGATGAGTCTGGTAATTTGCCTATATCTTCAGCTGAGATGGATTCCACTATAGATGAATTCCCCATCTTTTCCGCCTGAGCACGGATTAAAGAGCCACGAATACCTTTAACTTCAATAACCTCGACCTTATCAGCAGTTTTGTCTGCGTCCTGCGCCAATACCTGCCCTGAGCACAGAGCTGAGGAGACGGCTAAAGATAACAAAGCTGGTTTAAATATTTGTCTGTTCATATCCAATTATCCTGTTGTCAATTTATGGTGCATCAAAATTTTTTTATTATCTGTACGGTAATCTATGCTTTAGTTGCATTAATCGTTCAGGGCTCTGTGCCTTTGGTCCAATTTTGATGACCACTTGGCGAACTGGCTTAATCGATTAAGTTTATTCTTTTTAAAAAAGCAACTGTCGGCTGTTAGGCTATAGAGTTGCTTTTTTAAATCGTTGGATGACGTTTTTTAATTCATCTCTTAATCGTTTTACTTCTGAATTTGACTGCTGTCAAGTCTGACCAGAAAATAATCAGCTAGAGGACAGATAAGACTGTAAAAAAATAAATGCAGATAAAAATAACCGGGCCTAAAAGCCCGGTTATTTTTATGAGTGTGAAGGTGGCATCAGCTTAATAATTTACCTAAAGCACTAAAACCCTGACGAATAGTTTCTATTCTGTTGTCGGTTTGGTCGCGCTCAACAAAAGCGTGGCGTAAACCAGCTGCTTGTGCCTTGGCAAAAATAGGTTTGAAATCAATCACACCTTTGCCGACATCAGCAAAACCACCAGCTTTGTCCATGTCTTTGACATGCCAGAGTGGGAAACGGCCAGGTTGTCTGGCGAACAACTCCAGTGGGCTTAAGCCTGCTTTGACCACCCAGTATAAATCCAGCTCCATTTGCACCAGTTTGGCGTCTGTCTCATTCAGCAGCACATCGTAAGGGACTTGATCAGACAACCTCACAAACTCAAAGTCGTGGTTGTGATAAGTCAGTTGCATACCAGCAGAGCGAATTTTCTCGCCTGCTTTGTTTAAAAACGCCGCTAAGGCTTTGTATTGGTCAATAGTTTTTCGGTCTGTGTCCATCAGATAAGGCAACACCAGATAGCTGTGCCCCATGATTAAAGCCTGTTCAATCACCTTATCCAGATCTTTTTGCATCACATCCAAAGGTACATGAGCGGATGGAGCATTGAGTCCTTCGCTGTCCATAATCTTTTTTAACTGAGTGGCGCTTTGATCGTAATAACCGGCAAATTCAAGCTGGGTATAACCTACACCAGCGACCAGTTTTAGGGTGTCGGCCACACTTTGAGCCATCAGATCCCGCAGTGTATAGAGTTGTAAACCCGGTACTACTTTAGCGGTTGAGGTTGTAGGTTCTGCAGATAATGGCAGGGATGCCATACCTAAACCTGCCACGCCTAAGCCCAAAGCGCTGAGCTTCAGAAATTGTCGCCGCTGCTGATCCAGCAACTCCGGCTGTTGTTTTATGGTCGAATGGTCGTATGGCATGGCTTGCTCCTGCGATGGCTCTGTGATTAAGGTCAGCCTAACCCTGCCGGAGCAGGACCTGTGCTGGCACGTTGAATAAGGTCAAAAGGTAAAATGACTTTAGGTGCTTTACCCAAACGACCTTCGAGTAAATCTATTAATAAAGTAACAGCTGTACTACCAAACTCTTCAGCGGGCTGAGCTATGGTGGTCAGTGGCGGATCGGCAAAGGCTGCAAATGAAATATCATCAAAGCCTGCTACCGATATATCGCCAGGTACGGCAAAACCTTTTTGTTTTATGCCTTGTATAGCGCCTATCGCCATTTCATCGTTTTCACAAAACATGGCAGTAGGTGGATTGGGTAAGTTCAGCAGTTCAGTGGCGGCTTTATGGCCAGACTGCAAAGTAAAATCACCGGGATAAAGCAAGCTTTCATCAAAAGTGACACCAGCTGCATCTAAAGCATCACGATAACCCGCCACCCTGTCGCGGGTCAAAGGACTGCGGGCCGGGCCTTTTATCATTGCAATACGTGTGTGACCCAGCTGTAGTAAATGTTCGGTCATAGCACTGGCTGCAGCTCTGTTGTCCAATAACACCGTAGGGCAGGCGATACGATCTAATACTTCACAGGCATTGACCATAGGTAACACTGAGCCTGCTTTCATCTCCAACTGGGCAAAAGGATTATTTGCCCTCAGTTGAATTAAACCGTCCGCTTGTGAGGTATGCACCATGCGGGCATAACTTTGTTCCATCTCTTCATCGGCTAGCGTGTTACATAACAGCAATGAATAACCTTTGTCGTGAGCAGCTTGTTGCATACCACTGATCACCCTGGCAAAAAACACGTTGGCGACAGTAGGCACAAGCACGACCAGATTGCGGGTTTTGCCTGAGCGAAATTTCACAGCCATCAGATTGGGCTTGTAACCTACCTGTTTCACCGCGGACAGCACTTTAGTGCGGGTTTTCAGCGACACCAAATCAGGTTGCTGCAAAGCACGAGACACTGTGGCTACAGATACTCCAGCCAGCTGTGCTACGTCACGAATGTTGGACATGAATGCATTTCATTTTATGGATTTGCTCCGGATTTTATCTGTATATTCAACACCGTGCATCTGTTTAACCCGCTTATCTTCAGCGGGTTGCTTTATTTGAATACGGATGTAACCGATATCATTTATAAAGTACTTTTTTATAAAAGTGAAGATGATTTTGACAAAAGCATTTATCCGGTTTAGTGCAATTGCTCTTATTTGGTGCGCTTATTTTTAGCTTTTGTGTAATTAAAGTGCAGGATTTGCGACAAACAACGGATTTTCTATTGACGACACAAAATGTAATCCGTTACATTTTTTACAGCTTAAATTTTTGTTCTACAGTCACTGTCTGTTTGTGTCTGTAAACCACAAGGAAAAACCATGAAAACCCCAGGCAAGCAAAAAATCCGTATGGGTATGGTCGGCGGCGGAGAAGGCGCCTTTATTGGTGCTGTACATCGTCATGCTGCGGCTTTAGATGGCCAGATTGAACTGGTATGCGGCGCTTTTAGCCGTGATGCCGGCAATAATCAGCGTACTGGTGACGATTTGTGTGTTGATCCGAATCGTCTGTACAGCAGCTGGCAAGAGTTACTACAAAAAGAAGCTGCATTGCCGGAAGATAAGCGGATGCAGCTTTTAGTGATAGTGACGCCAAATCAGCTGCATGTGCCTATCAGCCGTGCTGCTATAGCTGCAGGTTTTCATGTGTTTTGTGAAAAACCAGCTGGTGTCACGTTAGCGGAAACTCAGCAACTGGCGGTGGATCTAATTGCCAGCAACAGTCTATATGGTCTGGCTCATACCTACCTTGGTTACCCTATGGTGTGGCAAGCCAAAGAGTTGGTACAAAACGGTACTTTGGGCACTATCCGTAAAATTTTTGTTGAATACCCACAAGGCTGGCTGACCGATGATTTAGAAAGCAGTCAGAACAAACAGGCCAGCTGGCGTACTGATCCTGCTCAGGCAGGTGCCAGTGGTTGTATGGCCGATATTGGTACCCATGCTTTTGGTATGGCGGAATTTATCAGTGGCCAGCATATCACCGAGCTTTGCGCCGAACTCAAAAGCCATGTGCCTGGCCGCCGTCTTGATGATGATGGTGCAGCTTTGTTCCGTACAAACGGCGGCGCCAGTGGTGTGCTGCTCGCAAGCCAAATTTGTGCCGGTGAAGAAAACGCACTAAAAATCCGTATTTATGGTGATAAAGGCGGGCTGGAATGGCACCAGATGGAACCTAATACACTGCTTGTTAAACCTCATGGTGCTCCTGTGCAGGTATTGCGTGCCGGAGCAGGTCAGCCGGGTTTAGGTGCAGAAGCTTCACGTCGTTGTCGTTTACCTGCAGGTCACCCTGAAGGTTATCTGGAAGCTATGGGTAATTTATACCGTGATTTTGCCGCTGCTATCCGCTCTGGAGAAAAAGGGACTCCAACTGGTGTGCCTGGCATTAAAGCCGGTATGCGGGGTATGGCATTTATTGAAACTGTCAGCAGCAGTCAGCACAGCGAAGAAAAATGGCTGTCCATTCCTGCGATAGATTAAGCCGCTCGCGAGTGCAAAGCAGCGTTCAACTTTTTGATTAGCCAGTGTGCTGGCTCAAGGACTACAGATGAGTAAAATGAAAGGGCCAGCCATATTTTTGGCTCAGTTTATGGGCGACGAAGCACCATTTAACCACGTGGTCAGTATGGCCAAATGGGCTGCAGATTTAGGCTACAAAGGCATTCAGGTGCCGACTAATAATCCGGCCTTTTTTGATTTGGAATTAGCGGCGACCAGTCAGGCTTATTGTGACGATATTCAGGCTCAGTGCCGTGCAGCTGGTGTTGAAATCACTGAGCTGTCGACTCATTTACAGGGCCAACTTGTCGCTGTGCATTCTGCTTATGACGAGCTGTTTGATAACTTTGCACCCGAAGCTTTACGTGGTAAACCTGCAGAGCGCACCGAATGGGCTGTTAAACAATTAAAACTTGCCGCCAAAGCCAGTCAGAATTTAGGCCTAAAAGCTCACGCTACTTTTTCCGGCGCTTTATTGTGGCATTTGGTTTATCCATGGCCACAACGTCCTGCGGGTTTGGTAGAACAGGGTTTTGCAGAACTTGCCAAGCGCTGGTTGCCAATTCTTGATGCCTTTGACGAAGCTGGTGTGGATGTCTGTTATGAAATTCACCCGGGAGAAGATTTACACGACGGCGCTACCTTTGAGATGTTTTTAGCCGCCACCAATAACCATCCGCGCGCTAATATTTTGTTCGACCCAAGTCACTTTGTGTTGCAACAATTGGACTATTTAGATTTTATCGACCGCTATCACAGCAGAATCAAAATGTTTCATGTCAAAGATGCTGAGTTCCGTCCTAATGGTCGCAGCGGTGTCTATGGCGGCTATCAGGATTGGGTCAACAGACCAGGACGTTTCCGTTCTTTAGGTGACGGTCAGGTTGATTTTAAAAGTATTTTCAGCAAGTTAACTCAATATGATTTCGATGGTTGGGCCGTGCTGGAATGGGAATGTTGTTTAAAAGATTCAACCCAGGGCGCGCGCGAAGGAGCTCCATTTATCGCGTCTCACCTGATTGAAAAAGCTGGCAGAGCCTTTGATGACTTCGCTGGCGCTAAAACAGACGAGGCGCGTAATCGTCGGATCTTGGGGTTAAAACCGTAATCGCATAAAAACAATAAGCACCGCTCTTACATAACGGGGAAGACGAATAGAATGAACAGCATAAAAATACGCTTGTGCAGCATGATGTTTTTACAGTTTTTTATCTGGGGTGGCTGGTTTGTCACTTTAGGTACTTTTTTAAGCCAGAACCTGCAGGCCACTGGTCCACAAACGGGCATGGCCTTTTCGACTCAATCCTGGGGGGCCATTATTGCGCCCTTTATCGTAGGTTTAATTGCCGACCGTTTTTTTAACGCTGAACGTTTATTGGGTATTTTGCACCTGGTAGGCGCTGTGCTGATGTACCTGATGTATCAGGCCGCTGATTTTACAACCTTTTATCCACTGGTTTTAGGCTACATGCTGGCCTATATGCCAACGTTGGCACTGGTGAACTCAGTCTCTTTTGGTCAGTTAAAACAACCTGAACTGGAGTTTGGACAAATCCGGGTTTGGGGCACTATTGGCTGGATAGCTGCTGGTTTGGTGATCAGTTATGCCTTTGGCTGGGATGCTCAGCAGGCTATAGCTGATGGCGCGCTGAAAAATACCTTCCTGATGTGCGCTGTGGCGTCCTTGGTGTTGGGTGTATATAGCTTTACTTTACCTGCAACACCACCTGCCGGTCGTGGCCAACAATTAAAATTAGGTGAGTTGCTGGGGCTGGATGCGTTAGCATTGCTGAAAGATCGTAACTTCGCCTTGTTCTTTTTAGCCTCGGTGCTTATTTGTATTCCGCTGGCCTTTTATTACCAGAATGCCAATCCTTTCCTGACCGGAATTGGTGTTGAAAATGCCACAGGTAAAATGACCTTAGGGCAAGTGTCTGAAGTGTTGTTTATGCTGGCTTTACCTGTCTTTCTGAATCGTTTTGGTATTCGCTGGACCTTATTATTAGGCATGGCGGCCTGGGTTTTACGTTATGTGCTGTTTGCCTATGGTGATGCAGGTCAAGGAGTGTGGTTGCTGGTGGTTGGTATAGCACTGCACGGTATTTGTTATGACTTCTTTTTTGTCTCGGGCCAGATTTATACCAACAGCAAAGCGGGCGTTAAAATTCGCAGTGCTGCACAGGGCCTGATCACTTTAGCCACTTACGGTATAGGCATGCTGATAGGCTTTAGCGTGGCAGGTCAAATCACTCAGGCTTACACCAGTGCTGAAGCCACAGACTGGACCTCCATCTGGTTATTCCCTGCTGTGTTTGCAGCTGTGGTGCTGGTGCTGTTTGCCGTTATCTTTAAAAACGAGCCACTGCAACAACAAGCAGAGGACAAACAGCCATGAAACCACAACTTCCACGTCGTGAGTTGTTAAAACAACTGGCGGCAGGTGCTGCAGGTCTGTCAGTGCTGGGATCAGGTTTATTACTGTCAGGTGCTGCAGCTGCGGCGCCTGCGACAGCCGGCGCACTGAAAGGCAATATCCGTCATTCAGTCAGCCGCTGGACTTATGGTGACTTATCCATTGAAGAGCTTTGCTTGCTGGTGAAGTCTTTAGGTTTTAATGCGATAGACTTAGTTGGTCCTGAAGACTGGCCTGTGTTGAAAAAACATGGCGTGGACAGCTCCATGTGCAATGGCGCAGAGCTGAATCTGGTGGATGGCTGGTCTGATCCTAAATTTCATCCAGAGCTGATTAAACGCTACTTAACACACATAGATTTAGTGGCAGAGGCAGGCTACAAAAACCTGATCTGCTTTAGCGGCAATGCCCGTGGTATGGACAGAGAAATCGCCTTACAAAATGCAGTCACTGGTTTAAAACAGATTTTACCTCATGCTGAAAAGCGTGGTGTGGTGCTGCAAATGGAGCTGTTTAACAGCAAAGTCGATCACCCTGATTATCTGGCCGATGGCACAGCCTGGGCTATTGAGCTTTGCAAGCGACTAAACTCGCGGAACTTTAAGCTTTTATATGACATCTACCATATGCAGATTATGGAAGGTGACATTATCCGAACTATCAAAGATAACCATCAATATTTTGGCCACTATCACACTGCAGGCGTGCCGGGCCGCCATGAAATTGATGACTCGCAGGAGCTGAACTATGTCGCTATAGCGAGCGCTATTCGTGACATAGGCTTTACCGGCTATCTGGCGCAGGAATTTGTACCAACACCAAAAACCAAAGAAGGCAGGGCGCAGTCATTGGCTCAGGCTATTCGTATTTGTGACGTTTAAACCGGGACGAAGCGGCCTGACCGCTTCGCCAATCATAATGAAAACAGGGCATGTAGCTAAAGTCATTCAGAGATGACTGGTACAAAACCCGCCCAACAGGGGACAACAGATGACAGTTGCGCAGAATCATTACGACGCCATAGTGGTCGGTTCCGGCATCAGCGGTGGCTGGGCCGCCAAAGAGCTGACCGAAAAAGGCCTGAAAGTTTTATTGTTAGAACGTGGTCGTGATATAGAACACATTAAAGGCTACACCAATGCCTTTAAAGAAGCCTGGGATTATCCGCACCGCGACAAAGCGACCGAGAAGATGAAGAACATGCATCCGGTGCTGAAGCGGGAATATACGCTGAATGAAAGCACCTACGGCATGTGGGCCCGTGAAGATGAATCGCCTTATGTTGAGACTAAACGTTTTGACTGGTTCCGTGGTTACCATATGGGTGGACGCTCTTTGTTATGGGGTCGCCAGAGTTACCGTTTAAACGAAGCAGATTTTGAAGCCAACTTAAAAGAGGGCATAGCAGTCGACTGGCCTATACGTTATAAGGATCTGGCGCCCTGGTATGACTATGTCGAACGTTTTGCTGGTATTTCAGGCAATCGTGACGGTCTGGACGTATTACCTGATGGTCAGTACCTGCCTGCTTTCCCACTGAACGTGGTGGAACAATCTGTCTCAGAACGACTGAAAAAAGCCTTTGGTGGCAGCCGTCACCTGATTTGTGGCCGTACAGCCAACATTTCCCAGCCTAAACCTGAACAAAACCGCGTTAATTGCCAATATCGCAATAAATGCTGGTTAGGGTGCCCTTTTGGTGCTTATTTCAGTACTCAGTCTTCGACTTTGCCTGTGGCGATGAAAACCGGCAATTTAACAGTGCGTCCATTTTCTATCGTCACTCAAGTGTTGTATGACAAAGACAAAAAACGCGCCCGTGGTGTGGAAGTGCTGGATAGCGAAACTATGCAGACTTACGAGTTCACCAGCAAAATTGTGTTCCTGAACGCCTCAGCCTTTAACTCCACCTGGGTGCTGATGAATTCAGCCACTGATATCTGGGAAGGTGGTTTGGGCAGCAGCAGCGGTGAGCTGGGTCACAACGTGATGGACCACCACTTAAATGCCGGTGCTTTTGGTGAAATCGAAGGCTTTGACGACAAATACTATTTTGGCCGTCGTCCTACAGGTTTTTATATCCCACGCTTCCGTAACTGGGGCGGTGATAAACGTGATTATTTACGTGGTTTTGGTTATCAGGGCGCAGCCAGTCGTCAGGGCTGGCAAAGAAACGTGGCTGAGATGGGCATAGGTGCCGATCTGAAAAACGCTTTAGCTGAACCTGGTACCTGGACTATAGGTATGAGTGGTTTTGGTGAGATTTTACCGGATCACAGCAATAAAATTTCGTTAGACCGTACTGTCAAAGACAAATGGGGTTTACCAGTGCTGGCAATGGACGCTGAACTGAAAGCCAACGAAATCAAGATGCGTAAAGATATGATGCAGGATGGTATCGATATCCTTACCGCTGGCGGCGCCAAAAACGTTCAGGGTTTTAATGGTGAATGCCATCCGGGCAAAGGTATCCATGAAATGGGCACTGCACGTATGGGGCGCGATCCTAAGACCTCGGTATTGAATGGCTTTAACCAGGTGTGGGATGCACCCAACGTCTTTATCACAGATGGTGCTGCTATGACCTCAGCTTCTTGTGTGAACCCGTCTTTAACCTATATGGCGCTGACAGCCCGTGCTGCGGCTTATGCTGTAGACGCGCTGAAAAAAGGAGACCTGTAATATGGACAGACGTGACCTTTTGAAAATGATAGCGGCCGCAACCGGCATGGCTATGGTTGGCGGCGATTTATGGGCTGCAGATCAGAAATCAGCGGATGCGGGTAAAGCACTGTTTACCCAGACAGATATCGCTTTTTTGGATGAAATTGCCGAAACTATTTTGCCAAAAACCGACACGCCAGGTGCCAAAGATGCGGGCTGTGGTGCCATGATGGCGGTGATGGTGGCTGATTGTTACGATTTGCCGCAACAAACTATTTTCTTTGAAGGCTTAAAAAGCATCAAAGCCTTAGCGAAAAAGCAGTTTGGCAAAGACTTTATGCAACTGACTGCGGCACAGAAACATGAATTACTGTCGAAGCTGGATCAGGAAGCCAAACAAGCTTCAGGCCCGGCACCTCATTATTTTATCTTGGTAAAACAGCTGACACTGATGGTGTTTTTCACCTCTAAAGTCGGAGCCACTGAAGTGCTGCGTTATGTCGCAGTGCCAGGCCGTTATGACGGCAATATGCCGTATAAAAAAGGCGATCGCGCCTGGGCGACCTGATCCGGCTTCGCTTTTTCCTGTGTTTAATCAGGCGGCTTAGTCCGCCTTTTTTAAAGGTAACTATGATGAAATATGTATGGATTGGCGCCGCTTTATCCTTAAGCACAGCTGTGATGGCCGCCACGGATCTGAGCAAGTTAACAGATGCCGAGCGTCATGCCTTAGCTGCTAAAACTGAAGTCTGGACTCCTGTGCCGCCTGTAGTCACCGCAGCAGAAGGCCAGGCGCCTTCAGATGCGATACAACTGCTGGATAAAAACCTGTCGCAGTGGACCTCAGTCAATACCGGCGCCGCAGCACAGTGGACTATGACGGACGGTGTGCTAACGGTAAAACCTGGTACCGGCGATATCCGCAGCAAGGAGTCCTTTTGCGATATTCAGCTGCATCTGGAATGGCGTGTTGGTAAAGACCGGATGGATAAAGAAGGTCAGTTGCGTAACAACAGCGGCATCTTTTTACAGGAAATGTACGAAATTCAGATTTTAGATTCGTACCAGAATAAAACCTATCCCAATGGTCAGGCTGGCGCTGTCTACAAACAGACTATTCCATTAGCCAATGCCACCCGTCCATCGGGCGAGTGGCAGGAATATGACATTATCTACAAAGCGCCACGTTTTGACGGTGAAAAACGCTTATCGCCAGGTTATGTCACAGTGCTGCACAATGGCGTGTTGCTGCAAAACCACACTGAAATTGCCGGTACTACCGAATGGATAGGTGCGCCGCAAGTCAAAGCGCATGGCTGCTTGCCACTGAAATTGCAGGATCACGGCGACAGCGTCAGTTTCCGCAATATTTGGGTTCGTAAGCTGGACTAATTGTGTCTTTATGACAAAAAGGCTGGTTGATACCAGCCTTTTTTATGAGCAAAACCTGTTGTTACTTCATATCCGCAATAATAGCCTGCAAGCCTTTCAGTGAAGCTTCAACACTTTGCATCGGTGTCATACCTGCAGGGTAAGATTCCTGTTCTACCACCAGCCATTGAGTACCACCTATAGTTTTATTGGCGGTGATTAAGGCTTTCCAGTCAGTTGTGTCTTTGCCAATAATTGGATCTTCAGTATTACCAGGCTCTGGCGCCGAAGCTTTGTAGTGGGTAGTGATAGTACGGCCCGGATAAGCTTTGACAAAATCCACCGGATCTTTGCCTGCTACTTCAGTCCAGCCAACATCTTGCTGCAAAATGACTTTGCTATTGGTATTTTTACCAATTACATCCCATGGGGTTTTGCCCATTTCACCGAGCATTTCAGGTTTGTGGTTGTGATAACCGACATGCATGCCATGTGGCGTCAGTTTTTCCTGCACTGCGGCTAAATCAGCGGCCACAGCTTTGGCACCTTCGACGGTAAAAGCACGCTGATCCATTGGAATAATTAAATAATGGCAATCTATGGCTTTATAAAAAGCGACAGTGGCGTCAAGTTGCTCCGGGCTAAGCTTTTCAAAAGGCACATGAGCGCCTGAAGCTTTTAAGCCAAGTTTGTTTAAAAAAGCTTTTAAACCAGCAGGGTCATTGGCATATTTGCCAAAAAAGCCTGCAAACTCAACACCATCAAAACCCATAGCGGCGAGTTTAGTTAGTGTGCCTTCAAAGTCGGCTTGCATCGCATCTTTGACAGACCATAACTGCACACTCAATTGAGGTGTTGTGGCAGAAACTGGCGCTGTATCGGCATAGCTGAAGCCTGCCGCAGTGCTTGCTAAAATCAGGCTGAGTACCTGTGCGGTTTTTGTCAGTTTTTTCTTTAAAAAAAGCATAACCCTGTCCTTTTTATTGTCATTGGAAGCGGTTTCAGAGTGCTTGATTTTAGCTTATAGATCAATGCTAAATGCGTTAGTTGGCAGGTTCTTGGCGGATTAAACTACTGGATGAAATAAATGGGCTGCAGTAATGCAGCCCAATGCATAAAATTAACCGGATTTAGCCTTTAATCTGACCAGTAAACTGGCTAGTGCAGCTGCAGTGGCCAGGCTGATGACGCCAGTCCAGCCAAACTGCGAAAGTGCTGTACTGCCAAGTGCTGAACCTGCAGCCATACCAATAAATACAGAGGTAAACAACAGCGCATTTAAGCGGCCTCGGGCCGGAGGCTCCAGTCCATACACCAGAGTTTGATTAGCGATAAGTGCAGCCTGTACACCTAAATCAAAACCTATAGCGCTCAGCAGGATCAAGGCGATCTGGCCATTCACTGGCAGAAGTGGTAGTAAAAACATAGCAGCGAAAGATAAAGCCACCAAAGCCGCTGCCAATTGAGTGACACGCTCCGGCCCCTGTTTATCAGCGATAGCACCAGCCAAAGGTGCAGCTAAAGCCCCTGCAGCTCCTGCTAAACCAAAGGCACCAGCCACTGCGCTGCCAAATTGGAAGTCTGTGTGTAGCATCACCGCCAAAGTTGACCAAAAAGCGCTGAAGGCGACAGACAATAAACCCTGGGATAAAGCAGCACGGCGCAAATTGGTATATTTGGTCCAGAGCCCGGCCATAGATTTTAGTAATGCCGGATAACTCAGTTGGGTGTCGGCAGCAAAATCAGGCAATAACCACCAGAGCCGAAAACCAATCAGCAGAATACTCAGAGCTGCCAGTTCGTACATAAAACGCCAGCCGTAATACTCGCCAACAGTGCCACTTAATACTCTGGACAATAAGATGCCGGTTAATAATCCGGTCATCACTGTGCCTACAGTTCGACCTCTATGTTCAGCCGGGGCTAAAGCTGCAGTGGCAGGCACTATATCCTGTGCCATAGTGGCCAGAATACCTATAGCGAGGCTGGCCAGTAGCAGACCTTCAACAGCTGGCATCAGCGAGCAAATCAACAGGGCTAAGCTCAACAACAGGCTTTTGAGCAAAATAATGTATCGTCTGTTGAATTTATCGCCCAAAGGCACCAACAGCAGAATCCCCAGCGCATAGCCTATTTGGGTGAAAGTGGGGACAAACCCAGTACGACTGACACTGGCCTGTAAGTCCTGAGCCATCAATCCCAGTAAAGGCTGATTGTAATAAGTAGTCGCGACGCTTAAACCTGCGCCTGTCGCCAGAGTAAAAATAGTCTGACGGGACAAGGGCTTTATTTCTGCGCTGTGTAATACGTCTTGTGCTGACATCACTCAACCTCAAAATCCAGATTTGCTGGAGGAATATTGTTCTGAGCGAGTATTTTTCAGCATAGAGATAACAAGTGGTAGCCACAGCCAAAGTAAAACTGATATACGTATAGCGTATGAGCACTTTTAAAAATTCTGGCATCGATCGTATAGACCTGATGCAAAGCTTTGTGCGTATAGTGGAAAGCGGCAGCTTATCTGCAGCAGCTACTCAGCTGCATACGACACAACCGACCATCAGCCGGCGCTTACAGACGCTGGAAAGCCTGCTTGGCGTGAAACTGCTGCTGCGCACTACTCATGCAATGAAGTTAACGGACGATGGCCTGCGTTGTTATCAACATGCCAAAACACTGATCAACTGTTGGAATGAACTGGAAGACGATTTAAAACAAGCGTCAGATGAACCTGTCGGGACTTTGAAAGTAAGGGCGCCTCATGCTTTTGGTCAACAGCAGTTGATTGAGCCTTTGGTGCGTTATCTGGATCAATACCCACAGATGAGTGTCGACTGGCAGTTGAATGACCATTCGCCCAACTTTATTCACGATGGCATAGACTGCGCTATTCACGTCGGAGAAATTACTGATACCTCTATGGTGGCGGTTTTATTAGCTGAGGTGCCACGTTTTGTTGTTGCATCACCAGAGCTGCTGGCTCGCTATCCACAGATCAGTAGGGTAGAGCAGCTTGCCACTTTGCCCTGGCTGGCGCTGAGTAGTTTTTACCGCAGCCATATCCTGTTAAAAAGTAGTCAGCTCAATGCCAGCCATCAGCTGGAGTTTCAGCCAAAATTCAGCACCGACAGCTTGTTTGCGCTGCGCAACACAATTTTATCCGGTTTGGGAGTAGGGGTTTGCTCAGCCTGGATAGTGCAGGACGATATAACCCAAGGCAAGCTGGTGCATTTGTTGCCCCAGTGGTGTGCCGCGCCTTTACCTGTGTATTTGATGTACCCTTATGCCAGTTATTATCCGGCCCGGCTTCGTAAATTTTTACAGCTGATCCGTGAAGCTATGCCAGGTATAGCCGGGACCAGAGCACCTACGGCTGGATAGCGGGTCGTATTGGGCGAAAGGAGCTGTTTATTACAAAGGCTGTAGCGAGAAAAATAGCCCCTTTGCAGGGGCTTCAAAAGTCAAACACCCGGGGAGGTGTTATCAGGGAATCGGCTCTTAGTGTGTTGGAGTTAACCACAGCACCTGATAGGGTAAAAGCTGCAACTGATCAGCTGGCAGCTTCTGAGCTGTCAGTTCGTCGAACCATAACTGGCCTGCCAATGAGCTGCAAAGCTGCATATGTTCAGAAAAATTCACCACAGCCACCAGGCGTTTTCCGTCCAGTTGACGTTGGTATACAAACAGATGTGGATTGTCATCCCGTAGTATTTCTGTGCTGCCTGAACCTAGCAGTGGTAACTGTGCCCTGGTTTGGATCAAGTGCTGTAATTGCTGATAAATACGGCCAGATAACGAGTCTGCTTTATTCGCTTGTGCCAGTTGAGCTTCTGATACCGCAACTCTATTTACCCAACGGCTATCGTCTTTTTTCGCAGGATCAAGCACATAGCTGTAATCGTTTTTTAAGCCCAGTTCGTCACCCATATACAGCAGCGGCAAACCGCCGATACTTAAAATGACTGAATTGAGCAGGTAAATCCGCTGCAGCGCATGCTCCAGATACAGTGGATTTTTGTCTATTTCAGCTTTTTCCACCCCAGCCAACGATGACAACATACCAGCTACCCGGCAATCACCTGTGACAGGGTTTTGCTGAAAAGGCACACCAGCAGCAAAACTGCCTTCGAACTGACCCGTATAAAACTGATTTAAAAACTGGCGGTGATGATCCGGATTAATACCCAGTTGCCAGGCAATACTGTCATCGAATGTCCAGCCGATATCGTCATGGCAACGGATGTAATTCACCCAGCTGCAGTGGGGGTGAATTGCAAAACGTTTACTTAAGGATGCAGTTAATAAGCTGGTTTTACGGGTGGCTAAACTATCCCACAGCAGTGCCATCAGCAGCGGGTTGTACGACAGCTGACATTCTTCCGGCGCTATGTATTTCACCACTTCATCCGGGTGGACTATAGCTTCAGATTTAAATTGCAAAGCCGGAGCCGCGATGCGGGCTACAGCATTAAAAGCTTTGATTAAGGTGTGGCCTTAGGCAGATTTTCGCAGTTGGTGCCAGCTTGTTTCCAGACAAAAGCCAGCGCATCCAAGCGCAGTACCGAAGCGCCCTGATTGGCCAGAAATAACATTTCTTCCGCCATGGCATTAAATACCGCCGGATTGGCGTAGTTTAAGTCCCATTGAAAGCTGTTAAAGGTAGTCCAGACCCATAAACCAGAGGCTTTATCCTGAGTAAAGCTACCACGGCGAATTTCCGGGAAAATCTCTCGTAAGCTTGGTGCAAACAGGTCACGTTCCTGTTCGGTTAGGAAAAAGTAGAAGTCGCGGTACTCTGCATCACCAGCTTTAGCTTTTTCCGCCCAGCGGTGTTCGTCGGATGTATGGTTAAAAACAAAATCCAATACCGGCTTAATACCTTGTTGATGTAACTGCTGCATCAAATCGGCTAACTGCTGCATCGAGCCAAGTTGAGGCATAGTGCTGCGATAATCAGATACGGCATAACCACCGTCGCTGTTTGGCTCCGGCGCTTTAAATAGCGGCATCAGGTGCAGATAGTTAATGCCACTTTGCTTTAAATAGGGGATACGTTCTGAGAGGCCCTGAAAGTCTTTAGCAAATAAGTCGACATAACAAGCTGCGCCTAAAACAGTGGCGTCTTTGTGCCAGTTCTGTGGTTCAGCATCTTCCTTGCGTAAATAGACCGGACGATGAGCTGCACTTTTAGCCAGCAGTTTTAAAAGCTGTTCCAGATGATAATAGCAGTCGTAATGATCAGCGTATAAACTCAGATAAAGCTCAAGCAAAGCGGGCAGTTGCTGTTCCAGCCTGTTATGCAGTTCTGGCCAGCTGTCTTTTGCTGCAGCTTTTAAAGATTGACTTAATCGTTTAAGTGTTTTTTTGCTTTCAAGTTGCAACAGCTCTGGATTGTCCAGTAACTGTGCTGTAGTTTTTTGCATGTGAACTGTTCCGCGACTGCAGTGTGATATGCTTAATAAAACTTCATTTTTCATATTTTGGCAAGGCTTTTAGCGGCGAAATGTTTAAATTTTGTGTTGAACATTTACAGCGGGGTGTTAAATAGCTAGAATTGAACTGAAACGTTTTAGAATGTGATGCTATTTTCTGGTCTCACTTAAAAGGAATAATGCAGATGAAGCAGACACCTGTGTGTTGTTTTGGTGAAGTACTGATCGACTTTTTGCAGGACAAAGCCCAGCCTGGCTTGTTTCATCGTTTTGCTGGTGGTGCTCCTGCCAATGTGGCTGTAGCTGTTGCCAGATTGGGCGGACATAGCAAATTTATTGGCATGTTGGGCAAGGACATGTTCGGTGATTTTTTGCTGCAGGAGCTGCAAAGTTACGGTGTCGATTGCAGCGCAGTGCGCCAAACTCTGGACGCTAAAACCGCTCTTGCTTTTGTGGCTTTAAATGATCAGGGCGATCGCAGTTTTTCTTTTTACCGACCGCCAGCCGCAGATTTACTTTATAAAGTAGAGCATTGCCCAAGCGATCTTTGGCTGCAAAAAGGTATTCTGCATTTATGCTCTAACAGTCTGACCGAACCTGATATAGCGCAAACTAGTTTTGCTTTGGTACGACTGGCGCAACAACATGGCTGGCTGGTGTCGGTGGACGCTAATTTACGTCACAACTTATGGAGTGAAGGCAAAGCCAGCAGAGACTTGGTGATCCAATTGCTGGAAATGGCTGACTTAGTGAAATTAAGTGAAGACGAGCTGGAATATCTTGCCGATGGCCAAAGTACAGAGAACTGGTTGCAGCATATTCTGGCGTTTCGCCCGGCCTGGCTGGTAGTGACAGCTGGTGCTAAGGAAGTACAAAGTTACAGCAACATAGATTCGTTTTCTGTGCCAGTTTCCTCAGTTCCGGTGTTGGATACAACCGCAGCAGGGGATGCTTTTGTTGGCGCCTGGTTAAATCAGGTGGCTATGCAACTGACGCAGGGGCTCAACTTTGCTGATGTACTCAACCACAAAGAACTGCGCCAGCAAATGATTGAAAAAGCCATTAAGGCAGGCTCGTTAACTTGTCAGAAATATGGTGCTTTTGCTGCTTTACCTACAGCACAAGAGTGGGACTAATGATGTTTCCTTCGAAAATAAAAAGGGCTAACTTGCGTTAGCCCTTTTTTATTTGCAGCCATCCATGGCGCTCACCCTTTGGGCCACTGCTTCGCAGTGTTAAAAATCGTTCCTGACGATTTTTTATACTGAGATGTCAATATTCTGACCCAGGTTGCCGACAGGAACCGGACTTGGCGACTGCAATGCCGGAGACGAAGTTACAGCGCTTTCCAGCAACTGCATAGTTTGTCTCCCTTCCTGTTTTTGCTGGGATTTTGCCAGACTGGCACCCAGTAGTTCATAGCTCTGGCTGACTGCAGCTGAGCCTACGGATTGTGTCATAGTCACTCCCATGCCATGTTTCCATACAACATATCGGCAAAAGGATCGCGGACTTTAGAATTATTTTCAGTATCCGAAAAAAATGAAGCCGCTCGTTGCAGCGAGCGGCTTCGGTCTTTAGGCGAGCGGAGTGACTTATGTTCCAAATGCCTGAAGTTGTTGAACTCTTTGCAGCAGTGTTTCTGCTAGTGGATAATGGCCGTTGATTGAGAACGAATGCTACGCTCCGGAATAATCGAAGGTAAAGTATTGGCCTGAACCACTGGTTCTAAAGGGCGTATCGGCCGGGTTGGACTTTTCTTCACAGTGCCTTTTAATAAAGGTTCTGGTTTTAAACCACTTTGACCAATTTTAGCTGCTAAACCTTGTTGAATATCCGCTATGGTATAGCCAGTTTTAATTTTCATCCGAACGTAAGGAATGCCTGCTGCTTCAAAAGCACCGCTGACAAACCAGTCAGGTACTGCTTTATGACCGTCTTTACTGTTGTTATTCACCAGATCAACCACAGCAACAATGCTCATATCGGCTGGATCGCAAAGGACAAAATCCAGATACTTGGCATTCAGTTTGACTGAAGCAGCGATACGGGACTTGGCGTCTACATTGTTTTTTAGTTCCAGAATGTCGGCCATTTTCACTCTGTTCATTACTTTGTACTTCCCTTTCACCGCTTGTTCCAGCATGTTCAGGTAAGAACGTTCGACCTGAGTAAAAAGGCTGCTTTTCTTACTAAATGGAAAAGGATTGCCATGGCTCATAAAGCGGCTGGCTAAAAAAGCTGCAACCACAACCAACACGGCTAATACTAAAATTAAAACTTCCATTAATGACCTCCGACAAACTTTTGACTCTTGCAGCTCAGGTGAGGTGGCTGCATAGGTGTTAAAGCATAAGCTGTGCCAACAAGTTAGATTAAATGCTCTAATTTGTATAAGTTTGCTGAATGTTTGCCATATAGCCTATTGATGGCTGAAATGGTGGGGATTGGGCTGGGTTCGGCTTATAGTGAAAAGAACTCTTATTGCTACAGACAAGGATCACCAGAATGACAAGCAGCAACACTGCAGGATTAGAGATCAAAGGCCGCCTGCCGGCAGAATTTCAACAGATATTAACGCCAGAAGCGTGCCGTCTAATTGTAGAGCTGACCCGCGAGTTTCGTGCCCCTTTAAAGCAATTGCTGCAACAGCGTAGCGTCGAACAAGCGCGTTATGATGCAGGCGCTTTGCCGGATTTCCGTGCTGACACAGCTGATATTCGTGGCGGTGACTGGAAAGTGGCGGCAATTCCGGCTGACCTGCAGGACAGAAGGGTAGAAATTACCGGTCCTGTGGATCGCAAAATGATCATTAACGCCTTAAATGCTGACGTAAAAGTCTTTATGGCCGACTTTGAGGACTCGCAGGCACCCAGCTGGGATGGTGTGATCGAAGGTCAGATCAACTTACGTGATGCCAATTTAGGCACTATCAGCTACAGCGATCCGCAATCAGGTAAACAATATGCGTTGCGTGATAAACAAGCATTATTGATAGCACGGGTTCGTGGTTTGCACTTGTGGGAAAAACATTTAGAAGTAGATGGCGAGGCTGTGCCTGGCTCTTTGGTTGATTTTGCCTTGTATTTTTTCCATAACTACCAAACCCGTTTAGCCAAAGGTTCAGGTGTGTATTATTACCTGCCGAAACTGCAAAGCTATAAAGAAGCGGCCTGGTGGGATGCGGTATTCCGTTTTACTCAAACTAAATTTAACCAGGCTGTTGGCACTATCCGCGCTACTGTACTGATTGAAACCCTGCCAGCTGTGTTTGAAATGGACGAAATTTTGCATGCACTGCGTGAGCATATAGTGGCGCTGAACTGTGGCCGTTGGGACTATATTTTCAGCTATATCAAAACCTTAAAGAATCATGCTGACCGTGTACTGCCGGATCGTCAGGTGGTGACTATGGACCAGCCGTTTTTATCGGCCTATTCAAAACTGCTGATCAAAACCTGCCATAAAAGGGGCGCTTTGGCGATGGGGGGGATGGCGGCTTTTATTCCGGCAAAAGATCCTGTTGCGAATCAGGCGATTTTAACCAAAGTAACGGCCGATAAAGAGCGTGAAGCCAGCAATGGCCACGACGGTACCTGGGTGGCGCATCCGGGTTTAGCTGCAACAGCTAATGAGGTGTTTAATAAATATCTGACGGATGGCAAAACCAATCAGCTGCATATCAGCCGCTCTGACGATGCGCCTGTGACTGCCGCCGATTTATTGGCGCCAAGTGCTGGTGAGCGCACTGAAGCTGGAATGCGCATCAATATCCGCGTAGCTTTGCAGTACATAGCAGCTTGGATCAGCGGCAAAGGTTGTGTGCCTATTTATGGCCTGATGGAAGATGCGGCGACGGCGGAAATTTGCCGTACTTCTATTTGGCAGTGGATTAAACACGGCAAAAGCTTAAACAATGACCAGTTGGTCACCAAAGACTTGTTTGCTCAAATGCTGCAGGAAGAAGCCGCTGTAGTGCGAGAAGAAGTGGGAGAGGAGTTGTGGCAACAGCAGCAGTTTGAGCGGGCTCAGGCACTACTTTTGCAAATTACCACAGCGGATCAACTGGTTGATTTCCTGACCCTGCCAGCTTATGAGTTATTAACTGCCTGATCGTCAGGCAAGCCGGATAATAAAGGCCACAGTTGTGGCCTTTTTACTTCGTGTGTTCTGTTAAAGATGCAACTCGTCTGCCACTTCGGTAATTAAGCGTCGCAGCCAGATATGACTGGCATCCTGATGCAATAACGGACTCCAGATCATTTTCAGCTCGATAGACGGAATTGGAAAAGGCGGATCCAGTACTTTCATCGTCGCGTCATTCTGATACAAAAGCGCGGCCCGTAAAGGCAAGGTCGCAATCAAATCTGTTTCAACAGCTAAATGCATAGCCACATGGTAGTTACGGGTAAATACGCTGATGCTGCGCTGTTTGCCGAACTTAGCTAAGGCTTCATCCACCCAACCGAGTTTTTGTACATCGGCCGGATCCATACCCACACCTACACCAAAACCAGTTTTACTGACCCAGATATGTTGGGCTTTTAGGTAAGTGTCTAAATTAAAGTTGCCAAGAATTGGATTTAAGCTGTTGACCAGACAGGCAAAACTATCACGCCAAATAGTCTTCTGGTGAAAAGATTGTGGTAGCTGATCAAAGCGGTTAATCGCCATATCCACTTTGCCGTTTTCCACATCATGAAAAGTCACGTCCGATGGCGTCATAATATCCAGCGAGGTGCCTGGCGCCTGAGCGCGCAGCTTTTTCAGCAAAGCAGGAATAAGAGTAGAAGCCGCATAATCGCTGGCCATAATACGAAATACCCTATGGCTGTGTTCTGGCTCAAAATCTTTATTCGGCTGTAAGGTTTCTTCCAGCGTCAGCAAAATACCCCGTACTACAGGTGCTAATTCTTTGGCTCGTTCTGTCGGCACCATACCGTCAGAAGTGCGCACCAGAATAGGGTCGTTTAATAAATCCCGCAGCCGTTTTAAGCCATTACTCATAGCTGGCTGAGTGATATTGAGCTGATTAGCAGCACGGGTGACGTTTTTTTCCCGTAACAACACATCCAGGTACACCAACAAATTCAGGTCGATTTTACTGATATTCATCTGCTTTCACTTCTTATGGCTACTGAGGTGCCGATTAAGCGCTGATTTAAGGCTTTCTATATTCACACAATGAATGACGAGAATCAAAAAAATCAGCTACATGAATTCTTATTTTGAAACCTATAGTGGATGTCAACAGGGGCAGTTACCAAATGCCTGACAAACAAAAGACAACACCATAGAGGATGCATTATGTCAGCTTATCAACAGACGATTAAACAACTGGAACAGAGCTGCAAAGCACAAGGAACAGGCTGGGCCGCTATAAATGCTGAGTCGGCTGCCCGTATGCAGTTACAAAACCGCTTTAAAACAGGGTTAGAGATTGCGCAGTACACTGCCGATATTATGCGTGCAGACATGGCTGCTTATGATGCAGACAGTGCTCAGTACACTCAGTCTTTAGGCTGCTGGCATGGCTTTATCGGCCAACAAAAACTGATCGCCATCAAGAAACATTTCGGTACCACTAAGCGTAAATACCTGTATTTATCGGGTTGGATGATAGCTGCATTACGTTCTGAATTTGGCCCTCAGCCTGATCAATCCATGCACGAAAAAACTGCAGTGCCAGCTTTAATCGAAGAGTTATACACCTTCTTAAAACAAGCCGATGCTCGTGAGTTAGGTGGTTTATTCCGTGAACTGGACGACGCCCGTGCCAAAGACGATCAAGCCAAAGCGGCCGAAGTACTGAATAAAATCGACAACTTTGAAACTCATGTAGTGCCAATTATCGCCGACATCGATGCAGGTTTTGGTAATGCCGAAGCCACGTATTTGCTGGCGAAAAAGATGATTGAAGCCGGTGCATGCGCTATCCAAATTGAAAACCAGGTGTCGGACGAAAAACAATGTGGTCACCAGGACGGTAAAGTCACAGTGCCACACGCGGATTTTTTAGCAAAAATTAATGCGGTGCGTTACGCCTTTTTAGAATTAGGCATTGAAAACGGCATTATTGTGGCCCGTACTGACTCCTTAGGTGCAGGTTTAACTAAACAAATTGCTGTTACCAACGAAGCTGGTGATTTAGGCGATTTATACAACAGCTTTTTAGATGGTGATTACATTCAAAGCGCCTCTGATATTCAAAACGGCGATGTGGTGGTGAAAGCCAACGGCAAGTTGTTAAAACCAAAACGTTTAGCCAGTGGTTTATTCCAGTTTAAGCAGGGCAGTGGTGTCGATCGTGTGGTGCTGGACTGTATTACATCGCTTCAGCACGGTGCCGATTTACTGTGGATTGAAACGGAAAAACCTCATGTCGGCCAAATCGCTGAAATGGTCAATCGTATTCGTGAAGTAGTGCCTAATGCCAAGCTGGTCTACAACAACAGCCCATCTTTCAACTGGACGCTGAATTTCCGTCAGCAGGTATTTGATGCATGGAAAACAGCGGGTAAAGATGTATCTGCTTACGACAGAGCCAAACTAATGAGTGCGGATTACGACACCACAGAATTAGCGCTGGAAGCAGACAACCGTATCCAGACTTTCCAGGCTGATGGTGCCCGTGAAGCAGGCATTTTCCACCACCTGATCACTTTGCCTACTTACCATACTGCTGCATTGTCGACCGACAATCTGGCGAAAGAGTACTTTGGTGCTGCAGGTATGTTGGGTTATGTGGCTGGTGTACAACGCAAAGAAATTCGTCAGGGCATCGCCTGTGTTAAACACCAGAATATGTCTGGTTCTGACATTGGTGATGATCACAAAGAGTACTTCTCTGGAGAGGCTGCGCTGAAGGCTTCAGGGAAAGACAACACCATGAATCAGTTCTCCTAACCTCTGATTTATGGTTATGTAATTGCTGCAAGACAGGTAACTACTCAAAGTAATTGAGATTGCAGCCAGGCGACAAGTGCGAACATCCCCATGAACATAGCAGTCCTATGTGATTGGGGTGAGCGCTCGCGGTCAACAACGCTGCGACTTCAAGTACGAAGAGTAAACTCAAAGTAATTGATGTTGCAGCTAGGCGACAAGTGCGAGCATCCCCATGAACATAGCAGTCCTATGTGATTGGGGTGAGCGCTCGCAGTCAACAACGCTGCGACTTCAAGTACGAAGAGGAATTTGATTTACGTGGTCGGGTCATACTGACATTGGCAGCCGCAAGGCTGCCTTTTTTCATCTGCAGTACAAGGGGGAGTCTTACCTCTGTTTTCTGATTCTGACACTTTTCACCGCACTAATCTGTATGCAATGGACGCTCAATTTTAGTCTGAAAGAGATTTAGTATGATAAGTGCAGTACAACAGCAAAACGTAACGTTTTGAAAAGCAGTTTAAAAATTATGATGGTTGGTTTTGTGGTTTTGTGGTTTTGTGGTTTTGTGGTTTTGTGGTGTTGGGGGGGGCACTGGGTCTGGGGTAATGCTGATCGGTACTTTCCAGATCAATCAAAGCTTTTGGCCGTCACCAGCTATGCTTCCGCTGGTTGTTGGTATCCTGCTTTTAATAGGGATAGTCTGGTTTTCTGCAAAAAAATAGATCAGTTGTAAGACTGTTAGTTTGTTCAGTTCTACACAAAATCTTTAGCCACTCCGCCGACCGGACACATTAAATAAAAAAGCTCTGCCAGTGTTGGGAAGCACTGGCGGAGCTGTGAGCTATTGCTGTGTCGTCGTTAAGGTGCCACAACGTCAGAAATTGACACTTTGCCTTTAGAGCGGTTTTCATAAGGCTCCAGCAACGCTACGACTTTGTCAGCCTGAGCGTTACGGGCAAAAGTCACTAAAGGCAGGCCATTACAGACGACTTTGTCGACTGCTGCTTGTTTGGACAGTCTGCTGGCTTTTAGGGTTTTATTCAGTTCTATGCGATCATTATCCTGTGCATGACTGCAGGTTGTGACCAGAACATTGTAAATATGAGAATTAAAAGAGTGTTCAGCGCTGGCAGTGGCGGATAGGGTCAGTGCGGCCGTTGCAAAGAGTAATGATGCGTTCATAAGGCTTTCCTCTGAGTTGGGTTATGGCGTTTGCCATGACTGTATTTTGACGCTGAAAACCAGAGTTTTCCTGACCTCTGTGACCAAAGGAATAGCAGAAGTGACCGGAGGTGACGGGGTTGTTTTTATGACTTTTATTCTGGGAATACCTAAAAAAGCCCGCCAGTTTTTCTACTATGGAGGGCTTGTTGCGGATAAAAAAATTATTTTCCGGTAAGTAATAACGCTGACCAATCAGCCTTAAAACGTCTTGATGCTGTAACTGTCTGGCCATTTGACAGCAATAACTGGTAATCGTTGTTGTGAGGCTGAACCTTATGTACGTGATGCAAGTTTACAATAGTTGAGCGGTGTACCTGCGCAAACTGCACAGGTAAACGTTGCATTAGCTCTTTAATGGTTTCGCGGATGATCAGGTTTTCACTTAAGGTATAGACACACATGTAGTTGCCTGCGGCCTCGATCATCAGTACATCAATATCATCCAGCAACAAGGTTGAAGTCCCGGTTTTAAATGTCAGCTTACTTTGTGGTGCAGGGACTGGCATATCCTGTTGTTTATCCAAGGCCGTTTTGGCATCCAGCAGTGTTTGCGCCAATCTTTGGCGTGATACTGGTTTAAGCAGGTAGTCAAAAGCAAAATGCTCATAGGCTGAAAAGGCATAGTTGTCATAAGCCGTGACCAGAATAATGAGTGGTGCTGCCATAGCTGAGGATTTATTCAGCTCCTTTAGTACTTCAATGCCCTTAAGCCCTGGCATTTGAATATCTAAAAATACCAGATCCACAGCAGTGGTCTGTAAATAGGCCAGTGTTTCGTCACCGTTATCAAAACAGGCATCAATTTGAATATTGGGATATGTGGCCAGCTTAGCTTTTAAATTACTGATGGCCAGCGGCTCATCGTCAGCTATCACAGTTTTAATCTGCTGCATGCAGTAACTCCAGAGGTAAAGATATTTGCCCGGTGAATTTATTAGGTTCCTGACTGAAACTTAAGCTGGCTTTACCGTCAAACAGCAAGCTCAGGCGTTCCGCCAGATTGTGCAGACTGCCAAAACTGGCTTGTTTTGGCCAACCTGCAGCCAATTCAGTGCCAGGGCCATTATCTGAAAGCTTTAGCACTAAAACTGCAGACTGCTGAGTCACTTCTACATGAATACAGGCATGGCCTTTAATTTCAGATACTGCATACTTTATGGCATTTTCTGCTAAAGGCTGCAGCAAAAGCGGCGGTACTTTTTGCAACATGGCTTGCTCGTCTAACTGCCAGTTTATGTCCAGTCGATCACCAAAACGAACCTGTTGAATCGCCAGATAAGACGCTAAGGCGTCCAGTTCCTCTTTTAGTGGAATTAAATGTTCAGTATGGTTTTTCAGCGAGTGCCGTAAGAAAGTAGATAGCTGCAGGATCAGATTTTCAGCATCCATGCCTTTGTGTTGCACTATTAACGAATTCAGGGCATTTAAGGTGTTAAACATAAAATGAGGATTAAGCTGATAACGTAACACTTTTAAGCGGGCAACACGGGCCTGGCGGGCCAATTCCTGTTGTTGCCTGAACTCTGCTCTGTTTAACAGGTTGGCTTTATACACTAAAAACAACGCAAACCAGCCAGCTATGGGCAGCAGCACCAAATTAAAAGCCAACGCATATCGCAGTAGGGAATCGGTTTCTGAGGGCAGCAAAGCATAATTCATCATTAGATATTGACGTACTGGAGTTAATATCAGCCACAATGGGATCAGCCACCAGGCTAGCCGCATCGCCTGTTGTTTAATGCTGATGTTTTGTGTCAGCTCCTTCTGGCCCAGATAACCTGTCACCACAAAGTTCACCAGACTAATCAAGGTATAAATGACCAGATAAGGAAATACTGTCCTGTTCTCCAACGGGACTAACACGGCCAGATGGATAAACTTAATCAGTAAATAAGTCAGCCAAAAGACTAAATGCCAGTACCAAAATCTGCCTTTATCCACACTCCATGTCACAGTTGAATTCATCCGGAAACCCCTTGCAGCGGGAGTTGAATACAAACCAGAAAGCCTTGTTGCCTGGCTTGTACTACTAAACTGGCTGCACTGCCAAAGTGCTGGCTTAAGCGGTTTTGAATATTAGTTAAACCAACGCCTGAGCTTTGTGTTAACTGTTTCGCAGCGTGTTTGCCTGGGCCGTCGTCTTCAACCTGTAAGCAAAGCTTCCCCTTGTGTTGTTGTCCGGCAATGGTAATAGTGGCACCTTGTTGTTGAGTGGCAACAGCATATTTAATGGCATTTTCAACCAAAGGTTGCAGCAACAAAGGTGGAATAAGGTGCTGACCTATGTCCTGATCAATTTTCCAGTCCACTTTGAGTTTGTTGCCAAAGCGGGTTTTTTGTAAGGCCAGATAAGCTTCGATAGCAGCCAGTTCATCTGCCAGTTTTACCAGGCTATCCGGAGAGCTGCTCAAGGAGTAGCGTAAAAAAGACGCCAGTTGCTCAGACATTAATTCGGCGTCGTCAAAACGTTCAGCTTCAATAAGAGCGCATACGGAGTTTAATGCATTAAAGGTAAAATGCGGATTCAACTGATGCCGCAAAGCCTGCAATTCAAGTTGCTGTATTTTCTGACTTAAACGAGCTGATTCTGCCAGACGAAACAACCGTTGCTGGTTCAGAATATAGGCCAGATAAAGAGTGGTCCAGACAAAAAAAGCCAGGGTATTGCTGTCGAGATTGCTTAGCAGGAAGCGAGGATCAAATTGCTCATTTTTCATTGGCAGCAGCCAGAAGGCGTTTTCCAATGGCACATAGATACAGGTCAGCAACAGTGCCGCGAGCGTCAATTGCCAAATAGAAAAACTATGCAGCCTGATTTTATATTGAGACCAGACAACTAAAGCTCCGGTGACCAGCCACGCTGCAGCATCACTGGCAAAATTCATCCCTAAATAATATAGAGCCTCTGCTTTATGCCAGATAAAAAAATCCAGACACCAGCTAAATGCACTGAGTGCAAAGATAATCAGCCAAAACAGGCTGTGGTGACGCAACAAAGGCTTTATATCCGCATTAAACACCAGAAGAGCTCCCGCAGCTGTTGATGTAGCCAGTATAACCAAAGACTTAGTTAAATCGACCATAACAATGGCCCACAGGAAGCTAAGCTGTGACAAGCGGCTATCAGCTGCAGTGCTTTGGTTAGATTGTGTTGGGATTTGCAGTGACAGATGAAAAAATAACGATAGGCGCACGCTTTTGCCTGCGTTATGGTAATAAGGTGCAACAAACACCAGATAAAAATGAGCTGGCATCATGCAAATGGACGCAGAACTCAGGCAAATCAGCTGGCTGCGTAGCTATTCTGCTTTTGATATGGCAAATTAAGCGGCGTTTGAAAAGTTAAACTCAGAATAATTATAAGGAAGGGAAATGGAAGGCTTTATTAGTACGCTAAACAGCATAGTCTGGAGCCCGGCGCTGATTTACCTCTGCCTTGGTGCAGGGTTGTTTTACTCAATATTAACCCGCTTTGCTCAGGTGCGTCATTTCAAAGAAATGTGCAAACTGATGCTCAATAACAGCGAATCAGAAAAAGGTATTTCGTCATTTCAGGCTTTGGCTGTGTCTTTATCCGGCCGGGTTGGTGTAGGTAATATTGCCGGTGTCGCTGCCGCCATTGGTTTTGGTGGACCTGGCGCTGTGTTCTGGATGTGGGTAGTAGCCTTTTTAGGTGCAAGTACTGCTTATGTTGAATCGACCTTAGGCCAAATTTATAAAGTGGAAGAAAACGGTCAGTACCGTGGTGGTCCTGCTTATTATTTCGAACGTTGTCTGGGCTGGCGCTGGTTGGGTATTTTGTTTGCTATTTCTGCCATCATTGGCTGCGGTATCTTTTTGCCTGGCGTACAAGCCAATGCAGTTGGAAATGCTATCACTCAGGTTTTTGGTGAGGGCTCTGCAGTGGTGACCAGTTTTGGAGAAGTAGGTAGTAACAAGTTGATTGGGCTGGCTTTTATTCTGATTATTTTAGCTTTTATCATCTTTGGTGGTATCAAACGCATCGCTAACTTTACCCAAATTGTGGTGCCTTTTATGGCCTTGGGTTACATAGTGCTGGCATTGATTGTTGTGTTTCTGAATCTGGACAGAGTTCCTGCCATATTCAGTTTGATTTTCAGTGATGCTTTTACCGCTCAGGCAGGTTTTGGCGCAGCAATAGGTTGGGGCGTGAAACGTGGTATTTATTCTAACGAAGCAGGTCAGGGCACTGGCCCGCATGCAGCCGCAGCTGCAGAGGTTGAACATCCTGCTCAGCAGGGTTTAGTGCAGGCATTTTCTGTTTATGTAGATACCTTGTTTGTGTGTACTGCAACGGCATTAATGATCCTGATCACTCAGCAATACAACATCCAGACCGAAGATTTTAATGCTGCTGCCGGCACTGGTACCATGATACTGCAGAATATTGACGCCGCCACAGTCGTTGCTTCACCTGCCTTTACCCAAATGGCCCTGCATAGTGTGTTTGGGCAATTTGGTCAGGTATTTGCGGGCCTTGCTATTTTCTTCTTCGCTTTTACTACCATTTTAGCCTACTACTACATTACAGAAACTAATGTGGCTTACTTAAATCGCATATTTAACAATAAGTTACCAACGCTGGTGTTCAAGCTGTTGTTAATGTTTATGGTGGCCTACGGCACAGTGAACAGTGCTGGTTATATCTGGAATATTGGTGATTTGGGTGTTGGTATTATGGCGTGGGTCAACGTCATAGGCATATTGGTTATCTTCTTTATGTACAAGCCGACTATGCGCTGCTTACGTGACTATGAAGAGCAGAAAAAGAGTGGTGGACCTATTAACTTCGACCCAGTGAAATTAGGCATTAAAAATGCAACTTTCTGGGAAAAACGGCTGGAAAAACAGCAACAAGAAAATAAGTAAATAAAGATGTCTGATCAATAAGGAGCCTGAAAATGGCTCCTTATTTTTTTAACTAAAGAGATGGAATAGGAGGCTGAGTTGATTTGTAAAACTCTGCGTTTAACCTTACGTGAACTTCAGCTGAGGGATGCGGCTTTTGCACTGCGTTTATATAGCGATCCAACCTTCTTGCGCCATATAGGTGACAAAGGCGTACGCACTGTTGAGGATGCCGAAAACAATCTGCAACAGGGCGCTATTGCCAGTTATGCCCAGCATGGTTATGGCATGTGGCTGGTGGAAAACCAACAAGGCCAGAGTATTGGAATGTGTGGTTTAATTAAACGTGACTTTCTTACAGAAACTGATTTAGGTTACGCCTATCTGCCTGAGTTTTTTGGTATGGGTTACGCCTATGAAGCTGCACAGGCTGTATTAGCTTATGCCGCGGACCACACTGCTTTAAAAACAGTGGTAGCCATTGTATCTCCTGCTAATCTGCCTTCTAAATCTTTACTGCAGAAACTGGGTTTTGAACAGGATGGTCAGGTGCTGGTACCAGATAAAAATGAAATGGTCGACTTTTACCGTATGTATTTAACGAAAAAGCCTGCTATTTAAAAGTCAGGCTTTTTCGCTTGTTAACTCAGACAGGCTGAGCTAACTGCTTCTGATCCAGCTTACCGCTGGTATGTGTCAGGCCAAAAGCCAGCAATACAATTAAAGCGCCTATCCAGGGGGTATACATCAGACCAAACTGACTGACCACTACACCACCGGCCCAGGCGCCAAAAGCTATGCCTAAGTTAAAGGCCGCTATATTCAGGCCGCTGGCGACATCCACTGCTTTAGGGGTGTAAATCTCGGCCTGGCGCACTACATAAAGCTGCAGGCCCGGCACATTACCAAAAGCTACTGCTCCCCATAACAATACTGTCAAAGCTGCCAACACAGGATGTGGTGCGGTAAAGCTTAACAATAACAACACGCCAGCCAATCCTAAAAAGATCAGTTTCAGCGCGGCTATCGGGCCTTTTTTATCGGCGAGCTTCCCGCCCCAGATATTGCCCACAGCTACAGATACGCCATAAAGCAGCATCAATAAGGCGATATGGTCTGTGTCGAAACCTGATACGTCCTGCAAGATAGCCGCAAGGTAAGTAAAGGCGATAAAGCTGCCGCCATAACCTAAGGCAGTTTTGGCATAGACCATCAGTAAACGGGGTTCAGTCAGCACCTGCAGTTGCTCAGCAAAAGTCGCTGATTTTTGCTGTGGTAAGTGGTTTGGCACCAGAATGGCCGAACCTATCATGGCAATAAAACCTAAAGCCGCAACTGCGTAAAACACCGCCTGCCAGCCCAGATATTGGCCAACAAAAGTACCCAAAGGCACACCAGTTACTAACGCCACAGTTAAGCCGGTAAACATTAAGGCTATTGCACTGGCGGCTTTTTCTTTTGGCACCAGACTGGTGGCAATAGTAGATCCAATGGAAAAAAACACGCCATGTGCCATACCTGTCAGCACCCGGGCGAGCATCAGTGAATAATAATCCGGTGCCATAGCACCAAGTAAATTGCCAAGAGTAAATAGCGCCATTAAGCCTATAAGCAAAGCTTTACGTGGTATTTTACTGCTAAGTGCCGTTAATACCGGTGCGCCAACAGCAACACCCAAGGCATATAAACTGACCAACAGGCCAGCAGAAGGTAAAGACACCGCCAGGTCGGCGGCAATTACAGGTAGTAAGCCCACAATAACAAATTCAGTGGTGCCTATGGCAAAGGCGCTTAAGGTTAAGGCCCATAATGCGAGTGGCATAACAGTTCTCCGTTTATGATCAGGTGAATTAAAGTGGCGTCAGTGTGCTGGAATTTGTTATTGTGAAAAATAGATGTAATGGCAAATATCTGTTGCTGTGGAGGCAATAATGGCAGGGCATACAGAACAGCTGGATACTTTTGTCACTGTAGTGAAAACCGGCAGTTTTACGGCTGCAGCCGAACAATTGGGTCAGGCCACTTCAGTTGTTAGCCGCAGAGTAAAGCAGTTGGAGCAGCGCCTTGGCGTGGCGTTGCTGGTGCGCACGACCCGTAGTTTAAGGCTTACCTCGGAGGGCGAATGGTATTATCAGCAAGCCTGCAGTATTTTACGTCAGCTGAATCAGGCCGATCATTTTTTAATGGACAGAAGCCATAAACCCGCTGGGAAGTTGCGTGTTGATTCAGCCACACCTTTTATTTTGCATCAGCTGGTGCCACTGGTTGCGGAGTTTCTGGCACTTTATCCGGAAATCGAACTGACGCTGGATTCGTCTGAATCTTTTATCAATCTGATTGAAAAGCGGGTCGATGTTGCCATACGTTTTGGTGAGCTGACGGATTCGAGTTTAAAGGCCAGAAAACTAGGTGCAGGGTTCCGGCGTTTATTAGCAAGCCCTAACTATCTGGCCAGTTTTGGCACCCCTGAAAGCCTGGCTGACTTAGTAAAACACCGCTGTATTGGCTTTAGTTCTATTGAACATTTAAATCGCTGGCCTTTGCGGGATCATGACGGAGAGCTGTATAAAATTACGCCTTATCTGACAGCAGATAGCGGCGAAACTGTCCGTCAGCTAGCATTGCATGGTAATGGTATCGCCTGCTTATCTGGTTTTATGACGCAGGAGGACATCAGAGCCGGCCGCTTAGTCCCTGTGCTTGAACATTTAAGGGAGCAAGTGTTGATGCCTGTGTATGCAGTGTATTACAGCGAAGGAGAGGCCAATCCCAGAGTGCGTTGTTTTATCGACTTTCTGACTCAGAAGTTGGTGCTGTAGGCTGATGTTGTTGGTTCTTTTGTTGTTTTAAAAAGTCTTCATAACTTCCACCCTGACGTTCCAGACATTGGGCTTTGACCTGAGCAGGTAACTGATTGCATTGAGAGCGATGATCCCGCTGCATTTTGTCATACCACCATTCGTCTGAACCTCTTTGACTGTAAGCACAGGCACTTTGCAGTAAGACCAGCAGCAGTACAAGGGTAAAACGCATCATAGTCTCCTGTTTAGGTTGTTGTTAAAAGTATGCATGGAGCGACGCCTGATTACCAGCGCTTTGTCCCGGCGACTTTGGGCAGTGTTTGTCATTAAAAGTTCATCAAAAAAAGCCAAACAATCTCAGTATAAGCTTTTATTCTGTTGATAATTCAATTCATTGGCTCTGACTGTGCAAAGCAAAAGACACCGCTCTCTGTTACCCGAACTGATCCGGCTGGAGGCTTTAATTGAGCGTTTACCTGCCACTGTCAAAGCGACGGAGCTGGCGCGTTTTCAATCCGGTCTGCATTCCTACCCAAGTTACTTAATTGAGTTGGCCGCTTTTGACGCCACCAAACCTACACTGTTGCTGACAGGTGGAGTGCATGGGCTGGAGCGCATAGGCTCGGCGGTGCTGATTGCTTTTCTGGAAAGTCTGTTGCAGCGTCTGGAGTGGGATCATGGTTTACAGCATCAGCTAAGTCAGTTGAATGTTTTAGTGCTGCCTATGGTCAATCCTGTCGGTATGGCGAATCACAGGCGAAGCAATGGCAATGGGGTGGATTTAATGCGTAACGCCCCAGTGAATTGTGAAACCACAGCTGCATTTTTGGTCGGTGGGCATCAGTATTCCGCCCGTTTGCCCTGGTACAGAGGCAACCCGGAGCAACCCGAAGCCGAAAGTCAGGTTTTATTTGAGCTGGTGCGGCAAAAGCTATTTCAAAGTCCTTTTAGTTTAGTTTTGGATTGCCACTCAGGTTTTGGTCAGGTCGATCGGATCTGGTTTCCTTATGCCAAAAGCCGCAAACCTTTGCCGCATTTGGCTGAACTTTACCGGCTGCGGCAGCTGTTGTTTGACTGCTATCCTCATCAGGCTTATCAGTTTGAACCTCAATCGTTGCATTATTTATGTCATGGCGATTTATGGGATTATCTGTATGACGAGTCGTTGCAGCAGAATACTCTGTTTTTACCTTTAACTCTGGAAATGGGGTCATGGAACTGGGTGCGCAAAAACCCGTTTCAGTTATTGTCCAGTTTAGGTTTATTTCATCCGGTGAAACCCCACAGGGTAAAGCGGGTGCTGCGTACTCATTTAACTTTATTTCATTTCCTGATTGCCGCTACGGCTTCACACCAGCAATGGCGCAGAGCTATGTTCCCTCGCATGCTCAGACAGGAGGCGATGGAACTATGGTACTGAGTTCGGCACATACACCTGTACTGCTGATCCGCGGCTTATTACGTGAAAGCAGGCATTGGCTGAGTTTTCCTCTCTTGCTGAGTGAACAATTAAAACGCCCTGTATTTACGTTGGATTTGCCGGGTTGTGGACTGTTAAACCTGCAACGATCGGCCACTTCAGTACCGGCCATGCGAGCTCAGCTACAACAACAATGGGCTGAAGGTTATCCGCAATATCAGGGGCAAGCCGTGCACTTAGTCGCTATTTCTATGGGAGGCATGTTGGCGCTGGATTGGGCTCTTGCAGCGCCAGAACAAGTGAAATCTCTGGTATTGATGAACAGCAGTAGTGCAGGGTTAAACCCGTTCTGGCAGCGACTACAGCCCCGTAACTATCTGAAAGTATTGCTGTGTTTGCTGGCTGGCCCATTAAAGCGCGAAGAGCTGATATGGCAAATGACAGTTAACTCGCCACTACAGCCGGACATTTTAAAGCAGTGGCAGCAATGGGCTATCGAGCAACCAGTCAGCCGGGTTAATGCGCTACGCCAACTGTGGGCTGCCAGCAGATTTAGGTTAACGCGGCAGCCTGATTGTCCTGTGACTGTTGTGTCTGGCTTAGCAGATCAACTGGTGTCACCACGTTGCAGTCAGGCCTTAGCTGAGCAACTCAACGCCGTTTTATTCACTCATGCAGAAGCAGGTCATGATCTGCCACTAGAAGCAGGGCCATGGCTGGCTGATGTTATAGATCAAAATTTAAATGAGGTTTACCGGCAATATAATTACGTCTGAAGGTGGTGAAATAGCGGGCCAGATCTGCGCTTGCCTGATGATCGCCAGCCAGTTCAAGCACTGCAATACCTACTTCTGCGGTACAAAGCTGATGATCATGAGCCGCTTCACGCAGCTGATACAAAGAGCTTTGTTTTGGCTGAATACCCAGCACAGGAAAAGCATCCAAATAGGGGCTTTTACTGAACATCTTTTTCGCTTCGCGCCAGGTACCATCCAGCATGACAAAAAGTGGGATCTTATCGCCTGTGTTTACCTGATCAATACAACGCGCCGGTGATGCATATTGCTGTGGAAATACCACTATAGGGGCGTATTTGGGGTTTTGCAGTAACGCTAAAAGCTCCGGATCCGGCTGGGTTCTGTCCCAGACAAAAGCAAAATTTTCCGGTGCTACATCGGCAATTAATCGCCCTGTATTGGTAGGTTTATAAGCTTCGCCTTTGTACATGACAAAACAAAAGGCACTGCGGCTGGAGGCTTGTGGTTTGGCGGCGCAAATACAGTCAGGTACAGGCAATAAACACAAAGGACAGCGAATAACCCGGCTACCACGGGCATTAAACACCCTGACTGTTTTTTGTAGTTCGCGCTCACGCAGCGCCATCACTGAATTGATATGAGACACAAAGCTTATCCTTGATTGCCACCAGACACTATGTCTGCTCAGGCGGCGGCATTGTACTTAAGCCTTCATCTTTTGCATACTCCGCCGGATACAGAAACTGAAAACGCTGGTGTTGTGGATACGGAAACACATCTTCCACTATGCCATCGCGAATGCGCTGTTGTTTTTGTTGCCAGTAGCCTGCATCCATCAGTTCTGGGTGGCTTTGGATCAGCATCTGGCGGATATCATTTTGCGCCGTGACATAAGTGGTAATTTGCTCTGGGAATACGTCACCGGGGCCAACTGAATACCAGGGCTCGTTACTTAACATATCGTCATAGTTGTCCGTTTTTGGAATAAAACGGAAATTGACATCCAGCAGGTACTGCACTTCGTCATAATCATAAAAAATTACCCGGCCGTGGCGGGTCACACCAAAGTTTTTCAGCAGCATATCACCAGGAAAAATATTGGCGGCAATCATATCTTTCAGTGCCTGACCATAATCGGCCATCATCTTCACTTTTTGCTCATAGCTTGCCTGCTCTAAATACAAATTCAGTGGCAGCATGCGTCGTTCGATATACAAATGTTTGATAATGACCAGATCATCTTCAATCTGCATAGAACCCGCTATGCTTTGCTGCAATTCTTGCAGTAATTCCGGGCTGAATCTATTGCGTGGTAAGGCTACATCTGAGTACTCCATGGTGTCTGCCATACGACCGACCCTGTCGTGTTTTTTCACCAGAAAATAGCGGGCTTTTACCGTGTCGCGGCCAAATTCTTTGGTCGGTGCAAACTTGTCGCGAATGACTTTAAACACATAAGGAAAAGAGGGCAGGGTAAACACCATCATCACCATGCCACGTATACCCGGCGCTGCTACAAACTGATCGCTGGATTTATCCAGGTGGGTTAACAGTTCACGGTAAAACTCAGTTTTTCCTTGTTTATGCAGGCCAACTGACGAATAGAGTTCGGCCAGAGTTTTATGCGGCAGCAGCTCTTTTAGAAAGTGTACTAAGGCCGAAGGAACTGTCATTTCCACCATAAAATAGGCGCGGGAGAAACCAAAAATGATGGTCATTTGTTGTGGGTCGGTGATCAGCGTATCCATACATATCCCCCGATCGTCCTGATGCAACAGCGGAATAATAAAAGGCTGCTGGCCGTCAGGTGTCACTACCCGTCCAACTATGTAAGCCGCTTTATTACGGAAAAACAGCGATTTTAAAATATCAAACCTCACCAGGTGCACCGGAAAATGACCATGACTGGACTGGCTGATAAAAGTGCTCACCAACAAGCGGATATCCCGCTCTAAATCGACAAAGGGTGCTTGCAAATGAAAGCTGGCGACAATAGCTCTGATGCTTTGCTTTAAGCCATATTGGGCCGGGAAATAACTTTCATACACCGAAGCGATAGGAGCAGGTAAACGTTGTTTGTTTAAGGTGGATTCGACAAAAATATTCTGATTATGAAAATACTTACGTTCATACAAACGACAAAATACCGAGTTATAAAAGGTTTCTGCCAGCTCAGCCTGAGGATGAAACAACAAGTACTGTTGATATTGCTGCTTCACCTGTTGCCACAGGCATTCATTTAGCTCTGTCCCCGTCAGCTTTTGCTGCAGTAAGGTCAGCGTTTCCGTTACCCTTAAATCGTAATAAGAAATACGTTCCGAGCTGATGCGTTGCAACTCCAGCCAGTTTTTCTGAGCATAACCTTGTTGGGCTAATGCCGTTATTTTTTGAAACAAGCCAAAATGGCGGCGGAAGCCTTTTAAAATAAGATCAGCTATTTCTGTAGCTTGCAGCATAACCATAGATCCTGAAGTACCTTAGTTTAGAAATAACTGAAATCCGACCAGATATCAATTGTTGGTTGAGGTGGATGGTGCAGAAGCCATTTTTATTTTTTCTCAGCAACGCTGCTTAATCACAGTGCTCAACAAAATTTGACATAGCTTTCACATTTGAACTGGCAGACTTGACCTTCAATTGCAGCAGTCGCCGGCTAGGTTACCGTGCCGGAACTCAATAACTGCGCTCAGCAAAAATGGAGGTCAATCATGTGGAAGAAAATTTTAGCCGGATTGGGAGTGGTGGTGCTGTTGATTGCTGCCGCAGCAGCCTGGCTCTGGAGTTTAATCGACACCAGTCAGGCGGCAACCGATGTTCGTACCAGTCAAGCCGGGCAGATTGCCTATTTACAGCAGTCTCTGGCAGCGCAAGCCGGCACGAACCCCCGCGGCAGAGTATTAGCCGTGGTCACCAGTACCGCGTTTTATCCACCTGCAGTGGTGGACGGAAAAATTAAAAAAACCGGCTATGAGCTGACAGAACTATCGCGGTTTTATTGGGTGTTACTGGCCAATGGTTTTGCCGTAGATATTGCCAGCCCGCAAGGCGGCGACGCGCCAAGGGTACTGGATGACGACGATATGGCGGAGTTTGATTACGCTTTTTTAAACGATGCCACAGCGATGCAAAAAGCCCGCAATACCATCAAACTGGCGGATGTGAACCCGGAAGATTATCAAGCGATTTATTTTGTTGGTGGCAAAGGCGCCATGTATGACTTCCCGCAAGAACCGCAGATTGCCCGGTTGGTGCAGGCGATGGGGGCGCAGCAAAAACTGGTAGTGGCCGTCTGTCATGGCCCGGCCGCTTTGGCTTTGCTGACCAATAGCGACGGTACGCCCTGGCTGACCGGAAAAAAAGTCACCGGCTTTACTAATGCTGAAGAATTACTGCTGATGAGCGACGCAGAAAACCGCTTTTCATTTTTACTACAAAGCAAACTTGAACAACAAGGCGCGTTGTTTGCTGAAGGCCCACGTTATTTACCCAATCTGGTCATTGATGGGCAACTCATCACCGGTCAAAACCCCTGGTCGGTGTGGCAGCTGGCCGAAGCGACAGTGCGGGCTTTGGGGGTAGAACCATTGCCACGACTCGCCAGTGCGGAAGAGCGCACCATGCAATTGCTGCAAACACATCAGAGCCAGGGACTTGCTGCGGCGCAGAGCCAAATCGAACTACAGCTGGCAGATGGTCCATTACAACGTAATTTGGTCGTGACGATGGCGCTGGTTGGCGCCATGGCTGGCGAGTGGACACAAAGTGTCTCGTTGCTGCGGCTGACACAACAGATCAAAAATCAGCAACAGATGCAACAGGCACAGCAATAAGGAGCAAATAGATGGATTTTTTTCTGCAGCCTTTTCCGGCAAAGACTTCGATGTTTATCCGGCAGACACTGGTGTTATTGCTGTTGCTGTTGTGTGTGACCGGCTGCGGCATTGCCAATAATTTACGCTTGCGACAAGCCAATGATGATCTGCAACCCCAGTGGAACAGCAGCGAGGCCACAGCACAACTCACAGCTGAATTTAACGGCTACAAACCTTATATCCGGGTCTTGGTCAATGGCACAACTGAACTGAAACTTCTGCTCGATACCGGAGCCAGTTTCTCATTGTTGTGGGACACCGCGCCAGTGCGGCAATTGCAGCTGCAGCAAGGCTATCCACTTGAAGTCGGTGGTTTTGGTCAACAACAAGACTCTGCAGCCTTTCAGACCGAACTTGCATCGGTTGCAGTGGGACCGGCCTTGTTTGAAAAAGTACAGGTGGCGATGATCCAAATGGCCAGCACCGGATACTTTTTAACGCCAGAGGAAGCCACTTATGATGGCGTGATTGGTCATGATCTGATCCGGCATTTTAGCTGGGTGTTTGATCGCAGCGCCGGGCAAATTAGCCTGTCGCCTCAGCCTTATCAGGCGGCCAAAAACGAACAAATGCAACCTTTTACCATCTCCTGGCGTAAAGTGGTGGTGCAAAGTTCGTTGCAGTTCAACAGTCAAACCCGCATCGACAAAGAACTGCTGCTCGATACCGGTAGCCGGCATTATCTGAAAATCAATCAGGCCTATCTCGACAATCAACACATCCAACTGGATGGCAAACTGCGGGAAGGTGCTGATTTTGGCATGAGCGGCCGCCATCCTAATCAGCGCGGAAAAATCACTGCGTTGCAGCTCGGCGATGAAACCATGGCGCAGGTACCAGTTAATATTCTGCCGGCCGATGATGAGATTGACTGGTGGCTGGTCGGTAGCGGTGTGCTGATGCAGCACAGGTTGGTGCTCGACTATCTTTCACAGCGTTGGTTACTGCAACCACTGCCACAACAGCCGTTTCAGGCGAGGTTTAATCTGACTGGCCTTGAGCTTCGCAAGCTGCAGAACGGGCGGTTTATCGTGCGCGACAACCTCAATCCGGCGTTACAAGGGTGGCTGAAAGTGGGGGACCAAGTACTGCAAATCAATGGAATCGCCTCGGCAGATATCAGCAAACTGGCTTGGCTGGACTTGAGTAGCAAAGCCGGGTCTTTGATTTTGTGCCGTGCGACTGCGGATTGCCGGAGCATCGGACTCACTGCTGATTGATGGCTGGTTAGGGGCCATTACTTGAGGCACAGGCCTAAAGTGATAACTCATAATCCAATTTTCACTTCCCCAAAACCTTAAAATTAGCCTTTTTCTAACTCGCGCAGATCGCGTTCCTGTTCCATGACAAAAGTTGTTTGCAGTTGTGGCGCTTTAGGGCCAGTAGCTTAAAACCTGGTGCTCTAACACTGGGTTTGGGCCCGGGCACAGTCAGAGAATAATTGTTAATAACTTGAATATTATTCTTTAAAGGTTGCGGAAATCCGTTAAGCTATAGCTTAGATTTCGTAGTTCATTTTTAAGGAAGAGTTATGCTCGAAACCAATTTAATAGTCACAGGTGCTTTGGTGTTGGCTGTGTTGATCCTGATTGGCAAAACAGTGATCATACTGCCGCAAAATATGGCTTATATCATTGAACGTCTTGGTAAATACTACGAGACTCAAACCGCTGGTCTGCAGTTTGTTATTCCTTTTATCGACCGTATTGCTTACAAGGTGTCGCTAAAAGAAAGTGCCATAGATATCCCAAGCCAGTCGGCTATTACCAAAGACAATATCAGCCTGACGATAGACGGTGTGTTGTATATCAAAGTAATGGAGCCTTACAAAGCATCTTACGGTATTGATAACTATGTGTATGCTGTGATCCAACTGGCACAAACTTCGATGCGTTCTGAAATTGGTAAGCTGGATTTAGATAAAACTTTTGAAGAACGTGACAGCCTGAACGTAAAAATTATCCATGCTATTAATCAGGCGTCTGCGGCCTGGGGTGTGCAGGTGATGCGTTATGAAATTAAAGATATTAACCCGCCAGCTTCAGTCTTAGATGCAATGGAAAAACAGATGCGGGCTGAGCGGGAAAAACGCGCTTCTATTCTGGATTCTGAAGGGAAACGTCAGGCTGCCATCAATATAGCTGAAGGTGATAAGCAAGCTACTGTATTAGCTGCTGAAGCGGAGCGGGAGCAGCAGGTACTGAAAGCTGAAGGTGAAGCCCGTTCTATTACTTTAGTGGCAGAAGCCAAAGCCAGAGCTTTAACCATGATAGGTGAAGCCGCAGCAACCACTGAAGGTCAGGCTGCCGTATTACTGGATTTAGCTACTGAAGCTATTGCAGCGAAAAAAGCTATAGCCCGTGAATCCACTGTAGTGTTGATGGATAACGATAAATCTTCAGCCGGCAACACAGTAGCCGAAGCTTTGGGTGTAGTGGCTGCTATTCAAAAATCCGGGGTTTTATCCTAAGGATTATCTAAGGAACTGAATCTATGGAACTGAATCTGCTATCAGGCTTATTGTTATTGGCTTTGTTATGTCTGGCGTTATTGCCATTTGCAATTCCGGGCGTACTGGAGGTGTTACTGGCTTTAGCTATTGGCGCTTTTGTCAGTGCAGCGTTGATCTGGAGCGGCTTGCTACCGCAAGACACCAGTCTGGTGCTATTAAGTTTAGCGATGCTGACGGCTTTGTCAGCAGTGCTGCTGTGGAAGCCTCTGCGTAAATTGCAAAAAACCGGTATTCGCTTGCAGGAAGACAGTACTATCTCGGACTTCGTTGGCACCGAACTGATCCTGACAGAGCAGGCCCATAAAGACAGCGACAGTCATATTCAGTTTTGTGGTCTGGAATGGCGGGTACGGCTTGACCCGGATGACCCTGCAACTGCAGTTGATGCCGGTCAGGCTGTACTGATTAGCTCAGCTGCTGTTGGCGTTCTGCTGGTTAAAACGAAATAACGCTTAAAAATATGCTGTAAAACCAGCATTCTTCTGAGTTAGAAGCCCAGTCGGGCTTTTAACTCAATCTAAAACCTTGTTGTTCAAAATCAAGCAGCCACTTGCTAAAGGTTGCAAAAGGCATAGGTTTAGCCAATAAATAGCCTTGCACCGCATCTGCCCCCAAGCGTCTGGCAAACTCCAGTTCTTTTAATGTCTCCACGCCTTCGACCACAGTATACAGCTGCAGAGATTTACCCAGCATCACAGCGTATCTTAATACGGTATCGTCATTGAGCCTGACTGCCTGGCAAAGCAAATCCCTGTCTATCTTCAGTTCACCCAAAGGTAAGCCTTGCAATCGGGCTAAAGAGGATTGCCCCACACCAAAATCATCCAGAGAAATACGAATATTGGAGCGCTCCAGCAGTTTAAGTGCTTGTTCTGAGTCTTTGACCAGATCAACAAAGGCTGTTTCAGTCAGCTCCAGTTGCAGTGGCACACTAGAATAGCTGGTGCTTTTTACCGCCTCTATCACTCGTGAGATCAAGGCTGCATTTCTTAAATCCAGCGGCGATATGTTCATCGACAGCCGCAGATTAGCTCCGGCATCAGTCAGTTGTTTTTGCAGTATTATGCTCTTATCCAATACCCATTCAGTCACCTGACTAATCATGCCGGTTTGTTCAGCCAGAGGAATAAAATCTGAAGGAGAGATCTGGCCCATTTTGGGGTGATACCAGCGGATCAATAGTTCAGCGGCATGAATTTTTTGCTGCTTCATATCCAGTATTGGTTGCACATACAATTCCAATAAATCGTCTTGCAGCGCAATATTCAGTTCCGACAGTAAGTGGATATGCTCCAGATTTTGCTCCAGATACAAAGGTTCATAAGGTAAATAATCGCCAGCTCTATCGGCATGTTCTATGGCCGCGAGCGCTAAATCCAATGTATCTGAAGCTTTGGCGCAATCTGCTGGGTAATGCACTGAGCTATATACTGAACCTAAATCCAATTGCAGATTATCGATTTTCAGTAAAGCATCGAGTTGGTGGCGTAATTGCTCAAACTGCGAGCGAAAATCTGTAGGTGCTATTAACACGGCATAACTGTCCCGCTCCAGCGCAAATATGCTGGGGTAGTGCGCTTCTGTTTGGCGTTGTTGTTCACTCCAACGTTTCAGCAATTTGCTAAAGCCTGTGATGGTATGATTGGCTTCTTCCACCCCTAAAGCCCGCTCTATCTGGCGAAAGCGCTGATGTACAATCATCACCAGATAAAAATTGCTGTCTCGTTGTTCGTTCAGCTGTTCAAGCCTGTTAAGCAGAGCTCTTTTATTGGGTAAATCAGAGATATGTTCTGTTAACGCTTGCTGCAGTGCTTTTTGTTGCATGTTTTGAATATGTTGTTGCTGATCAAGAATTTGCTGCTGAAAGGCAATTTTTTTGTTTTTTTCTAAATGCAGGTTTTGCAGCATGGCAAAGACAAAAAACAAGGCGGATAAAGCGTTACCTATTTCCATCGCTGAATTGGTCAGCATCACTGCAGGTAAATAGCCTTTACTACGCAGAATAATCACCGCCACGCCAGTCAGCATGGTGAGCAACGCCATAGAAAAAAACAATGCATTCGCATTAATGCCAGTCAGATAAGCTGACTGGCATTATTTTTTGTACGCATATTTACTCGGTTTTCGTTTCACTTGCCTTGGATACAAGCGCTCTTCTCGTCGGAACGGCAAGATAAAAAACTCGGCCTTTCG